>Ga0302241_1000062_pt1 | contig 119162 bp, 106 predicted proteins | sample AAG_UR_Arg_MG_FD_193532 | JGI IMG/M metagenome (GOLD analysis project Ga0302241, IMG submission 193532) | Enriched activated sludge microbial communities from anaerobic digester in WTTP, New Holstein, Wisconsin, United States - AAG_UR_Arg | ecosystem: Engineered > Bioreactor > Anaerobic >... | reverse complement strand
CCATACGATATTAAAGTCGATCTTAGTCAATGCAAAGCCAATGACAAAGAGTGGAATCGAAATCAACAGACGGTTCTTGATTGGACCTTGCTTGTATTTGAGCATATCAGCAATGGTAAGTCTCGCGCTTCTGAAGGCAGTGTCGCCCGAAGTTACCGGACAAGCGACTACGCCGAGAATTGCAAGGACACCGCCGACTTTGCCAAGTAGTGTATTTGAAATCGTGTTGACGACCCAAGCCTGGCCGCCGTTTGCGCTCATTTGAGCACCGAGCTCGCCAGTGCTGCCAAAGAAGGCCATAGCTGCAGCAGCCCAGATCAAAGCGACGATGCCTTCTGCGATCATGGCGCCGTAAAAGACTTTTCGTCCCTGTCGTTCATTGGTGATGCATCTTGCCATCATAGGTGACTGAGTGGAGTGGAAGCCGCTGATTGCGCCGCAGGCAATTGTGATGAACATGAGCGGCCAGATTGGGAGATTTTTTGGATGTAAGTTTGCCAGCTGGATTTCTGGAATTTGGTAACCACCGAACAAAATTCCGCCAGTGACGCCAACCGCCATGATCAACAACGTCGCGCCAAAGAGAGGATAAATTTTACCGATCAATTGATCGATAGGCAGCATGGTCGCGATGACATAATAGGCGAAAATGGCGTAAATCCAGAAGACCTTATCGAAGGTCGGCGGGGTGATGCCGGAAAGCAAGGCAGCAGGGCCGGTAATGAAGACGACACCTACCAGAATAAGTACAATGATTGAGAAGCCGCGCATGAAATTCTTAAGGCCAGGGCCAAGATAATGGCCGACAACTTCTGGAATACTCGCCCCGTTGTGTCGGACAGAAAGCATTCCGGAGAAATAGTCATGGACGCCGCCTGCGAAGATTGAGCCAAGCACGATCCAGAGGAAGGCGACAGGACCCCACAAGGCACCTGCTATGGCACCGAAGATCGGGCCAAGACCAGCGATGTTCAAGAATTGAATCATGAAAATTTTCCAACCTGGAAGTGGAACATAATCAACGCCGTCGTTCATGACAATGGCTGGCGTAGTCAGTGATTCATCTGCGCCGAACTTCGACTCGACGATCTTGCCGTAAATGAAGTAGCCTGCGACCAGAGCGACAATAGACAGAAGAAATGAAATCATTTGAGTCCTCCTTTTACTATGTATGAGTTCGCGTTTGCTTGCAGGTTCAGTCTACAATAAAAAAAACGCCTGAGGCGTTTTTAGGTATGAAATGACGTGAATTCTGCATGAAGCGTCAAAATGATCCCATAATCTGTTTGAATTCCGACAGGTAATGCCGGCTGACCGGAATTGGACTTTCGATATCTTTCAGTTTCAATTGATAGGTGTGGTTGAACCAGGGGATAATTTCCTCAATCTTGTCGAGGTTAACGACGAAGGATCTGTGACATCTGAAAAATTTTTTTGGATCCAGCTTCTTTTGAAAACTGCTGATACTGGAGACGACTACAAAGGCATCTTCCTTGGTAAAAATATGAACTTCCCGCTCACGAACCTCTATATAGCACAACTCGGTGACCGGTACCACTCTCATTTTTTCTGACTTCCAAAGGGTCAGCTTCTCGGGGTATGAAATCTCAACGGGATCAAGGGCGCTCAATTTATTGAGAAGCAGTTCCAGCCTGTCTTCAGAAAAAGGTTTCAGCAGATAGTCAAACGCTTCGAGTTCAAAGGCTTCCACGGCGTACTCCCTGTGAGCCGTCACAAAAATGACGCGTGAGTCCACCCCCCATTGCCTGAGCTGCCTGGCGAAGCTCATGCCATCCAGCTGCGGCATGCTGATATCCAGAAAGACGAGGTCGGGCTTTGCCTGACGAACGTATTCCAAAGCCTCAGGCGCGTCGTCAAAATCCTTGAGTATTGTAATGTCGCTGTTTTGTTCTATCAGGTAAGAAAGTTCCTTGCGGGCTGGCATTTCGTCATCTACAATAATGCAATTCAAGCGACCACACCTTTCGTCCGGCTTGGTATTTCAAAGGATATGCGAGTGCCTTGATCCAGGTGTTCAATGACTAATTCGCTCCCGTAAATCAGACGAAGTCGATTTTGCACATTGGAAAGTCCAATGTGATGACTTGGCAGTGTTCCTTGTTCAATTTGCGAAATTAGGTCGGGATCTATCCCTTTTCCATCATCTTCCACCGTGATTTTTGCCATACCTTCTCCTGTTTTTTGAATTCGGAGTTGGATTGTGCCTCGGCCAATGCCTTCCATGATCCCGTGTTTGACAGCGTTTTCAACGAGTGGCTGGATGATGAGGGAGGGGATGGAGAGTTCGAGATCAGCATCTATGATGTATTCAACTTTAAGCTTGTCTCCAAAACGGGCACGCTCAATATCCACATAGGCTTTTACTTGTTCGATCTCACGGTTGATGCTCACCAATCGATCCGCAGATTCTAAGTTGTACCTTAAATAGGTAGAAAGATCGACGATCAGCTGTCGCGCCTTTTCAGGCTCATCTCGTGTGAAGGCGGTGATGGTGTTGAGCGCGTTGAAGAGAAAATGCGGATTAATCTGAGACTGAAGGGCCCGAATTTCAGATTGCGTCGCCAGTTCTTCTAATTTGTGGATTTTGCTGATTTCCAGCTGTGTCGATATGATCTGAGACAAACCAATGGCGAGCTGCGCTGTACTTTCCGAGATCATACCCTCTTTGCCGTAATAAATTTTGAGTGTCCCCATGACCTGTTCGCCTTCGAAGATAGGGACAATAACTGCGGACTTCAGCGGACAGTTCTCGAAATCACATTGAATATCTGTTTTCTTGTTCAAAAACAAAATATCGCCGGAATCAATAACCTTGCGTGTCGCCTCCGTTCCAATGGGGCTGCCGCTTTCGTGATGATCCGCGCCGAGGCCTACGTGGGAAAGTATTGTATTTCGATCTGTAATTGAAACCGCATCTGCCTGTATGGAAGCCTGGATGATCTGACAGATTTTCTCAATAGATTCAGGCGTGATATCCCTGAAATACGGCAGTGTCTGATTAGCCACATCCATGGCCGTTTTAGCCTGACGCGCGGCAATATTCTCTTTCTCATCAAAGAGGTTCTGAATAATCAAGATCAGGATGCTGATCCCAATCCCGTTGGTCATACTCATGGGCAGATAAATGCTCTTAACCACGGCTAGGGCTGCCGGAAAAGGCTTTGACATCAGAAGAATCAGCAGCATTTCGAAGGTTTCCATGACAAAGCCGCCCGCGAGTCCCAGAATCCATTTGTTTTTGCGTGTGGATTTGTGATAGATGAAGGATGCAGCAATGCCTGCGGCGATGGTCGCGATCGCACACGGCACAGCTGTCAGGGTCCCCACCGGCATAGTCAATCTGTGGATCCCTGCGATGATACCGGCAGTGATTCCAACAAAAGGACCCGCCAAAATACCGCCGACCATAACGCCAATAAGCCGTGTATTTGCTATGGCACCTTGAATTTCCGTACCAATATAAGTGCCTAAAATCCCGAAAGCGCCAAAAATCAATGCCAGGATCACTTTTTCCTTAGAGGAAAACTTTTCTTTGAGCATAATTTTCTTAAAGAGTGATAATCTTGAAAGCCAAAAGGCGAGAAGGACGACATAGCCCAGGTTGTTGGTCAAATTTCGCAGAAGAATCATGCGTCAACCTCCACTTGATCAAAATTGAGATGATCTATTATACCATGTTATTTGTCCTTTTTCCTTCTTCTGAACAGTGAGAAGCTCCCAAAACCACCTATAATGGCAATATAAAAAGCGAAATCATATGCAAGCCCGGTGTTGTTGACCTCGTAAATTCTGTAGCCGCCGCGGATGAGCCCGAGGAGCATGGACAGCGGGGCGAGCCAGCCATGCCAGATCCCTGACAGGAATCCGGCCGGATTCTCCGAGGAATAGCTGCCGTCCCCTGGCAGGCAGGCGGTCAGAGTCAGCATGATCGCCAGAATCAAAAGGGTCAGTGTGATTTTTTTCATGATAAAACCTCCAATTGGGTGATCTTAAATGAAAGATTTCGGGTGAAATTAAAGCCTGTTACTATGTTTGTCTTCTTACTCATTACAGAGTGGCTTCAAACACAGAATTCTAGTTGTTTTAGAATTACAGATATTGTATGATTCTAGTGCTGTGTAAATTCTAATACTAGAACAGCAAACAATAGACAACAATGAAAGCAGGTTGGAGAATTTGAACGTTTTATCACTCGTCAAAACACCCAGAGCTAAAGCCATTTTATACCTGGTGATCGCTTCTGTGCTATGGAGCACAGGCGGTATGCTGATCAAGCTGGTCGACTGGAATCCGGTCGCAATAGCAGGTACCAGGAGCGGTATTGCGGCGCTGGTAATGCTCGCATTCGTCAGAAAACCTAAATTTTCCAAGTCCAAAACTCAAATTGCAGGCGCGGCCTTCTATATGTCAACGGTTATACTTTTCGTCACAGCCAATAAATTGACCACTGCCGCGAACGCGATCCTGCTGCAGTATACCGCCCCAATCTGGGTGGCTGTACTCGGCACTTGGGTTCTGAAAGAAAAGACACTGCGTGTCGACTGGCTCGCGATCTTCGCGGTCATGGCCGGCATGGTGCTGTTTTTTATTGGGGATCTGGGAGGCGGTGCCCTTGCAGGAAATCTGCTCTCCGTACTGTCGGGGTTGTTTCTGGCGCTGACCGTTATTTTTCTGAGGCTTCAGAAAGACGGCTCACAAATAGAAATGACGCTGTTGGGGAATATAATGACCTTTCTAGTCAGCATTCCGTTTATTTTGCAGTCTGTTCCGGATTTTAAAAGTATGGTGGGTATTCTGATTCTGGGCGTTTTTCAGTTGGGCATTTCGTATACGCTGTTTTCCCTGGCAGTACGTCATGTGACCGCGCTGGAGGCAATTTTGATCCCGGTCATAGAACCTATCCTAAATCCCATCTGGGTTTTCCTCGCGACAGGGGAGAAGCCTGGCGCGCTGGCGCTGCTGGGCGGCTTGATTGTCGTCCTGGCTGTCACGCTGCGCAGCTTCTATATCAGCAGGCTGGGGAAAGTTAAAGAGATCCTGTGACCCGGTTGTATAATGGGAAATTTAAAGAGAAGGACATTGACGCTTATGTACGGCCGGCTTTTGCCGGCGACTGCTGCGCCAATCTCCTTCTGTTTTTTTGTCTGTCTCTAATTATTTTATTGCTTACACAGCAAAAGTTTATTCGTCAATAAATATCGCGTCGATTTTCCATACCCCATCTTGCTTCAAATAGAGCACGTTTAAGGTGTTGAGGCGCTCGTTCGGCTGCGCATAGCCGGCATCAAAGATCTCATAGATCGCGTTATAAGAGGCGCCATCCTGCCAGAAGGCGCGCTGCCTTAAATTCATGGGGCGCTCGGGAATGGCAAACTCGACAGTCCCTTTGCCGTAGAGGCTGACCACATTGCCTTCTTTTACTTCAACGGTGGAGGTAAAGGATTCCAGGGCTGCGGCGTGTTCACCGCGAATCAAGGCGTTCAGCGTGCCGTAAAGATTGCTGTCCAGGGTATTGCGCAGCTCAAGCAGGCTTTCTGTGTCCGATCCCTGAAGGGAGGTCAAAGCAGCCTTTAATGTTTCGTTTTCCTCTGACAACTCAATGACTTGGGCTTTCAATGTATCGATTTCGCCCTGCAAATCAGCGGGCGCCTCTGTTTTATTACACCCGGCGGCGACGAGGATGGCTGCAATCATAACAAAGATGAGCAGACTTTTTTTCAACATTTGGCAAACCTCCTGTCTAAACTTATGTGTTCTATGTTACTATTATCTCAAATGTTTCTTATCGAAAAGTTAAGGAAGTGTGAAATTTTGAGTGTCCTTTGAGAGGTGATCTGAGGATGTTTCTCGCATGCGCAGTAGTTAAAATGGTGATTGCGGAGTCCTATAGTCTGAAGGATCGAAGACGGGTGATGCAAGGCCTGACCGCGACCATCGGCAAAGCTAATCACTTGGCAGCGGCGGATCTCAGTCCGGATGGGACTTTGAATCTCGGTATTCTGGGGTTGACTGCGGTGTCGAATACGCTCCATCACGCGACTGAGTTAAGGGAGACAGCGCTGAGAGGACTGGACAGGGATGGCCGGTTTGAAGTGATCAGCATTGTCACAGAGGAAATTAAAGTGGAATCCGGTGAACCGGGGGTGTAGACTTCTGGCGGGCATCGTATCAAGTTAGGGAGGAATGCTGCATGTTTAAGGTGGATATTATTGGGCTGGGTGCAATTGGCGCAGCTTACGGCGCGGTGGCGTCAAAGCTCGGGAATACTGAGATTCGCGTGCTGGTGGACGATTCGAGGTATGCTGTTTATAAAGATAAAATCATTGAAGTGAATGGCGAGCCCTTTCATTTCAAGGCGGCGTCGCCCTCCAACAGGGAAGGGGCCTTTGAGGGGCCGGCGGATCTGATGATCATTGCCTGCAAATATCCGGCACTTGAAGACGCACTTGAGGTCGCGCGACAGTTCGCAGGGGAAGAGACTTTGGTCATGACTGTATTAAACGGCCTTTTGAGCGAAATCTCAGCCATTGAGAAACTGGGTGAATCGCGGGTGCTTCATTCCTTCTGCATGGGGATCGACACGGTCAAGCACGGTGACAGGGTCGACTACAGAAATATTGGCAGAATTGTGTTTGGGGCTGTGCCTCAGGGACCGGAAGACCCTCGGGTGCTCAAGGCTCAAGAGATTCTTGAGGAAGCGGGCATCCCTTACGAAGTCCCGCAAGACGTCCTCGCCATGATGTGGAAGAAATTCATGATCAACGTTTCCGGGAATCAGCTTTCGGCGGTTCTGGAACTCAATTACGGTTATTTTCAGGAGGATGAGGATCTGAAGGCGCTGCTTCGTGCGGTCATGGAAGAGGTCGTCGGCCTGGCGAGGCTCAAGGGGATCAATCTGTCTGAAAGTGCCATTGAGGAATACCTGAGCAGCGTCAAAAAACATGATCCAAAAGGCAAGACCTCCATGCATCAGGATATCGAGGCCGGCCGCCCGACTGAGGTTGAGCTGTTTGCCGGACACATGCTGAAAATGGGGGAAGAGCTGGGTATTGACCTGCCCTATAACCGCATGCTCTACCATTTGATTCGCATCAAGGAGCGCCAGGCAGGCGCAAGGCAGTAAATAAATCAGAAAATAAAAGAGGATATTGGGGTCATTCGCAAGCCGGGAAACCGACTTTTGAATCCCTGGTATTCTCTTTTTTTTCGCACGTAACGTGGGTTACTGATTTAAGTACTTTAGTGTGTTAGGATGTTCTTAGCAAATACGAGTAAAACAGTAGGATATAAATTGGAGGATGACTTAAATGAGTTTATTTTTAGGAAAAGTTCACTTTTGGCTCTACAATAAAATTCTTTGGTTCGAACATCTTGAGGACGCCATTGCTGCTTATGCCGATGGTCGCGGGCTTCCAGCCCAGGACTGGAAGCGGGAATTCGAAGCCCGGTACGGCGCGTCAACCGGCGGCCGACCTCTGGAAGAGATCATTGATCAAAGCAATATCCACGGATGGCTTCAGGAGCGGATTACCCGTGCGGAATCAAGGCAGGCAGCCTTTCTGACTCGCCTGACTGCAGAGTCGCCTGAAGTGACGGAGGATCTTAAAGCGCTGTTCCATGAGCACGGTTTGACAGCGGGACGCAGCTATGAAGGCAATACGTCCAGTCCTGAAAGCCTGTTCAACGGTCTTAACGATTATATTCTCGACGGTATGCCGTGCGACCGCGTGAATCAGATCGTTTCCAGCGAGCCGGACAAGTTTGTCTGGAAAATGATGCAATGCGTTCACAAACCGGTTTGGGATGCTGTTGGCGGCGATGTAGAGCTTTTTTATACGCTCCGTCACGCGTGGATCAAGGGCTTTGTCTCCGGTGCCTCGGATCAATATGAATTTGGTGCAAGTGCAGATCAATTGAGATGGATTGAAAGGAAGAGTGCCTAATATGATGCCTTCTGTACTGCTGATGAATGAAGAACACCGCTATATTAAAAGAATGCTGGGCGTCATGCGGGGTTACTGTCAGAAAGTTCTCCGAGGCGAAGAGGTGGCGCTTGAAGATTTTCACAGCATGATTGACTTCGTTCGCAATTACGCAGACAAGCACCACCATGGCAAAGAAGAGGACATCTTCTTTGGCTATATGATGGGTGAGCTTGGCCTGCTTGCTGAGAAACTTGTCAAGATGGGCATGCTGGTTGAGCATGACCTCGGGAGACTTCTGCTTGCGGACATGGAGGCGGCGCTGAAAAAAGTGGAGGCCGGGGACGAGGATGCCAAGCTGGATCTGATTTCCAACGCTATGGGCTACACTTACTTGCTGCATCGCCACATCGACAAAGAAGATGGCGTGGTGTTCACCTTTGCTGACCGCGAGCTGTCTTCTGAAGCGAAAGAAGCTATTGAGGCGCGGTATAACGCCTTTGAAGCGACTGAAGAGGCGGCTGCATCACGTGAAAAATACGTGCTGCTTCTGGAAACGTTGGAAGCAAAGCTCTAAGAAGTGTACTGCACAATTCTGATTTATAAAAAGCCTGCTCTCCCTTCTGAATGTTTCAGAAGGGGGAACAGGCTTTTTGAGTTCCGGCAGCGGTGACGCGAACCACGGATTAAGGCTTTAAAAGGGTGATGCTCGACCGGTCGTAGTCGATCAGGCCGTCGCTTTTCATTTGTCTCAGAGCTCTGGAGAGTGAGGTTCTGGATATATCCAAATATTCAGCAAGGGCCTTCTTGGAGAGCGCCGGTTGAAGGCGTATCTGACCGTGCTGAAGGTTCTGTCTGAGATAGATTAACACCTTGTCTTCGATGCTTCTGCCGGTTAAATAGTCTATGCCTTGCGATAGTGCGAAAGATTTGATGGAGATAGCCATCAGGAGTGACAGCAATACTTCGCGGTTTGCCATAGCTAACCGGATCAGGGCTTCAGGGTCTATGCGAAGCAGCTTTGAAGGTTTTAGCGCAGACACGCCAAAGGGGAAAACTTTCAAGCCTGAAAAAATCAGATTTGCACCAAAAACATCACCCGCTCCAAATTGACTGATTCTAGTCAAACGGCCTTCTTCGTCCATCTTTTCAACCGCAATCTGACCCTCTGCAACCACGTCGACAGCAGTGCAGGGATCGCCTGCGAGATAAATCAGCGCGCTTTCATCAAATTTTACATAACGGGCAGTGCCGGTGTTGATCCACTCGGATAAAACTGCTTCCGGCAGGACTTGGAGTAAGGTTGGTGGCGTATTTGGCATGGCGGATTTTGTCTTTGGCATAGGATAGGCACCTCGCAGAAATAAATAGTTCACACTGCTATTGTATTAATAAATTATATCACAATTAGAGATGAGTCACTTGTTTATCCCCTGCCCCTCCCGGGGGAATTATTTTCTTGTTTTCCTAAAATGATCTGTTCTTTTAAGACGAAATAGGGCATAATTAAATGAGAATACATCTCAAAAGAAATCGCTGAAATAGATCTGCTATCAGGAGGAACTGCTATGGGAAGGTTATTCAAACCCTTTGAACTTAAATCCTTACAGTTGAAAAACAGAATCGTCATGCCGCCTATGTGCATGTACAGTGCGCAAAATGGCATTGCAAACGCATTTCATGAAACACATTACACCACCAGAGCTATGGGCGGTGCAGGTTTGATTATTGTCGAGGCTACCGGTGTCCTTCCTCAAGGAAGAATATCGGATCACTGCCTGGGACTGTGGCATGATGAACAAGGCGATGCGCTGGCAAGAGTGGTGGAACGCGTTCATGCTGCCGGTGCAAAAATTGGTGTTCAGTTGATTCACGCCGGACGCAAGTCGACTGTGACAGGCGGCCCGCTTCACGCGCCGTCACCGGTGCGTTTCAGTGAGGAATTTCCTGTGCCGGAGGCCATGACTCAGGGAGAGATCGACGAGGTCGTCGAAGCTTACAGGCAGGCCGCTTTGCGTGCTCTTAAGGCAGGTTTTGACCTTGTTGAGATCCATGGGGCTCATGGTTACTTGATCAATCAATTCCTCTCGCCGCTGACAAACTTCAGGTTGGATCACTATGGTGGAAGCGAAGAGAATCGGTTCAGACTTTTGACTGAAGTGGTCAGGTCGGTGCGAAGTGTTTGGCCGGAGGCGCTGCCTTTAAGTGTCCGGATCTCCGCTGAAGAATATTCAGAGGGCGGTTTACACGCGGAGGATCTTGCTCGGGGGATCCTGGGTGCCAATCTAAAAGGTTTGGGCGTGGATCTGCTGCATGTCAGTTCCGGTGGTGTCGTCTCCGCAACCGTACGGGATTTTCCGGGTTACCAGCTTGAATTTGCCCGGATTATTGGTACCGTGACGGGACTTCCTGTCATCACTGGCGGACGCATGACGGAACCGATCCATGCGGAGGATGTCCTGGCTTTGCCGGGCATCGAGCTTGTCTTTTTGGGCAGAGAGCTGCTGAGGAACCCATATTGGCCGTTGGCGGCTGCTCGAAGTCTTAGCGAAGAGGTCGTCTGGCCAAAGCAGTATGAACGCGCGAAATATCGATAGGAGGTGCGGGCGTGATTAATCTGGCTCAGGATGTGTCCTATGGTGTGGCGTTTATAGCGGGTCTTCTTTCCTTCTTTTCACCGTGTATCATTCCAATGATTCCGGCTTATCTGATGTATATAACCGGCAGCCAGCTCGACGGCGGAAATCAGGTGACACGCCGTCACGCTTTTCTAAAAACACTGGTTTTCGTGGCGGGATTTACAGTGATTTTTTTGATCATGGGTACCGGTGCCAGCTTTCTGGGAACCTTTTTTGCCAGAAACCGCGTGTGGATTCAGAGAATCAGCGGTATGATCATTATACTTTTTGGACTGAATCTCGTTGGAATCCTAAAATTCTCCGGACTGGCCAAAGTCAGCAGGTTCAGGACGCGTGCAAAGGAGAATTCCTACTCGGGGGCATTCGTTCTTGGGTTGGCCTTTGCAGCCGGTTGGACGCCCTGCTTTGGGCCTGTCCTGGCTTCAATATTACTGTACGCCGGCGCAAGCGGTACGGTTGCGAAGGGATTTATGCTTCTCCTGGTTTATTCCCTTGGCATGGCGATTCCGTTTCTGGTTTCTGCCATATTTCTTACTGAAATCAGTGCATGGATATCGAAGTTTGAAAGAGGTGCTGAAAGAATTACGAAGATCGCGGGCTTCATATTAATACTCTTTGGAATTTTGGTCGCGACGGGCTACGTTGTCAAAATTGGCGGCCTGTTGGTTTAGTCAAATAGAATTAAACGGCATGTAAACGAGGAGGAAGTATTGTGACTATTAAATTGAAAAATTTGAGGCGGCCGGGCTTACTAGTGGTTCTGAGCATGATATTAGTTCTGGTTCTCGCATCTGCCGGCTGTGCACCTCAGGAAGCACCGGCAGAGACTCCGGAGTCACTTCAAGGTGATGGTCAGGCAGGGCCGGCTGAACCTTCAGAATCGGCTGAAGTTCCGTATAATAAAGTGATCCCGTTCGAGCTTCCCGATTTGGATGGGAACATGGTGTCTATAGCCGACTTTGAAGGAAAATTTATTTTGATAAATTTCTGGGCGACCTGGTGTACTTATTGCGATCAGGAGATGCCTGACCTTCAGGCACTGCAGGACAAGTATGGTGACGATCTCGTTGTCTTGCTTGTAAATGTGCAGGAGAATGAAAAAGAAATAAAAGCATATCTGGACAAGAAGAATCTTTCTATGCTGACGGTACTGGACAAAAAAGGTGAAGTAGCAGGAATGTACAATGTGACGGGCATGCCGTCCTCTTACTTTGTGACGCCTGACCAGAGGGTTATTGGCTATGTAGCCGGCATGATGACCTATGACACCATGGAGCAATCCCTTAATTATGTCAAAGAGCAATATGAGGCTATAAAATAGGGTGTAAATCAAAAACGAAAGTGCAAGGTCGCATAAAAATGCAACTTTGCACTTTTTGTTTTTCATTTTGAGTGTCTAAAAAAAGCAAAAATGCAAGATGTTATTCACTTTGGTTCAAACGCTATAAGTTACAAAATGATTTCGAGTATTGTTAAAACTTATGGTGTGTCCAATAATCACTTAAGGAAAATTTAATATTTGGCCAAAATAAAGGTGTTTAAGACTCGTTTCAATGTGGGTATAAGAAATTCAAATGCAGTAGCCTTGGGGAATGCAGCGGTTTTTAGGAGTAAATAGAAACAAAGAAATTACAAACATGAATCAAAAAATGCGAATGACTGAATATTGACAACAGAAATGAATCCGTGATAAGATCCAGTTAACCTAACTCCGGCCCTAATGCGGCTCTCGCTAACTCTCGCTGACGACGCATCCTATGGCTGTTTTTTTCATCTTAGGGGTAATTAACACTAAAACTTAAATTTGATTTTCAAACCAATAAAGGATGGTGACAATCGTGAAGTTGATCGATTTCGGAAAGCTCGTTTCAAGAGCAGAGGGACAGAAAAAGGAAAAGGAATATCAAATACTGATGCTGGATGACTCGAAACTGGACGACGTCATGAAGCTTCAGGATCTAATCTACTCGAATCTTCGTGATAAGGACATTTTCGCTACAGATACCAAAGAAGACTACCTCAAGGATATGAAGCAAGGCGGATTCGTTCTCGGTGTCTACGTCGACAATGAATTGATCTCCTATCGGTATGTCAGCTTCCCGGGATTAACTGAGAAGAATCTTGGGCTTGATCTCGGGATGCCGCCTGAAGTGTTGCTGCATTCTGCCAATTTGGAAACCACTGTCGTTCATCCGGACTTCAGAGGTAATAAGCTTCAAAAAATGACACTTGATTTTGCGGTTGATCTCATAAAAGAAAAGGGCTACTATCACGTGTTTTCAACGGTTTCTCCAAAAAATGTTTTCAGCCTTGCCAACGTTATGTCGGCAGAGCTGAAAGTCAAAGGTTTAAAGAAGAAGTACGGCCAAATGCCTGATAACAGTGATGGCAAATGGAGATTCATACTTCACAGGGACCTGCAGGAAGAAGTATGTGCTGAATACAGCAAGCTTATCACCTTAAGTCTGACGGATTTCCATTCACAGGTAAAAGCTCTTAATGGCGGTTATATTGGTCATGAGGTGGATAAAACAGATCAAAAAATTGTCTATGCGGAAAACAACAGCTGCAGTTTAATTCTGCCTAACGAAGGCTTTTCATTAACTTAGTGACTGTCTTTGCTGAATTTGAATAGGAAGCTGGCGCGCCGGAAGTCGGATTCAGACTTGCCGGGTGCCGGCTTTCTTTTTTCTAAACTGCGTCTCAAGGCCCGGATCATAGGATTGATCAGCGCTCCGATACCGGCTGTTAAAGTATAAAGAAATCCGGTTAGTTCTTCCTTTCTGAGAAGTGGTCGGAAGGATGGGTCAAAACCGCTTGGGAGCGTGGATTGAATGTATTTTTTTTATGATTTTTTTGTGAAATCCATTGGAAATTTCTTGCCCTGCAGAAGGCTTAAAAAGTCATTCGTCGCATCAAACGCTGTAATTGGTGTAAAAAAATGGGTATTTCATTTCTAAAAAGCCGTTGACATACGGTGCACGTTGTGTATATTTAGTATTAGTAAACTATAAGGTTAATAGTTCTAATCAAAACGAATTGACCTAGTAAACGTTGCTTTGAAGTTTACTCATACTAAACAAATCGATAAGAACTTCGCGTTCTAAAGGGCTTGGCAATTTTGAGGAAATCTCAAAATGCTTGAAAAAGCTCATTTTTTATGCCGTTATTTCTAGAAATATTTTTAAAAACACTCTTTTTTCAATAAATCACCTCCGTCGGCCGACAGTCCTTTTAAAACGTCAGGCTGTGGGTAATTACTTATAGAAGAAAAAATCAGGCAACATTCAACCAAATGGCATCCCACAAGGAGGTTCTCCATGGAACTTTGGTTTACTGAGGAACATACGCCTAACGTCAGGTTCAGCCTTAAAGTCCAGGCACATTTATTTTCAGGAGAGAGTGAACATCAGAAAGTGGATGTCATCGACACTGTCGAATTTGGAAAGACGCTGCTGCTGGACGGTTTGATCATGTGCAGCGAAAAAGAGGAGCATACTTACCATGAAATGATGGTTCATGTGCCTATGACTGTATTTCCGGACGCAAAACGGGTTTTGGTCATAGGCGGCGGTGACGGCGGTACCGTACGGGAGCTTACCCGCTATAAAACTATCGAAAAAATAGATATGGTTGAAATTGACCAGCTTGTCGTTGAGGTTTCAAGAAAGTATTTGCCGACCATGTCCTGCGCGCTGGACGACCCTCGCGTCACTTTATACTTTAGAGATGGCATTGAATTCGTGAAGGAAAAGGAAGCGGCCTATGACCTTATATTGGTCGACTCCACAGATCCCATTGGTCCGGGAGAGGGTCTTTTTACAAAGGCTTTTTATGCCGATTGTTATAAAGCGCTCACAGAGCACGGCATCCTGATCAATCAAAACGAAAGTCCTTTTTATGAAATCTACCGGCAAAACATGATGAAAGCTGCAGAAAAGACCCGGGAAATTTTTGAACTTTCCAGAGTCTATACGTTTTACATCGGCATCTATCCTTCGTCGCTCTGGTCTTTCGGATTTTCTTCAAAAGGTCTGGATCCGGTGCTGGATATGAAGCCGGACAGATTTGAAGCGCTAAATCTGGACATGCATTACTACAATACAGAACTGCATGCAGGCGCGTTTATGCTGCCGACTTACGTTAAAAAACTTTTAGAGGAGTAAGAGATGGATAAGTTTATTGCATTCGAATCAGCTTTTGAAGAAGCCGAGTTGGTATTGTTCGGAATACCCTATGACGGCACGACCTCTTTTCGTCCCGGAACGCGGTTTGGTCCGCCGGCGGTTCGTCAGGATTCCTTTGGCATAGAAACCTACAGTCCTTATTTTGATCAGGATCTTGAAGATTACAAGCTGTGCGATCTGGGTGATATTGAGCTGCCCTTCGGCAACGCCGCCCGTGTGATGGAGACCATTGAAAGTTTTGTGCGGCCAATCGCGCAGGAAGGGAAAAAGATCTTTTCCATCGGCGGAGAGCACTTGGTCACTTATCCTGTTTTTAAAGCCGTTTATGAGAAATATCCCGACCTGGCGATCATCCATTTGGATGCCCATACGGATTTAAGGGAAGACTACATGGGCGAGAAGCTGTCTCACGCTTCGGTTATCAAGCGAATCTGGGATCACGTAGGGGATGCTTCGATCTATCAGTTCGGCATTCGTTCGGGATTGAAAGCGGAATTTGAATGGGCGAAATCCCATACTTATCTTGAAAAATTTACAGCGGACACACTTCCGGAGATGGTGAAGCGCATTGGCCGGCGTCCGGTTTATTTAACCATTGATTTAGACGTTTTGGATCCTTCGATATTTTCCGGTACAGGCACACCTGAGCCGGGCGGCCTGTCGTTCAACGCGCTGATCGAGGCGCTGAAGGCCATGAAGGGATTGAATATTGTCGCGGCTGACGCGGTTGAGCTGGCGCCTCACTATGATCACAGTGGTGTATCCACAGCTGTGGCGTGCAAGCTGGTCCGCGAAATGGCGCTATTAATGTTGTAAAGGAGTGGAGCAGATGAACCATCATGCAGTGCCGCTGTTTGAGGCTCTGAAAGATTATCATGAAAGGCAGGTCATTCCGTTTGACGTGCCGGGACACAAACACGGTCGCGGGCTCCAGGCGTTTGGTGAGTATTTTGGGGAAAAAGTCCTTCAGCTCGACGTCAATTCCATGAAGTGCCTCGACAACCTATCCCATCCTTCCGGGGTGATCCGGGATGCTGAAGAGCTTCTCGCGGACGCCTACGGCGTCGACTATGGTTTTTTTATGGTAAATGGCACCAGTTCCGCGGTTCAGGCTATGGTCATGAGCATGTGCAAGCCCGGGGAGAAGTTCCTGCTTCCGCGAAACGCGCATAAGTCTGCGATCAATGCGATCATACTGACTGGGGCTGTCCCAGCCTTCATACAGCCGGAGATCAACGTCGAGCTGGGGATTGCCATGGGTGTTACCCTGAAAGCGGTTCAGGAGGGCTTTGAACGCCATCCTGATGCCAAAGGCGTCTTCGTCATCAATCCCACTTACTTTGGAGCTGCCTCTGAGCTGAAAGCCATCATTGAATATGCCCACGGACTTGGCAAAATGGTAGTGGTGGACGAAGCCCACGGTGCGCACTTTCACTTCCATCAGGACTTGCCGGCGTCTGCGGCGAGTTTGGGCGCGGACCTTGCGGCTATCAGCGTTCACAAAACGGGCGGGTCATTGACTCAGAGCTCTGCGCTGCTGATTAACGAAGGCCGGATCGATCGCCAAACGGTCCGCACCATGATCAACCTGACACAGACCACCAGCGCGTCCTATCTGCTGATGACAAGCCTGGACATGGCCCGCCGCAACCTGGTGCTGAATGGTCCGACTATTCTTGGCAGCGTGCTCGACATGGCGAGGGATGCCAAGCGCCGCATCAATGAGATCAATGGCTGCTATGCTTTTGGTTCAGAGTTGATTGGAACGCCGGGCGTGTTTAATTTTGACGATACAAAGCTCACGGTCAAGGTGACCGGGCTCGGCCTGACAGGCTTCGAAGTCTATGATCTCTTGAGAGATGAGTACAATATTCAAATGGAGCTCGGAGATGCCAATAATATTCTAGGCATTATGAGCCTTGGCGACACCCAGGACCATGTCGATGCTGTCGTGGATGCCCTCAGGGATCTGAGCAGCCGTTTCTACACCGGCAATCCCCTCAGCTTTGTCAACATCCCCATGACGGTGCCTCAGACAGTCCTGACGCCTCGCGACGCTTTCTACAGCCAGAAAGTTTCTGTCAAACTGCGCGACGCGGTTGGCAAAATCAGCGGGGAGTCTCTGATGGCTTACCCTCCGGGTATACCTATTGTGACGCCGGGAGAGCTGATCACCTCGGAAATGATCGATTACATTGAATTTTTAAAAGGTCAGAACACGTTGCTGACCGACCTTGCGGACGATACGATTGAACATATCCGCGTGATTTTGTAGCAAAACAGGAGACTAGGGGAAGACGCGCGGAACGGGAGCGAGGTATTGATGCCCGAACGGCACCGTCTTCCTCTTTTTTCTTTAATGAAAATTTAAGGATTTTTAAACAAAACCTTAACAGTGAATGGGTATCATGGAAGTGTCAAATGAATCCCCCTTTACTTGACAATCTTCACTCCCAACCCTTTTGGCCCGCAGCGAATTTTTTTGCGGGCCGTATGTTTTTTTTGACAGCGATTAAGCTGAGGTTTTGGTATATGAACCTTCGGGTGTTCAAGCTGCTTTACGAGAAATTTCGGCCAAATTGAATGACTGCTTTATTCGGTTGACGCAGGGGACAACCGGGTATTAGAATGACAGAGAATGGGGGGATGTCCGGTGAATAGAGATGAACAACAGTCGCGGGAGGATGATCCCAAGCGGATAGAAAATGAAGGTCAGGCTTTGAAAGGCGCAGAAGCAGGTTCAGACTCAGCTGCAGGCTCAGCTGCAGAAGTTGGTCTCAGCGCCCTGGAAAACGGGGAATGTGGGGAAGAGCTGGCAGGGTTGGATGACGCCCAGGACCTGGAAGAAATTAAAATTAGGCGGGCCAAGCGTTTGAAACGCGTCGCCTGGATCCTGGTCCTCGCTGTGACGGCGGGGGCTTTGTTCGGTATTTTGTCCGGTGGTGCTTTTAGCCGATGGTTTCATGCCAAAACCCAGCCCGGCGCGGCATTTGTCGCGGAAGACACTGAGCCCGCATGGGACTTATCCCCCGTTTACAGCGGACTGGAAGAGGCTGAAGAGGTGCTGGCATCACTTCAAGGCGAGGTCAGCCTGATCCTAAGCAGAGAAACTGCCGCGGATGAGGCGTCTCTGGACCGGATCATGAGGACGGCTGAGCGTCTTCAAGTTTACGCCACCCTGATGCGCGACGCGGATATGGGCAATGCGGAAGCAAAGGCGTTTCAAACTTCGGTGGACACTCTGGTCAATAAAGTGACGCGGCTCAGTCAAGGTGCGTCGGTCAGCGAGAGCGGACCGTCCATTTATGAACTTTCCGGTGCTTACGAACGCATTTATCAGAGCTTTAGCCATAGTTACGGCGTTGAATTTGGTGAAGATCCTGACTTGTTCAGCGACAATGCGGACCGCCGCTACAAGGCGTTTCGGAGGTGGGTGGCGCTGCAGGAACCATCGGCAGAAGTCTTTGCAGATATTTATGAGGGCAAGGTCGGGTTTAATAACTATTTGGCGCTCACTTACGGGGAAACCCAGGCTTCGGAGGCGTATCTGGCCATGGATGAGTTTACGCCTGAAGCTTTTGAGCAGCTTATGTCCATAACGGAGCAGCATCTGGCATTGAATCACCGCTGGATCGCCCTCAGGGCGGCGTTGTCAGGGCTTAACGGGCCTATGCGTTTTTCGGATTTGTTTATGGACTTGCCCCAGGGGGCGGATGAGGCCGAGGCCGAGATCGGCGTCGATCAGGCAAGCCGGTACATGCAGCAAGTTTTATCTGCGCTGCCGGACGCCGGGCAAACCATCGTAAAACGGGCATTTGATGAGGCGTGGATCGATTTTTATCCCAGGGCGGATAAATACGAGGGGGCTTATACCTATGGGGCTTACGAGTCTCATCCTTACCTGCTCCTGAATTTTACAGGGAACTCGGACAGTCTGGAAGAATTGGCCCACGAACTTGGTCATGCGGTGCACATGACCCTCAGCGCCCAGAGCCAGCCTTTTGACACTTATTATGCGGATGTTGCCGCCTCTGAATGGGCAGCCTCAGTGACGGAAATACTCTATCATGAGGACCGAGTTAATCGCGCTGAGACAAGGGAAGATAAAATTGCGGCACTGGCGAATTACTTGGACTTCCTGTCGTCGACCTATTTTGATCAGATGCTTGCGACGGAATTCGAAATTGAGTCGCACCGGATGGCGCAGGACGGCGAGGATTTAAGCGGTGAATCCCTCAAGGACCTGTGGCGAAGCCTGACGGCGAAGTATATGGGGCCGGCTTATGAAATCACTGAGCTTGACGGCTATGACTGGGTGTCCTATCCCCATCTTTACTGGGACTTCTATATGTACAAGTATGCAACGGGAATCGTAGCGGGGGCGCCTTTGGCCCGCGGCCTCTTAAGCGGTCAGCCTGGAGCCGCTGACAGCTGGATGCGTCTGATGACGGCCGGCGGCTCTGAAAGCGGAGCGGCGCTTATGGCAGAAGCCGGCTTTGACTTCGAATCAGAAGAGATCTACAAAAGTTTTTTCTTTCACTGGTCTGAACTGATGGACGAATTGGAGTTATTAATGAATGCATCTTGAAGTGGAATGTGCTAAACTGTGAAAAACACTTAGGAGGCGGCTTATGATTCTTTACTCTGCGTATTTTAAAACGGTGAATAAAGCACTGGATGAAGAAATTCGCCAGGCACATCTCGACTACATTTACAAATTGATGGATGATGGCGTCATTGTCGCGAAAGGACCATTCACGGATCACAGCGGTGGCTTGATTATTTACAAAGCCTCTGATTTCGAGGAGGCTTCGGGCTATGTTATGCAGGATCCGGTCTGCCTTCACGGATCAAGAACGGTTGAAATCAAGGAATGGAAGTCGTCGCTGGAAGTTTAAACGCGAGATAGTGTATTTTGTGTATTTGCAGCCGAAAAAGAGGTGTGAAAATGGGGCTGACCCACTTTCACACCTCTTTTTGGCTCATATGCAGAAGACGGCGTCAGACACCTCTTTCCGTGGAAATTGGCATCTGACACCGTCTTTGATTTTTCAGCTATGATTACAAATCAAAAGCCGACGCGATCATCTGAACGGCTTTATCGCGGTCATAGGCGTTTAAGGTATAGGAAATGCTGATTTCTGAAGTCGTAACCTGATAGAAGTCAATGTCGTTCTCTGCAAATAGGCTGAAGAGTGCGGAGGCGACACCGGCCTGGCTGACCATGCCTATGCCGACGACTGAGAGTTTGATCACGGAATCGTCAATGACATAGTCAATCGTTGGGAATTCGAGTTTCAGTTTTTCCAAAATCCCTTTAATTTGGAACCGCTCTTGAATCTTCGATGTAAAAGTCAAATTGACAAAGCTGTTGTAAGGTGCAGTCTGGCTGATCATGTCGACCATAATGTTCTCACCGGAGATTGCGGCAAAGATTTTGGCGATATTTTTAGACTCGAAAGGGACTGTATTGACAGTGACCATGAGGCAGTCCTCATCCACTGAGATTCCCGTTACCACGCGTTTTTCCATGGATTCATCCAACTCCTTTATCAGTGTGCCGGGATAGTCGCCGGTGCTTAGGCCGACAATGACAGGCACTTTGTATTTGTGGGCGAATTCAACAGCGCGGGTTTCTATGACTTTCGCGCCGCGGCTGGCCATTTCCAGCATTTCCTCATAAGAAATGCTTTGAAGTTTTCTGGCTGCCGGCAAAATTCGCGGGTCAACGGTATAAATGCCGTCGACGTCAGTAAAGAGCTCACAAGTACAGCCCAGGGCCGCAGCAAGTGACACCGCGCTTGTATCCGAGCCTCCGCGTCCAAGGGTAGTGATGTCGCCATTCTCGCTCACACCCTGGAAGCCGGCAACGACGACGATCTCGCCTGATTCAAGGTGCTGGCGGATCCGGTCGGTTTCTATGCGGGAAATGCGGGCTTTGGTATGGACGTCATCTGTGAAAATACCTGCCTGACGGCCGGTGAGGCCAACAGAGCTGACACCCAGCGATTTAAGGGCAATACTGAGGAGGGCGACCGAAACCTGTTCGCCGGTGGCGAGGAGCAGATCTACTTCTCTCTTGTCAGGAGTTTCGCTGATGGATGAAGCCATTTCCAAGAGCTGATCTGTGGTTTGTCCCATGGCCGACAAGACGACAACGAGATCCTGTCCCATTTTTTTTCTTTCAGCAAGACGCTTGGCGACTGCCTTGATCTGGTCGATTGTTTCGACGGAGGTACCGCCATATTTCAAAACATAAGGATTCATTTGGTCGACGCTCCTTATCATAGGTCATTTCTTAGGATGTCCTCGTAGGTTTCGCGCTTGACGACAACCTTGGACTTTCCATTTTCGACGAAGACGACTGCCGGCTTTCTGATCCGGTTATAATTGCTGGCCATGCTGTAATTATAGGCGCCTGTTGAGGCAACCGCAAGGATGTCGTTCTGTTTAGGATAAGGCAGCTGGATGGATTTGATCAAAATGTCGCCGGATTCGCAGCATTTGCCTCCAATCGTAAAGGTCGTGTCCGGCTCGTCTTTCATACGGTTGGCCAGGGCTGCCTCATAGATCGCGTCGTACAGAGCGGTTCGTGGGTTGTCGGTCATGCCGCCGTCGACAAAGACAAATTTTCTGCCGCCATAGGTTTCCTTGGTAGCGGTGACTTTATAAAGCGTTGTTCCGGCGTTCGCGACAATGCTGCGACCGGGCTCGATCAGCAGTTTAGGAATAGGGAAGCGCCTTGATTTACACTCGGTCTCAACAGCTTCAACCATGGAGGTCAGTGTTTGCTGAAGATCAAGATCGTTATCGTGCTCTGAGTAGTAGACGCCAAAGCCGCCGCCCATATTGAGCTCTTTGGTTTCGTAGCCGCTGTCTGTGCGGACCTTGTCGATAAATCCGACCATGGACTCAATAGCTTTTACAAAACTTGTATGATCCAGGATTTGTGAGCCAATATGGTAGTGGAAGCCGCGAAGATCGAGATAGTAGCTTTCGTGGATGGCTCGGATGAGGTCATAGATGTTATCGGAAAATATGGAAATGCCAAATTTGGAGTCGTTATTAGCCGTTTGGATATAGGCATGAGTATGTGCCTCAATCCCGGGATTGACTCTGAGGAGGACCTTGACGCGCTTGTCCAGCTCTGCGCAGAGGTACTGAAGCATTTCAATCTCAAATTCATTGTCGACGACGATGGTTCCCACGTTGTATTGAAGTGCTGTAATCAATTCTTCGACAGTTTTGCCATTGCCGTGAAAGTAGAGTCTTTCCGGCGGGAATTCAGCTTTCATGGCAGTGAAGAGCTCGCCGCCTGACACGACATCCAGGGACAGACCCGCTTCCTTGATCAGACGACACATGGCCAGCGTCAGAAATGCCTTGGAGGCGTAAATAACCTCAGTTTCGGTCTTTGTGGATTTAAAAGTTTTCAGATAGGTTTCGCAGTTATTGCGAATCAATGCGGTATCAAACACGTAGAGTGGCGTACCGTACTTCTTGGCTAGAATGACGGCATCACAGCCGCCAATTTCCAAATTGTCCATGTCGTTGACGCGCATGGTCCCCAGTAGTCTCATGATGGTCCTCCTCATATAGGGTTCAGGGTACAAAAAAACAGCCAGAGTAAAAGACTCGGCTGCGGATTATGCGCATGACGATACTTTTACCCCGCGCGTGTCAGCTCGCCTGTCGGAAGCCGGGTTGCTTCCGACAGACAGTGCCATGCTTGTTCAGCATGACCCCAGCAAGGACGCTTCGGCAGTGTTCCCTTTCCGGAGCCGCTTTTAATGACGTCTTCCGTACTCTTGTTCACCGCGGCCTCTGGCACGCACTATCTGTTTAATCGATTCAAATTTTCATAATTATACAATGTTATTTTATAGGTTGTAAAGATAGTTGCAGAATAAATTGCAAATTTTAGCGATGATTTTCACAATCTTTAGTTTAACTTAGCAAATTGCGTTCACAATTACTAAAAAAATGGATATAATAAAAAACAATACATCAATTAAGAGGAGTGGAAAAATTGGTTAATTCAATCAAAATAAATCTTGAGATGATAGAAAGCATGATTTATTATTGGAAAGCAACAAGTGAAAAACAAAAAGTTGGCGAGCCCTTCATTATTGCCACGGTTTCAAGCCCGCTGATGAAACCGCTTTATGGCAGTGATTTTACCGAAGAAAGCGCAAGAAAGGTACTCAGCGCTATTTCCAACCGCGAGATCTTCAAACCGGAGACAAAAGCTGAAGGCCGTTTCTGGAACAACCAAATGTGGATGATGGAAGATCTTGGCGTTATGGAGGCTATGGCAGCTTCTGTGAAAACGCTTAATCTGGATTATTTGGTTCCAGCTCTGGAAACTGATGAAACTATTGAGCAGCTGGATGTCGTTTTTCTTCCGGGTCACATAGATACGGTTTACAAAGCCGGGAATCATCTCTATGTCAACTTCTTCAAAATTGCAGGGGTTATAGATGGAAACGGCCCGGAAATTGAGGACATGCCCCTCAAAGAATTCCTGTTCGCCAAGTTGAAGGAAATGCTCCAAAAGTAGTCAACACAACAAATTCATTTACAGAAAAGGAGATTCATCATGCAAAATCAAGTACTCGCCATCGTAGCCGGACGTGAAATCACGCGTCAGGACGTAGAAGAACTCAAAATGCAGATAGGGCCGCAGGCCGCAAATTTTCAGGGACCTGAAGGTGAATCGCGCCTCGTGGACGAATTGATCCACCAGGAGTTGTTCTATGCAGAAGCTTTGAATCAGAAGCTTGACCAGTCGCCGGCATTTCTGGAAGAGGTTGAACGCGAAAAAGCGAATCTTCTTAAGCGTTTTGCCATCCGAAATCTCCTGGATGCTGTTGAAGTGAGCGAAGAGGAGCTTCAGGCGTTCTACAACGAGAATCCAAAAGCATTTGAGACAGAAGGCGGCGTTCGTGCGAGACATATCCTCGTTCCGTCACTTGAATCAGCTGAGGAAATCGCGGCTTCCATAAAGAACGGACAAGATTTTGCTGATGCGGCAAAAGCGCACTCCATGTGTCCTTCCAAAGAACAGGGCGGCGACCTTGGCAAGTTTGGCAAGGGCCAGATGGTGCCTGAGTTTGAAGAGGCAGCATTTACACTTGCGATTGGCGAGCTGAGCGCACCGGTCCAGACTCAATTTGGATACCACTTGATTGAAGTGACTGAGAGGGATGAAGTGGGAAGAATGTCACTCGAAGAGGTCAGAGATGATCTTCACCGTGAATTGGTCATGAGAAAGCAGTCCAGTGTTTATATGAATCATGTGAATGCGCTCAAGGCATCGTATCCAATAGAGCGAAAATAGACCACTTGTGGAACCCCTGTCTAAAACAGGGGTTCCTGTTGCTCCGGTGTTTAAGCAGTTAAATTGAAAATGGTTGAAGTGCTTCAAAGTCATCTGTTTGACGAGAAAGCCTTCAAAGCTTTAAACACCGGCGTAATAACTATTTGTTTAAGGATCCGGGAGGATTGTGATGAGTGAGAAAACGATTAGAAACTTTGAGGCCGGTGAGGAAATCCAGGGATTTTTCCTAATCAGGAGTCTGAATCTGAAGACATCAACCAACAACAAAAAATATCTGGATTTTACGATTTCTGACAGTTCCGGAGAAATCAACTCAAAGTACTGGGACTTGCCGGAAGATTTGGTCGGCATGTTCAAGGCGGGGGATGTCGTCAAAATTCGTGGCACCGTGACGAGCTGGCAGAGTTCTCTTCAGATGAAGGTGACCAAGATGCGGCTCAGTGAGCCGGCCGACGAGGTCAAAGTGGAGATGCTCGTCCAGAGCGCGCCTGAATCCAGTGCGGCCATGATGCAGGAGCTTTGGGGCTATATCGCTGAAATTGAAAAAGAGAAGCTGCGCGAACTCGTGGAGCGAATTATAGGGCTGTATGCAGACAAATTTGAAATTTATCCTGCCGCCAAGAAACATCATCACTCCATTCGATCAGGGCTGTTGTATCATGTGCTCAGAATGCTCAGAAGCGCAAAAGTCCTCTGTGGGATCTATGGGAATCTGGACAAGGATCTCCTGTACGCCGGTGTAATTCTTCATGACATTGAGAAGATCAATGAGATGGAGGCGGATGAGCTCGGGATTGTCAGTTCGTATTCCTTTGAAGGCCAAGTTCTGGGGCACATTATCATGGGCATCAAGACTATTGATAACCTGGCCGAGGAGATTGGACTTGAACGTGAAATTTCTCTGCTGCTGCAGCATTTAATTTTGACGCATCATTATGAGCCTGAGTATGGCAGTCCTAAAAAGCCGAGTATACCTGAAGGAGAGCTTCTTCATTATCTGGATATGATCGACGCACGTATGTACGACATGGCCAAGGCTGTTGACGGCATTGCGCCGGGAACTTTCAGTGACGGAGTTCAATCCATTGACTACAGGAGAGTCTATAAGCCATCCTATGCAATTGAGGAGGAAGAGTAAGCATGATTGAAGTCGCAGCCGCTTTGTCTGCCGCGTTTGGCATGGGTACGGGTCTGCCCTCAATAGGGTGGAACGCGCTGATCGCTGCGGGCATTGTCCTAGTTTTTGTGGCGGGTCATAGACTGCTTGAGAAACTGCTGTTCAAGCTTTTGCGGGTCGTGGCGAAAAAGATGGATAGCGAGGTTTATGAGTCTATAGTAAAAGCATTTGAAAAACCGTTGAAGTATCTGTTTGTTTTTTTAGGCCTCTACCTGGCTTATAAGTATTTGATGATCCAGTATCTCCCGCTGGCTGCGGCTTCCGGATTTGTGGACAAACTCATGCGTGTGGTCGTGATCTTAACCATGGCAACAGGTTTTTACAATCTGGACAGGGTTTATTCGAGCGTGCTCTTCAAGTTGGACGATCGCTTGAATCTCGGTTCAACCGTACTCGTGAAGCAGCTGACGGTCAAAGTGATTCGAACGCTGATCATGGTACTGGCTATTGGCATGGCGGCGAGTGAATTCTTTGACGTCAACGGCTTTATTGCCGGACTGGGCATTGCGGGCCTTGCCTTTGCCATGGCGGCCAAAGACACGCTGGGCAATATGATCGCGGGGATGACGCTGATCATGGACAGGCCGTATGACATTGGGGAATGGATCTCCTGCAGCGGCGTAGAAGGTGAAGTCGAGGAATTGTCTTTCCGCAGCACGAGAATCAGAACGGCGACGAAAGAAGTCGTCGTGGTGCCCAATTCCATTATGGCCAACAATCCTATCTCAAACTTCACACGCAGGGGAATCCGACGCCTCAGGTTTACTTTGGGCGTGACCTATGATGCCGGGCCTGAGGATCTTGAAAACCTCAGAGACAGGATCCTCAGCTATTTTGACACTGAGGACATGGTGTTGCAGGATGGACGGATTGTTCGCTTCGATCAATTTGGCGCCAGCAGTTTGGATGTTCTAGTGAACTGCTTTATCAACACCAACGATCTGGCCCTCTTTTTTGAAATCAGGGAGAGGATTCAGCTGAGTGTCATGAAAATCATGAAAGAAGTCGGCACATCGCCGGCATTTCCAAGTCTCAGCATCTACATGGAGACAGCTGAGGCGGCAAAATAATTTAAGCGGAAACCGGTGTCTGCGGCTGATGCCTATCGACTCAGGCTTCCTTCCAACTTTGAAAAAAAGTGACCTTGATAAGAATGGCAGTTATTAGCCGGTCTTACCAAGGTCACTTAATCTTTTAGAGACTATAAGCGCTAAAGGGCTATGCGCCGCAGCACTTTTTGTATTTCTTTCCGCTGCCGCATGGGCAAGGATCATTTCTGCCAATTTTGGCATCTTTGACCACAGTTTTCGACTTGTTGAACTCTTTTTTGATCTCCTTGCGCTCCTCTTCGGACAGGATCTCTTCCCATGCTGGCAAATTATAGAGCCATTCTGCCTTTGCGTCGAGCATGTTGAAGTAGAGTTTTTCGAAATCCACTTCTGCATCAATGGCAGTGGTTTCTTCCAGATCCTCTAAAGTGACAGCCTCGACGAGACTTGTATTGATCCCGTCCAGGAAGCCGGCAAAAGTAACGGCATCCATGTCGTTTGCTTCTGCGAGTTCCGCAATAGTGCCTGTGAGCTTGGTGTTCTTTTCGCCCAGCATTTTTTCGTAGTTGTGCTGCTCCTTGAGGAGGTACTCCTGCCAGAAGGACTGATGCTCCTTTTCGCTGCGCTCTTGTGCGGCGAGCGCTTCCCATGCTTCGTATAGTTTCAAACTTAAAACTCCCTTCAATGTCTTGCCTTATTTCGCCAGATGGCGTGCGTTTTTCGAGCTTAACCGCTTGACATTATATCATACCTTTGCAGCTTAGAACAGAAGCAACCTGAAAATGTAGGAGATGAGGCGGGCCCGATGTCATCCTTCTATGTCTTCCTGTCTGAGAATTTGGTATACTTTTATTGAATGGAACAAGGGTATGGTTCCTCAAGTGAGTCTAACCTAAGGAGTGACCGAGTGATGAATTATCAGGAAGTGTTGAACAATGCGAAGCAGAATATTGGTCCTTATTGCAAAGTTTGTCCGGAATGCAACGGCATCGCATGCAGGGGCATGATCCCGGGGCCGGGCGGAAAAGGCTCAGGACTTGGATTCATCAGAAGTTACCAGGACTTAAAAAAGATCCGCCTCCAAATGGATACCATCTATGACCCAAAAGCGGTATCCACCCAAACGACGCTCTTTGGAAAGACGGTGGATCTGCCGGTGTATGCGGCGCCTATTGGCGCAGTTGGCCTTCACTATAGCGACTTATATGACGATCTGTCCTATTCCAGCGCCTTGCTGAAGGGCTGCCACTCAGCCGGAACGGTGGCATTCACGGGGGACGGCGTAAAGGATGAAGTGTTCCAGGGGACAATTGAAGCCATCTATGAGCTCGAAGGCTGGGGTATTCCTACAATCAAGCCTTGGAGTTACGAAGAGGTCCTTAATAAGGCGAAGATGGCCGAGGCCTCGGGCGCGCTCGCGGTAGCAATGGATATCGACGCTGCCGGACTTGCTATTTTGGCGGCACAGGGGAAACCGGTGGCACCTATGTCGGTTGAAACCCTTTCAAAAATTATTGCGCAGATCAAAGTGCCGTTTATCCTGAAGGGGATCATGACAGTTGAAGGCGCAAAAAAAGCACTTGAAGCCGGCGCCAGCGGCATTATTGTCTCCAATCACGGCGGGCGGGTGCTGGATGAAACGCCGTCGACCATTGAAGTGCTGCCGGATATAGTAAAGGCAGTCAGCGGGAAGATGACGATCCTGGTCGACGGGGGATTCCGTACAGGCTTGGATGTCTTCAAAGCCATTGCTATGGGCGCCCAGGGCGTCTTGATCGGCAGGCCGTTCGCCTATGCCGTTTATGGCGGGGCTGAAGAGGGTGTCGGGCTGTATTTGAATAAGCTTAAGGCAGAATTGACAGAGGCTATGCTGATGACGGGGGCCGGGACCATCGGCGAAATCACTCGGGATAAGGTCTGTGTGAGACTGGAGCGCTGATTGTATGGACAGACCTGAGAGCAGCTCTGATCATAGAACCGGCAGTCTGACCAGCCAAGAACTCTGGCATTCAACCGAGGAACGCCGGACCTGTCAGGAGAAACTTTATGAGTTTCTTGAAATATTGTCTGCTTACCGGCTGGCCATGAACACCATTAATTGGGACCAGACGGTGAGCGGCGCGCCAATCGCGGGCGTGGGCTTCAGGAGCAAAGGTTATGGCGTCTTGACGCGCGAACACTATCGTTTCCTCGTGGACCCTGAATTCAGGGTGCTGCTGGAAGCATTTTCGCGGGAGGCGGGAACCCTTGAAGGGGACATTGCCAGGGAGTGGCTGATTGAACTCAAGCGAATAGAAAAAATTCCTAAGGACGATTATACTGAGTTCATGACTTTTCTTTCGAAATCAGAAGTGGAATGGGAAGAGGCAAAGCGGGCAAGTGATTTTGAGGGATTTAAGTCCCATTACAGAATCATTTTTGATACTGCGAGGAGATTCTCAGAATACATCGGGTATGATCAACATCCATATGATGCCTGGATTGAAATGTTTGAACCGGGAATGACGGTCAAAAAACTGGATCGCTTTTTTGGCGAGCTTCGAGCGGAAATAGTGCCGCTGCTCAGCGGAATCAGGGAGAAGATCTCCGAAAACCCGCAGCACTATGATTTTCTTTCCAGGGCGATTCCAAAGGAGAAACAGGAGGCGTTTTCCAGACGGTTGCTGGAGGTCATAGGCTTTGACCTGAACCGGGGCTTTCTGAAGGAAAGTGAGCATCCGTTTACGAATGCTATGTCCATAGATGATGTTCGAATGACCACCCATTACTATGAGCAGGAATTCATTTCCTCCATATTCAGTGTCCTTCATGAAGGCGGGCATGGCATCTATGAACAAAATTTTGATAGAATTCTTGCCAATACTGGTTTGGACGGAGGTGCGTCCTCGGCGGTCCATGAATCTCAGTCGCGGATGTTTGAAAATGCTTTTGGCAGAAGCAAAGCCTTTTGGAGAAAGCTGTACGATGAAATGCAGGCAGAGTTCAGCCCGGCGCTGGATGACATACCGCTTGACACGTTCATAGAAGCAATCAATCGTGTCGAAGCGACTTTGATTCGGATTGAAGCAGATGAGTTGACGTATTCGCTGCATATCATGGTGCGCTATGAACTTGAAAAAGCCATTTTTGAAGGGGCGCTGGAAGTTGAGGACCTGCCGGAGGCTTGGAACCGCTTGATGAGGGACTATCTTGGCGTGGAGCCTGCCCATCATGGGGAAGGGGTGCTTCAGGATGTCCATTGGGCAGCCGGTCTTATTGGCTATTTCCCATCCTACGCTTTGGGGAATGCCTATGCGTCACAGCTCCTGCATTTCATGAAACAGGAGGTCGATGTGGAACGGGCGCTGAGATCTCTGGACTTTGGCGATATTTTGGAGTGGCTGACACTTCATGTGCATAGCCACGGCAAACGGCTAAAGCCGGAGCAGCTCATAGAGGCAGCTACCGGTAAGCCTTTTGATCCCAGCTACTACATCCAGGATCTGAAAGCGAAATACAAAGAACGCTATGGCATCTGATAAAAGTTTCGCTGAAACGCAGCAACAAAGTTTTCCTGAGAATGTCAATTTGATGACTTTTCGGGTATCAATAGTTCAAATGTCATTTTAGGAGGCGATCATTTATGGAATTAAGAGGAAAAGTTTTAGTCGCTCAAGGCGGCGGCCCTACGGCGGTCATAAATCAATCCTTGGTAGGCGCTGTTCTTGAAAGCAGAAAATTCAGCCAGGTCACAAAGGTATACGGGGCTGAGCATGGTGTAGAAGGCATAGTCAACGAGAATTTTCTCGATCTGACACAGGAGACGACTCATAATCTGGAGCAGGTCGCCAAGACGCCGTCCTCAGCGCTTTTGTCGACACGCATCAAGCCTGACGAAAAGTTTTGCCGCGAAATGTTTGAAACTATGAAAGCGCATGACATCCGTTACTTCTTCTACATTGGCGGCAATGATTCAAGCGACACGGTCCGGATTGTCAATCAATACGCAGAAATCGCCAATTATGAATTCAGGGCGATTCATATTCCGAAAACTATTGACAACGATCTGATGATGAACGACCATACCCCGGGTTATGGGTCTGCAGCCCGTTATGTCGCCAGCGCTTTCTCAGGGGTTAACCTGGACAACCGCGCCATGGGCGGCGTCTACATAGGCGTTGTCATGGGCCGTTCTGCGGGCTTCCTGACGGCAGCGGCCTCTTTGGCTCAGAAGTATCCGGATGATGGTCCGCACCTCATCTATTTGCCGGAGCGCACCTTTGACGTTGATAACTTCCTGAAGGACGTCAAGGAGACTTATGATAAGTATGGCCGCTGCATTATCGCGATCTCTGAAGGGGTTGTGGACGCAAACGGCAAACCTATCAGCCAGCATTCCGGCATGAAGCAGGAGTTTGACGCTCATGGCAATGTTCAACTCTCCGGATCCGGCGTCTTGGGCGATTACCTGGCGGATCTCATCAAAACAAAACTGAATATCAGCCGCGTCAGGGCAGATACCTTTGGTTACCTGCAAAGATCCTTCCTGGGCTGCGTTTCAGATGTCGACCAGAGAGAGGCGCGCGAAGTCGGCGAAAAAGCTGCTCAATTCGCGATCTGGAATCGCGTCGACGGTTCAATTGCCATTGAGAGAACCGGTTTTTACTCTGTGGACTACAAATTGGTGCCTCTGGAAACCGTTGCGGCCAAGACCCGCCTGATGCCGGATGAGTACATCAACCTCGCCGGCAACCACGTTACTGACGATTTTAAATATTACCTGAGACCTTTGATAGGCTCCGGCTTTGAGCAGGCACACCGTCTCAGAGCGCCAAGAGTCGACAAAGTCCTCAACAAATAAAACGGCTGTCAGCAAGATGACGTCAGACGCCCGCTTCATTCACGGCGTGTCTGGCGTCATCCATATGAAGGAGGCAATTTTATGATCGAGATCGGTGCAGCAGTGCCTGAACTAGTGCTTGAAGGCAGTGGGGGCGAAGCCGTCAAACTGTCTGATTATGCAGCCAAAGGGAAAAAACTGGTGCTCTTTTTCTATCCCAAAGACAGCACCTCAGGCTGAACGCAGGAAGCGCTCGAGTTTCGGGCACTGAAAGAAGCTTTTGAAGCTTTGAATGCCGAGGTTGTCGGGATCAGCAGGGACTCTGTCAAATCTCACCTTAAGTTTATTGAAAAGCAGGATTTGAATTTTGTACTTCTTAGTGACCCTGATCAGACCGCCCATCACTATTTTGACGTCATGAAGGCGAAAAAGATGTATGGCAAGGATGTCATGGGTGTCGACCGATCCACTTTTGTCTTTGACGAATCCGGGAAACTGATCCACGTCTTTAGAGGCGTAAAAGCGGCGGGACATGCTGAACAAGTGTTGGAGGCAATGAAAATTCAATGAGAATATCGTCAGTACCACAGCAGGGACCGGCAATTGAATTGCCAAGTGCGGCAAAATGGCTTCTTGTCCTGATTATGGCAGTCACAGCAAATTTATTTATACTGAGCCTGAGCATTGATGTCTTTTCAATGAGTCGCAGTTATTATGACCAGGAGTTTGAAAAACTAGGCACGACCGAACTTACTGGGCTGACTGCGGAAGAGCTGGGCGGCGTCTCGGACATGATCATTGGTTATCTCAAAGGACAGGAGCCTGAGTTTCAATTTGAAGTTGAAAGAAACGGGAGGCAGGTTCAGCTCTTTAATGATCGGGAGCAGACCCATATGGTGGACGTTTTGGTGCTCTTTCAACTGAATGGCAGAATCAAAATGATCGCCATTGCGGCCTTTGCCCTGTCTGCCTTTGTCGCCCTGCAGCTCAGCAGGGACCGCGCCCTGCTTTACCGGGGTTTGATTGGCGCTGGTGTGCTGGGTATTGCAGCAGCCGGATTTTTATTGCTGTTGATCACCATTGACTTCACGAAATACTTCACGTTGTTTCATGAACTCTTTTTCGACAATGACTTGTGGCTTCTCAATCCCAAAACGGATTTGCTGATTGTGATTCTACAAGAACAATTTTTTGTGGATATTGCCATTCGGATCTTCGGACTTTATATTGGTTTGAATGTCGTACTGGTGACCATCGGCACCATTTTTTTAAGGAGTTCGAAGCGCGCAGGGCGATTTAGGCGAGCGTAGCAAAACGGGAGGAAGATCGTGCAGCGGAAGTCGCTCTCCAGACTTCCTATTGTCACCGTCTTCCTCCTGGTTTCTTTTACCTGTAATACAGGCTTGAAAAGTGGGGTGCAGCAATTGATTCAGGTGGTAACAGGCCGCTCCGGCAGCGGCAAGACAAAAGGGATCTATGAGCTTCTCGCTCAATTGGAAAGCGACTCGGGCGTGACGGGGGATCTTGGCAACACAGTTTGGCTGATCGTACCGGAGCAGTTCACGCTTCAGGCGGAACGGGAGCTGATCAGCTATCAGAACCTGGAAGGCCTGCTCAGGGTACAGGTCCTCAGTTTTAGAAAACTGGTGGACAGGGTGCTCGAATCCACCCAGGCCAGTCAGCAGCTGTATCTGGACGAGCTTGGACGGCACATGCTGCTCAAACGCATTCTGCTGGAGTCTGCCGATCGTCTGGAAGCTTACCGGTCCGCGCACCGAAAGCCCGGATTTATAACTATGATGGGCGACTTTCTTGCTGAGCTGAAGCGATCGGGCATAGGACCGGCCAAGCTTCGGGATTCCGGTGAGGGTCTGCCCAGGCTGACCGCAGCCAAAATCAACGATATAGCACTTGTCTTTGAACGGTTTGAAGCGCTTAAATCCGGGACGCTCATGGACGAGGAGGACCGCTATGACCTGGCGGCAGAACGCGTCTCAACGCTTGCGGGCCTCGCCGGTTCTACGGTATGCATCGACGGATTTTCAGGCTTTACCGGTCAGGAGTTCAAACTGATTGAGAGCCTTTCCAGAAACTGTAAAACCTTACGAGTTGCGTTGACTTTGGATCCGGAGCATCTGACGCAGTCGGGGATTTTTTTGGCGACGGCTGAAACCTACAGGCGGCTTGAAGCCATAGCTCAGGAAACGGGCTGCGGATTTACATCAACACACATGCCAACGCCCCATGAGCCTGAAAATCCGCTCCGGCATATAGAGCAGCAGCTCTTTGAATTCCCGCAGGTCCTCTATGAAGGGGTCCCGGAGGGGATTCGCCTCATGACCTTTGATACCACCTGGGACGAGGCGGAATTTGTGGCCCTTGAAATTGGAAGGCTGGTCGCTGAGCAGGGCTGCCGCTATTCGGATGTCGCCGTAGTCAGCAATGCCCCTGAGATTTATGACGACCTTCTGACGCGGGTATTCAATCAGTATCAGATTCCAACCTTCCATGACAACCGGCGGGATATCGTAGGAAATCCCCTTGCCAGGCTGATCCTTGCCATGCTCGAAGCCTACCAGAAGGATTTTAGACTGGAACCATTGTTCAGAGGCCTCAAAACGGGTCTGACAGATCTCAAAAAAGAGGAATGGGAGCGGCTGGAGATCTTTGCCATTGAGAATGGGATCCGCGGCAAACGGTGGAAGATTCCGGTTGAGGATGCCCAGTTGGAACCTCTCAGGGAAAAGTTGGCGCATGTCATTGGAGCGTTCGAGTCGGCTTTTAAAGAAACGGATTCCGCAGCAGGTTATAGTACGGCCCTCTTTAATTGGCTCGTCAATTCCGGCGTTCGGGAGCGCTATGAAGTCCGCATGGGGGAAATTGGATCCCAAAGCGGCTTTGAAGCAGCCTTCGAGCTCATCCAGGGGTGGAATATGATCTCCGACCTCCTCGACCAGATTGTGTCGGTGTCTCCTGAAACCGCCATGAAACTGGGCGATTACAGGGCGATCCTGGAAGCTGGTTTTGCCGCCTATGAAACGGGTATGCTGCCTCAGGACTTTGATACGGTCTTGATTGGCAAAGTGGAGCACTCCCGAAGCCACCCCATCAAGGCGCTCTTTCTCGTGGGCGCTGCAGATGGGATCCTGCCCTCCAACCGGGACGGCAGCGGACTTCTCACCGAGGATGAAAAGCTGAGCCTCCGCGCGTGTCAGCTGGACCTGAAATCCATCAGCGACTATCTCTCTATGAATGAATCCTTCTCTATCCATTTGGCCATGGCGAAGCCTTCTGAGGCGCTCTATGTGAGCTGTGCTTTTGCGGATGGCATGGGGCGGAGTTTGCGGCCGTCCTATCTGCTCGACAGGCTTGACAGTTTATTTCCTCAAATCAAAATTGAGCACCTGCGGCTGGATGAGTTGTCGCCATCTGCCCGGGCGTCCAACTACAATGCGGTGATCGCGCCTATAACCAGGCAGATTCGCGAGTGGCTGGATGGCAGACAGTCCCGGCCGGAATTGGAATGGGCTGCTATGCTGCGACATTTCGAATCCCAACCTGCCTTTGAAGCACGCGCGCGCCAGCTGAGACAAGCCTTTCACCACAACAATCGGCCTAAGCCGCTCTCTCAGGCCGCAACAGAGACGCTTTTCGGCGTGCCGCTGACCACCAGCATCTCCAGGCTGGAGCGCTTTGCCGCCTGTCCGTTTAAGCATTTCGTGGATTTTGGCCTCAGACCCGCGCGGGTGGTGCCCTATGAGGTGGATCTTCCGGAAGTGGGCCGGCTGTTCCACAGCGCAGTTGAAAGCTTTGCCCTCAGAGCTTTGGCCGATGGTCACGAGAACGCCCCCCAGACCCAGGAAGAAGTCGCAGCGCTGATCGGTCAAATCGTGGACGAAAGCGTCGAACGCCATGGCAGGTCCGTATTTGCAAACTCTGAACGGAATCGCTATGTCCTGAGGCGCGTCAAACGCACCGGGACGAGAGCGGCAATGACCATTTTGGATCACCTGGCTCACAGCCATTTTAAGCCTAAAGCCTTTGAGCTCGCTTTTTCCTCAAACCGTCCGGACAGCCTTCCTCCTATTCTGATTGAGCTGGCTGACGGACAGCGGCTATTGCTGGAAGGGCGGATCGACAGGATAGATTTGTGTGAAACGGATGAAGGCGTGGCCTTTGTACAAATAGTCGATTATAAATCCGGCGCTGAGACCCTGGATCTCTCCAAAATTCACCACGGCCTCCAGCTCCAGCTGGTCGCCTACATGGATGCGGTTCTCAATGATCCGTCGATTCTGACCGCCATGCCGCAGGTTTACCCCGGGGGTCTCTTTTACTTTAAAATAGATGACCCTATGGTTGATCTCGAAAGTGTCAGGGAAGAGGATGTCGAGCGGGAGCTCTTGAAAAAACTTAAGCTCAACGGACTTATTATAGGCGGCTCGGAGATGGCGAAGCGCCTCGATCAGACTTTGGAGTCCGAAACGAAATCTGTCAGAATTCCATTCGAACTCAAAAGAGACGGAACGCCGACTGCCGGCTCCGGCGTCCTTGAAACCTCGACCTTCGAAAGTCTCAGACGGTATGTCCGGGACAAAATAGCAGCCCTTGGCACTGAGATCTTAAAAGGGGACATAGATGTGGCGCCTTACAGGTTCGGATCGAAAACCGCCTGTGATTATTGTGATCTCATGGGCATCTGTCAGTTTGACCTGACTTACGGGGGCAACCACTACAGAAATCTGAAGAAGCTAAAAGGCACCCAGTGGATGGATGACTACGGAGCCGGGGGGAGTCAGTCCCGGGAGGAAAGCACCCTGGTCGAGCATGATAAACGGGAAGAGGAGGTGAAGTCATGAGTGGTTCAGCAGAAACTCCAAATTCGAATGGTCTGTCCGGGGCGCAGGCTTCACCTCGGAGCGCAGTCCAATCTGTCGTTCCATCCAACCCTCGGATAGAAGTCAAGTGGACCCCGGATCAGGACAGCGCGATCCGCTCCAGAAATGCGAACCTCCTGGTTTCAGCGGCTGCCGGTTCGGGGAAAACTGCCGTGCTGGTCGAACGCATCCTGCAGCTGATTGCCGAGGACAGAATCCCTATTAGAAACATGCTCATAGTGACCTTCACCAACGCGGCAGCAGGGGAAATGCGCACCCGGATTATCAGAGCCCTGTCCGCAAAACTGAGGGAGCCGGGCGCAGACGCGCTGTGGCTGAGAGAACAGCTGGAGCGCGCCGGCAGCGCCTACATCATGACGCTGCATGCCTTCTGCAACGACCTGGTCCGAAAGCACTTCTATAAAGTGGACATGGATCCGGCCTTTAGGGTTGGTGACGCAACGTTGCTCAAATCCCTGCGGGAAGAGGCGGCCATGCTGACTTTGGAGGCAGCTTACGAGGCTATGTCCCCTGACTTCAGCCAATTTATTGAAGCGTTTTCAGGCAACCGCACAGATGAAAAAATTGAAGCCCTTTTGTGGAATGTCCACGGTTTTATACAATCCCAGCCGGACCCGAAAGCCTGGCTGGTGAGCCAGACAGAGGCTTTGGAGGTTCACGAAGCGCAGGACAGCCTTTGGCTGAAAGCGCTGCTGCAGATGATTTCTGAGGAGCTGGAGGGCTTGATGGAATCTCACAGAGAAACGGAGCAGCTCTGTATGGATCCATGCGGCCCCATGGCTTATCTCCCTGCAATCCGGTCAGATCTTGAGCTGCTGGAAAATCTCATGGACAGTATGGAAGCAGGCTATGCCGCCGCCTATGAGTCACTGGCGGATCTCAAGTTTGACAAACTGAAGCCCATTCGGGGTGCGGAAGCCGAACAGGTGGACCCGGCGCTGAAAGATGCAGTCCAGGAGCGCAGAGACCTGGTTAAGGATTATATCAAGCGCCTTGGAAAGCACTTTTTCTCACAATCCCCCGACGCGCTGGATCAATCCATTCGCAGACTGCTGCCCGGAACCCGGGCGCTTTCTGAATTGGTGATCTCGCTGGAGGAAAATTACGGTTTGCTGAAGAAAGAAGCCGGGGTCATAGATTTTTATGACCTTGAGCACCTCGCCATTGATATACTCAAGGATGAGGAAATTGCCGGCATGTACAGAGACAAGTTCGACCACCTGTTTCTGGATGAGTACCAGGACTCAAACCTGGTCCAGGAGACGGTGGTCAGGGCGATCGCCAGGGAAGACAACGTCTTTCTGGTCGGCGACGTCAAGCAAAGCATATACAAGTTCAGGCTGGCGGATCCAACCCTGTTCATGGACAAACTGAACAGCTATTCCAGGGAGGAAGGGGCGAGGAACAGGATTATAGACCTCAGCGCCAACTTCCGCACCAGGCCTGAGCTGATTGAGAGAGTCAACGGATTTTTTGAGAAGGTCATGAACCTGTCCCTGGGCGAAGTGGTTTATGACCACCACGCCCGTCTTAACCCGGGACTGTCATTTCCGGAGGAAGCGTTCCCCTCTTTGTCGCTGACATTGATTGATACCGGCAAAGCGAAATCCGGGAGTGACGCTGAGACCTCTCAAGCAGGCGCATTTGAAGCCGCCTCTGAGTCCATACCGGCGGCTGCGGCATCAGAGCCTGGCGCGGATGAAACGGATCCCGATCTTGAAGAGGCATTGTCCTACATGAAGAATGCCGAACTGGAAGCACACGTCGTTGCGGATCTGATCAAGGGTACTTTGAAAATGGACATTTACGATCCAAAATTGGGTCGACACAGAAAGCCGGCTTTCAGAGATGTTGTCATCCTCATGCGCTCACCCAAAGCTGCCGCTGAAACCTATGTTCAGGTACTGAGCCAATATGGGCTGCCTGTCCGGGCGGATGGCGTGGGCGCCAGAATCTCCTCCTTTGAGATGCAGGCAGCCTTGAGTTTATTGAAGATTCTCGACAACAGCCGTCTGGATCTCGATCTGCTTACAGTGCTCAGATCGCCTATAGGCGGCTTTGGCACAGATGAGCTGGCGGCCATACGCGCTTTCTCTCCCCTGGGGACCTTCAGAGACGCTGTGACGCTGTTTTCAGAAGAGGGCTCCGGCGCTGAGACCGGCCTGTCCTCAAGGCTGAAGGACTTTCTTTCGCGCCTTGAAGTATGGTCGGGCTATGCTGCTTATGAGCGCGTCGGCGATTTCGTCTGGCGTCTGATGATCGAAACCGGTCTCTTGGACTACGCCCGCGCCATGCCGGAGGGAGAACTCCGGGCCAATCAGCTGATGAAGCTCGTCGAGCGTGCGGGAGACTATGAAGCGGCGCTCAGGGGAGATTTATCCGGCTTTATCAAAGTCCTCGAAGAGGGGGATGCCTCAGAGTTTAGTGCGGAGGTGCCAAAAACTCTCTCGGAGGATGAGGACTTCATCCGCATCATGAGTATCCACAAAAGTAAAGGCTTGGAATTTCCTATTGTCTTCCTGGCTGATACTGGAAAGAAATTCAATATGAGAGACACTTATGGTGATTTGCTGCTTCACAAAGATCTCGGCATTGCGCTCAAGGAAATCGATGCGGAGAAGCGAACCTACAGAACGTCGCTGCCTCAGCTGGCGATTCAGAAAGCAATTGAGCGTGAGGCACTTTCAGAGGAGCTTAGAATACTTTATGTTGCTTTGACCAGGGCAGTGGACCGCTTATATGTCACCGGGTCGACAAAATTTGTCGACAAAGCCCTCAGCAACTATGGCAGAGGCTGTCTTGCCTTTGCCATGCGCCAGGCAAAGTGTCTGCTGGACTGGATGGGGGCTTATGCTGCAGGCGAGGAGGCCTCAGAAGCTGCCCGCTGGGGGTTCAATTTGATACGAGCTGAAGACCAGATCCGCGCTCAAACTTTTGAAGCGGCCTCTGACCGCGCCTTGGACGATCTGTTGGCGCAGGCCGGAGACCATGTCCTGGATACCGCTGTTCTGCGGCGGCTGGACAGCGGGCGAACATTGAAAGAAGCTCATGGGGATCAAACTGACGCCCGGGCTTCCGCTTTGCCTTCCAAGGTGAGTGTTTCAGATCTTAAAACCCTCGAAGCTCTGGGTCAGACCCCGCTGAATCGCGCTATGACTTTAGAGGTCCTCTATAAGCCTGAACTGACAGAAACACCAAGATTTATGGCGCAGGAAAGCAGAGCGGCCATGGGTGCTGCCAGAGGCAGTGCGTTCCATACTGTACTCCAGTTTATGGACTTTTCAAAAATGGGCCAAAGAACACCGGCAGAAAGAGAATCGGTTTTCAATGAAGAAAAGCAGAGACTTGTCAGAGAAGGCAGACTGGATCAGACGCTGGCGGACGATCTTGAATGGCCGGCGCTGGCCGGCTTTTTCGACCACCCGCTCTTTCAAAGGCTCCTTGACGCGCAGGTGCTGGAACGGGAGAAGGCCTTTGTTCTAAAACGCGGCTCAGGACGAGAGTTCAGCCTGATTCAGGGCGTCGTGGATCTCTACTTTGAGGATGAACAAGGCCTGGTAGTGGTGGATTATAAAACAGACAGAGTCAGCGGTCCTGAGGCTGTGACACTGCTGAAACAGCGCTACAGCACTCAGCTTGGACTTTACGCCGAGGCGCTGGAAAAACTGACAGGGCGACGTGTGGAAGCCGCGTGGCTTTACGCCGCCCACTTAAAACAATGGATCAACATTGTACTTACAGGTCGTGAAAAGGAGGAACTCTCTTGAAATTACTTCATACCTCCGACTGGCACCTCGGCAGGCTGATCGAAACTCAGCCCCGCCTGGAGGAGCAGGCTGCCTTTTTGGAAGCCCTCATAGACATTGCGGAGCGGGAATCTGTCGACGTGGTCCTGGTCGCGGGCGACGTTTATGACACCTATAACCCCCCGGCGCGGGCAGAACGCCTGTTTTTTGAGAAAGTCAAAAAGCTGGCCGATGGTGGACGAAGACTCATAGTCATAGTGTCAGGCAACCACGACCAGCCGGTACGTCTAGGTGCGGCGGCCTCCTGGGCTGCAGAGCACGGAGTCATTTTGTGCACGGACGTCACAGACCAGTGGGAGGATCAGCAAATTGGCCGGTTCCGCATTTCAGGCAAAGGGCCAGGGGCTCTTGCCGTCTCTGTTGGGGACGACGCACTGGATCTCGCGCTGCTGCCTTTCCCCAGCGAAAGCAGACTTGGGGAGCTGATGTCGCTTTCCGGCAAAGAAGAAGAGCTGCAGCTTTCTTACTCTGAACGCGTCAAACTGTTGCTTCAGGAACGCGCCGCCCACTTTACAGACAAGACTTTTGGCGCAGTGGTCTCACATTTATTTGTGAGCGGCGGGGAGCTTTCAGACTCTGAGCGGACACTCCAGTGGGGCGGCGCTTATACGGTATTTGGCGACGCATTTCCGGAGTCAGCCAACTACGTCGCGCTGGGTCATCTCCATAAGCCCCAGTCAGTGGCTGGTCTCAAGGGCCGCGGCCGTTACAGCGGTTCGCCCCTCCAGTACAGCCGCAGCGAAACAGGCTATGCCAAGTCGGTGACGCTGATTGATACCAAGGCTGAATTGCCTCTGGAGTTTCAGGAGCATTTTATTCCCCTTTTCAAACCCATTGAAATCTGGCATGCTGGATCCTTTGAGGAGGCTGAGGACTGTCTGATCCGCCAGGCGGACAGGCAAGCTTGGGTTTATCTCGAAATTGAAACCGGACAGCCGTTGACCAATGGTGAAATCAGAAGGCTAAAGACCCTCTACCCGGATTTGCTGAGTATTGAGCCTATCTTTCCGGATCAGACGGGAAGCGTTACCGGTGAAGTATCCCTGGAGAGCATGGATGTTCATGAGTTATTCAGCCGCTATTATGAACGCGAGTATGGCGCACCGCCGGATCCGGAGCTGATGATCCGCTTTGCGTCCCTGCTGAGGTCAGAAGACACAGAGGGAGAGTCAGAGGGTGATGCAAAGGGCGGTGAGGCAGTATGAGACCGGTCAGGTTGACCATCGGCGGACTCAACAGCTTTGAGTCCACTCAGACTATTGATTTTGAGGCGCTTTCATCAAAGGGCCTGTTTGGGATATTTGGCCCGACGGGTTCAGGGAAATCGACGATCATTGACGGGATTGTGATGAGCCTCTATGGGCCGGGCAGCATGCCGAGGGGCACAAAGGATTTTATCAACACGGAATGCGACCAGGCGGAGCTGGAATTCGTGTTTCGAACGGCGATAGAAGGCGTTGTCAGGGAAATTGAGATCCGAAGGGTGTTCCGAAGGTCGGGGGAAGGCTATAGGTCCCATCAGTCGCGGCTGGTGGTACGAACCCTCGAGGGAGAGCTTCTTCAGGTTGAGGACAAGCAAAATGAAGTGAACCACAGGATCCAGGATATCCTGGGTCTGAGTGACAGCGAGTTTTTGAAGATGGTGGTGCTGCCTCAGGGGAAATTCAGCGAGTTCATACAACTGGATCCCAAGGACCGCCGAAATATGCTGCAAAATCTTTTTGGGCTGGAGATCTATGGCGACAAGCTGCTTGAGCGGCTGAAGAAGGTGCTCGGCAGGCTTCAGTCCCAGAGGGATCAGCTTGAAGGCCAGCTGGCGGCTTATGCTGATGTGGATCAGACTAAGCTGACGCTCCTGAAGGAAACGGCCGCGCATTGGGACAGGCAGACATTGGAGCTGGAGCGTGAGGTGCAGCGTCTAAAGGCGGTTTATGATGCGTTATCTCAGCAATATGACCGTCAGAAGCGGCTGCAGGTTTTAAAGGCGGCGAGCCTGCGCCATGAAGAGGCCGGGAGTGACTGCCTGAATAAAAAGAGCCGGCTGGAACTCCATGGGAAAGCGGCCGCAGCAACGGAGGCAGAGCGGCACTTCAGACAAAGCGAAAGGCTTTTTGAAGAGAGCCAGAGGTTGGAGATGTCTGCTTCTTCTGATTATGCTGCCGCGAAGGAAGCCTTCGAGTCCCATGGTGTGGCATTTAAGGATCTGGAACAGGCTTTTTTAAACCTGCCGCTTATGAAGCATGAGGCTGCGCTGGCCAAGAGCAGATGGGTACAAGGACAGGCTGTGTCTCAGCTTAAGCTGGAACATGAGAAGCATATGACTTTGGTCGAAGCTCAGCGGGTTCATTTGGAAGTGGAATGCCATAAGCTTGAGGTGCTGGATCAAGCCTTGGCAGAGTATTCTCAGAAGCTGGGGGATTTGTCTGAACTTCAGGAAAAAGAGGGTATGTCTTCGAAGGCAGCGGAAGCCTTTTTGGCAGTACAAAGCAAGTGGGACAAACGGGCTGAGGAACTGAAAAGCTTAGCGGCGGTCGAAAGATCCCTTGAGGAGAGCCAAAAGGTATTATCGCTTTTTGAGAAAACACTGGGCGAGTCTCAGGAGAAGGTCAAAGACAGTGAAGCTAAGCTGCAGACTGTCATAGAAGATATTGAGACGTTAACTGTCCGGCGTGAACAATCCAGAGATCAACAGGAGAAAACGCAGCGTCAGAGTTTAGCCCTTACTTCTGATCTGGAGACGCTGAAGGGTCATCTGCGTGATCAAATGGATGAAGAGAAGGCTTTGGAAGCGCTGAGGTCGGATCTGCATGAGAGAGCCAAGAGACTGGAGGAAAGCCGGGACCAATACAACGCGTCGCTTGCAGCCAGACTCAGAACGACATTAAATGAGGGTGATCCATGTCCGGTGTGCGGGCACCTCTATAGTCTTCATGAGACTGACCTCCGTGACGAAGCGGATCACGCATGGCTGCGCTGGTTTGAAGAAGAGGACCAGGCAATTGCGGTCCTAAGACACCAAGAGCTCCGGCTGGTGGAGAGTCTGAACAAACGTAAGGGGCTGATGGCGGTCGAGGGTGAGAACGGTCAGGAGCGCCTTGCGGCCCTCGATGCCAAAGGTGACGAGCTTACCCGGTCGCTGGAGTTGCAGCAAAAGGAACGCGCTGCGTGCGAGTTAAGGCTGGAAGCCCTGAAAAAAGATCAGGCTGCGCTTCAAAGTCAGGTTAAGGCACTTAGAGATCAGGCAGACCGGGATCTGGCACAAATGTCAGTTCAGAAACAGGCAAAAGCGGTATTGGAGTCCAAAAAAGATATGGCGCTGGAGTCTCTCCTGCAGCTGGAAAGGGCGATTCAGACTTATTTGGAGACTTGGCACGGCAGGCCTGAGTCGGCGGGATTAGTCGATGCAGGACTCGAGCAGCTTTTCGATGATCTTGCTGAGAAGAAGCTGCACTCAGAATTGCGGCTGGCCGAGATTCAAAGAATTCAGGCTGAACGCGAACGCAGGAATGAAGAGAAGATGAAGCAGCTCCAGAACGTTAATGCTTCAAGTCTTGAAAAGGAACGGCTGGTCAGCGCGCTGAAGCAAATTGAAGCAGAGCTGGACCGCCTGGCTTCAGAGATCGGAGAAGCAACAGACGTGGACGAACTGGAAAAAACCTTTAAGCGTTTAACCAGACTGATTGAAGTGACAGAGTCTGAATATCCGCTGGAGGAAGCAAAGCGAAATGCCTTAAAGACGGAAAGTGAGCGGCAAAAAAACGCTTGGATCTCTGCGGAGGCTGCTTTGAAAGCCGCTACGAATCAGCTTGAGGAAAGTCGTCAGCACTTTGAGGAAAAGTGGAAAGGTGCCGGATTTCTGGATGTGCTTCAATGGCGAGCTGCACTGCTCAATTCAGATGAGGTCGAGAGCCTGAATCAATGGATTCAAGACTATGAGGTGCAGGGGCGGACACTTAAAGAAAAAATGGAAGAATATAAGGACCTTTCTGCAGCAGCTGTGATCACTGAGGAGACAATTGCAAGCGCAGCCACTGTGTCGAGAGAAGCCCAGGAGGCATGGACACGCGCTTTGGAGGCCAGGAGTACAGCCGTGGAATCCTTGAAGGTGATGACTTTATCCCTTGAACAAAAAAAATCAGTGGAAAAGCAGCTGAGTACCTTGAAACAAGAAGCCGGTTATTTTGAAGTGCTTCAAAAACTCCTGAGGGGCAACAGATTCGTTGAATTCTTGGCTATGAACCAATTGGACTACATTTTGAAGGAAGCCTCGAGAAGGCTTATGATCATGACCGCGAATCGTTATCGTTTAGAAGTGGATTCACGGGGTAACTTTAGGATATCTGACCATCATCAGGGCGGTGTCAGCAGGGATCTGAGATCTCTGTCCGGCGGAGAGACCTTTATGGCATCTCTGGCGCTGGCGCTGGCCATGTCCTCCAGGCTGCAGCTCAGAGGCAAAATAAGGCTGGAGACCTTTTTGCTGGACGAGGGTTTTGGCAGTCTGGACGCGGCGCTGCTCGATGTTGTGATGCATTCCCTGGAGACGCTGATTGGTGACCAGCTCAGCGTAGGGCTGATCTCCCATGTAGAAGCGCTGAAAGCTAGGGTCCCGGTAAGGCTTGATGTAACACCGGCTGAGCCTGGTGTCGCCGGTACCCGTGTGCAGGTTGTTGTGAACTGATGGTCTGAAACTAACGGTTTGGATGTGATGTTATGGCGTATGACTATGAACTGGAAGTCGCCAGAAAGGCGGCTTTGGAAGCAGGGCGCGCAATTCTTGAGGTTTACTTTGAAGATATTGAAGTAATTCTGAAAAGTGATGATACGCCTGTGACGAGAGCGGATTATGCTTCCAACGCGCTCATTTTGGATAGACTGATTCACGCGTTTCCTCATCACGGCTTCCTGTCGGAGGAATCCATTGATGACCCGATCCGATTGGAAAAGGAGTATTGCTGGATTGTGGATCCGCTGGACGGCACTAAAGAATTCATCAAGAAAAATGGTGAATTTACGATAAATATAGCGTTGGCCAAAGAACGTGAGATCGTCATGGGCGTCGTCTACGCGCCGGTCAAGGAAGAACTGTTTTTCGCAATTCGCGGGGAAGGGGCCTTCATGGAAAAAGAGGGACAGGTTACCCGGCTTCATGTGTCCGAGCGATTGGTCGACTTGTATGCTTTGAAATCCAGATCCCATGAAACCATTCGCTATGCTGAGCTTCTGGCCAAACACTCAGAGCGCATTCTCGTCATTCACAGAATGGGAAGCGCTTATAAAGGCTGCCTGATCGCCCGTGGAGATTATGATATCTATTATAATTTCGGCCACACCATGGTGTGGGACACGGCACCTGTGGATCTGATCGTGACCGAGGCGGGGGGCTATTTCAGGCAGCTCGATCACTCGTTTTTCAAGTACAACACGAAGAAGATCAAGAATGACAATGGATTTTTGATTTTAAACCGCCCAGAGAATCGATTGGAATAAGAGGCTCTAAGGGAAATGCAGTGATTAATGTGCGTCCAAAATGTTGAGATACCAACATTTTGGACGTTTTTTTTGAATGCAGATAAATAGGTGGAAGCTAGTATCAGTGGCTTGGGCCTATCGACGCCTGCCCCCTCCCTTAATATTTCAATTGTCATTTTTTTAGAAGTCTTGACAAATGAGGAAGAGGTTTATATAATTAAATAAACAAATGATTACGACGTAAACAAGTGATTACAAATAATGATCTGAAGCAATTTATGAAAGCAGGTGAAGCATGACTCAGAGAGAACAAGAAATCTACCAACTTATCCGTGAAAATCCTATGGTCTCCCAGCAGGAGATTGCAGATCGACTTGGGATTCAACGGTCCTCTGTGGCGGTACACATTTCGAACCTGATCAAGAAAGGCTGGATTGCCGGAAAAGGCTACATCTTGAATACCGGTGATTATGTGGTGGTGATTGGCGGCGCGACAATGGATCTGATGGGCTTCTCGGACCGGGATTTTTTAGAGGGCGAGTCCAACCCTGGACGGACGCTGCTGTCACCTGGCGGAGTAGGGCGCAATATCGCTGAAAACCTGGCCCGCTTGGGACTTGAAGTTCACCTTATGACGGCGGTTGGTCAGGACCTCTATGGCCAGCAGCTGCTGGAACGCTGCAGAGAGGCGGGCATCGATACGCGCGCCACACTGAAAATTCCCGGAGCGTCCACTTCTCTTTATCTGGCCATGATTGAACCGGATGGGGAGATGAAGCTGGCGCTTTCGAGTATGGCGGTCATGGATCAGCTGGATGTGGAAGCGCTGCGCCGGGAGGACGCGCTGCTCAGCGGGGCGGCAGCCATCATAGCGGACACCAACCTGCCGGAAAAGACGCTGACCTATCTGATGTCTCAATATCGTCACATCCCTATTTATGTAGATCCTGTATCCGCTCCAAAATCCGAGCGGCTTAAAGGCGCCCTGGAGGGTATAGATACACTGAAACCCAACCAAAAAGAGCTGGAGGCCCTGACTGGAATGAAGACGGACACCCTCGACGCTGCGAAGAAAGCGGCGAAGGTCCTGTGTGAAAACGGTATCCGGCGTGTCGTTGTCAGCATTGGAGCCCAAGGCGCGCTTTACGCTACCCGTGAGACGGTTCAATTTTTCAGGTCGCTGCCTGTAAAATCCGCGAATGCCACAGGTGCGGGAGATGCTTTTATGGCGGGGCTCATTTACAGCGCTATCAGCAAGCTTGATGACCGCTCCGCAATGGATTGCGCCATGTCTATGGCGGAATTGACCCTTGAAAGCGCAGATGCCATTGCTCAGAATCTGAATGAAAATTTGCTGTTGAACCGACTGAATGCCCATAAAATTGAAGATCGGCTGTAAGTGAAACCCTGTAACCGGCATCAGACTAGGAGAGTCTCTGCCGAGTAGAGAAAGGAGCAAATAATATTATGAAATTGATTCCTGATATCCATCCTGAGGTGGCGGAAGCCCTTGCACTGGGCCTTCCGGTTGTCGCTCTCGAGTCCACCATTATTTCACATGGGATGCCCTATCCCCAGAACGTCCAGACTGCCCTTGAAGTTGAAGAGCAAGTCAGGGAGGCGGGGGCGATTCCTGCGACCATCGGCATCATGGGCGGTAAGCTTAAGATTGGTCTGACGCCTGAGGAAATCGAAGAATTCGGAAAGTCTGACGATGTGGTTAAGGTTTCCCGCAGAGACCTGGCAACTGTGGTGGCCAGAAAGTTGAACGGCGCTACAACCGTTGCCACGACTATGATCCTGGCTGAAATGGCAGGAATTAGAGTCTTTGCCACAGGTGGTATAGGCGGTGTCCACCGGGGCGCTTCCGAGAGCTTTGACATCTCCGCGGATTTGCAGGAGCTCGGGAAAACTAACGTGGCAGTGGTATGTGCCGGTGCCAAGTCCATTTTGGACATTGGCCTCACTCTGGAATACCTGGAGACCATGGGCGTGCCGGTGCTGGGTTATAAAACAGAAGATTTCCCCGCTTTCTACACGCGCACCAGCGGCTATCGCGTAGATGCAAAGCTGGAATCGCCGGAAGACGCAGCGGATATTTTAAGGACGAAATGGGCTCTGGGACTCACCGGAGGCGTCGTCATTGCCAATCCGATTCCGGAAGCCTTTGCCATGGATGAGGACCTGATCAACGACGCCATTGAGACTGCGCTGGAAGAGGCTGCTGCAAACCACATCCGAGGCAAAGAGTCTACCCCTTTCCTGCTTGCCAAAGTCAAGGCGCTGACGGAGGGTCAGAGCTTGGAATCCAACATTGCCTTAGTGCTGAATAACGCGAAGCTGGCTGCGGAGATCGCCAAAGCGCTGGGGCCGGTGAACGAGTTATAGGGCTGTGAGATAAGCCAAAAAAATATAAGGGACTGCCGCAACTTGATTTGACATCAGTTTGCGGCAGTCCCTCTTAGTTTGTGCTAAATGCTGGCTTTAAATGCGGACGTGAACACTGTCCTTAAAGCGGTGTATTGAAGATTTTTTCTATCATGCGTGTCAGCAAGGCATAATCCTCTCTGCAAAGGGGATTGGACTCAAGAGCCTTAAGTGCGTGGGTCATCTCCCTGTAATACCAGTACTGATCTTCCTTTGGCGCATTAAAGCTGGACCAGACAACGCTTTCATCCATTTCCTCAAGGCTGCGGGCTATGCTTTTGAGATTGCAAAGTTTATCCGCAAGAATAATGAGCTTCGCGTCCAGATTACCTGGCTGGCTGACTTTTTCAATCATAGCCTGTTTTCTGACACTCCAGGCCTGAGATTTATCATACTCTGAGCAAAAGGCGACCAGAGCGGCGACATCTGAGCCAAACTGTGCGGCCACTTCATCAAGCGTCCATATTGTGTCTTCGACGACATCATGCAGCAAGGCGGCAATGACCACGCTTTCATCCGCGCCCCACTTCGAAACCATGAGAGAGACTTCGATGGGATGCACGGCGTAGGGGTCTCCATCCAGTTTGCGGATCTGACCCTGATGTGCCTTCATGATGGTGTGAATGGCTTCATAGAGTTTCATGACATGACGCCTCCCAGTAGGTTGTCTGAATGTCCCAACCATTTTATTATACGCCTTTCAGATGAAGTTTCAAAGTTCTGAGATGGTGTATATATAAAAGAGATTCATTGGGAGGTGTCAATATGTACGCAATGGACCAAGAAGTCATTAAAACCATCCGCTTATTGTCAGCGGATGCGGTTGAAAAAGCAAATTCAGGACATCCCGGGCTTCCTATGGGCGCGGCGCCTATGGCCTATGTCCTCTGGAAGGACTTTTTGAAAGGCAGCGCCACAGACCCGCATTGGGCTGATCGCGATCGATTCGTACTTTCCGCGGGGCATGGCTCCGCGCTGCTTTACAGTCTGCTCCACCTTTTTGGCTATGAGGTCACCCTGGAGGACTTGAAGAAATTCAGACAAATTGGAAGTCTGACGCCCGGGCATCCAGAATTTGATGTGACGCCTGGGGTTGAAACGACTACCGGACCTCTGGGACAGGGCTTTGGCAATGCCGTTGGCATGGCAGTTGCTGAGATGAGGCTGGCTGAGGAATTCAATACGCAGGACTTTAATCTGGTGGACCATTATACCTATGTCTTGGCGGGTGATGGCGACCTGATGGAAGGGGTCGCCTCTGAAGCGGCTTCCCTTGCCGGGCATCTGAGGCTTGGAAAACTGATTGTCCTCTATGACGACAATGGGATTACCATTGACGGCGGTACGGAAATCACCTTTACGGAGGATGTCCTCAAGCGATTTGACGCTTATGGCTGGCACGTATTGAGAGTTGGGGACGGCAATGATTTGAAGGCTATCCATGATGCGATCCGCGAGGCGAAGCTGGATACGTCGAGACCGTCGCTGATTTCGGTGAAGACGACTATCGGCTACGGCAGTCCGAATAAGGCGGGAAAATCCGCTGCCCACGGCGCGCCGCTCGGCGCGGAGGAGCTCGCTATGACGAAGCGGCATATGGAGGCGGATCCGGATGAGTTTTTCAACGTGCCTGAAGAGGTTCTCGCCTACATGAATGACATTATTGACCGGCGAGAGATCGACCGGTTCATGTGGGAGGAAAAAGTCGAATCCTATATTCAAAATTATCCCGAAAAGGCGGCGCAGTGGAAGCAGTGGTTTGACTATGAACTGATGCATGACAGCTTTGACGCTGCGTCCTTCTACAGGCTCTTTGATAAAGCCGACGCGACGCGCAGCGTAGGCGGAGAAGTCATGAACGCGCTGGTCAGGCTGGCGCCAAACCTGATGGGGGGGTCGGCGGACCTCAACAGCTCCACGAAGACTTATCTGAAGGGCAAGGGCGACTTTGGCCGTATGAACCGCGGAGGCGCGAACATTAATTTTGGCGTCAGGGAGCATGCCATGGGCGCGATCCTGAATGGCATGGCGCTGCATGGGGGGCTGCGGGTCTTTGGTTCGACGTTCCTGGTCTTTGCCGATTATATGAAGCCTTCAATCCGCCTGTCCGCGATCATGGGCGTACCGGTGGTTTACGTCTTCACTCATGACAGTATAGCCGTCGGGGAAGACGGGCCGACACACCAGCCAATCGAGCACCTGCTGCTGCTCAGGTCTATACCGAATTTATTTGTCTATCGTCCGGCGGACGGGATCGAGACCGCTGCGAGCTGGATCGAGATTTTGAAGCGCGTCGAAGGACCTTCAGCGCTGATCTTGACGCGGCAGACCCTCGGCAGTCTCGGAGAGCGGGATCCGCAGGTCGATCGGGGGGCCTATGTGATTTTGTCTGAAGAGGGAGAAAAGCCGGAGCTGATTTTGATGGCAACGGGCTCTGAAGTGGAATTGGCCGTTAAGGCGGCTTTGAAGCTCAGGACGCTGGGAAAGGACCCGAGGGTTGTCAGCATGCCTTGTGTGGAGCAGTTTCTTGAGCAAAGCCCTGCTTATATTGAAACAGTTCTTCCGAAGGCGGTTGAGAAGCGGGTTACCATTGAGATGGGCAGAACGCTGGGCTGGGAACGGTTTGCAGGCCTTGGGGGGCTGACCATAGGCATTGACCGTTTCGGAGAGTCCGGACCGGGAGAGGCTGTCATGGCTCATTTTGGATTTACCCCGGACAAAGTGGCGGATCGGATCCTCGCGTATCTTGCCAAGTAAATACAACTTGATATATCATAGGAAACGGCTTCCAAGTGATGGCGGCCGTTTCTTTTGATGAAAAGACTGGAAATTTTCAGTCGTGTTTGGAATTTGGAGGTGTGTCGTTTGAAGTATTTCATGGCGTTCGGGCTGATTTGGCTCATATTTGAAGCCGGAAACGCGCTGAGTCGTCTGATCGAACCCATTATTTTAATCCCCGGGAGCATTCTCGGGATGCTGATGCTGTTTGTGCTGCTTATGACAGGCTTGGTGAAAATGGAATGGCTTACCCCTGTGACAGGTTTGTTCCTGAAACATATGAGCTTTTTCTTTATTCCGCTGGGCGTAGGTTTTCTTGGGGCGGTGGATTTGATCGCGCCTATCTGGATGGAGATGACGTTTCTGCTGATCCTGTCCAACCTGGCAGTGATGGTAGGCGTCGGCTGGATCGTGCAGTGGCTGGCGAACAGAGAGAAGGTGCGCACATGACAGTGGTTTTATCTGAGGTTCCCGTACTGGTCTTGGTATGGGGCGCGACGCTTGCGGCCTATGCCTTTGGATGGTGGCTGAGCGGACGCGTCCGACTGTCCCTGCTTAATCCCTTCCTTATTGGGACTTTGTTGGTGATTGGCGGGATCCTGTTGTTTAGGCTTCCTTATGAGGCTTATAGTCAGGCGGGCAAGACGGTGACCTGGTTCCTGGGGCCGGTGGTGGTTATGCTGGCTGTCCCGCTCTATCAGAGCCGCAAAACCCTGATGACGCATCTCCTGCCAATTTCAGCGGGCATTGCGTCGGGCATTGTGATTTCCGCGGGGACGGTTTATGGATTTTCCAAAGTCTTTGGCCTGTCGCCGGAGTTGATTGTCTCGCTGATGCCAAAGTCCATTACCAATCCCATGGCTATTGAGGTGACCAAGATGTTTGGGGGGATCACCGCTATCACCGTGGCATCGGTGATCATCACCGGGGTGTTTGGCGCTTCTGTGTCCACCGCTGTCTTCAGGATAGCGCGCATTCGCAATGATACTGCCAAGGGGATCGCCCTTGGGGCAGCTTCCCATGGGGTCGGCACCGCCAAGGCTATTGAGATCAGCAGCGAAGCAGGGGCGGCGAGCGGCCTCTCCATGGGGCTGACCGGCGTGGCGACGGTGCTGCTGGCCAGTCTGATCAGGAGTCTGCTGGGCACTTAGAGCAAGGACATTGTGCCGATGGTCGTTCAAATGACCATCGGCACATTTTTTAAATTGTGTCTGAATTGTAGTGAGTGCCTGTCACTGAAACAAACTTAGTGACAGTCACTCACTCAAAATCGGGGACGCAGACAAAAAATATTTTGTTAACTGCACTGAAAGATTTCCACAATTTTACCAGCCAATAATAAGGTCTCAAGGGACTTGTCCACAGATTTGAGAGGGCGATTTGGACGTTTGGATGACCTTGATTTTACAGCCTTAATTTGGTAGGATAAGTTCAAAGAACAAACGGTCACCGCACTCCCGCTTGAACAGGGTGGGGGATTTTTTCGGCTATAGCGTTCTATATCTAGTGTATACATTCTAAAAACATTCTACATATTGTGTTGGGAGGCTTGCCAGGACTATGATGACGAGTATTGAAAAGCGCAACGGAGAGATCGTTTTTTTTGATCGATCCAAGATTGAACAGGCAGTCTTGAAGGCGCTGGTCGCCACGCATCCCCAAAGATCGAGGAGCAGTCTGAAGAAACTTTCAGAGGTCGTGACGGACTATGTGGTCGAGGCTGCAGGAAGCCGTGCTTTTGATGGCGGGATTCCTAAAGTTGAAGAAGTTCAGGATCTCGTTGAAAACACGCTGATGTCTATAGGCGAGCACGACACGGCGCGTACCTACATCAAATACCGCTATGAACACAAGAAGATTCGTGAGGAACGCCAGTCGGTCAAGGACATCCTCAATATGTTTGACGACTACATAGGCAAGAGCGACTGGATGGTCCGCGAGAATTCCAACATGAGCTACAGTCTGCAGGGGCTGAACAACCATATTATTGCCAAGGCATCCCAGATTTTCTGGCTGCACCACGTTTATGACGAGACTATTCGAAATGCCCACGAGAACGGGGATCTGCACATTCATGACCTTGGCCTCGTGTCGACCTACTGCTGCGGGTGGAGTCTCGAAGACTTGCTGCTGAGAGGCTTCGGCGGTGTTCCGGGCAAAGTCGAGTCAGGACCGCCGAACCATTTTGAGTCGGCGCTGATGCAGGTGGTCAACTTTATCTATACGCTGCAGGGTGAAGCGGCAGGTGCTCAGGCTATTTCCAACTTCGATACGCTGCTGGCACCATTCGTACGCCACGACAACCTGGGCTATGACGACGTCTATCAGGCTATGCAGGCCTTTGTCTTCAATATGAACATCGCGACGCGCGTCGGTTTCCAGACGCCGTTCTTCAACATTACCATGGATAAGGAGGTGCCTTCCACCCATAAGGACCTCCCGGTCATCATTGGCGGGAAGCACCACTTTGACAAGGCCTACGGTGAGTATCAGGCAGAAATGGACATGATCAACATGGCGTTCTGTGAGGTCATGATGGAGGGCGACGCCAAGGGACGCGTCTTCACCTTCCCAATTCCTACCTACAACATTACCCGCTCCTGGGACTGGTCAAATCCGGTCACGGACAAGATCATGGAGATGACAGGCAAGTTTGGCATTCCGTACTTCAGCAACTTCGTCAACTCGGATCTGGATCCGGAGGATGTTCGGTCCATGTGCTGCCGGCTCAGGCTCGACAATACCGAGCTGAGGCGGCGTGGCGGCGGACTTTTCGGCGCCAATCCAAAAACGGGTTCCATTGGGGTCGTCACCATCAATATGGCGAGACTGGGCTACCTTTCCAGAGATTTCGATGAGCTCTGTGAGCGCCTGGAGCGCCTGATGGAGATCGCGAAGTCGTCGCTGGAATTGAAGCGGGACATTCTTGAAATCAATATGAAGCGGGGCCTGTATCCCTATTCCAGATACTATCTTCAGGACATTTACGAGGGACATGGCGCGTATTGGTTTAACCATTTTGCGACCATCGGCCCAAATGGGATGAATGAGTGCATTCAGAACTTCACCAAAGGCAGGGAGGACATTACGACGGAAGCCGGACGCGCAATGGCGGAGCGTGTACTGGACTTCATGAACGAAGTCCTGGTGCGGTTCCAGGTTTCAACGGGGCACCTTTACAACCTGGAGGCGAGCCCTGCTGAGGGGACGGCTTACAGATTCGCGAGACTCGACACCGCAAAATATCCTGAGATCATTACGGCCGGCAAAGACGTTCCGTATTATACCAACAGCACCCAGCTCCCGGTAGGCTACACGCCGGATCTGTTCGACGCGCTGGATCATCAGGACAGCCTTCAGACGCGCTATACCGGCGGGACGGTGTTCCACGCCTTCATCCCTGAAAAGATCGACTCGAAAGAGGCGCTCAAATCTCTGATTCACAAGGTTTCAAGCCGCTACAGGCTGCCGTATTTTACTATCACGCCGACTTTCAGCATTTGCCCGACGCACAAATACCTTCGCGGCGAGCAGAAAACCTGTCCGGAATGCGGCGAGGTCACGGAAGTCTGGTCGCGGGTCGTCGGGTATCACAGACCGGTCCAGAACTGGAACGACGGCAAGCAGCAGGAGTATGAGGAGCGCGTCGAGTTTGAGGTGGCGAACTAATGAAAACCATGGCGATCGGAGGACTCATCAAGACGACGCTGATCGACTTTCCGGGCGAGGTCGCCACGGTACTGTTTGCGACAGGATGCAACTTCAATTGCCCATACTGTCACAACAGGCCGCTGATTTTGCCATCTGCTGAGACGCTGACAAAAGGCACCGTCATGGCGCATCTGGAGAAACGGGCCGGACTGTGTGACGGCGTGGTAATCAGCGGTGGCGAGCCTACGCTGCAGCCGGGACTTGAAGCGGCAGTCGTGGAGATTCGAAAGCTGGGGTACAAGATCAAACTGGATACCAACGGAACTCGGCCGGAGGTGCTGAAACGCCTTCTCGACAAGGGGCTTCTGGATTATGTGGCCATGGATGTTAAAAGCTCAGCGGACCGCCATGAGCGTGTTACCGGCGGCAAAACGAGGGATCGGGCTGCAGTTGAGCAGAGCGTGGATTTGCTGATGGGCTCAGCGGTGGCGCACGAATTCAGGACAACGGTGGTCTTTCCGCTGCACGATTACGAAGAAGTCCGGCAGATTGGGCTGCGCGTTGCGGGAGCGGGGAGATGGGTGCTTCAAGCTTATAAGCCTGCACCTGTGATTCCTGAGGCGGAGGCCCTTGCGTCTCCGCCCATGGGAACCCTGGAAGCCTGGAAGACTCAGCTGGAGCACGACATTCCGGGTGTCAATATTGAATTGAGAACGGGTTATTAGTGAGAAAGCAAGAAAGCGAGAAAGAAAACCAGAAAGCCAAAGGTCTCCGGGACACAGTTCCGGAGGCTTTTTTATTGACGAGCGGCGGCGGACCTGAATATGAGGAAGCGGTTGTCAGCGGCTGGTGCCTATCGACTCCTATTTCCTCTTTCGAAGTATGGATATACAAATAAAATAAAAAAGATTATACTATAGGTGGCAAAAATGCGACTGCTTCAGACTGCAGAAGTGACTGCTGGAGGAATAATATGCTGACTGGCATTGGTACAGATTTAATAGAAATTGATAGAATCCGGCGCGCTATATCGCGTCACAGCCGGTTTTTGGAACGGGTATTTACAAGGAATGAACTCGATTTATTTGAATCCCGTGGCATGGACACTGCCAGCATAGCCGCGAATTTTGCCGGTAAAGAAGCTGTACTGAAGGTTTTGGGAACGGGCATAACAGGACTGTCATGGAAGGATATTGAGATTCTGAGAGAGACGTCTGGAAAGCCCTATGTCAGGCTGTCGGGTCCGGCGGCAGCCCTCGCCGAGCACCTGGAAATAGAAGAGATTCTGATTTCGCTTTCCCATTCAAAAACACAAGCTCTGGCTTTCGCAACAGGTCAAAGGAGGTAACATAGAATTATGAGACTCGCTATGAATCATCAGATGCAGCAGATTGACCGAAAGGCCATAGACGAATACGGGATCCCCAGCATTGTCCTCATGGAGAATGCCGGTAAGGTCGTCGTAGATGAAATAATGAAGATGAGAAATGAGTTCCAGAAAGCTGTTATTGTCTGCGGTCCCGGGAACAACGGCGGCGACGGCTTCGTCATTGCGCGCCATCTCTTCAACCTGAACGTACCCGTCAAAGTCTTCGTAGTTGGAGAAGTGTCTGAGCTGAATCACGACTCCATGTTGAACTATTCCATTCTCAAAAAGCTTGAGTTTCAAATAGACGAAATTAAAGATGACGCCAGCATCCTGGCATTTGAGCGTTTTCTGAGGCCAGGGAACCTGATTGTCGACGCCATATTTGGAACGGGCATATCGAGAAGAGTAGAGGGCATTTACGAACGCACCATAGATGCCATTAACGAGATGGCCCATCAAGTGCTGTCCGTAGACCTGCCTTCCGGTATCGACGGCAATACAGGCCACGTTTTGGGCACGGCCATTGATGCGGACAAGACCATTGCGCTGGTCATTTCTAAGGTCGGAAACATTTTGTTTCCAGGTTCAGATTACAACGGTGAGGTCATCATCAAAGGCATAGGCGTGCCGGATGTCATCATTGAAAAGGTCGGCATCAAATACAATTTGATTACAAGCGACATCATCACGCCGCTGATTCCGCATCGAAAGCGCAACTCACATAAAGGCGACTACGGCAAGGGGCAGATCATCGCCGGATCCATCGGTATGGCCGGCGCTGCAATTTTGGCCTGTCGTGCGGCGCTCAGGTCCGGCATGGGACTGCTGAAGCTCTATATCCCCGAAAGTTTGAATACGCTGATCACGACCAGCGTTCCGGAAGTCATCACTGTGCCAATGTCCGAAGTTCGCCGTGGGGTCATAGGCATCAGCAATTTCCAAAAGATTATTGAGGATACCTGCTGGCCGGATGTCATCGCTATTGGTCCCGGATGCGGCGTCAACGCCGAGATTTCAGAGCTTATTAAACGCCTCCTGAATGAATCGGAAGTGCCTATGGTCATTGACGCAGACGGCATCAACGCCCTTTCAAAGAGCCTTCACTGGCTGGAAAACAAAAAGTGCCCGGTGGTTCTAACGCCACATGTCGGAGAAATGTGTCGTCTGACTGGGCTCAGTGCAGAGGAAATCAACGAGGATCCCATCGGGACGGCGGTTCAGTTTTCAAAGACCTGGAAAACCGTAACGGTGCTCAAGGGCGCGCGCACGGTCATCGCAACACCGGATGGCGAAGTTTATGTCAATATCAATGGCAATTCGGGCATGGCCACTGCCGGCAGCGGTGATGTGCTGACCGGCGTCATCACGAGCATGATCGCTCAGGGACTCGATCCAGTAGGCGCCGCTGTGATTGGCGTTTATCTGCATGGCCGGGCCGGGGACCTCATGGTGGCTGAGCGCGGGGAGCATGGTCTGCTTGCGGGCGATTTGGTATTTGGATTGACCAAAGCTATTCGAGAATTGGTAGAGGCTTAGGATCCAGTTAAAACATAACAGGACGCACTACTGGTTAAAATTTCGCTTTACTGCGCAGTCGTCAATAGCGATCCTACTCAGTATCGCTCAATCCAATAAGATGGAGGCATAAATATGATCGATTTAACCCTAATTCCAAGACCCGTTTGGGCGGAAATCAATCTGGAGCACCTGTCACACAACTTGAGAGAAGTCAGACGGCTGACCAGGAAGGATGCCATGGTCATGGCGGTCGTCAAGGCGGATGCCTATGGTCACGGCGCGGTTGAATCCTCCAGGGCACTGCTCGCAGCCGGCGCGGACAGACTTGCTGTCGCGGTTCTCAATGAAGCGCTGCAGCTGCGCCAGGCATTTCCGGAAACGGACATCATGGTGCTGGGCTACACGCCGTCGCATCTTTACGATCAGGTAGCTGCCAACCGCATCATTCAGACCATTTACAGCATGGCCCATGCGAAGCCTCTATCAGAAGCTGCCGTCAGGAATGGCGTGGAGATCCGGGTGCATATCAAGCTCGACACGGGCATGCACCGAATCGGGATGCCTGCCAGTGAAGAGACGATCCGGGAAATTCTCGAGATTTCTAAGCTCCCGGGCCTAATGATTGAAGGGATCTTCACGCACTTTGCCGTTGCTGATGAGGTGGATAAAGCCTACACAATGAAGCAGGTTGAAAAATATAATTTTGTGGTGAAAGGGCTTGAGGCTGGCGGTCTCACGATTCCGATCCATCATGTGTCAAACAGCGCTGCCATCATTGATTTGCCTGAGCTCAACTACAATATGGTGCGGGCGGGGATTATGCTCTACGGCCTCTATCCGTCTCAGGATGTGATAAAAGACCGCGTCGTCCTGAAGCCGGTTATGAGCCTGAAAGCCTGTCTCTCCCATGTCAAGACCCTCGAGGCCGGCAGCGGGATCAGTTATGGGTTGAAATACGTTACTCATGGCGCAGAGGAAATCGCGACAATGCCTCTAGGTTATGCCGATGGTTACACGCGTATGCTCAGCGGAAAAGGTGAAGTTTTATTTAAAGGTCAGCTTAGACCTCTCACCGGCCGAATTTGTATGGACCAGTGCATGTTTGATGTGACCGGCCTTGACGCAAAGTCCGGGGACGTGGCCATTCTCTTTGGCGAAGATGGTGAGGGGAATGCGCTGCCTGTTGAAATCCTCGCAGACAAGCTTGGGACAATCAATTATGAAATGGTCTGTATGATTGACAAACGGGTGCCGAGAGTTTACGTCCGAGGTGGCGAGATCACAGCGGTTAAAGACTATGTGTCTATGATCAGATAGGAAATTTTATCTTATAGGATATTATAGTTACAGATTTCATTTGGTAGTTGTGTTTACATGGCACTGGACTTTACGAACACGTCCGGATGGTGTAAAATAAATTGAATCGATCCCCCAGGTCAGACAGGAGGTGTTCAGAATGAGCGAAGAGGTCATGGGCATGCATGGCAAGAGTCATTGCCTGACAAGACTTGAGTACCCGGAAGATATCATAGATGATATTAAGAACGATCCGGACATCAAATGCTATTATGAAAGCGACTTTGTCGTATGCTTTGACTCACGCGTAGAAAGTCTGCGAAAGCTGCTCGAAGAGAAGGTTTTTGAACTCGAAAGCGGTTATCAGACTATGGCCAGCTTTAATCTGGACTACTGTGAAGTCGGCTTCCGTTGTGACAATTGTACCTATGAGCGTTACGAACACATGCTTGAAGAAGATGAGGACGAAGATGCCTTTTTCTAACGTAAAGCGCGGTGATGTATTTTTCGCTGATTTGAGTCCTGTCGTAGGGTCCGAGCAAGGGGGGCAAAGACCTGTACTGATCATTCAGAACGACGTGGGAAACAAATACAGCCCAACTGTTATTATTTCTGCCATCACAGGCAAAATCAGCAAGGCAAAGCTGCCAACCCACGTGGAAATTTCAAAAGATGAGCTGGGCCTCGTCAAGGATTCTGTTGTACTTCTTGAACAGATCCGTACCATTGACAAGAAGAGACTGATCCAAAAGCTCGGGGCGTTAAGTCCTGAAGTTATGGAAAAGATAGATGTGGCTTTATTGGTCAGCTTAGGACTATATGATATTGGCGGAGGCGTCCGGCGTTAGCTGGAGGCCTCTCACATTGAGATTTTGAATATGGGAATCTCAACCATTTGCAGGGCACGCCAATGCAAGGGTTGTAGGGGGTAAAAAATTGAACAAAGTGATAAAAAATCTGGGACACATGGCACTTGGCGCTATTATGGCGCTTGCGCTTTTTGGAGCGGTTTCAGTCGCGACCTCCGGTGATCCCGGGACATCTACGGATCCGGTTGTGACAAAGAGCTTCGTGGAAAAAAGACTGTCAGAAATTTCAGCGGTGATTGATAAAAAACTTGAGCTGTTGAGCGACCGTGTGGACGACGTTGAAGCCGTCACTGAAACGGGCTCAGGATCAGGTCCGGCAGCACCAGGCGCACCGCCCGCTTTTGCAGTCGTAGAGCTTGCAGATGGAGATCTGGTGACTTTCGGGGAAAACACTCAAGTTATCTTAAGGGGCGGCGCTGCGACGGCCATTGCTGCAGAGAATGATCTGCCTGACGTTACCGGCGGCACAGGTCTCGGGTTAGGTACAAAAGTACCGCTGAATCACCTGATCATCATCCCTAAAAATGACGGTCGCGGCATGAAAATTGTAGATAGAGCCTGGCTCATGATCGCAGGACAATATACCGTCACTAAGGCGGCTCAGTAACCGCGATATTGGGTACTGAATTTAAGTGGAAAGAATCAACCGCCAGATGAGGAGCGTACGGTAAAATGGATAAAACTTTGAAGAAAATAGTGTTGATTATGATGGCCCTGAGCTTGATTGCGACGGGCCTTCTCGACGTGTCCAGAGCAAAAGCAGAACGTCAGGCCAGGAGCGTGGATATAGTCCTGGATTACGATGAGTTTAATGAAATGGCCATTCAGTCCGGAGCGACCTTTGAAAACTGGATGACATTTTTCGCAGAGCTAGGCGTGCGTCACGTGGCATTGAATGAAGAAACAATTAAGAGTCTGAAAGCTCAGGGCAGGGCAGTCTCTTACGCTACACAGCTCGAGTTCATTTCTGAGAGCCATTGGGACCAGGGCTTACCGGCTCAACTGGCATCAGACCTCGCCGGCAGTAAGGCAGACCAATATGATTTAGTGGTGGAGACTTCGGATCCGGAGACTGCGGATTTTATAGAAACCGGCTTGAGCTCAAGATTGGGAAAAAATTTTTATAAGACTTACAGCAGTCCGGAGACAACCTGGTTCGTCATAGATGGCACTGTCGAGCAGGCGCTGTTCGAAACCGGCAGGATCATGACTGGTGCTGACGGCAAAGTCGTTGAGCGGCCGGATGTTTACACAAGCAGTCTTCTCGACCGAATCGGCATTGGCTTTGATCCGGTTAAAATTGAAGCAGTGCGTGCAGGCGGCCTCGAGGTTTTGCCGCGCCCCATCAACAATCCGCTGAATCCAGACCTGGCCCTGGAGGCCTTTGAAGAGGATTTTTTGAGCTATGGCTTTGAGACGACTTATATCATTTACAGCGGTCAGGAAGTCATTGGCTATAATGGGGAAGAGGTGATGTCCCTGGATCGTCTGATTCAGACTCTGGACAGACTTGGATTATCCACCAGCCTGATAGAGGCGGGGAATCAGCTCGGACACGTTGAGACGCGAGGCGGAGAGTATGTCGCGGAGAACAGCCATTATAAGGCGGTTCGGGTGTTCCCGGTCGTCCGTTATATTCAAAAAAGAATTGGCATCTACAATTATGAAGGCTCTGAAGAGATTGAAAATACACTCTACCGAGCGATTACAGAGCGCAACATACGAAGTATCTATATGAGGCCGTTTTTGGAAAATGACCGTGTTTATCTGACAGACCGTAATGAATATGAGAGAATGTTCAATTCACTCGAGACGCGCATTGCGGCTCATGGACTGTCCTTTGGTGATGCTGGCGTTATGGGCTTTAATGCGCCTTCTCTGTCTTTGAAGCTGATTTCAGGCATGGGTCTGGTCGCAGCCGCGGTATGGCTTCTCTCTCAGATGGCAAGCGTGTCATTGCCTGTCGGAGCGGCGCTCGCGGCACTGGGAACCTTGGGGCTCACCGGTGCGCTGTTTGTTGCGCCGAATTTAGCGACAACACTTCTTGGACTTGCATCCAGCCTTATATTCCCTGCGCTGTCCGTCTATATTTTATTGGATCAGCTCAAAAAAATTTATGACACCAGGACGGTCTACAGTCTTACGGGGATTATCAGAAAAGCGGTTTTCCTTTTAATTGTGACTTTTGTCATGTCTTTAGTGGGTGGGTATTATATTGGCGGATTTCTTTCGTCATCCGCCTACCTTCTTGAAATGGATTACTTCAGGGGCGTCAAATTATCGTTGGGTACGCCTGTCGCGGTGGCGGCAATCTTCTATATCCTGAAATTTGGGTATGGCCGCAAGTCTGAGGATCAATCAGCAGTTGAAAAGAGCGGGACCGTTTATTGGAAGGATTTGCTAAGGCTTCTGGATGCCAGCATTAAAATGAAGCATGTGGCCATACTTGGCGCAGCGGCAGTCGTCGCCTATGTTTATATTGCGCGATCCGGCCATGAAACAGACCTTCAGCCGTCAACCCTCGAAATGATTTTCAGAAATACATTGGAACAAATGCTTCTGGCACGGCCTAGAACGAAGGAATTCCTCATGGCATTTCCTGCGGTGATGATGGTGGCTGCAATGGCAGCCAAGAAACGCAAAGCTCTGATTTTGCCGCTTGTTCTCATCGCGTCCCTTGGCTACTCCTCCGTAGTCAATACGTTTTCGCATCTGCGGTCGCCGCTCTATCTGTCCACAGTAAGAGAACTTTATGCCCTTGGCTTTGGCGTCGTACTTGGCGTTGTGGCAGTGGTCATTCTTCTGATTCTGGACAAGTGGCTGGTGGAAGGGTTGTATGCAAAGTGGCAAAGGGGCCGTGACAATGACCAGGCATAATCTTCTGATTTCAGGTTATTATGGATTTGGAAATATTGGTGATGAGGCTATTCTGGATACTATGCTGAAAAGAATCCAAAATGCGGTGCCTGAGGCACAGATTACGGTCTTGTCTGCAAACCCGGAGCGGACTCAGACTTTATACGGCATAAAAGCTGTGAAACGTGCACATCCTTTGAAGGTGTTCAATGCCGTCTTGAAATGTGATACCCTGATCAGTGGCGGCGGGAGCCTGATCCAGGATGTTACAGGCAGACTGAGCATCCATTACTATCTTATGATTCTCCTGGCTGCCAGCTTGCTTGGAAAACGCGTCATGGTCTATAGTCAGGGGATAGGTCCGATCCAGAAGCCATTGAATCGCTTTCTGACAAAATGGATTTTGAATCGAGCGGATGTCATCACTGTGAGGGAAGAAAACTCAAAGACGGATTTGATTCAAATGGGGATACGGCCTGATCGTCTTTTTGTCACGGCGGATCCCGTCATTGACATGGATTGTCCGGGCACAGGTATTGGAGAGACTATTCTTGAAAAAGCCGGTCTCGATTTGCAGTCTCCTGTGAAGCGCGTCGCCTTTGCTTTGAGATCGAAAGATTTCAGGGATCAGCACGCTTTTAATGCCCTTTGCAGTGTTGTAGAAACCCTGTTGGAAAAACAATGTGCTGTAATATTGCTGCCTTTTCATTTTTCAGAGGATCTGGAAGTGATTCAGCGCCTGGAGGCGAAGTTTGGAGGACGGATCCATGCCTTGGTGGAGCGTCATTCCATCCAGGAAATACTGAGCGTGATTCATACCATGGATCTGCTGGTCGGGGTCAGGCTCCATGCATTGATATTTTCTGCAGTAGCGGGGACGCCTCTGATTGCATTATCCTACGATCCTAAAATTGACTATTTTATGAAAGCAATAGGGCAGTCGACCTTTGGCGCAGTGAAAGATTTTGAACCTGAGCAGTTGACCCGAGGCATCTTGGAAAAGCTTGAAAACACAGAAACAGATCGCGCGACTCTCATCTCAGCTGTTGAGGACCTGAAGTCCAGGCTTGACATTAACGAGCGCGAACTTGTGAAATTGCTGGGAGGGAATTAAGAGAATGGCTAGTGAATCGATCAAGATTCTTGGGGTGCGCGTGGACAAGGTCAATCCGGTGGAAGCCTATAACCGGTTTTTACATTTGATGGACAGTCATACCATGTCTATGATTTTTACGCCCAATACTGAAATTGTCATGATGGCACAGCAGGATAAGGCGCTGAGATCAATTCTGCGCGAGGCAGACCTCGTTGTACCGGATGGGATAGGCCTGGTCTATGCCTCCAAGCTTCATAACCTTGGATTGGATGAACGCGTGACAGGGATTGACCTCATGGAGCGTATTCTTAAGTACTGTCATACCACGAAGCGTTCCATCTACATACTGGGCGGGAAACCCGGGGTGGCTGAGCGCGCTATGGAGGCGATCCTGAAGGTGTACCCGAGTATTGAGTCAAAGGGATACCAGGATGGCTATTTTAAGCCGGAGAATGAATTGAAAATCATCGATCGAATTAATGAGCTCAAGCCGGACATTCTCTTCGTTGCCATGGGTGCGCCTAAACAGGAGAAATGGATCTACAAGCACAGAAAAATCCTCAATGTCAAAGTCGCTATGGGCGTCGGCGGCAGTGTGGATGTCTGGGCGGGAACGGCCAAGCGGGCTCCGGTCTTTTTCCAAAAGGCCAATTTGGAATGGCTTTACCGTCTGTTAAAAAATCCGAGCCGGGTTGGCCGGATGATGGCGCTTCCAAAGTTCATGTTCAAAGTTCTGTTGAGCAGAGATTTCAGCAAAGATTATGCGCCAAAAGCAGAAGATGGCATCAATGGCGGGAACTCAGAAGCTTCAGTTTCGGCTTCTCCGGATAAACACGCCAGCAACTGATAGTATTTACACAATAACTGAAAAACAGGAGGTACTGAAGTGTCGCACCGCAACATTGCACTTGAAACGACTGCGCGTCAGATCCGCAGGGATATAATTGAGATGACGCATGCCGCCAAATCGGGTCACCCCGGCGGATCTTTATCTGCCGTTGAGATCCTGACGACGCTCTATTTTGATGAAATGAAAATCGATCCCGCTGAGCCGAAGCTTGCGGACAGGGATCTGTTTGTCCTTTCCAAGGGACACGCGGCACCTGTTCTCTATGCTGCGCTGGCTAGACGGGGCTATTTTAATCCTGAAGAACTCATCACGCTGAGACAGCTTGGCTCAAAACTCCAAGGGCATCCTGACATGAAGAATATCCCAGGCGTCGAAATGTCTACAGGCTCCCTCGGACAAGGTTTTTCAACTGCCGTTGGCATGGCATTGTCCACAAGAGTCACCGGTTCCAAGAGCCGCGTTTACGCGCTGCTTGGAGACGGGGAGCTCAATGAAGGATTGATTTGGGAGGCAGCAATGGCCGGAGCCCACTATAAACTTTCCAACCTCGTAGCTATTCTTGATTTCAACGGCCTTCAAATTGATGGCACCAACGACGAAGTCATGGCTGTTTCGCCTGTGGATCAGAAATTCAAGAGTTTTGGATGGAATGTGCTGACCGCTGACGGCCACGATTTTGATGATCTGAAGCGCGTCTTTGCTGAGGCGAAGACTTGCGGGAACGCCCCTACGGTCATTCTGGCGAAGACGGTTAAGGGCAAAGGTGTCTCTTTTATGGAAAACCAGGTCGGCTGGCACGGCAAAGCGCCATCCGCAGAGGAAAGAGCACGCGCAATTGAAGAGTTAGGAGGTGCTGATCATGTCTAATCCTTCAGCACAGAAAAAAATGGCGACACGTGAAGCTTATGGAGAAATTTTGGCAGAGCTCGGCGAAAAATACCCTGAGATTGTCGCGCTGGACGCGGATCTTTCAAAATCTACAAAAACAGATGTTTTTGCCAAGAAGTTTCCGGACCGTTTTTTTGACATGGGCATAGCGGAGCAGAATATGATGGGTGTCGCTGCCGGAATGGCGGCCGCCGGTCTGAAGCCGTTCGCAAGTACGTTTGCCATGTTTGCGGCGGGACGTGCTTTTGAGATCATTCGCAATTCTATTTGTTATCCAAATTTGAACGTGCGCATCTGCGCGACCCACGCCGGGATTACTGTCGGCGAAGACGGGGCGTCACATCAAGCTATTGAAGATCTCGCACTGATGCGGGCACTGCCGAATATGACGGTGATCCAACCATCGGACGGTGTTTCTGCAAAGGCACTGATAGAAGCCAGTTTGGAGGTCAAGGGTCCGGTTTATGTACGACTCGGGCGTGCAGCGGTGCCAATGCTCTACCCGGCGGATACGACTTTTGAGATTGGCAAGGCAATGACGCTGCGTGACGGGTTCGACGTTGCTTTGATTGCGACGGGCATTATGGTCAACGAAGCCATGAAGGCTGCGGAAATTTTGGCCGAGAAGAACATCACAGTCCGGGTGATTGATGTGCACACCCTGAAGCCAGTCGATTCTGAGGCGATCCTGAAAGCAGCGGCTGAGACTCAATTGATTGTAACGGCAGAGGAGCACAGCATCATTGGCGGGCTTGGATCCGCTGTCGCTGAGGTGACAGCTGAAGGCTGCCCGGTCAAAGTGGTTCGGCTTGGCATTATGGATACCTTTGGGGAATCTGGGACACCGGAGGCGCTCATGAAAAAGTATGGCCTCACTTCAGACCATATCGTTGAGGTCGTTTTGAAAAATTTGAAGTAGTTGTAAGGACGGATAAAGTCATTAAAAAGGAGAGGAGCGGATGAATAAATCCGTTTCTCTCCTTTTTCACTTAGAAAAGTGGAAGGCGTCTGACACCGCCTTCTCCGACACCGCCTTCTCAATTGAAGAGGAAAACGGGACATGAAACCGCATTGCTTCCCTGGCGCTGCAATCATTTTTTGGAAGAAGGTGTCAACGGCCTTAAGCCTATCGCGATCTTCACACACTTTTTTGCTAATTTTATAAAAAATTATGACGATTCTGTAAAAAAGTCGTCTTTCTTGTGTTGACAATCAATTGTTCATTCAGTATAATCCATTTAATACCTGATAAGAGCGTTGAAGGAGAGCTTCAGCGGCAAGATCCTTTCAGAGAGTCCGTCACTTGGTGTGAGACGGGTAAGGGTCGCCGGTGGAACATCGCTCCGGAGCTTCCGGCTCGAACTAACAGTAGACCGGTACGGCTGTCCCCGTTAAAAGACTGGAATTCGCGACGTCGTGCGCCGATTCGAAGAGGCGGTTTAAAACCGTAAAGTAGAGTGGTACCATGGGGAATCCCCCATCTCTACGAGCTGATTGAGCTCGTGGTGGTGGAGGGTCTTTTTTTATACCCGGAACACGCCGACGAAAATAAGACAGGAGGTTATTAAAATGACGAAGAAACTTCATGCCAAAGTCGATCATGGTGTAGATGGACTCATTCGCGTCCTTAGTACATTGAGAAGAAGAGAGTTCGACGTCGTCGGCGTCGAAATGGAAGAGCACGAAGGTGCTCTTTGGATCACACTCGATGCGCCGGACCAAACAACAGACCGTGCGCTGGAACATGTCAGAAAACTCTATGGCGTCCATGACGTCCGCTGGGTTCGATAAAAAGGAGGATATATTAAAATGGCAAAGATGTATTACGAAAACGAAATTTCCAAAGAAGCACTCGCAGGTCAAACAGTCGCCGTCATTGGCTATGGCAGCCAAGGCCGCGCTCACGCCATGAACCTAAAAGAGAGCGGATTTGATGTCGTGGTTGGTCTCTATGAAGGCAGCCCGTCCGTCAAGCGCGCTGAGTCAGATGGGCTCAAAGCTGTCAGTGTTTCAGAAGCAGCACGTGTCGCAAACGTTGTCATGATTCTCGTTCCTGACGAGCGCCAGAAGAAGGTTTATGACGAGCATATTGCGCAGCACATCACAGCCGGGAAATCTCTCGTTTTCGCTCACGGCTTCAGCATCCACTTTGGACAAATTGTACCACCTGCTGATGTTGATGTTTTCATGATCGCACCTAAAGGACCTGGCCACCTGGTCAGAAGAGTCTACGAAGAAGGTCGCGGCGTTCCTGCGCTTGTTGCAGTTTACCAGAATGCAACCGGCAAAGCCCTCGACAAAGCCCTTGCTTATGCGGCCGGCATTGGCGCTGCAAGAGCAGGCGTTCTTGAGACGACTTTCAAAGAAGAAACTGAAACAGACCTCTTTGGTGAGCAGGCAGTTCTTTGCGGCGGCGCGACTGAGCTCGTCAAAGCTGGATTTGACACACTCGTAGAAGCCGGTTATCAAAAGGAAATTGCATACTTCGAGTGTCTCCATGAACTCAAGCTCATCGTTGACCTTCTTTATGAGGGCGGCTTTGAAAATATGCGTTTCAGCGTCAGCGACACGGCTGAGTATGGCGATTACATGATTGGCAAGCGCATCATTAACGATGCAGCTCGCGCTGAAATGAAGAAAGTTCTTGCTGAAATCCAAAGCGGCCAATTCGCTAAAGCATGGATCGAAGAAAACGAAAAAGGCCGTCCGATTTTCAATAAAATTAAAGCTGCTGAACTTGAGCACCCGATTGTCGAAACAGGCAAGAATCTGCGTTCTATGATGTCGTGGATCAGACAGTCGGAGGTGAAATAAAGTGAAGAGCTCCGCTATGAAGAGCGGTGTGGAGAGAGCGCCACACCGCTCTCTTCTCAAAGCCCTTGGCCTCACCAACGAGCAGATCGAGCGTCCGCTCGTCGGCATTCTTCATGGCCATAACGAAATCGTTCCTGGACATACACACCTCGACAAGCTGGTCCTGGCAGTCAAAGAAGGCGTTCTGATGAACGGCGGCATGCCTATTGCTGCGCCTTTCATCGCTGTATGCGACGGCATAGCCATGGGACACAGAGGCATGAGATACAGCCTTCCAAGCCGTGAACTGATTGCTGACTCCATTGAAACCATGGTGATCGCCCACGCCTTTGATGCTCTCGTCATCATTCCAAACTGCGACAAGACGGTACCTGCGGCCCTGATGGCTGCAGCCAGACTGGACATCCCAACTGTCATCGTCAGCGGCGGCGCGATGCTTGCCGGCAAGACTAAAGACAAAGTAACTGACTTGACGACCGTTTTCGAAGGTGTTGGCCGACACTCCCAAGGGAGCATGAGCGACGAGGAGATCGATGATCTCGAAAACAGCGCCTGCCCGACTTGCGGCTCTTGCTCGGGTATGTTCACCGCGAACTCCATGAACTGCCTTACAGAGGCTCTGGGCATGGGACTCTCTGGAAACGGCACTATTCCGGCAGTCTACGCAGATCGCACGCGACTTGCGAAGATGGCTGGCGCAGCAGTCATGAACCTGTTCCAGGAGAATAAGACTCCGAGCCAGATCATGACACCGCAAGCCTTTGAAAATGCCCTTGCAGTCGATATGGCCCTTGGCGGCTCCAGCAACACTATTCTCCACTTGACTGCAATAGCGGCTGAATTTGATTTCATTCTTGATCTCCGGCGTGTGGACGAGATCAGCAAAACAACACCAAACCTCTGCAGATTAAGCCCTGCAGGCCCTTACCATATCGAAGACCTTCACGATGCCGGCGGCATCAGCACGGTGATCAAAGCCCTTGGGGCAATTGGCCGTTTTGATCTAACCCAGCAAACGGTGGACGGGACCTTTGAAACGAGAGTCGCAAGAGCCAAATTGCCGGATGGGAAGGTCATCGCTAAAACAGATGCTCCTTATTCTGAGCAGGGCGGCATAAAAATCCTGTTTGGCAATATTGCGCCGGAAGGCGCAGTTGTGAAACAATCGGCAGTCTCTCCAAAAATGAGAAAATTTGAAGGGCGTGCCAGAGTTTTCGAATCCGAGGAAAACGCTACAGCGGCACTGCTTTCAGGCAAGATTGAAAAAGGCGATATAATCGTCATCCGCTATGAAGGTCCAAAGGGCGGCCCGGGCATGCGCGAAATGCTGGCGCCTACCTCGACCCTCAGCGGGCTCGGCCTGGACGAGCATGTGGCATTGCTGACGGATGGCCGCTTCTCGGGCGCAACCCGTGGCGGCGCTATTGGCCACATTTCACCTGAAGCCTACGAAGGCGGTCCAATCGCTTTTGTCGCTGAAGGCGATACCATCTCCTTTGACCTCGACAAAGGCACCTTGAATGTCGACGTCGAGCCTGAAGTTTGGGAGGCGCGCAAGGCAAACTGGTCTGCTCCGGAAAAACCGGTCACCGGATATCTCAAAAAATACAGGGCAAGCGTCACCTCTGCATCCAAGGGCGCGATTTGCCGTTAGGAGGAACCGCTTGTGAATGGCGCGGAAGCTATAATCAAAACTCTCATTGACGCTGGCGTGGGAACGGTCTTCGGTTACCCCGGCGGCGCCGTCATACCGCTCTATCACGAGCTGTATAAATATCAGGATCAAATTCATCATATCCGCCTCACCCACGAGCAGCATGTCGTGCATGCGGCCGATGGTTATGCAAGAGCCACCGGAAATGTGGGTGTCTGTTTTGTGACTTCAGGACCGGGCGCGACAAATACCGTCACGGGCATTGCCACGGCATTTATCGATTCCATTCCGTTGGTCGTTCTCGCAGGTCAGGTACCAAGCGGACTGCTGGGGCTGGATTCCTTCCAGGAGATCGACATCACCGGTATTACCATGTCCATCACCAAGCACAATGTGCTGGTGCGCTCCATGAAGGATTTGATTCCGACTTTAATTGAAGCCATGGAAATTGCGGTTTCGGGCAGACCCGGTCCGGTGCTCGTCGATATTCCGAAAGATTTCTTCCTTTCGGAGTGGACACCGGAAATGTCCAGAGAGCTTCGCAAGACTCATGAAACACTGCACGGCCTGGATGAAGCTCAGCTTGATCAGGTTGCCGCATTGTTCGAAAAAGCCCAGCGTCCGCTGATCTATGCCGGCGGAGGTGTCAGATTGTCCGGCAGTGAGCCGGAGTTAAAATTGCTGGCGGAATCCCTCGATGCCCCTGTGCTCAATACGTTGATGGGCCTTGGAAATTTCCCCAGAAACCATCTGCTTTCCTTTGGCCTTGCCGGTATGCACGGTTCTAAGATCGCCAACCGGATGATGAATGAAGCAGATGTGATCCTGACCATAGGCGCGAGATTCAGCGACCGGGTGATCGGAGATCCGTCCAAGTTTGCGCAGCAGGCAAAAATAATTCATCTGGATGTCGACAAGACTGAAATTGATAAAAATATTCCTGTGGCACTGTCGCTGGTCGGAGATGTCAAAACCATGATCCGCCAGATCGCAGAACGACTGGGCGTGCGACGTCATGAAACCTGGCTGAAGGAAATCTCGAATTACGAAAAACCGGTATTCAAGAATAAATACGCTTTGACGCCTCAAACCGTATTTGGCGCACTGAATGAGCGCATGGATGAAAATACGCTCTTTGCGACAGATGTCGGTCAGCATCAAATGTGGGCAGCCCAGTATCTCGAGTTTCAGGGCATCAGAAACTGGGTGACCTCAGGCGGACTCGGCACAATGGGCTTCGGTCTGGGTGCCGCGATAGGCGCTAAAGTTGCCTGCCCTCACAAAAAAGTTTATCTGATCACCGGTGACGGCAGCTTCAGGATGAACATGAACGAGCTGGCGTCCCTGGCAGAGCATGGCATAAAAGTGGACATCATTCTCTTCAAAAACAATGCCCTCGGCATGGTCCGACAATGGCAGAAAATGTTCCAGAGCGGGGTTTACAGCGAAACGGACATTAAGGACATCATTGATTTTGAGAAACTGGCCAGTGCATTTGGATTAAAGGGAAAAGTGGTATATACGCCTGAGGCATTTTCGGAGGCCGTGGATGCTGCTGCTTTAGATTCGGCAGCCAATTTGATTGTCGTTGAACTGAATACCAACATCAATGTTCTACCAATCATCCCTCCCGGCAAGTCCATCTCAGACTCCATAGAAGACTGGGAAGAAGCGGACCTGGTACCGCCTGCCGACAGTCTTTAATTTGAGGTTGATAAATTAATAAGCATTGTATGGAAGAAACAACAAGTCAGGTGCCGCAAAGGGTGTCGGGTAATCCGGCATCAATGCGGCACTTTCTTTTTGCTTTGAAAATGGAATAAAATGACTGCACGTCGGCGGGGGCGTTTGACCGATTCGGGTAAGTCCTGTATAATAAGAGTATTCTGAATGATACAAGGGGTGGAACTGATGACGGAAAATGAGATGACAATGGAAGAGCTCATGGGCGATATCGATAAATCGATGACGCGTCTGAACCAGGGTGATTGCGTTGAGGGCACAGTCATGTCCAACAATGGAGAAGAACTGGTCGTCAATCTGGAGCTTATGACAGACGGCGTGATGCCAAAGAGTGAAATGGATTTTGAAGATGGTTCGTCCATTGAGAGCGTCCAGGTCGGCACCAAAATGCAGTTCGTTGTACTTAAGGAAGACGACGGGCAAGGCAATGTCGTCCTTTCAAGAAAACGCGCGGTGGCGCTCGATGTCTGGGAAGAAATCAACCAGTCCCTCGAAAGCGGACTTCCGCTTCATGTAAAGGTCACCGAAGTGGTGAAGGGCGGCGTCGTCGGCAAATTTAAAGGTGTTCGATTCTTCATGCCGGCATCACAGGTTCGCCTGGAACGCGTCGAAGATCTGAATCAAGTGGTCGGTGAGACCATGGATGTCGTAGCTATTGAAGTAAGAAACAAGAAAGACTTTGTGGTTTCGGGCAGAAAGTACCTCGAAGCTCAGCGTGCGCTCAAAGAAGAAGACATCTACAAGACACTTCAACCTGGAGAAACGGTAGAGGGTGTTGTCAGACGTCTTGCGGACTTTGGTGCCTTCGTTGATATTGGCGGCGTGGACGGCCTCGTGCATTTGAGCGAGCTTTCCTGGAAGCGCGTTAAGAGTGCCTCTGAAGTTGTGTCCGTTGGAGACAGAGTCAAAGTTACTGTCCTTAATGTCGATCCGGAAAAGCACAGAATTTCGCTTCGATTAGCAGATTATGTAAATAATCCGTGGAGCTCAGTCAATGAGCATTATCATGTGGATGAGATCGTAACAGGAGTTATTAGAAGACTTCAGCCATTCGGCGCTTTTGTGGAGCTCGCGGATGGACTTGAAGGTCTGGTTCACGTTTCTCAGATTTCAGACGCTAGAGTGGAAAAACCTTCTGATGTTCTGTCCGTTGGACAAGAGGTCAAAGTTAAAATACTTGGCATTGACGCAGAGCAGCAGCGCATTTCGCTGAGCATTAAAGCCGCTCAGGACAATGATGAGGATGCATATACCGCTTATGTTGAAGAAGAGGAAGAGGCGCCAAGCGCGACTTCGACGCTTGGGGATCTGTTCGGCGACAAATTCAAAGATTTTTTGAAATAGAAGTTAAATGAATACGGGGAAGTTGGTGCAGCCGGGACGTAAAAAATCGATCTCCGGTGAGCCAACTTCTTTTTTCATTTATTTTCGAGGTTATAGTCTTTTTTTGCAGGGTATAAACGACCATGTCAAGGGAGGAGGAACAAGTGATGAGAAAATACGAATTGGAACCGCATCAATTGACCAGAGCCTGTGATTTGAATTGTCTGCCTTTTGAGACGACGGAGGAGCTTGAACCGTTAAAAGCTATAATGGGTCAGGACCGTGCTGTGGAAGCCGTTAAATTTGGACTCAAAATGAAGAGAAAAGGCTATAACATTTATGTGGGAGGAAGCTGGGGCACCGGGAGGAACAGCCTTGTTCGCCATCTCTCCGACGCGGCTGCAAAACTTCGAACACCGCCAAAGGACTGGCTGTATGTCAACAACTTCAAAGTGGCACGGACGCCAATCGCCATTGGTCTGCCGCCGGGTGAAGGAAAAGAATTCATTAAGAGCATGGGGTTTATAATCAGTTTTCTCAAGAAGGAAATCTCTAACGCTTTTTCTGGAAAAGATTATGAGAATGACCGCGCGGGATTGCTTCAGGAGTACTCTGAGAATACTCAGGTCATCATTGATGAACTCAATGAGATCGGAGAGAAATATGGTTTTCGCTTTGCGCAAAATGAACGGGGGCTGATCAGCATCCCGTTAAAAAATAATGAGCCTATGACTGAGGAAGAGTATAGAAATCTGACAGAAGAGGATTTCGAGAAACTGAAATCCGAGTCCGCAAGGCTGAGCATTGAAACCTCAGACCTCTTCAACCGTTTGAGAGGCGCGGAAGAGCAGTTCCGTCAGAAAATGCTGGACCTCGACGCCAAGACAGGGAGAGGGATCGCGACTTTTCACCTGTCTGAGATGTTTGACAAATATCGCGACAACGATGCCATTGTGCAGTATTTGAATTTTTTGATTGATGATATTGTGGAGAATTTGGAAAGATTCAAAAATGATGGCGGCGAGGAACAGGCAACGGGCCCTCTGGCGGCACTTATGCCAAGGAGCAGCGAGTCCTTTTTTGACCGATATGCCATCAACCAGTTTGTGAACAATGACGGTAAGGAGCACGCTCCGGTTGTCTTTGCATCGAATCCGACGTACTACAACTTGCTTGGGGGCATTGAATATAAGAACGAGCTCGGGGTATTAAAGACGGACTTTACCATGATCAAACCGGGCTTGCTGCACGAAGCGAATGGGGGGTACCTGATCGTTCTGGCCAAGGACATTTTGACAATGCCATACGCCTGGAAGGGTCTGATGAGAGCGCTTCTGGATGATGAGATCACCATTGAGTCCCTGGGTAGTCAAATGGGCGCCATTGTCTCAACAACATTGAAACCTCAGCCAATACCGCTGGATGTCAAGATCATACTCATTGGGGATCAGTATACCTACCAGCTGCTGTATTATTATGATGAGGAATTTCGAAAACTGTTTAAGGTTATGGCAGATTTTGATATTGAAATGGACCGAAATGAGGACAATATTGACAAAATCGCGCGGTTTATCGCTAAGCATTGTCATGAAGACGGACTAAGGCATTTCAGCAGGTGCGCGGTAGGACGGGTCATTGAGCAGAGCTCGAGGCTGGCGGATGATCAGAACAAGCTGAGCTCACATCTGAACAAACTGGTAGACTTAATTTATGAGGCAGACAGTTGGGCAGATGAGGACGGCGCAGAGATCGTCGAGTCAAAGCACGTCGACATTGCGCTGGAAATGATTGAGAAGCGCAACAATAAAATTGAAGAAAAGGTCCTTGAAATGTTTGAGAACGGGGACTATCTCCTGGATGTCTCCGGTGAAAAGATTGGCGAGATCAATGGTTTGGCGGTCACCGGCTCCGGGCAGTATCAGTTCGGGAAGCCGACCAAGATCACAGTTTCAACTTATCGCGGGAGAGCGGGGATCATCAATATTGAACGCGAGGCGCGGACCAGCGGCGCGATCCATGACAAAGGGGTTATGATCATATCGGGCTACCTGGGTCATAAGTTCGCTCAGGATAAGCCTTTGGCCCTGACAGCCAGTATAGTCTTTGAGCAGCTGTATTCGGGCATTGACGGCGACTCTGCCTCCAGTACGGAATTGTATGCCCTGCTGTCCAGTTTGTCTGAGATTCCTATACGGCAGTCCGTAGCCGTTACAGGTTCTGTCAACCAGCGCGGGGAAATTCAACCTATTGGCGGGGTTAACGAGAAAATTCACGGTTACTTCAAAGTGTGTAAGCTGAAAGGCTTAAATGGTGAACAGGGCGTCATCATCCCTCACCAGAATGTAAAAAATCTGATGCTGTCAGAAGAAATCATTGATGCGGTAAAAGCCGGGACATTCCATATCTATTCTGTTCATAACATCGATGAAGGTATTGAAATCCTGACGGGCATTCAAGCTGGCACTATGTATCCGGATGGCTCATACACCAAGGATTCCGTGTATGACCGCGTCAACCGGAAGCTGCAGGAGCTGATCAAGCCTTCGCCGGCGGAACTTGAAGCCCTTCGGGTATCCAAGGCCATTAAAGCTGAGGATGAGGAAAAAGAAGGCGCTGGAAATGGGAAAGACAGTGATCCGGTTAATGGCAATGGCAACGGAAGCGGGAGCGGAAAGGACGACATTAATGAAGATGGAGAAGGTGACCCCGGACCGATTCCTGGTCAGCTGCCCATTGAAGAGCCTGTGGAAGATGAGGACGAAGAAGACGAAGAGGACAAGTCTTTAAAGTAAAATCAGGTCAATTGAGGTTGGAAGTCCTGAACGTGGCATTTGAACGCTGATATCAAAAATAAACAGCCGAGGAAATGGGTGTATTTAATCCATTTCTTCGGCTGTTTTGCATTTCTATTTGCCTTTCAAATCCGCGTTCGGCGTCCTAATAATCCTGTGTTCGGTGATCAGATAATCCAGCGGAATGTCGTGGGGTTCAACAGGGATTAGACCGTTGGGGACAATCTGCAGATCATACGCTATGCCGCAGACAACACATTCCGTGCGAACGTGTGGGAGAAGCTTGTCGTAATAACCTGCCCCGTACCCGATCCGGTTGCCCATGACATCAAAAACGACACCCGGGGACAAGATAAGATCCAGATCTATGGGTTCGATGTCCGGCAGTCGATCTTTTGGGGGCTCAAGAATTCCGAAAGAGGATCGGACCAAATCGTCGAAGGATTTGATTGAATACAAATCCAAACGGTCCGCCTTTTTGTTGACTCTAGGCACCACCGGTGTTTTGCCGGTTTTCCACAAGTGCTCAATTATGCCTGCGGTGCGGACTTCATCTTTGAAATCCATGAAGATCATGACAGTTTTGGCGTTGTCCAGCAGTGGCGTGTGAATCAGCTGATCGAGTATTTGAGCGCTCTTGGCGTCAAGCTCTTCTTCAGAAAGACTGCCTCGTCGCGCAAGAATATCCGCGCGCAGTGTTTGTTTATCCATGGTAATCCTCCTCGTATAATTGAATGACCTAACTCCATCATAGGCATTCCCGGGTGAATTGGCAAGGGTTGACTTTTTTTCTCTTTCATAAAGAGGGTGTCATTGAACTGTAACCTCGGCTTCATATGGTTTTTTTGAATGTTCGCTTTTCTTATGTCTGTGATTAAGATAGAATAGTAGTGATGTAAAAGTGAATGAGAGCGCTGAACGTAATGCCAGTGGCGTCTACGAGTCTATGAGGAGTGATGAACCATGCATTTTGCGGATCGCTTGCCGGAAGATCTTCCGCAGATTCGCCTGGAAGGTGTCACGGTCCGTTTTGATAATGGGCACGAGGCGCTGAAGGACATTGATCTGGATGTCCGAAAGGGAGAGTTTATTTTCGTCGTAGGTCCATCAGGTGCCGGTAAATCGACATTTATCAAGTTATTGCTAAAGGAATATGACGCGACCGCCGGTAAAATTTACGTTTGCGGGCAAAAAGTCTCCAATATGCACCGGAGGAAGGTGCCTTTTCTGAGGCGCCAGCTCGGCGTGGTGTTTCAGGATTTCAGGCTGCTGCCCAACAAGACGGTATACGAGAATGTCGCCTTTGCCATGGAGATCATAGAGGCTAAAGATCGTGATATCCGAAGGCAGGTGCCTATGGTTCTCAGCATTGTGGGGCTGGCGGACAAGCACAAGTTATACCCGCATCAGCTGTCCGGCGGTGAGCAGCAGCGTGTTTCCATCGCGCGGGCTATGATCAACAATCCGCCGATACTGATAGCGGATGAACCTACGGGGAACCTGGACCCGGACACCTCCTGGGAAATCATGAAGCTTCTCAGGCAGATCAACCAGAGGGGAACGACCATCCTCATGGCAACTCACGACAAGAATATCGTTGATGTCATGCAGCAGCGCGTTATAGCGCTTAACAATGGCGTGATCGTCAGGGATGAGTTGGGAGGTTGCTACGGCTGTGAAGATTAGGTCGATACGCTACACACTTAAAGAAAGTATGAAAAACTTGTGGAGAAACCGGATGATGAGTCTGGCGTCCTTAACTTCGGTGGCCGCGACACTTCTGATCCTTGGGATAATTTTTATTCTGATCGTCAACATCAATTCCCTTGCGCAGGGCGCGAAGGAGCAGTTCGATACCGTTCAGGTCTATCTTGTCGACGGGCTGGAAACGTCCAGGATTGAAACCATCGGCCAGGACATCTTTGCACTGGAAGGCGTGAGAGAGGTCACTTATGAGACCAAGGAAGACGCCATGGAGAAGATGAAGGAGCAGTGGCAGGAAAATGGCTATCTGCTGGACGGTCTCGAGTCGAATCCGCTTCCGGACAGCTTTATCATCACGCTGAATGATATTGGTTTCGCAAATTATGTGGTGCGGAATGTTGAGAAGTTAGAGGGCGTTGAAGAGGTCAAATACTACCAGGAAATTATTGAGCGAATGATGAATATCGCGGATATGATTCGAACGGTGGGGCTGGCGGTCATGTTCACGCTGGTGGCGCTCAGTACGTTCATCATCAATAATACGGTTAAGCTGGCAGTCAACGCCCGGCGCCGTGAGATCAACATCATGAAATACGTCGGGGCGACAAACTGGTTTGTCAGGTGGCCGTTTCTTGTGGAGGGAACCGTCCTGGGACTGATTGGCGCGCTGATTTCTGCGGGCATCATTTATGCGCTTTATCAGTATCTGCATACCATTTTGAGCAGCCAGTTCTATGTGCTGATTGCCGCTTATCTGGTCAGCATTGAATCGGTCATGAGAGATATTTTGATTTTGTTTGTTGTGATCGGCTCAGGGATTGGCATATTGGGCAGTATTTTGTCTATGAAGAAATATCTGGATGTTTAATGGGAGCTGAAAGGATTTTTTTGCCGATGGTGAGTTAAAGTGACCATCGGCCACAAAATCCTCTCGCTGAAAGGAGGTCACCCTTTGAAGAAGTGGATCGCCGTCCTGGTTGCCGTGGCGCTGGTATTTGGAGCAGTTGGCACGGTGGGCTCGGAGAGCTGGGCAAGCAGCCAGGATCTGAAGAAGTATCAGGAGCAGCTTAAAAAGCTTCAGTCTGACATGAAGAGAATTGATGAACAGCAGCGAAAACTGACCAGCAACCAGAAGTCAGTGGTGAAGAAGATAGGCAGCATCGAGGACAGCATTCGCTCGGTCGAAGCTGAGATGGAGAGCATTGCAGAACAGATCGAGATGACGGAAGGCACTCTGAATACCACTTTGATGGAGCTGGCGAACGCGGAATCGAAGATCGTCGAAAAGAAGGACACACTGAACCAGCGCCTGCGCGTCATGTATAAAACCGGCCATGTGGGGTATCTCGAGGTGCTGCTGGGTTCGTTCAATTTTGAAGACATGCTGAGCCGTATGGATATGCTTCAGAAAATTTATGAGCATGACACAACGCTGCTAGAATACATGCAGCAGCAGCGGGATTTGGTCGAGGAGAAAAAGAAATCTCTCGAGGAACAGAAAGCATCACTGGTATCCTTGAAAACCAATTTGTCCAGCAAGCAGGTCAAACTCTCCAGCGATCTGGTTAGCCTGGATGCCGAACAGAAGAATTTGAAGAAGGACATCAAGGCGCTGGAAGCCCAGGAAGACCGGCTAAACGAGGACGCCAAGAAAATTACCAGTTTGATCGCCAGCCTTAAAACCAATGAGAAGTATGTCGGCGGCAAGATGATGTTCCCAACGCCGGGGTATACGCGGATCACGTCGCCTTTTGGCAACCGGCTGCATCCGGTTTACAAGACTTATAAGATGCATACGGGCATTGATATTGCGGCACCTTCCGGGGCCAAAATTGTCGCGGCTTTGGATGGGACGGTCATCTACTCGGATTGGTTTGGCGGGTATGGCAAAGTTATTATGATCGATCACGGCGGCGGCATTGTAACCCTCTATGCGCACTGCTCCTCCCTGGTTGTGAAGTCCGGGACCAAGGTCACCAAGGGTCAAACCGTGGCGAAGGTTGGAACTACTGGCGTTTCAACTGGCGCGCACTTGCATTTTGAAGTGCGGCAGAACGGGAAATACGTTAATCCGGTACCGTGGGTGTCCAAGTAGCCCTGTGAAGATTTGAACAACAGTCAACCATAGGATGTGGTCAATTGAAAAAACGCAACGCAGCACTGCTTTGTTTGTTAATGATGATTCTCAGCGCGGTGGGGACCTTTTTTGTGAGCAACCTGTTTCAGCTTCGTATTGGGGACAAGGTCATTTTGCCAAAAGCGGACCTTGAATACTACCAGGCGCTGGATCAGCGCTACAGCAAAGTTGAAGAACTGAAGGGTTACATTGATCAGTATTTTTATAAGGATGTCGCAGACGTGGATTTTGAGGATGGTTTGCTGAAGGGGCTGTTTTCATCCCTGGAAGATCCCTACTCTATTTATATGAATGCGTCGGATTATGAGAGCTTCAATATATCGACGACAGGCGAATACGGCGGGATTGGCGTCGTGGTCAGTCCGAATGAGAACGGCTATATAGAAGTTGTTTCACCAATCGAGGACACGCCTGCCGAGAAGGCGGGGCTCAAATCCGGTGACATCATACTGACTGTGGATGACACAGATGTGGACATGGATATGTATGAAGAAGCGGTCAGCATGATTCGCGGCAAACCGGGCGAGGCGGTCAAGCTGACCATTCGCAGGATCGGCGTCTCTGAAATCCTGGAATTTGAAATAGTCCGAGAACAAATTAAAGTACAGGTCGTGAAGACGGACATTCTCGAGGATCAGATCGGCTATTTGAGACTGACTTCCTTTGATGAGGATGCTTATGAGGAATTCAAAGCCGAACTCTCCGATCTGCAGCGGCAAAATATTACGGGTTTGATTCTTGACCTGCGGGGAAATCCAGGCGGATCTCTCACGGAATGCACCCAGATCGCGGACTACCTGCTGGGGGAACAAGTGATTGTTTACATGGAGGATCGCGCGGGTGAAAAAACGTACTACAGATCCGACAAGAATAAGGTCGACTTACCTCTGGTCGTGCTCGTCGACGGCGGCTCCGCAAGCGCATCAGAAATATTGACGGGGGCGGTTCAGGATGAAGAGGCAGGTGTGGTTATTGGTACGCAGACTTTTGGCAAAGGCCTGGTCCAGTCGGTGATCGAACTTCGCGACAATACGGCGTTCAAACTGACGACGTCCCAATATTTTACACCGGATGGCACCAACATTCACAGCGTGGGCATCACTCCGGATCTCATCGTTGAACCTTCAGAGGATGAAACATTGGATGTCCAGCTGGACAAAGCGGTTGAAGTTATTAAGGCATCAATTCAAGAGTCTGGCAATGCGTCGGTTCAGGGGGCCTCGAATTGAAAAAACATTTGCTTCGCGTCATGCATCTTGAGTGGTTGCCAGTTCTGTTTATTGCCTTGGTCCTTTTTAAAGTGATTGAGAATTATGTCAGCGTCTGGTCGTTCGTAAAACTGCTTGTCGGACTTTTAATGCCGTTTGTGTGGGGCTTTGGCATCGCTTATATTCTGAATCCGCTGATGAAAATTCTGGAGAAATATCTGCGCCTGCCGAGGACACTGAGTTTAGTTGCGACCTATGCTTTTGCCATCTGGCTGGTGTATCTGGCGATGACGGGCATTGTGCCGAGCATTGCCGCCAGTATAAGAGACATCATTGACAATGGACCGACTTATCTTGAGTCCCTTAGGAATTTTCTGCTGAATGCCTCCGCCCGGATTGAAAGCTTTGAAGTTTTTGATCTTGAGAAATTTCTGGAGCGCTGGAGCCTCGACAATATGCTGGGCACCATCAGCGAAAATCTGGACACGGCAATCAGTGCCATGTTCTTTGGCGTGCTTGGATTTGCCAACAGCATTTTTAAGTTCGCCATTGGCTTGATTCTTTCAATTTACATGCTGAAGGATAAAGAAAAGTTTATTTCCAGCATCAAGAAATCCGCTTATGCGCACTTTGACCGGGAGACGGCAGATGGGTTGTGCGGATTGGTTTCAGAAAGTGACCAGATGTTCACGAAGTTTATTATTGGAAAGATTATAGATTCGCTGATTATTGGCATCATTGCCTATTTTGGCTTTGTGTTCATGGACATTCGCTACCCGATTCTGCTTGCGCTGATCGTTGGGGTGACGAACATGATTCCTTATTTTGGACCATTTATTGGCGCGGTGCCGGCGGTCCTGATTACGCTGTTCTACAGCCCGATCCAGTCTTTGTGGGTGCTGCTGTTCATTTTTGTGCTGCAGCAGTTTGACGGGTACATTCTGGGACCGAAGATTCTCGGGGATTCAGTGGGGGTCAAGCCGTTCATGATCATCTTGGCGATTTTGCTGGGCGGCGGCCTGTTTGGGCTTCTGGGGATGTTCCTGGCGGTGCCGACGGCGGCGGTCATAAGAAATTATTACAGGCGTCATGTGGATCGCAGGCTTGAGGAAAAGGGCATTGTGATTTAGTATATCGTGCTTGAAATTTCTGTGCAAAAGAATGTAAAACCTGCTGGCAATATTCAGGCTTATAATTCGTTTATTATTGAGCAGTTATTTACGGAATGTACTATTAGAGAATGTGACCCCGGCATGCGCCGGGGTTTTTTCTGTTTTAAGTAACGATCAAGGTGATTGTATTGAGAAACGTTATCGCAAGCTCTGGTACCAAATTGAAACTTGTCCGCGTCACTGATTTGAAACTTGTCCGCGTTGCTTACATCGATTGACGGGGTATAGATTAGGAGAGTATAATGAATAGGGAACAAACGTTTGGGGAATAGAGGTGATCGCATGACCTTTCAGGTCGTATCAGAATTCAAGCCTACAGGGGATCAGCCTGCGGCAATAGAGAAGCTGGTGAGCGGCTACGCATCCGGAATGAAGGCGCAGGTTTTGCTTGGCGTAACCGGCTCGGGCAAGACTTTTACCGTGGCCAATCTGATCGAGAAGATCCAGAAGCCAACGCTGGTTCTGGCCCACAATAAGACACTGGCAGCTCAGCTGTGCAGTGAGTTTCGGGAGTTTTTCCCGAATAATGCTGTCGAGTACTTTGTCAGTTACTATGATTACTATCAGCCGGAAGCCTATGTGGTGCACAGCGATACTTTTATTGAAAAGGACTCATCGATCAATGACGAAATCGACAAGCTGCGGCACTCGGCAACGGCGTCGTTGTTTGAACGCGAGGATGTGATCATCGTTGCGTCGGTGTCCTGTATCTACGGCTTGGGTGACCCTATTGATTACAACAGCATGGTGCTGTCGCTGCGTCCCGGAATGGTCAAAACCCGTGAAGAAATTTTGTCTAAGCTGGTCGAAATCCAATATGTCAGAAATGACATTGCCTTTACCCGTGGCACCTTCAGGGTGAGGGGCGACGTCGTTGAAATCTTTCCTGCCGCCTCGGAAGAAAGCGCGATCCGGGTGGAACTATTCGGGGACGAAATTGAGAGGATCGCTGAGGTCAACGTCCTGACAGGCGAGATCTTGGGCTATAGAAAGCACATCTCTATTTTTCCAAGGTCCCACTATGTGACGAGCAAAGAAAAAATTGAAGCGGCCATCAGCGTCATTGAGCAGGAGCTGGAAGACCGGCTCAAATTCTACAAGGATGAGGGCAAATTCCTGGAAGCTCAGCGTATTGAACAGCGTACGCGGTACGACATTGAGATGCTTCGGGAGATGGGATTTTGCCAGGGCATTGAAAACTATTCGAGGATCTTGTCCGGCAGGCCACCCGGCAGCCGCCCCTTTACCTTGATTGACTATTTTCCGGATGATTTTCTGATGGTCATAGACGAATCCCATGTAACCCTGCCCCAGGTACGCGGCATGTACGGCGGGGACCAGTCGAGGAAGCACACGCTGGTGGATTACGGCTTTCGTCTGCCGTCCGCTCTGGACAACCGGCCACTCAGCTTCGACGAGTTTGAGAAAGTGCTGGACAAGATCCTTTATGTCAGCGCGACACCATCGGCCTACGAACTGAACAGAAGCGGACAGGTGGTCCAGCAGATCATACGTCCGACGGGGCTTTTGGATCCCCATATTGAAGTGCGGCCGGTCAAAGGCCAGATCGACGATCTGTACTCTGAAATTCTGGTGCGCGTCGCCCGCAAGGAGCGGGTCCTGGTGACGACGCTGACGAAAAAAATGGCAGAGGACCTGACGGATTACTTTAAAAAGATGGATATCAAAGTCAGATACATGCACTCCGAGGTTGAGACGCTGGATCGGAATAAGATCATTCGCGGACTCAGGGTGGGGGAATTTGATGTGCTGATCGGGATCAACCTCCTCAGAGAGGGCCTGGATCTGCCGGAGGTCTCTCTGATCGCCATATTGGACGCGGACAAGGAAGGGTTCCTGCGGTCTGAGACGTCGCTGATCCAGACTATCGGCAGAGCGGCGAGAAATATTGACGGTCGGGTAATCATGTACGCGGATGTCTTCACGGCATCCATGCAGAAGGCTATTGACGAAACCAACCGCAGGAGAGAGATTCAGCATGCCTACAACCTGGAGCACAACATTACGCCAAAGGGCATTGTGAAATCCATTCGGTCGATCATTGAAGCGACCGAGGTTGCCGAGGAGGGCCTGGATCCGGAAATCGCGGCATTGGTGCTGGACTCCGCGGATCTCGAGCGGATGATCGAGGACCTGGAAAACGAAATGTATGTGGCTTCGGCCAATTTGGAATTTGAGAAGGCGGCTGTGCTGCGGGATCGAATTCTTGCGCTTAAGAAAAAATTGAGGTGACACAGGTGAGCAAGAATCAACTTGAAATCAGGGGTGCCAAGGAGCACAACCTGAAAAACATCGATATAGACATACCCCGGGACGAACTGGTCGTCATCACCGGGCTGAGCGGCTCAGGAAAGTCCTCTCTGGCTTTTGACACCATCTACGCAGAGGGCCAGCGGCGCTATGTGGAGAGTTTGTCTGCGTATGCCCGGCAGTTTCTCGGCCAAATGGAAAAACCCAACGTGGAGTCCATCAGCGGCTTGTCGCCGGCGATTTCCATAGATCAGAAGACCACGAGCCGAAACCCCCGTTCTACAGTTGGCACAGTAACGGAAATCTATGATTACCTGAGACTGCTGTACGCCAGGGCCGGAACGCCTCATTGCCCGGTCTGCGGGATCGAAATTTCACAGCAGACGGTGGACCAGATAGTCGACCGCGTCATGGGACTGCCCGAAGGGACTAAGGTCCAGGTGCTGGCGCCTGTCGTTCGCGGCAAGAAGGGCGAGCACAAAAAGGAGCTCGAGTCCGTCCGCAAAGAAGGCTTTGTCCGGCTGCGGATTGACGGCGAGATCAGGGAGGCTTCTGAGGACATCATATTGAACAAGACTCAAAAACACTTGATTGAAGTGGTCATAGACCGGCTGATTGTGCGTGAGGGCATACAGCAAAGGCTGTCAGATTCCGTGGAAACAGCCCTCAAGCTGACGGGAGACCTGGTGGTGGTCAATATCCTGGAGGGCGAGGATCTCGTCTTCAATACGCAGTTTGCCTGCCCGGAGCACGGGCTCGGCATTACGGAAATGGAGCCCCGCATGTTCTCCTTCAATGCGCCTTACGGGGCTTGCGACCACTGCAAGGGCATTGGGTACCTGCAAAAAATTGACCCTGACCTGATTATTCCAAACCGGCATCTGTCCATTAAGGACGGCGCGGTGGCCCCGGTGGCGAACAGCGGACAGGAGACCTTTTTCCCGCAGATGATCAAGGCGATCCTGGATCATTTTGGAGACTCAGACGAAACACCCATTGATCAGCTGAAGCCGGAAACCCTGAAAGCCATCCTGTATGGCTCGGGGACTCAGGAATTTGAGATCTATTTCGACAGCCGCTTTGGGGGCTACAAGAAATACCAGGCGACTTTTGAGGGCATCATTCCCAACATTCAGCGCCGTTATAACGAGAGCCAGTCCGACAATATGCGGGAGTGGTTCAGCGAATTCATGAGTCTTGAGCCCTGTGAAAAATGCCATGGCGCACGGCTCAAGGACGAAGTTCTGGCCGTTCACTTTGGCGGGGTCAACATTCATCAAATGACGGAGATGGCCGTTCGCGATCTGGTAGATTTCTTCAACCGGGTACAGCTGGATACCATGAAAACGGCCATTTCTGAGCCGATTGTCAGGGAAATTTCCGGCCGGCTCAACTTTCTTAAGGATGTCGGTCTGGACTATTTAACTTTATCCAGGACAGCCGGGACGTTATCCGGCGGCGAGTCCCAGCGGATTCGCCTTGCGACCCAGATTGGGTCCGGCCTGGTTGGGGTGCTGTACATTCTGGATGAACCGTCGATTGGTCTCCATCAAAAGGACAACAGCAAACTGCTGAAAACCTTGAGAAACCTCACGGAACTTGGCAACACGCTGCTGGTAGTCGAGCATGACGAAGAAACCATTATGGCGGCGGATCACGTCATTGATATGGGTCCGGGCGCAGGGGTGCATGGCGGCGAAGTTATCTTTTCCGGCAAGGTGCCTGAGCTGATGGTGAGCGAGACGTCCCTCACCGGCCAGTACCTTTCCGGTCGTAAGAAGGTAGAACTGCCAAAAGCCCGAAGAAGTCCCAATGGTCAGTGGATCCGGATTTTGGGGGCGGCTGAAAACAATCTTCAAAACATAGACGTCGCAATTCCCAGAGGGGTCATGACCTGTATCACCGGGGTTTCCGGTTCCGGGAAGAGCACGCTGATCAATGAGATTCTCTTCAAAAGTGCCGCGGTGCGCATCAACGGCACCAGGGTCAAGCCTGGTCGTCACCTTGGCATCGAGGGTCTCGAAGAAATAGACAAGATCATCGACATAGACCAGTCGCCAATCGGGCGCACGCCGCGCTCTAATCCGGCGACCTATACAGGTGTTTTTGATCCGATCCGGGATCTCTTTGCGCGGGTGCCAGAGGCAAAAATCCGAGGCTATCAGAAGGGCCGCTTCAGCTTTAATGTCAAGGGCGGCCGCTGCGAAGCCTGCCGCGGGGACGGCATCCTGAAAATTGAAATGCACTTTCTGCCGGACGTCTACGTTCAGTGTGATGTCTGTAAGGGCAAGCGTTATAATCGCGAGACGCTGGAAGTCAAATACAAGGGCAAGAGTATAGCCGATATTCTCGACATGAACGTCGAGGAGGCCCTCGACTTTTTTGACAGCATTCCAAAGATCAAGCGCAAGATTAAAGCGCTCCACGAGGTCGGTCTGGACTATATCAAGCTGGGCCAGCCATCGACTGAGCTCTCCGGGGGTGAAGCCCAGAGGGTCAAGCTCGCCACGGAGCTTAGCAAAGTCAGTACGGGCAGGACCCTTTATATCCTGGACGAGCCGACGACGGGTCTTCATATCGCTGATGTTCACCATCTGATCAAAGTTCTGGACCGTCTGGTTCAGGGCGGAAATACCGTGGTCATTATTGAGCACAATATCGATGTCATAAAGTCTGCGGACTATCTGATCGACCTTGGTCCGGACGGCGGAGACAAAGGCGGCGGGGTCGTGGCGGTTGGTACACCTGAACAGGTGGCGCGCTGTGAATCGTCCTATACCGGTCAGTACTTGCGGCCGATCCTGGAAAAGGAACACCTGTGGGACGTGGCAACCCTCGAGGAATCCAGACAAGAGGTAAAAGCTAAAAAAGTCAAAGAGAAAAAGACGGCAGCGGATAAAGAAACAGCGGCACCGGAGCCGGAATTGAATGACGCAGCACCGATAGCCCAAGCTCCAATAGAACCCGCACCCGAGAAGCCTAAGAGAAAAGCGAGGAAGACGACTTCATGAGACGACTGAGCCGTAGTTTTTTAGCGACCTTCAGCTTTATCGCTGCTTTCTTTTTCGTGCTTGGCTCCTTTATTCTGGTGCCTGAGCCCTTTGAAAATGACAGGCTGACAGCCTGGAATTTTGCTTTGTTTGCTTTTCTGGTCTTTCAGCCGCTGGTCTATATGACCATCAATGAAGCGCTTAGTCGACAGGTCGCGGATCTTTATAAATTCAGGTTTTCCCTTAAAACCGCCGAAACGCCGCTTTATGACCGAATTCTCACCGTCGCGGGCATGGCTTTGACAGGGATGGTTCCGCTGTTTCAGCTCGATCGGATTGAGCCGCGTCTCATAGTGGCCAGCGTTGTGACGTGGATTGTGATAACAGAAGCTTTGCTTCTGATCAGCAGCCGCTTTGCCAGGGCTGATTTTCAGCACGACATCATCCTGGTGAGAGGATTGAACTTTCGAAAGCACTATGGCATGTCGAGCAAGGCCATGACGACGAGCGGCATTTATCAATACGAGGAGTTTGAGTCCTTCACGCTGGTCGGCGAACGCCTTACTTTGAGGCTCGCGGGAACGGGCGGCCGCTTGTGCCTGAGACTCCCGGAAAATCTGGCAGAGCCCGTGTGCGCCTATTTGCAGCAGGCGAAGCTGATTCGCCGCGTTGGATAGTGCAGAAGAAGGGGTAATAGGCCAAAGGCCGTGATAGGCCAAAGGTCGCAATAGGCCAAAGGCCGTAATAGGCCAAAGGCCGCTGACACCAATTTCCTCGTTTTGGCTTCAAACACAAAATAAAGGACAATCCGGAATTCGCCTCGCGTCACGCGATTTCCGGATTGTCCTTTTTGCTTTGTATAGACTTAGTACTCCATCATGTGATTAAATTCCGCAGATTCAACCCATTCTTCAGGCCGTCTGACGTATTCGGCGAGGTTTTCGACGATCATGAGATGACGATTCTCTTCTTCCTGCAGCTCGATCAGAATTTTTTTCTCGTGGTCGGAATTTGTGCGCTCATAGGCGTCTTTATAGAATTCGATTGAGCTGCGTTCCATGTCGGCGGCTTTCATGTAAGCTTCAAAGGCGTGCTCCGGCATCTCGAGGGATTCTTTGGTTTCGAGGGCCTTGGCAAAGACACTTTTGAGAGTGTCCAGACTGGTCCCTTCCATGAAGCGGACGCTGCCGGATATAATGTTGCTGACGATTTCATAGTGCTTGTGTTCGTCTGCTGCCATCAGTTCAAAGACAGCCTTGATTCCCGGGTTCACAGCGTTATTGGCGAGTTCGAGGTAATACTGTTCACCGTCCATTTCCATTTTGACGGCAAGATCGTAAAGACTCATGAAAACACCTCCTATTGTAATGTTAACCTATTACCCAACGTACGGCGATTTTCACCAATCAAAACAGAAAATATGGTAGAATTGTTTATGGAAATGAGAAGGATTGGGGATGTGGAACCATCGGCAGCCAGTTTTTGTTTTTATTTTTGCCGATGGTCATTTTAAATACGAAACGGAGTTTGGTTATGACGCGCATGGAAACCATCAAGGCGCAAGTGAAGAAGGTACCGGAGACGCCCGGCGTCTATCTGATGAAGGATAAATGGGGCAATGTGATCTACGTGGGCAAGGCGAAGCGGCTGAAGCAGAGGGTGTCCTCCTATTTCAGGGCGCTGAATTCCCATGCGCCGAAGGTGCGCAGCATGGTCGCGGTGGTCGAGGAGTTCGAGTACATTCTCACGGATTCTGAGATGGAGGCGCTGATCCTCGAACAGACGCTGATCAAGCAGTATAAGCCCAAATTCAATATTTTGCTGAGGGATGACAAGCAGTATCCCTATATTAAAGTGACGGTGGACGAACCGTTTCCGCGGCTGATCATGACGCGGCAGCTGTCCCGGGACAAGGCGCGCTATTTTGGGCCTTATACCAGCGCTGAGGCGGTGCGAAGGACGATCGAGGCGCTGCAGGAGATCTATCCGATTCGGAAGTGCAACCGTCGGCTTGAAAAAATGGATGAGCGGCCGTGCCTGAATTTTCATATCAGGAAGTGTCTGGGGCCGTGTCAGGGCACCGTGCATCAAGCGGAGTACCGGGCTATGATTGAGGAGATTCTCAAGTTTCTGGGCGGGAAGACGGATTTTTTGAAGGAGAAGCTGACAGCGGAGATGAAGACGGCCGCGGCGGCGCTGGAGTTTGAGAAGGCGGCGGCGCTGAGGAATCAGGTTATGGCTATCGATCAGCTGATGGAGCGCCAGAAGGTGGTCTATGAGTCCGACGTCTCCCAGGACGTGATTGGCAGCTTCGCGACGGAAAACCGAATCTGCATCATGATTTTCACCGTGCGGGGCGGCAAGATGATTGGCAAAGAGGAGTATGTCTTTGAAGAGGAATACCTTCAGGATCCGGACGCGCTTCTGGATGATTTTATTCTTCAGTACTACGCCAACGTCACGGAGTTCCCAAAGGAGATCGTCGTGGAACGGCTGCCGGAGGACTTTGAGTTGCTGGAGGCGTTTCTGGCGAAGAAGGCTTCTTTCAAAATTAAGCTGACGGCGCCGCAGCGGGGCGACAAGATTAAACTTCTGGATCTCGTGCGCGAAAATGCCAGGGAGTACCTGGAGAAGTTTGAGGAACGGATCCTGCGCGAGCGCGAGAAGTCGGATCAGATCGAAACGGCTCTGCGGGAGATGCTGGGACTGAAAGGGCGAATCCGCAGGATCGAAGCCTATGATATATCGAATATTTATGGGGTGCTTTCTGTGGGCTCCATGGTGGTTTATGAAGATGGCAAGAAGAAGCCCAGGGATTACAGGCGCTTTAAGGTCAAGACCATTGAGGGCGCGAATGATTACGGCTCCATGCAGGAAATTTTGTTTCGAAGGTTCAGGCGGGGTCTTGAGGAGCAGGCTGCCTTCGATGCGCTGGTTGAGGCTCAGGATGCTGGGGAAGCACTTGCGGCGGAGGACGACACCTGGGAGGGATCGGTGGTCGGCGTTGGCCTGGATAGAAGTGCGTTGACCGGGGAAGAGGATGTCTTTGAAGTGGGAGAGGAAGCGGCAGCGGCTGCAATTGTAGCAGCAGAGTCCCCTGCCACTTATATAGGCAAGGCAGGACGCCGATGGGGCGCTGGCAGCAGCGCGAACGCGAAGTTCTCCCAATTCCCGGATCTGATCCTGATCGATGGCGGCAAAGGCCACGTCTCCGCCGTGCTGGAGGTCATGAACGCCCTTGGGCTGGAGCTTGAGATTGCCGGCCTCGTCAAGGATGATTATCACAGGACGGACCAGCTCTATTACCGCGGCCAGTTTTACGCGATTCGAACCCAGCCTGAACTATATCGCTTCCTGGCAGGGATCCAGGAGGAAGTGCACCGATTCGCGCTGGAGTATCATAAGACGCTGCGGAGCAAAAATATGACACAGTCATTGCTGGACGAGATTGAAGGCGTTGGCGAAAAGCGGCGACTGAAGCTGATGCAGTATTTTAAGAGCATCGATAAAATTCGCGAAGCCTCAGTGGAAGAGTTGGCCAAGGTCGACGGCATGAACCGGCGGACTGCGGAAAAAGTTTATGACTATTTTCATGGCACTTCAGAGCCTCAAGTAACCGAAGAGAATTGAGTCTTAATTGTGTGAAGCTCTGGTACAGAAATGAACTTGGTGACAGGCACTGAAATGAGATTGGTGACAGGCACTGAAATGAGATTGGTGACAGGCACCAAAGTTAACTCGGTGCCTGTCACCTACACTTGACGGGGGAGGCTATAAATTGAAATCGCTGGATGAATTGACGAAAATTCGCGCCGCTGCGCTGGACCAGTCCCGGGATGACAAAAAAATCCTGGTCAGGATTGGCATGGCGACTTGCGGCATTACGGCAGGCGCAAGACAGACCCTGACCAGGCTGTTGGATCTCATGGCACAGGACCGTATAAACCACATACAAATCGTTCAGACGAGCTGCATGGGAGACTGTGACAAAGAGCCAATTCTTGAAGTTGTGGATCTGAATGGAAAGACCACCAGGTATGAGCAAGTGGGCATTCAGGAAGTCGAGAGACTTTATTATGATGTCCTGAGGATCCCGGGGTCACAACCAGACGCCAAGAAAACAAAAACGGTCAGCCTTGAAGGCGGCGAGGGCTCCGGGAAGACGACGCTCCTCGCCATGCTCCAGGATTACTTTACGAAAACTGGCCTGGACGTCATGATCACCAGGGAGCCCGGCGGCGTCAGAATCGCTGAAAAGATTCGCGAAATCATCCTCGACATCGAGCACACAGAAATGGACGTGCGGACCGAAGCGCTGCTCTACGCAGCAGCCAGGCGCCAGCATTTGACCCAGAAAGTGCTGCCGGAACTGGGCAGGCGTGACCTGGTGCTCTTCGACAGATTCGTGGACTCCTCCGTTGTCTACCAGGGCTATGTGCGGGGGATTGGCATGGACGAGGTTTACGAGCTCAATCGCTTTGCCACAGAGGATTTTCTGCCGGACATGACCATCTATCTGGATATAGACCCGGCAGAGGGCCTGAAGCGCGTCTACGGCGACTCCGGCCGGGAGATCAACCGACTGGACCTCGAAGCTGCAGAATTTCACGTCAAGGTGCGAGAAGGCTACAGGATTATGTTATCAGAGCATTCAGAGCGGATGGTTGAGGTGGATGCCTCAAGGCCTGTCGAAGCTGTTTTCGAAGACGTGAAAAATCTGTTGGACAATTTGATGAAACAGGATTAGAATTCGTGAAAAAAGCAATAAATCATGGTATAATTAAACCGATCGTTAAAAAGTTAACTTTCTTATCCCGAAATGGGCAGGCGAATAGTTGACAGCGCCTTCAATGCAGTTGAAGCAGCGCTTCAGGACATACGACCAGGAGGTTCTTATGCAGATCGGAACATTGGTAGAATTGCTGGGCGGCAAGATCATTGTCGGAGAACAATATTCAGACAAAAAAATCGATTTCGCCTTCAGTTCCGACTTGATGAGCGACGTGCTCGCCTTTGTGTCGGAACACGCACAGGACTGTGTCCTGCTGACCGGACTCACGAACAACCAGGTCATACGTACCGCGGAAATGCTCGATTTAAGCGCAATCGTTTTCGTCAGAGGCAAGTGCCCGCCGATGGAAGTGGTCGAGCTTGCCGAGGAAAATGACATGGTTTTAATCTCAACACCGCACACTTTATACGCTACATCTGGCATATTGTACGGCCAGGGGCTCGAAGGCGTGCCTCTTTAAACCGGTAGTTCTACATACTCAGTACAAGCGCGCATCAACCAGTGAGGTGAGACGCTATGAGCAAAGCCTTGGAAATGGACCGTGCCTCGGCGGTAATGGCCTATGATTACGATGTGATGAAAGAAGATTTTGCCCATGCCGGCTCGGCATCGAGTGATATCAAAAAAAAGTGTCGTGAGATAGGCCTGGATAAAGAAATCATCCGCCGCATCGCGGTTATGACCTATGAAGCAGAGATCAACATTGTCATCCACTCAGAGGGTGGCGTCATCACGGTGATGCTGATGAGTGACCGCATTGAAATCTGGGCCGTGGACAAAGGCCCGGGGATTGAAGATGTGGAACTTGCCATGACGGCAGGCTATTCCACAGCGAAAACGTCTGCCCGCGAAATGGGTTTTGGCGCCGGAATGGGACTTCCGAACATGAAAAAATGCTGCGACGAGTTCGTCATTGAGTCGGCAAAAGGCGAGTCGACGCGCATTAAAATGGTCATTCGACTTTAGGGCTGGAGGTAATTATGGAGAAGTTTTTGCACTCCGTCATACTAGAGCGGGATTACTGCAATGGCTGCACGTATTGTCTCGACAGATGCCCCACTCAGGCGATCCGAGTGCGCGACGGCAAAGCGGAGATCATGACGGAACGCTGTATAGACTGCGGCATGTGTATCAAAGTCTGTCCTTACCATGCCAAAGGTGCGCAATCCGACTCGCTTGAGATGCTTAAGAAATTCAAATACAATGTCGCCTTACCGGCCATTTCGATTTACGGCCAGTTTGGATTGGAATACGACATGAACAAGGTACTGAATGGTTTCTATCAGCTCGGTTTTGACTTTGTCTTTGACGTGGCCTACGCCGCGGACTTGATCACACAGATTCAGAAAAAGCGCGTCGAAGAGGAAGGGCATGTCAAGCCTTTGATTTCCGTTTATTGTCCGGCTGTCATACGCTTGATTCAAATGCGTTTTCCAACCCTGATCGATCACATCAGCCAGCTGGAATCGCCAAGTGAAGTTGCCGCGAGGATCGCCAGAAAGAAAATTGAAGAAATGACGGGTCTTGCCCAGGAGGACATTGGAGTCTTTTACCTGACCGAATGTCCGGCTAAGATTACGAGTATTCGCAAGCCCATCGGCATAGAAAAGTCTCAGATCAACGGCGCCATTTCCCTGGAAGCCATCTATACGAAAATCCTGCGTATGTATGACGATATTGAAGTCGTTCAGCAGATTTCGAAGTGCAGCGGCAAAGGGATTGGCTGGGGGATGGTGGGCGGCCAAAGCTACGCCATGGGTGCAGAGGACTATCTTGCGGTCGACGGCATAGATGAAGTCATTAAAGTCCTGGAGCAGCTTGAGCTTGGGAAACTGAACGATATCGATTTCTTCGAGGGTTACGCTTGTGTCACAGGCTGTGTCGGCGGGCCTCTGAATCCTGAGAATCCCTTTATAGCGAAGGGCAGGATCAGAAGACTATCGGCAAAATATCCTCAAGAGGTCTCCATGGAAGCATTTGGTGAGATCACGGAAGACATGCTGGAATGGGACGAGGAGATTGAACCGCTCCCGGTCATGAAGCTGGACGCGGACTTCAAAACCGCCCTCGAGAAGCTGTCGCGCATCGAGGCGCTGTATCACATGCTGCCGGGGATTGACTGCGGCGCATGCGGCGCGCCGACTTGCCGGGCGCTCGCAGAAGATATTGTTATGGGCAGGGCAACTTTAGCCGATTGTGTCGTCCGGAAGAACAACGAGCGAAAATATAATTTGTCAGAGGAGAGGTGACTTTTTTGAAAATCTCAGAACTTGAAAGAATTGAAGGTTTTCGGGTCTATGCTGTGGGTGATGAATCCCAAGTGATCACGGGGCTGTATTGCAGTGATCTGCTCAGCTGGGTTATGGCCAAGGGCAAAGCGGGCAATGCGTGGATTACGGTCCAGACGCATCAGAATGTCCTCGCAGTGGCTTCTTTGCTTGAATTTTCATGCATTATCCTTCCGGATGGATTGACCATGGATCAGGCAGTGCTCGACAAAGCTGTTGAAGAAAACATCGCGGTTGTGGGGTCGGACCTGGATGCTTACGGCATCTTTCAGGTGCTTTACGAAGCCGGTCTAAGATAATGCTGCTGTACTATGACCTGCACATGCATACGTGCTTGTCGCCGTGCGGTGAAGAAGAGATGACGCCGAACAACGTCGTCAACATGGCCATGATCAAAGGCCTCGACATTTTGGCAATCGCGGATCACAACCACTGTGGCAACGTGCGCTCGGCTATGGCAGTCGCTGCTAAGCGCGACATGCTGCTGGTGCCGGCTATGGAGCTCCAGACTCTGGAAGATGTTCATGTGCTCTGCCTGTTTAGGCGGGTGGAGGATTTGGAAGCGTTTTTTGAAATCGTAGACGGTGCCATGCTGAAATTGCCAAATCGCCCTGAGCGCTTCGGACATCAGCTGCTCATGGACGATCAGGATGAGCCGGTGGGAGAAGTGGTCCATACCTTGATCACTTCCTGTCAGCTCAGCCTCAGCGACGCCGTGGCACATGTCAGACGTTTGGGCGGCGTGCCCGTCCCGGCTCATGTGAACCGCAGCTCCAACAGTCTGTTGTCCAACCTCGGTTTTATACCGCCTGGGGAAGCCTTCACGACCCTGGAAATCACAGCAGGCTCGAAAGGGGATCAATTTCTGGAGGCACACCCTGAGCTGGCAGCATATAGAATATTGAGGAATTCGGATGCCCACCAACTGATTGACCTTTCAGAGAGAGAGAACGCCATTGATCTTCGAGAACGGACTTTGGACTGCCTGATCGACACCTTGTCAATCCCACTGATGAAAAAGGAGTAACGTTTATGCGAGAGCTTTCGCTGCACATTTTAGATATCGCGCAAAACTCAATAGTCGCAGAAGCGGCAACCCTCAGGATTGTCATTATTGAGGCGAGAAAAGAGGACCGGCTGACCATCAAGATTAAAGACGATGGCCGGGGGATGGATGAGGAAACGGTCCGCCGGGTTGTCGATCCGTTTTATACGACGAGAACCACACGCAAGGTTGGCCTTGGAATTCCTATGTTTAAACTGAGTGCGGAAGGCTGTGACGGTTCTTTTGAGTTGAAATCTGAGCTGGGTGTCGGCACTGAGCTGATCGCAAACTTCAGGCTCAGCCACATTGACCGGGTCCCATTGGGCAACCTGACGGACACCATAGTCACCATAGCTCTCGGAAGTCCGAAGACGGACCTCATTCTGACCCATTACGTGGATGACCAGAAATTTTCGCTCAGCACCAGAGAGATCAGACGGATGCTGGGGGATGACGTGCCTCTGGACAACATAGATGTGGTGCGCTGGCTTCGGGAATATGTCCACGAAAATATTGCGGCGATTGGGAGCGAGGCGGTTTATTGATGCTGAATCCGAGAGCCTTCAAGAAGGCGGGGTTCATCCTGATCCTGCTGACGATCCTCGTTGCAGTTGTCACATCCAGACTGGGGTTGTCCGGCTATGTTCGTCTTGCGCTGCTGACGTTTGGCTTTGGCGCAGGGTTTATCCTGATTGTGGTCGCGGGTGTCCTTCCCCCAGGAGAATAACTGATTTTTGCACATGGACGCCTTTGTACGGGGACATTTGTTCTTTTCGCTGGGGGCCATGATTAAAAATCATAATCGTTTATAAGAATGGATAAGAATTTTCAATGCCGGAAATCACGAGTTCCGGGTTATACTGTTAACAGGCGTCCGGCATTGGTGCCGGACGTTTTCTTTTTAGCAGGGGTGAGCATTGTATGAAATTCGACTTGCATATACATGAATCAAAGCATAGTAAGGACAGTCGGCTTGATCTCGAGCAAATCGTTCGGGAAGCAAAGGCGCAGGGACTGGATGGCATTGCGGTCACGGACCACGATGTTCTGGGGCTGCGTTCCCAGGCCAGATTTTTGAGTGCCCGCCATGAGTTGTTGATTTTTGTCGGTGTTGAGGTATCAACGTCACGGGGGGATATCCTTGTGTTTGGCGTGGATGAGCTTCCGCAGGCAGATAGAGACAACAAACTGGATCCTCAGTTCCTTATTGATTATGTCAATGAGCGCGGCGGAGCGACTATAGCTGCGCATCCGTTTCGTGATAACGGCCGGGGGCTGGGAAATGCTATTTTTGAACTGTCCGGACTAACGGCCATTGAAGGCTACAACGGGCGGACTTTTTTGAAGCACAATGCTCTGGCGGTTGAAGCGGCCTCTAAGCTCGGTATGCCTGTCACGGGCGGCAGCGATGCCCACAAGCCCGGTGAAGTAGGCGCTTATGCGACGCAAGTGGATGCAGCAGTGCATTCGGAGAGAGACTTGATACGCGCCCTGAAAATGGGTCAGTGTCAACCTGTTTCTCTGAGGTCGCTGCCTGTTCTGCCTGCTGCACAGTTGAACGAAGCTATTGCGGTGTAAGTAGTTTGAGCTTTGAACCCACTGATAAATAATTATAATGAGAAAAGGGACTGCTGGAGAATGATAAGTCATTCTTCAACAGTCCCTTTATTGCTGTGTGGCGGAAGCGGTCTCTCAGACACCGCCTCCCACCTCCGCTATGCGGTTAGGCGGCAGTTTCTTCTGTTAATTGGCAATAATGCTGGTCGCGTGTCCCATTGGGCAGACTTGACACCAGCTGCGGGGTTGATAGAAAATGCCAAGCGTGAGTCCAACAGCAAGGGATGCCGCCATAAAGCGAAACAGTGCCATGCCGATGGCTTGTATAGAGTCATGGTTATGGGAGAGTGAGATCGTGAGCATAATGACCATGAGACTTAAAAAAGCGTTTTTGAACGCGGAGGCACGCATGAAAGCCGGCAGTGAATTCCTCAAACTGATACGCTGAAGAAACCTTCCGAAGAGTGAGCCTCGAGGACAATAATGGGAGCAGTGAATTTAGGCTGTAAAATTCTCCTCACAGAAAGATCTTGACGAAATGTTAAAATGTGGTAATCTAATATTACATAAAAAAAGGAATAAAATGTAAAATTAAAATGAAGCAATGACATTGTCATCCCATCGAAAGCATCGAAAGCAGGTGATATTAATGACCAATTCTATCAATCCTCTACATAAAAGAATATTGACCGGAATTTCCGGGCAAAGGGGGATGCTGACGGTTGAGGCGGCGATCCTTGTTCCGGCAGCACTAATGCTGTCAATATTGATTATTATGGTGATGCTTTTTGAGTTCCAGTCGATCCTAATGGTGGCAGGCATGCACCAATACGGGACAATAGAAATGCATCAGGTGGAAACGCAGCGGTTAGACATGAAGCACGGACTTAAAGCAGCTGGATCCTATGAAATGAGTCAGTCATTTGAATTGAAAGGCGCAGCAGGCATTCGCACTTTAAAGCTGAATGCAATTTTGGATCCGGATCAACGCATGCTGAAGAAGCTGAGGCCTATCAAAGGCCGGTCTTTTCACCTCAGACTTCCGGTGAATCTGTTGGTCTATTCAATGTATCAACTACAACCTGACATGAATTCGGGGGAGTGAGGCGATTTCGGATAGGTTTAACTGATCATCCAAGCATAAATGGGGGAAGGGCATGGACAACGCTCAAATACAAAATCACAAGGTGAGTCTGAACTATCAAATCAGGCAGCGCTGCGTTCCAGCTATTTCATTAGGGGATAATGGATCCGTGACATTGTTTGTGCTGCTGATGACTATGACCCTCATCATGCTTTTCGCAGCATTGGTTTCCTTTGGGACTAAACAGACGAGGCATGCGGAAATGCTCAGGACGCTGGAGCTGGCGGGACAGTCGATTCTTCATACCTACGACCGGCGTCTATTGGAGGCCTACAGTTTGTTGGCGGTGGATCTTGAATTTGTGGAACCATCGGCCTACTTCTCTGGGCCTTCCGGACCGAACCTGAGCTGGAAACGGCCGGAGAGAACGTGGGAATTTGAGCCGCGCCGCAGCCTTGATCAGCCTGCGTATTTTATGGAGGCAGTCAGGCAGGCGGTTGCAGCGGGGGTTGCGGATGAGGTGCTGAACAGATTTGCTGGAGGACTTTCGGCGGTTCCGGTGTTGGGAAACGGCGACGAGGGGCCTGTGGAGAAAAATGCTTCAGGTGCCTTATTTGAGGCGCATTTGAGTGGCGCAAGGGAGGAGAGACCCGAAACTGTTGACGGTGATCAGGCAGAAGAGTCCAATGGGGCAGCGGATTTGACGGAAGCGACGCAGGAGGATCGAGAACTCGCAGCTAAAGGGATCCAGTGGATCCGGCAAATTGGAAAGACTGTAGAAACCGGAGGGACTCAAGATCCTTATGATCATGACCGGGATCGAGATCAGGCTCAGGCCCAGGCCCAGGACAAAACCCTGGAGACGGAAGTACAGGCTAAGCTGATCAGCCGCGCTTACCTTGGTCCAAGAGCGGCTTTGTCGCCTTCAGACCGTGTGCCGTTCCTTTTCTATGTCGCGCGCCACTTCAGACATTGGGTGGCTGACAGCCGGGCTGCCTTTTACATCGCAACGCCCCAGCCGTCATACTTCAAGGCTGAGCTGGAGTATATCCTATATGGTTATGATGAAGAGGCCTTCAATAAGGCCAGAGCATTTTCAGAGGTTTTTTTAATGCGTCTCGCGGGTAATATGTCCCACGTCTCTGCCTGCAGAGAAAAGCAGGAATTAATCGGAGCTGTGGCGGGGGCGGTTAATGCTGTCACGGGTGTTCCGGCTCCGATTACCTCATCGGCACTCGTTCTGACCTGGGGCGCGGCAGAGAGCAGGAGTGATTTAAAGCGGCTGCTAAACGGCGAAGCGCTGCCCTGGGTGCATTTCACGGATGAAGCTTGGCGCACCGGATTTGGTGATGGCGGCGACGAGGCGGCGGCTGCCACTCATGACGCGCTGAAGCGAGATGACCTGACCATGGCGGACTATGGGGACCACTTAATCGCTCTGCTTGCGGCAAGAGCAACAACGAGTCATGTACTGCGCGTTATGGACTTGATTTCGATTGGGGATGGTGAGGAAGGGATCGACCTCAGTCGCAGGGCGACGAGGTTTGCCATTCATGTTGAACCGGATGGCGGGCTTCCGGGGGTGATATGGGAAGATGGCTATGGATTGGATTAAGGGCTGGCGTGACCGGAGGTCAGACTGTTGGGTTAACCGCGGACTTAACCGCAGAGGTGTGCTGACGGTTGAAGCCGCCATTGCGATCCCCCTGCTGCTGATGATGGGTTTGGGACTCGCCCAGTATTTGGGACACCTCAGAGCGGTGGAGGTTACGCGGCAGGCGTTTCATAACACCTGCCTGCAGATTTCAGTTCAGGATCCGGCGACGCTGCATTCGCCAGTGGGAACGAGTCTGGCCATGGCCGCCAACCTGGTGGCGGTTGAGGATCGCAAAGTGGACATTCAATATCTTTACCTTCGCGAGGATGACAACGGGAATTTTGTGGCTAAGCTCTATTGGGTCCGCAGGGTTCCGATTATTGGCTGTGTGGTGACCAGCTTTGAAAAGACGGGGCGTTCAATTTACAGGGCGAATGACAGTCCGGGTGAGGGTGAAAATGGCGTTAAGGAATCTTCGGTGGTCTTTGTCACCAACACCGGATCGAAATACCATAAAGCAGACTGCTTTCATCTCAGAAAGTCCAGTCGTGAAATACTGCAAGACGAGGCAGAGCTTCAAGGTTACGAGGCCTGCGCGCATTGTGTATTGGAGGTGCCGCTGTTTGAAAAAAAATAAGGATTCTTTCCCGGTGAACCAACCTGCGCCTATCCCGGAAGATATCGCGAAAGGAAGCAGCTGCAGCGTATACTGCGTACGCAGCCTGGAAGGGCGCGGCAAGCGCTGCATTAAACGGTATGAAAAGCCGGTGAGTGAGGCTTATCTCAAATTGCTGGATTTGATGCGGGCGCCAAGAGGTATGAATGTGCCGGTAGTCTTTCATTGGTCGGTTTCGGGACATCTCAGGGAGGAACTCCTGGTTGAAGAGGAGTGGATTGAGGGCATGACCCTGAGGATGCTTATGTCCGCGACACCTCACAAGGCTGTGCTGAATGCCATGAAGTGGTCGATTCAGCTCGCGACAACCCTAAGCCGTCTTCATGGGGTTTATGGTTTTATTCACCATGATCTCAAACCTGAGAACGTTATCATTGACCTCTTTGAAGACGCTGTACTGATTGATTTCGACTCAGCCAGGCCATTGGTAACGGGAGGGCAAAAGGGCCCGGCTCTAAAAGCGGATGCAGACAGGGTAGGCGAACGCACTGCGATTAAAGGCACCAAAGGCTATGCTCCGCCTGAAGCAAAGCTGTTTCCGGCAAGCTGTGATGCTGCGGTGGATCTATATAGTTTCGGGCGGATGTTTTTGGAGATCGCGGCGCTTGAGCCTCACAGCTTCAGCCCTGGGTTCTATGACGTGATGCGCCGGTGCACACGAATCGAGTCAGTGTCGAGAATGGAAAGTGCTGCTGGGCTGCGTGAAGCGTTGATCAATCTGGTGGGTGAAGGGTAGACTCAGATTACAAAAAATCAATATTTAGAGCCGTATAAAATTATTGCGACGTATAAATTATTTGTATATAATGAAAGCGAAAATAAGCGATGGTCGTCCGCATTAAACGTATGAACTATGAGGAGGATATTATGGATCCCAGAATTGATCAACTGGCCAAAAATCTTGTGCAGTATTCCTGCAAGGTACAACCTGGAGAAAAGGTGATGATCCAAAGCGTAGGAGAAAGTCCAAAGCCTTTGGTCAGAGCCTTGGTTCGAGAGGTTTACGCAGCAGGCGGACATCCTTTTGTGGAACTCAAGGATCCTGTGCTCACCCGTGAGATAGTCATGCAGGGCGACGAAACGCTCTACAAACTTTGGGAAGAGGTCGATCTCTATAAAATGCGCCAGATGGATGCCTATATTGGGATCTCCGGCTCGGACAACGTGAATGAAATGGCAGATGTGCCGAGTGCGAAAATGCGCCTCTATATGGAAAAATATCTCTCAAATCTGACCAATGAACGCGTCAATAATACCAAATGGGTCGTACTGCGTTATCCGAACAGCTCAATGGCCCAACTCGCCTCAACGAGCCTGGAGCAATTCGAAGCATTTTATTTCGACGTCTGCAATCTCGATTATGGGAAGATGTCTAAAGCGATGGATGCTTTGGTTGAACGGCTTGATAAGACCCGTGAGATCAGAATTGCAGGGCAGGGGACGGATTTGTCATTTTCTATAGGCGAAATCCCTGTTATCAAATGTGCCGGCGAAAATAACATTCCGGACGGCGAGGTCTTTACGGCACCTGTAAAAGACTCAGTCAACGGCGTCATATCCTACAATTGTCCTGCGGTGTACAACGGCTTCACTTATGAAAACATTGTCCTAAGATTTGAAAACGGGAAAATTGTCGAGGCGACCGCCAACGACACCGAAAAAATCAATCAGGTCTTCGATACGGATGAAGGCGCCCGCTATGTGGGAGAATTCGCGATCGGGGTCAATCCGTATATCCTCAAACCTATGAAAGATACGCTGTTTGACGAAAAGATCATGGGCAGCTTCCACTTTACACCGGGCAGGGCTTATGAGGACGCCTCCAACGGCAATGCCTCCGCCATTCACTGGGATTTGGTCTGCATTCAAACCCCTGAATATGGCGGCGGGGAAATGTATTTCGACGGCGAGCTGGTTCGCAAAGATGGCCGTTTCATTGCAGCGGATTTGGAAGTGCTGAATCCTGAGAATTTGAAGTAAATTTTGTCACGCGGTAACGAATCATATGACGGATGCTCTGGTTAACGGGGCATCCGTTTTTGGTTTATTGTGGAAATAGCTGGTGAAAATAGATGGAAGAAGGTGCCTGACACCAATTTCCACTTCGCTGGGTTTCAACTTCCAGCCCACGCCGATGGTTGGATATGATACAATAAGATTTAAGATTGTTCATAGCGTGTCTTTCGGAGGGTCAAAATGTATAAATCGCTGCTGACGACATTTTTTAAAATTGGATTATTCACCTTTGGCGGCGGTTATGCCATGATCCCCCTGATCGAGGAGGAAATCGTCCGGAAAAAGGCATGGATGACAGATGAAGAGATTCTGGATATCATCAGTGTCGCTCAGAGCCTTCCGGGTCCAATCGCCGTCAATATGGCTGCTTTTATTGGATACAGACTCAGAAATCTGCGTGGCGCGCTCATGGCCTCCCTGGGCGTTATTCTGCCGTCTTTTCTGATCATTGTGATCATAGCGCACTTGTTGATTAAAGCGAACATCGCTGACAAGATCGAACCGATCTTCAACGGGCTGATGCCTGCCATAGCGGTTATGATCCTGATCTCGGCCTACCGGCTTGGAAAAAAGGTATGGTGGACAAAGCAGAACAAGGTTATATTCGGTCTTGCTGCCGTTTTGCTGATTGTTGTCGGCGTTCATCCAATTCTCGTCATCGCCGGCGGGATAGCTGTGGGACTGTTTTTCAACCGCATATTTCAGCCTTTTGACAGCGCGCCTGCTGTTGTAAGCACTGCCGAAAGCCATGGCGGTGTCCTGGGTGTTGAAGACAGGGGGGACAGCAAATGAACCTGCCTCTGATTTTGCAAATGACGCTGACTTTTTTAAAAATTGGCGCCTTCAGCTTTGGCGGTGGATACGCCATCCTGCCTGTGATCCGGCATGAGGTAGTCGGAATCCACCACTGGCTGACAGATCGTGAATTTCTTAATATTTTATCCATCTCACAGGTCACACCGGGGCCGGTCGCCATCAATACCTCGACTTATGTCGGCTATAAAATGGGCGGCCTGCCTGGATCCGTGGCCGCAACCATTTCGGTGGTCGTAGCCTGCATCACCTTGTCGGTTCTGCTGGCAGGGCGGCTCTATCCCTACAGAGAGCACCGCCTGATTCGAAGTGTTTTCGGCGCCCTTCGGCCCATTGTGATCGCGCTGATTCTCAGCGCGGCGGTTTCAACGGGAATGACGGTGGACTGGGATTGGCGTTCTGTGACCATCGGCGTAATAGCTTTTCTGCTGTTGACTCGTTTGAAGGTCAAAGTCACGTGGGTGATGGGCATTTCAGGGCTGCTCGGGGCCGTGTTTTACGGACTGATGGGCTAAGTGTTGGAGGCGTGGTGTATGAAACGTTGGGTGATGGTGATTATGATCTTGCTGCTCTTGGTGTCATCCTCGGCAGCGGGTTACTGGTATTTCAAATACAATGAGCTTTCCGGACGCTATGCGGAGACGTTCTATCGTTCCCTTGTGACGGTGGACGATCAAGTCATTCCGAGCGGCATGACCTACTTGGAGCATGAGGGACGGCTGTTCCTGGATATTAGAATCGTGCAGGGCTGGCTGGATGAGGGTGCTTATGTCAGCCCCTCCGGCGAACGCCTTTACATGAAATTTGACGCGCTCGGGTTCAAGTCGGGGGATCCGGCGACGGACATTTTTCTGGGCAAATCCCTGGAGACACTGAGTCTTCCAATCTATGCGGTGGAAGATCAGAACTACGTCGAGCTCGAAGCGTTGTCGCGGCTGTTCCGGATGTACTGGACCCGCAATCTCGAAACGGGGATTATCAACATTGTGACTCATCGCGCTGAAGTGGTAAATGTGAAGATGGCGAAGAAAACCTTTGCGACTCTGGATGGCGTGAAAACCTTTGAACTTACGTCGGACAAGTACCTGACCGCTGTGAAGTCTGATGACGGGCGTTTAAGTGTGTTTCATCCGGACGGACGAATTGGGCTTGTCGATGCCGCTATGGCAGCGAGCGTTATGGAGGCGAATGTTCTGCCACAGGTGGTGCCGCCAGGTGACCGAACGATGCCTGAAAGAATCGTTGCGGCCTGGGACCAGGTACACCGCTATGACCACAATTTCAACTTCAATGCGGCCGATGGTTCCGGTGTCGGCAATGTGATCATGCCGACCTGGTTCGACCTGAATGTCGACGGCATTGTGCTGAATCTGTCAGATATGGCTTATGTTCTCAGTGCCCAAGAGGCGGGCTGGCAGGTCTGGGGACTGTATGCCAATCATTTCAGTCCGGCGTGGACGTCTGAAATGATGCGGAGTGAAGCTTTGACGGATCGGACCATTGCGCATGTGGTAGCCTATTCGGTGGCATTCGGGCTGGATGGGATCAACATTGACTTTGAAAATATGTATCTGAAGGATCAGGACCATTTCACGGCCTATGTGGAAAAACTGTCTGATGCACTCAAGCGGGTAGGGAAGTGGGTTTCCGTTGACGTCACTGTACCGGAAGGGAGCGACCAATGGTCCAAGGTCTACGACCGCGAGGCGCTGTCTGGCGTGGTCGATTATATGTTCTTGATGGCTTACGACGAACACTGGGCGTCCAGCTCAAAGGCGGGTTCTGTGGCTTCCCGCGACTGGGTCGTGACGGGCATTGAAAAAAGTCTGGCGCTGATCCCGCGGGAGAAGCTGATCCTGGGCATGCCGCTGTACACCCGTGTTTGGGAAGAGGCGGGCACTTCGAAGAAGGTGAGCTCTTCAACCTTGAGTTACCTGAGGTCGGAGGACTGGCTGAAGGATAAAAATTTAACGCCGGTGTATGATCCGAAGACGGGTCAGAACGTAGTGGAATATCTCGATGGCTCATCAAAATTTAAAGTTTGGCTGGAAGATGAAACCTCTTTGAGGATGAGGCTTGATTTAATGGAACAATACAATCTTCCGGGGCTGGGTTTTTGGTCTGTGGATTTTGCAAGTGAAGAGGTATGGGAGATTATTAAAAGCCGATGAAGGGTATAATACGAAGGTCAACGACACGCGACTGAAATCACGGCAGTAATGAACGACGACTGGGCTGACGCCCTGATGAAGAATTGGATGAGGTGATCCTGTGGACTTTTATGAGATGCTTGGACGATATTATGATGTGATCTTCCCTACCAATGAGAAGCATTTAACTTACCTAAAAAGCATGCTGCCTGAGCGTGGCCGGGTGCTGGATGTGGGCTGTGCAACGGGTACTTATGCGATTCCCCTCTCAAGACTTGGATATGATGTCTGTGCGTTTGACACCGACTCGCCTATGGTCGAGCAGCTGGTCTCGAAAACGGAAAATGATGATAAGCCTCCCAGAGCGTTGGTTTATGATATGCGACGCTTGTCGGGTCTGAATGTCGGTGCTTTTGACTTGATTTATTCTATAGGAAACACAATAGTTCATCTGGATACGTTGGACGAGGTCGGTCAACTGATGAAGGATTGCTACGAAAAATTGAATGACGGGGGCTCTATTGTCATTCAAACGGTCAATTATGATCGCGTACTCGATCGCAATGAACTCTCGCTGCCGTTGATTGACCGCCAGGAAGGCCGCATGCGATTCCACAGGTCTTATGAAATTAAAGACTCGCGTATTGTCTTTAACGGGCGGCTGGAAATTGAAGGTGAAGGAAAACTTGAAGCCTCGACGATTCTGCTGCCGATTGTCTCAAAGGATCTTGTTCGCGCCCTCGAAGCGGCTGGATTCAGGAGTATCAAACTCTTTGGCAGTTTTGACGGATCGGAGTACACCTTAGAGAGTCCTGCCATAGTCGCTGTTGCAACTCGATGAAATTGGGCTGAAAGTGATAGAATTAAATAACTATACAAGTTATGCAGTTGCCGCCTTCGGTTTCGAAGGCGGCGTTTTATTTTATAAAATATATGTCATGGGTTGCGAACTTGCAAAAATGAAATGAAAATGCAGGATTTCGGTTTTGTACTTGTAAAAAAACATTACAAAATGGCTAAAATAGAGAAAAAAGGGGTTGTAAAATGAAAGTTGGGTGACTATAATATTCATTAATAGCTCGGAATTTATTAATGAGATTTATAAAGCGGCTGCAGGACGGTCAGCTAAAAAATAGCTTGGTTTGCAGGAATATGCAGGTTGGGATTCATATCCGGAAATGGATTCAAGTCTGAATTGATTTGATTTCGAAAAGAAGCGGTTCGCCATAAAGGGACGAATGGCTTGTAAGCCGGTGAATGCAAGGGTTTAAGAGACGCAGGAAAACAGGGTGAGTATAAACAGTCATAATTGTGAATAATAAAACTTAATCAAGAATGACTTGTCGGCAATCTTTGTTTAGATAATAGAAAAATATATTTCATTTATTTTTATAAAATGAAAGTTACAAAATGAAAACTTGCAGAAAAAGATAAAAAATATAAAAAAATATGAAAAAAGGTATTGCAAAATGAAAGATCATCTCTTATAATAATCACAAGAGGTTAAGCGATACATAAAAAACTTAAGGAGGATATTATGGACAAATACTTAAGCAAAGATCAATGGAATGTGGAAGTATGCAAACGCTGTGGAGATGAAAAGAAAGTAAACCGCTTCGGTGTATGCGAAACGTGCGATCATGAAATAGATAACGATTATGCAGGGATCTACGGCTACAAAGAGATGGAAAACTAAGAGATCATAATTAATAATTAGGAGGAAAATATTATGGAGAAGTATATAAGCAAAGATCAATGGACAGTAGAAACCTGCAAGCGCTGCGGAGATGAGAAGAAAGTCAATCGTTTTGGAGTTTGTGATTCATGTGAGCACGAAATCGATAATGATTATGCTGGTCTCTACGGTTACAAGGAGATGGAAAACTAAGATGATTCAGCCTGAGCCCAGAAACTGAGCGCCCTCGTCGAAATAAAAGTCGACCGGGGCGCATTTTTTTATTTTATAAAATGTATCTCCTGCAAAACAAGATTCTTTTTAGGATAAAAAATGCAAGTTTAACGTTATGTATTTGCAAAAAAACATAGAAAAATTGAGCTTTTGCCTAAAAAAGGGGTTGAAAAATGAAAGATTACCACATATAATAATCACAAAGAGAATAATTGTATACAATTATTCAATAAGGGAGGAAAACAATATGGAGAAGTACATCAGCAAAGATCAATGGAAAGTAGAAACTTGCAAGCGCTGTGGAGATGAAAAGAAAGTCAACCGTTTTGGTGTTTGTGACTCATGCGATCACGACATCGACAACGATTATGCTGGTCTCTACGGTTATAAGGAGATGGAAAACTAAAATGAGCCAATCCGGCCCCAGAAGTTAAACGCCTTTGTCACTTAACATGACAAAGGCGTTTAGTGTTTTTTGAAAAAGATTAGCCTTTGATTACGGCCAGGGTTTTCATTCTCTTGACGGGTTCGATCAGATCGAGTTCGTTGCTGATCACTACGGTTATGTCTTTGTAAGCCAGTCTGGACTCTTCGCTGAGATCCCCTTTTTTGATTTTTCCGAGGACAACTTTTTGGTGCTCTAAATCTTTCAGCGTCTCCTGGAGTGAATATCGCTTCTTGGCTTCATGACGGCTCATCTTGCGTCCGGCGCCGTGAGAACATGAGTTAAAGCTTTCCATGCTTCCTTTTCCGCGCACCAGATAGGAAAAGCTGCCCATGGCACCGGGGATTATGCCTGTTTCATCCTTCATAACTCGAATAGCACCTTTCCGGTGAACCCAGAGCATTTGATCATCATGGCGTTCATAACTGGCGTAATTATGATGACAATGATGGTGTGCCAGAATCTCCGGAGCATTCCCCTCCATTCGGGTTGCCAGTGCCTGGCTGACAATGCTTCTGACCCGTTCCATCATGACTTCGCGGTTTTCGTGGGCGAAGTCCAGGGCAAACTGCATCCAGCGGATGTAAGCCTGACCTTCCGGACTGTCAACAGGGAGATAGGCCAGATCCCACTTTGAGGGGATCGACGGCTGCAAGCGGCCGCTCAGGGATTTTGCCAGTGTGTTGAAATGGGTACATAACGTATGTCCCACATTTCTGGAACCCGAATGAACCATCAGGCAAAGATAGCCCTCATCATCTTCCTGAAGCTCAATAAAGTGGTTGCCTCCGCCTAAAGTCCCGACCTGAAAACATGCCCGCTCGAGTTCCTGAACTAAAGCCTGCTCAAAACCATGGATTTTTATCCCTGAGAGGACTTTTTCAAAACGTTTCGCAGCCTGACAAGGTTGTTTTTGCTTATGATGTTCAAAGCCTGTAGGGATCGCCCGCAGGATTTCGTTGACGATGACTTCCAAAAGACGAGTGCCTGCGGTGTCCTTAAAAACCTCGGCAACTTTGACGGAGGTTTGTTCAAATACTACACCACAGCCTATATCGACGCCGACCGCATTCGGAAGGATGACCTCCTGCGTTGCCAGTACGCCGCCAATAGGCATGCCATAGCCGCTGTGGGTATCAGGCATTAGGGCAATCCAGCCGTGGGCAAAGGGCAGGTTTGAAAGATTTCTGGCCTGTTCCAGACAGACGGGTTCCAATTCTGCGGCATTTTCGAGCCAGACTTTTATTGGAAGTTTTTGGCGGCTGGGGTCAAAAAGGGTGAACATGATATGCCTCCTTTGGGAATGCGTGAGATCTTTCCTCTAATCTTATCACAACCAACACATGAAGGTCTGAATGGATGCGCTGATGTGAATCTTCAGGGCGTTCTGATCCCTGACCTTCTGTAAGAAAGCCACAAATACAGCTGTATCGGGCAATGAGCTGTCCCTGGCGGTGAGCGCTTACAGGAGGGGACTTGAGCATTCGCGATTTAATTGGGTTTATACGGGGTATAATCAACTATGCGTCCGTCTTTGTCACTGCTTTTGCTGATTTCTGGCATAGGCAGCGGTCGGGTGTAAATTTTTTCACTTCAAGTCGTTTAATAAAAAGCAAAAACACTCGACTTATAGTGAAGTTTTTACTATAATTGTCCCGGAAGATTAACTATTCAAAGGAGGTTGAAAAATGGCCAAGGCCCTTATCATCGGAGCTGGTGGTGTCGCCCAAGTCGTTGTTCACAAATGTTGTCAAAACCCTGACGTATTCGAGGAAATCTGCATAGCAAGCAGAACGAAGTCGAAATGCGACGCTTTAAAAGAGAAGCTCGACGGCGGAAAGACCAAAATCCAGACGGCTCAAGTTGACGCGGATAAAACTGAAGAAGTGATTGAGCTTATTAAACAGTTCGGTCCGGATATTGTTATCAACGTTGCGCTGCCGTACCAGGATCTGACCATCATGGACGCATGTCTCGCTACGGGCGTCGACTACCTGGATACAGCGAACTATGAGCCGCTCGATACGGCGAAATTCGAATATAAATGGCAGTGGGCTTACAGAGAGCGTTTTGAAAAGGCTGGAATCACTGCACTGCTCGGCAGCGGCTTTGATCCGGGCGTTTCCGGCGTCTTCTGCGCTTACGCTCAGAAGCATTACTTTGACGAGATTCATACTATTGATATTCTGGATGCAAACGGCGGAGACCACGGATATCCATTTGCCACGAACTTCAATCCGGAGATCAATATCCGCGAAATCACAGCGAATGGGCGTTATTGGGAGAAGGGCGAGTTCATCGAGACGCCGCCGCTCTCCGTCAAGAAGGTTTACAACTTTGACGGCATTGGGGAAAAGGACATCTATCTCCTTTATCATGAGGAACTTGAATCCCTTGCACTCAATATCAAGGGCATCAAGAAGATCCGTTTCTGGATGACGTTCTCACAAAACTACCTGACTCACCTCAAGGTTCTTGAAAATGTCGGCATGACGTCTATTGAGCCTATGATGTATGAAGGCAGAGAGATTGTGCCACTTCAATTCCTGAAGGCGCTCCTTCCGGACCCTGCGTCCCTTGGACCGAGAACGAAGGGCAAGACGAACATCGGCTGCGTCATTCAAGGCGTCAAAGATGGTCAGCCGCGTACGTACTATGTCTACAACATGTGCGACCACCAGGAAGCTTACAAGGAAGTCGGCTCACAGGCCATTTCCTATACAACAGGCGTTCCTGCCATGATCGGTGCCATGATGATTCTGAAAGGGCTTTGGAAGAAGCCGGGCGTCTACAACGTCGAAGAGTTCGATCCGGATCCGTTCATGGAAGAGCTCAATAAGCAGGGGCTGCCATGGCATGAAAGCTTTGAGCCGGTCCTGCTCGACTGATCTTGACAGACTGACAGAGGTGCAGAGATTGAAAAATATTGATTTTAACAGCGTTCCAAGTCCGTGTTACGTGGTGGATGAGCGGCTTCTCAGAAGAAATCTGGAGATTCTGGATTCAGTGCAAAAGCGCACTGGCGCTTCAATTCTTCTGGCGCTGAAAGGCTTCTCCATGGCGTCCGTGCTGCCCGTTGTCGGGGAATACCTGGCAGGGATCACAGCCAGCTCGCTTCATGAAGCGCGCCTTGGCCATGAGTACATGGGCAAGGAAGTCCACGCTTATGCGCCGGCTTTCATTGAACATGAATTCGAAGAACTGATGGGGTATTGCGACCATCTGGTCTTCAACTCCTTCGTTCAATGGGAGAAATACCGGGACAGGGTGAAAGCCTACCCTGGCAAGAAGATTGAATGTGGTCTTCGCGTCAACCCGGAGTACTCTGAAATTGAAGTAGAGCTTTACAATCCGTGCGCGCCAAACTCCCGCATGGGCATCACCCTTGACAATTTCCATCCGGAGATGCTGGAAGGGATTGACGGGCTCCATTTCCATACGCTATGCGAACAGAATTCGGACGCCCTAGCCAGAACCATTCCGGTAGTGGATGAGAAATTCGGGCCTTACCTGTCTCAGATGAAATGGCTCAATTTTGGCGGGGGACATCACATCACCCGCGAGGACTACGACATTGAGTCCCTGGTGGAGTCTATCCTGTTTATGAAAAACAAATACAACCTCAAGATTTATCTTGAGCCTGGAGAGGCCATTGCCCTCAATACGGGCTATCTGGTCTCCACGGTGCTGGACGTCACCAAGAACGGTATGGATTTGGCCATTCTCGATGCTTCGGCAGCGTGCCATATGCCGGATGTTCTTGAGATGCCGTATCGCCCGAATATCATTGGCGCGGGTAAACCGGGGGAGAAGCCTTTCACGTACCGTTTGGGCGGCAATACCTGCCTGTCCGGCGACGTGATTGGGGATTATTCTTTTGATGCGCCGCTGAAACCTGGAGACAGGCTGGTCTTTATGGACATGGCGCATTACACCATGGTCAAGAACAACACGTTTAATGGCGTCAACCTGCCGTCCATTGCGTCTTACAATGAGACTGACGGGATCAGGGTTCACAGGACCTTTGGGTTCGAGGACTACGTATCACGACTTTAGAAGCCCGAGCGGCTGGAAAGAATTAAATCAATAAATAAAGCGTTCTCTTTTCGGCGGGTGTGTTGGCCGGGAAGAGAACGCTTTTGTGTTGCTGAAAGTGAATTTCTGGCGATGTTTCGGGCGAGGAAGTTGTATAACGCCCAGATGACGCCGGTGCCAACGAGGTCAGGCTGTTTTATCTCAACCATCACACCGGAAAACGAATGAAAAAAGAGAAGGAAAATGGTATTGTGAACCATTTCTCCTTCTCTTTGCTAGCATAGAGGTTTGGATTATCTGTTGTTTGACACTGGGTGCTATACCTGACAAGCCTCTTCATACTCTGAGACGAGCTCATCCATGACGGTCTGAACCGTCGAGATCTTATCCAGCATGAAGGCGTTGTGTCCTGCGAAGACCAGCCCTTTATCGACTTCGCCTGTGACGGCTTCAATCAGTTTTTTGGTGATGCAGAATGGCGTAGTGCCGGGATCGCAGTGACTGAGGCAGCGGGTGCAGGCTGTGACAGGAATGCGTCCGGCTTCAAGGCTGCGTGTCATGTCGTTGCGGATCGCGCGGCCGGGGAGTCCTACGGGGCTCTGAATAATGACCACGTCTTCTTCCGTAGCGTCCAAGTACATCTGCTTGAAGGCGTCGTCTGCGTCACATTCTTCCGTGGCGACGAATCGCGTGGAAATCTGAACGCCGGCAGCGCCAATATCCAAGGCCTTTTTAATGTCGGCGCCACTGAAAATGCCGCCTGCGGCGATGACCGGAATTGGTTTTTGATAACGGTCCGCAAAGGATTTAACGGCTGCCAATACTTCATCAACTAGAGTGTAGAGGTCTTTGGCAGTGCCTTCCAGTTCTTCCCGGGAGAAGCCGAGGTGACCGCCTGCGAGAGGGCCTTCCACGATGATGGCGTCCGGAACGACCTGATAGCGTCTGTCCCAAAGTTTGAGCAGCGTCTCTGCGGCTTTGCCGGAGGAGACAATGGGCGCAAACTTGGTTTTTGTGCCCTGAACAAACTCAGGGAGGTTCTTAGGCAGGCCCGCGCCGGAAATAACGAGATCAATGCCTTCTTTGACGGCTTCCTTTACAAAATCTGTATACTCTCGTGTTGCTGTTAGGAAGTTGATGCCGATGATCCCGTGTGGGCTCAGTTCTCTTGCTTTTCTGATTTCGTTGCGAATCCCTCTTAGGTTAGCTTCCAAAGGGTTAGTCCAAAAATCAGGCTCTTTGAACCCGGGCTGCGCACCGGAAATAACACCGACGCCTCCTGCGTTCGCGACGGCAGCCGCCAGTCTGGACATGGAAACGCCAATGCCCATACCGCCCTGAATTACAGGCAGGCGTGCTTCGAGATCCCCAATTTTCAGGGTTGGCAGATTCAATACAATCACACTCCTTATAAAAAAAGGACCAGCGGTTGCCGACCCTACATGTAGACGATTTCAGTTTCCAACTCTAAATATAGGATAAAAGTCGCTAAAAGTCAATGATAGATATTAGTATCTGGTAACAAATCGGAAAATAAAACCCGTGGGAACCTTTAATGATCAAGGTTTCCACGGGTGATCCGGCCACATTTTTCTGGAGCTTCATGATGTTTTTCTCCGGCGTGCATAAGTTCTGACATATTTACCCAATGTGGAGGAGACAATGAGCCCACTGGCGATAGCGACCGCAATCATGAACGACTCTGAGCCTTTGGAAACTGCTTCAGTGAAATTCTGCAGCATGATCGACTCCATAGTGTAGAAAATCCCATACCCGGGCACGAAAGGGATGATGCCCGGAATGATGAAGATGGTGGCGGGTTTCCGGAAATGGTTTGCGAGGAGTTCACCAATCAGACCAACAGTGACTGCGCCCGCAAAGTTTGCGATAATGGTGGTGCCGCCGAGCTGCATGATGAGCGTATAAAGCATCCAGCCCAGCGCCCCGTTTAAGCTGGCTGTGATGAGATGCCGCCTCGGAATGTTGAAGATGACCGCGAAGCCCAAGGTGGCCAGGAAGGAAGTCAAACCGCTGGTGAACAGTGTCATGGCATCAACCCCCCAAGCAGTAATCTCGCTGCGTTCAGCGTGACGGCGACACCCAGGACCAGAGCGACCGAAATGACAATGGCCTCGGAGGTTCGCGACATCCCTGAAACGTAGTCACCGGAAATGGAATCTCTGACGGCGTTCGTGATGGCGACACCCGGAACCATGGTCATGATGGCGCCAATGATTATGATGTTCATATCCACCTGAATCCCCAGAAGGACGCATAACACCGAAAACGCTATAGACGCGGCCGCTGCAACTACGCCGCCGAAGATATTGCGCATAAACAGGCTCGCGTCGAGGGCGAAAAGGAACTCCGTGACCGCGGTTGTGATGACAGAAGCGATCATAGCGCCTCCAAACTCGATCAGCCCGCCATTATACATCAGAGTGAAGAAGCTGCTGCCTACTCCAGCGAACAAAAGTCTGGTCCACAAATTATACTGTGAGGATTTTTTAATGTCGTTCAGCTTGATCTTAGCCTCGGCAACTGTCATGTCGCTGGCTGAGAACTCCCGGCTTAACTCATTCACCCTGGTGATTCTCATCAAGTCAATCCCGATGCGCTTATTTCTTTCTATGTGGCTATAAAGCTCATTCTCATATTCGATCGATAAAAAGATGGCCGTAGGAATCACGAATGCCTGTACATTGCTGACCCCCCGAGAGCTGAGAATATGTTCAACGGTACTTTCAGCCCGGTAGGTCTCCGCGCCGTTCTCAAGCAGGACTCGACCCGCCAGAGAAGCAAAAAGAAGCAACTCATTAATTTCATAACGTTCCAAAGCGGGCACCTCCTCAGAAAATTTTTTAATATGTTCGTGTTTTAGCGCCGCCTCTTTTGAAACTTCTGAACTGCTTTGTTTGAGGCGCTGCGCCAGTATGTACCAGGGTTCGAAGTGTGATAAACTGTAGTCATCAGATCGACATCCGGAAGGCCCGCATGGCAGACTCCAAACACCACTGCGTTAACCCCATTATGTCATGATTGGTTTAGCGGATGCAATAGTCAGTTAACAGCACAAGTCATTTCAAGAAAGGCGGTTTGGCCGATGGTTCCCAATCCCTCACCGAAGCAAAAGCGCATCTTTGGTCTTGAAAGAAACATCTTTTTTATTGGACTCACCAGCTTTCTTACGGATACGACAACCAAGATGATCTATGCGGTCATGCCACTGTTCTTGCTGTCCTTGGGCGCCACCAAAACCGAATTGTCGCTTATTGAAGGGATCGCAGAGAGCACTGCGTCTGTCCTGAAAGCGCTGTCAGGCTGGTGGAGTGACAAAATCAGAAAAAACAAACCCTTTATGTTTGTGGGTTATTTGCTGACTGCGATCTTATCCCCGCTTTTCGCCTTTGCAGCCTCACCTGTTCAAGTGCTTGGCATCCGCTTTGCCGAACGTGTTGGCAAGGGCATTCGCACTGCCCCGAGAGATAGTCTGATCGCAGCCTCAACAGAAGAAGGCGGGAGGGGAAAGGGCTTCGGCTTTCACAAAGCCATGGACAACAGCGGCGCGATCCTTGGTCCGCTTCTTGCGGCAGGGGTGCTGCTTCTGTTTCCAGGGGATTATCGTAAAGTCTTCATATTCGCTGGAATTCCAGCGGCTTTCGGCGTTGTCTCCATTCTTGCTTTCGTCAAGGAGAGAAGGCATACAGAAGCACAAAAGCTTGGAAAGATCCAACTTCGGGATTTTTCGGGTCGCTATTACGCGTTTTTGGGAATTGTGTTCCTATTCACTCTTGGAAATTCAACGGATGCTCTGCTTCTCGTCAAAGCGGGCGATCTGGGTGTGCGGGCGGCGTGGATCCCAATGCTCTATCTCGTCTTTAACAGCGTATCGGTGCTCTTTTCGGTACCGGCCGGGATGCTCTCAGACCGGATCGGCAGAGAGCGTTTGATTATTGCCGGTTATTTGCTTTATGCGGGGATTTATTTTGGATTTGGCCAGGTGGTCAAACTTCCTTCGGTCGTAATGCTTTTTGCGCTCTATGGACTGTATAGCGCCTTAACGGATGGGACACAAAAGGCGCTGGTCTCAGATCTTGTCAGACAAGACGTACGCGGGACTGGTCTGGGACTTTACAACAGTCTGGTTGGGATCACGCTGCTGCCGGCCAGTCTGATCGCGGGTCTTCTCTATGACCGCGTGGACAATCAGGCGCCGTTTTATTTTGGTGCAGGTATGGCACTGCTGTCAGCGTTGCTCATGATAGGGTTTTACGTGTGGTTCAGCCCTGAGAAGAACAGAAGAAACGCGCTTTAAGTCGAAAGTTGTCCTTGCAGCAGTCGTTTAAGAGGTAAACGTCGACTTAGAAAAAACTTTACATTCGAAATTTCTGTGATAAAATTTCCTTGGATGGCAGCCCTCGTGCGCCATACCCTTTGTGAATGACCAGAAATGCCGGAAAGACCTCAAAACTGCTCAGAGCCAGCGCGGCCAGAGACAGACATCGTGATTCAATCGCCTTTTTTGGCGTGCGGCTCGTCCTGTTCTGGGGCGGGTCATTTTTGTGTTTTTGGGTAAGAATGATTCAAAGAAAAAACTCGGTGTCAGCGGCTTTTGGCCTATCGACCCCCAGTTTCGACTTTAAGAAAGGATGAGAGTCCTCATGAGGATCGGAATTATAGGCGCAGGCAAGGTTGGAACGTCCTTCGGTCTTTTTTTGAAGGACCGGGGTGAGACCATCACAGGCTATGTCAGCAGAACTTACGACTCTGCCTGCGAAGCCGCTGCGCTTACGGGCAGCAAAGCTTTCCAGGATCCATTAGAACTAATCCGGAACTCGGAGCTCATTTTTCTCACGGTGGTGGACGATCAAATAGAGCCCCTGGCAGCGGTGCTGGCGTCAAAACTTGCCGAAAACATCCCGCGGCCCGATCCTGGGGATCAACGCCATCCTATCTTCGTTCATATGAGCGGTGCCCACAGTATCTTGGCCCTTGAACCGCTTGCGGCTGCCGGTTTTGAAACGGCGTCTCTGCATCCGCTGCAGTCGGTGTCTGAAATTGAGCAGGCCAGAAATGCTTTTGGCGACACATTGTTTACAGTGGAAATGATGCTGGGAGGCGGCTTTGAGGGTTGGCTGGCGACCATCGGCATAAGCTTTGTAAGGATTGAGGCGGAAAACAAAGCGCTGTACCACGTCGGGGCGGTATTTGCCTCAAATTTTGTCGTGACGGTGTTGGATGCGGCGATTCAGCTGTTTGAACAGGTTGGATTCTCTGAGGAAGAGGCCAGACGAGGGCTGATGCCGCTGGTGTACGGTAGTGTGGACAATGTGGCGCGCTCAGGCGCGGAGAAGGCACTGACGGGGCCTGTCGCCAGAGGGGATGTCGCCACGGTGGCTAAGCATCTGGAGGCGCTGGAGGCCTTGGAGGCCCTAGAAGACCTGGACAGCGGAGCCTTGCCTGAAGCGGCGGCGCTCTATAAGTCCCTTTCCGGGGCAACGCTCTCACTGGCAATGAGATACAAACTGACCAAGGATCCTGGGGCAGCGGCCGAGCTTAAGGCCTTGCTCGCGAAGGAGGACGCTAAGCATGAAAGATAAAAAATTTACAGTCCGAGATTTCAAAGCGTTTAAAGCCCGCGGCGAGAAAATCGCCATGCTGACGGCCTATGATTACAGCATGGCCAAACTGCTGGATGATGCCGGCGTAGACAGCTTGCTGGTCGGGGACTCCCTGGGCATGACCATGCTGGGCTATGAAAATACGCTGCAGGTGACCATGGAGGACATGATCCATCACACCAAGGCCGTGCGGAGAGGGACGAAAAATGCCTTTCTCATTGCGGACATGCCGTTTCTCTCGTATCACATCACAATTGAAGAGGCGGTCCGGAATGCCGGGCGCTTTGTTCGGGAGGCGCTCACGGACGCGGTGAAGGTCGAGGGCGGCGTCGAGATGGCGGAGACCATCAAGGCTATTGTCAGGGCGCAGATTCCGGTCGTCGCGCATATTGGTCTGACGCCGCAGTCGGTGAACGTCTTTGGCGGGTTCAAGGTCCAGGGCAAGAGCCTGGATCAGGCGAAAAAGCTGATTGAGGACGCGCTGGCGGTACAGGAAGCCGGGGCGTGCGCAATTGTGCTTGAATGCATCCCGGCGAAGCTGGCGAAGGTGATCAGTGAAAAGCTTGAAATTCCAACGATTGGCATTGGCGCCGGCCCGGACTGCGACGGTCAGGTGCTGGTCATCCAGGACATGATCGGGATGTTCAAGACCTTTACGCCGAAGTTTGTGAAGCAGTTCGCCAGCGTCGGCGAGCAGATTGAGGCGGCGGCCGAAACCTATATCCGCGAGATCAACAGCGGCGCGTTTCCGGGGCCGGAGCACACCTTCGGCATTGACGACGAAGTGCTTGAGAAGCTTTACTAACAGAGCCAAAGGCTTTTAGCCGATGGCAGCGGTTCTCAAAAGTTGAAGCAAGTTGAAATCCAGGTCTGATGGGCCTTGTAAATTGGAGGAATGCCAACATGGAAGTGGTTAAAAACCCCCGCGCCTTGACGCAAACGCTGAAAGCGCTGAAAAAAGAAGGTAAATCTGTAGGGCTGGTGCCTACTATGGGCTACCTGCACGAAGGTCATTTGTCCCTGGTGCGGGAGGCGCGCCGGAATAATGACATCGTTGTCGTCAGCATTTTTGTGAATCCGACACAATTTGGACCTAATGAGGATCTGGCCAGCTATCCCCGTGACTTTGAGCGGGATTCGGCGCTGCTGGACCATGAAGGTGTGGATTTTATCTTCGCGCCTGAGGCGGAAGACATGTATCCGGCCGGCTATGCCACCTACGTGGATGTGGAGGGCGAATTGACCGGCAGGCTCTGCGGCGCCAGCAGACCGGGACATTTTCGCGGCGTCGCGACGGTGGTCAGCAAATTGTTTAATATAGTCGCGCCGGATCGCGCTTATTTTGGAATCAAGGATGCCCAGCAAGTCGCGGTCATCCGTCGCATGGGACTGGACCTCAATTTCGATCTTGAAATTGTGGCGTGCCCAATCGTGAGAGAAGCCGATGGACTTGCGCTCAGCTCCCGAAATGTCTACCTGACCGAGTCTGAACGGACGGACGCGCTGGTGCTGTCTCAAAGCCTCTTCATGGCCAAGGATTTGATTGGGGCGGGAGAACGAAGTGCTGAGGCTGTTCGCAGGGCAATAGCGGATCGCATAGGGACTGTGTCTTCTGCTGTGATCGACTATATCGAGATTGTGGATGCTATGACCTTGGCGCCGCTAGAGGTCTTGTCCGGGAAAATCCTGATTGCACTGGCGGTCAAGGTAGGAAAACCGAGGTTGATTGACAACCTTCAGATTGAGGTGAATTAAGATGATGCTCAATATGTTCAAAGCAAAAATTCACAGGGCAACGGTCACGGAGGCCAACCTGAATTATGTCGGCAGTATCACCATAGATAAGCTTTTGCTTGAGGCTTCCGAGATTTTGCCCGGCGAACGGGTTCAAATTGTCAATAACAATAACGGCGCGCGCCTGGAGACATATGTCATTGAGGGTGAGGCGGGCTCCGGGGTCATTTGTTTGAATGGCGCCGCGGCAAGACACGTCCACGTAGGCGATAACGTTATCATCATTGCCTACTGCTGGATCGACGCGGAAGAGGCGAAGAGTTTTAAGCCTTCTGTCGTCTTCGTCAACGACAAGAATGCCATCAGCGAAATTACAGATCACGAGACGCATGGAGAGATTATGTAAAGCTTGTGACGTGCACAAAGAAAAGTGGTTCCATCTTTCAGAGAGCTTGCTCGCTGAAGGGTGGGACCACTTTTCTTTGTATAGGGCGCAGCCCGATACCGAAGCGCAGCCTGCGGCCACACGGAGTGTGGCTGTGGGCGGAGCGAGGTGCACGTCGGTTGTGCGAGGCAGTAAAATACAGAACAGAGGAACAGCCCATGGAAGAGAGCTTGCTCGCTGAAGGGTGGGACCACTTTTCTTTGTATAGGGCGCAGCCCG
>Ga0302241_1000056_pt1 | contig 131701 bp, 122 predicted proteins | sample AAG_UR_Arg_MG_FD_193532 | JGI IMG/M metagenome (GOLD analysis project Ga0302241, IMG submission 193532) | Enriched activated sludge microbial communities from anaerobic digester in WTTP, New Holstein, Wisconsin, United States - AAG_UR_Arg | ecosystem: Engineered > Bioreactor > Anaerobic >... | reverse complement strand
CCAAGCCCCTTTCTAAATGATTGTCTCAGCAACAACATTTTAAGGAGCAAAAGATATAAGTGCATTATTTTTTTGAAAAAAATAATGCTGGGGAGGAATTACCCACCCCAACATTTATTATAGAGCCAGAAATAAAAGGACAGCCGTAACTCGGGACTGAGTTGGGCTGTCCTTTTTTGTTTCGATTATTCGAACAAAATTCATGAGCGGGTATAACTAATCGTATTATTAGGCAAACCCTCTACTGCTGTCCACGAAAACTAAGCCGCAAATTATCATGAGCGATCAGGGCTGCGGCGCCTAAAGCCGGCGTAAAGCGGTACATGCCGCCCTCACCCACATAGACGCGATTTAAATTTCGGTGTGCGCTTAATTTGTTCAAAGATTTGTTGATTTCTCGGTTCATGATGCTATTGGCGTTGTACATGCCGGTAATCAACACCATCTCCGGATTGATGGCATTGATTACATAGGAGAGCACGGTCCCAATATAGCCTCCTGTTTCACGAATGACTGAGAGGCTCAACCTGTCGCCCTGAACCGCATAATCATAGATCTGCTTGGCCGTGACCGCAGTCAGATCCCCCTTCAAATCCTCGACAAGCTTGGAAGTGCTGCCCTCTTTAAGTTTGATCAAAAACCGCTCTTCAATGCCAATAGTAGATGCAACGGCATTGAAGCATCCCGATTTTCCGCATTTACATTTAATGCCCCGGTTACTGACCCGGACATGAGCAATGTTCCCCGCACCCTGATTGAACCCCTTGACTATGGCATCCTGATAATAGTAGGCAGAGGTAATCTGCTCTCCAATATCCAGAACAAAGAAGCTGAAGGCGTCCTTAGCTTTACCATATAGTTTTTCACTGACTGCAACGGCATTAGATTTAGTTTCAATTCGAATAGTTTCACAGCCAAGTGTGAGAATGCGATCTTGCCATTCCTGTTTACGAATCAGGACATTACTGCCGAGCAAAAAGCTGTCCAGAGCGTAGGGTTCCGCTTCGACAGCGATGCCAATGCCAAGACACCGGCGGTTTGAAAGATGGCGCATGATTTCCTGAATGACTCGGGTGACATTATCCAGAATTCTGCTTCCGGAACGATCCCCAAACATAGATAAATCATCCTCTGTCAGGATCCCGCCACTCATTGTCATTCCGCAGGAAGAGATCCCATATTTGGAGACATAGATACCTATCATGTAATGATGCTTTTCATTCAATGTAAGTACCGTGGGACGTCTGCCCCCAGTTGACTCACCTGTACCCTTTTCATCAATCAGTCCGTCAGATTTCAACGCTTCAGATAAAATCGAAATTGTCGCGGGAGACAGGCCTGAATATCTGGCTATGTCTGATTTGGAAATTTCACCGAATTTCTGAATGATTTGCAGAATTGTCAATCGATTGACCCACTTAATCTGATCCTGTGTCAAAGGCAATGTGATTTCCAAGTTATCCCCCACTTTCTTTAGCGGCTAAAATAAGTTGTTAATAAGAAGATAACATAAAGTAGTCAAGTCGGCAACCTCTTCCCCTTAAAAGGATGTGACGTTTATCTCAGAAAATGTAAAAAGGCTGCCGCTGCGTCGCGACAACCTTTGTAAACTTACCGATTTATAGATGTCAACTTTTTTATGATCCTTCAAGTTTCGAAACACTATTCATCAATTTCTTTAAAATGTACATCCTCTGCAGCACTGTATTCCGATCGGTCTACCCCCGTACCCACAGTAGGTTCTGCATGTTGTTCCGCAGACCGCTTGCCGGGCTCCCCAGTTTCACTGGCATTATAGCTGCCGCTGGCTCCGAAAGGTCCAAAACTCGAACTTCCGTTTGCTTGTTGCCACTCCGCTTCGGCCTGATGCATGGCTTTAAGATATTGACTTCTCCTCCAGTAATGTCTCACTATAAGCAAAGCCAAGATTGCCAAGCCTATTGGTGTCCCGAGCAAAAAACTGCCTGCTGCAAAAATCAGCCAAAACACGACAAAAACAATGGTCAATATTATGAGCAGCCCTGTAAATCCCGAATATGATTGGTACATGGTTTTCACTCCCTTGAAGCCATTGTAATATGGTAATCATGTCGATTCAATAAAAAAAGCATTAAGTTTTAAAAAAGATCGCATGACAATCATGCGATCTTCCTTAAGAATTATGAAATCAATAGGCTGCATTGCTGTCTTCATTCAAGACAATAGCCACCGAAGCACTTGCGCCAATCCTGTTTGCACCGGCGCCAATCATTTCCAGCGCGATTTCTCTGCTCCTGATTCCACCGGAGGCTTTGACGCCCATTTGAGAACCCACAATACTTCTCATAAGCTCGATATCCTCAGCAGTCGCACCACCGGAACTGAAACCGGTGGATGTCTTGACAAAATGAGCGCCGGCAGCTTTGGACAGTCTGCATGCACGAATTTTTTCTTCTCTGGTCAAGAGACATGTTTCAAGAATGACCTTCAGAATCGCTTTTCCTTCAAGTGCGGCGACGACGCCTTCAATATCCTGCCTGACAACGTTATCATCCCCGTTTTTCAGAGCAGCTATATTGATCACCATGTCTATTTCACATGCGCCATCTGCGATCGCTTGACGGGTCTCAGCAGCTTTGACGGCAGTCACACTGGCGCCAAGCGGAAAACCTATGACTGAGCACACTTTGACAGCAGAGTCTTTTAATGCCTCAGCCGCAGCTGAGACATAATAAGGATTGACACAGACTGACCAGAAGCCATGCGTCTTCGCTTCTTCACAGACCTGCAGAACTTGTTCACGTGTTGCATCAGCTTTTAAGATCGTGTGATCAATGTAGCCTGCAAGATTCACGGTCAGTCCTCCTTAAAGTACAATCAGTTTGTCTCCGTTTTTAATGCCGGCAGCATTGCCCTCATCAATATCAAGGTGCATTTCGAGTGCATAACTCTTATGAACTCTTACAAGCACGTTGTCAAAAACTAAACCACGCTTTCCCTCAACTTTAACAGAAACAATATCCTTGTCCTGGACGCCAAATTGCTCAGCATCACTCGTGTGCATGTGAATATGGCGTGCTGCAGCGATGATGCCTTTATCAATAAACACTTCGCCTTTTGGTCCAACGATCTTAGCGCCCGGGCTGTCAGCAAGGTCACTTGAATCTCTGACTGGCGGTACAACGCCAAGTGTAAATCCATCTGCCAGTGAAACTTCAATTTGAGTTTCGTTTCTGGCAGGTCCCAGGACGCGCATAGTAAATGATCCCTTAGGCCCTACAACCTCGATCTTTTCATGGCAAGCAAATTGGCCTGGCTGGGAAAGATCCTTGAAGACAGTCAGCTCATAACCTTCACCGAAGAGAATGTCAATATGTTCTTTGCTCAAATGAACGTGACGGTTCGATAATCCTACTGGTACATATCCTTTAGACATTAATAAACCTCCTATTTTGTATACACTATACATAACATTATCATGGATTATGTCTATTTTGTCAAATCTGAATGCGACCGCTTATTATACTTCATTTTGGGCAGCGCTTAGAATAACATTGGCAAATTCCGCTCCCCTGGTCTTGATCTCTCCATGTCGTTCCTGCTGTTCCATTACAGGCTTCTCATCCGTCCCCTCAATAAAAACAAAAGCTTCAAAAGAGGCTTTGATTGATTTAAAGAATAACTCCGCGACAAGCTTTGCACCGTCACTTTCATTTTTTTTCTGAACGGCACCTGCAGTCACCAGAAGTAAACCTTTTTTAGATTTAGAAACGACCTGTTCCTTCAGCATGAATTTCCTGGTCCATTTAACTTGAAAACGGTCGATCATTGTTTTCGTCAAGGCACTCACTGAATTGAAATAAAAAGGCGTTGCCAGTATGACACCATCTGCCTCATCCACTGACTTCAAAACGAACGCCATGTCGTCCTCGAAAACACAGCGTCCCGTATCTGCGCACTGATAGCAGCCTGTGCAGGGATGGATTTTCATTTTTCTCAGATCAAAGCGCAACAACTCGAAACGATCAAGATCCATACCTGCTAAAAGCAGATCCAGTGCCTGATCCGTGTTCTTTCCAGGTCTAGGACCGCCAAATATTACGACGAGCTTTGGCTTCACTTTGAATAGACCTCTGGTTTCAGAGTCGCTACAAATGGCAAATTGCGATACTTTTCAGCATAATCTATACCATAACCAACAATAAATTCATCAGGAATAATAAAGCCGGTATAATCGACTTTAATGTCTGCTTTTCGTCTCTCAGGTTTGTCCAGAAGTGAGATGATAGACAGACTGGACGGTTTGCGGGCAGAAAAATTGTCATAAAGATACTTCAGGGTTAACCCGGTATCAATTATATCCTCTACAATCATGACATGCTTACCCTCAATACTGTAATCCAAGTCTTTGACGATCCGAACGACGCCCGAACTTTCCGTCGAGCTGCCATAGCTGCTGGCGGCAATAAAGTCGATCTGGATTGGAACACTCACTGCTCGCATCAAATCGCTCATGAATACATTTGCACCTTTCAAGACACCAATCATCAACAGCTCTTTGCCTTTATACTTTTCAGAGATCTCTTGTCCAAGCTCCTGCACTCTCGCAGCAAGCGCTTCCTGGCTGATTAAAATTTCCTTAATGTCATGATTCAAAGGATCACCTCATTTTTTTTTGTGGGGTTGTACTGATATTATAACCTGTACATGGCTAAAGTACCACCCTGGTGCTTCGAAATCCAACTGTTGTTGATCATATTCAAACAATCGGGTCATTATCCCGATGAGTCCACAAATAAACCATCGGAATAATTATCAGAGTCAGCAAAGTTGAAACCATCAATCCTGACATCAGAGCTACCGACATGGGCACAAATAAGGCGCTTCCGGAAAGTGCCAGCGGTACCAGACCAATGACTGTTGTGATTGTAGTCAGCATAATAGGACGAAACCTTTTTTCGACCGCATCAACACAAGCAGTTTTTACTGATTTTCCCTCCGAGCGCTCAGCATTGATGAAGTCAATCAGTACAATTGCGTTGTTGACGACTATGCCGAGCAAACTCACAATTCCAAGCATTGCTACAAAGGACAGCTCAAAGCCTAGGAAATATAACCCTAAGAAAGATCCAATCGCAGACAGGGGTATGGTGAGGAGAATAATCAGCGGTTGTGTGAAGGATCTGAATTGAAAGAGCAGAACAGAATAGACCAGCATCACCGCGAGAACAGCCGATGAACCAATATTACCAAAGTTCTCGACGATCTTTTCGTTTTCGCCGTCAAACTTAAACGCAATCCCGGGGTAATCTGCCGGATCAATCTGCTCGACAATGGCCTTTTGAATATCCACCGCATTGTAACCTGGTGCTATGTCGGACATGACGACAGTCGCCAAATCGCCCTTGTAGGATTTGATGACAGCATATTCGCTGGCCAAAGCGATCTCTGAAACAGTTTCCAGAGGCACTTTCAGGTCAGATGCCGCCGCTTTGATCTTCAAATTTCTGAGATCATCCAAACTGGCCACATTACTTTTTAATACGATATCATAATCCCCATCGTCAAGTCGAATGGTAGTCGCGGCCTGACCTCTGAGCGCCAGACTAATCTCACTTTGAAGGTCATATTGGGTCATGCCCAGGCTGCCGGCGAGCTCCAGATCAGGCTTAACCACATATTCGAAAACGCGGTTTTCAAAATCAGTGTCAACTTTTGCCGTACCCTCCACCTGAGAAATCAACTTTTGAAGCTTTTCAGCGGCCTCTCCAAGCTGATCCAGATCACTTCCCAGCAGCCTGAGCTGCACCGGCGCCCCAATAGGTTCCGCCTGCTCCAATAATTTAACGGATACCCGTCCCCCTGTCACGACGTGGTCCAATTTTTGCTGAAGCTCTGCTGCGTAAGTTTCCAGAGTCATTCCACTATTTCCAGACGCCAAGGCCTCCATGTCCACTCTGAGCATCATTTGCGCTTTGTCATTAGAGTTCGGGACGATTGGCAGCGTATTGTAGAACTTTGGAAGGCCGCCGCCCACAGCTGTCGTATTGGAAAGGATCAGCCGCTCAGCGCTTAAAATCTGATGTACATCCTTGACGAGCGCTTCTGTTGTTTCAATGGAAGACGCATTTTCTGAGCGCACATCAATATATATTTTATCCGTGTCAGCGTAAGGGAAAAATTTCAAATTCAGTGAGAGACCGGCATAAATCGTGAACCCCAGCGTTGCCAATACCAGTATTAACGTCAGTACTCTGAATCTGAAAGCCGCCAGCAGCGCCCTTTCAAAAAAAAGTCTGATCACACCCTTCCCCCTGCCAGATGTTTTGGACGGACCCAGAAACATATAAGCCAGCGGAGGTATTATCAAAATAGCGACCAAATAGGACACCGACAACGAAATCATGATGATGCTCGGCAGACTGGCAATGTATTCACCCGCGATTGAAGGCAGCAACATAAAGGGCAAGAATGCGCCGATGGTCGTCAGTGTCGACGTCAGCACAGGAACCGCAACCTCTCTGGCTCCGCTAACGCAGGCCTCAGCGCGATCAAACCCCACATCGAGTTTTACCTGAATGGAGTCAATGATCACAATAGCATTGTCCACAAGCATCCCCAGCGCCACGATCAAAGCAGCAATTGAAATCTGGTGAAGCTCAATGCCCAGATACCCCATAAAAATAAACGAAATCATTATTGAGGCTGGAATAGCGGTTGAAACGATCAAGGCATTTTTCAAGCCCATTCCAAGAAGCACAACCACCAAAACAAAGACGACACCCTGCAGCAGATTCATCATAAAGTCATTGACAGACTTTCTGACATTTTCCGGCTGATCAAGGACGCGCTCAATCTTGAGATCGCTTGGCAGCGATTCCTGAAAACGACTGATTACCTGGTCGACCTCATCGCCGACCAAGACGACATTTTCATTCTTTTGAAAATATCCCGTCAGCAGAATCGCATTTTCACCATTCTGCAGAATCTTGTAGGATGTGTCTGCATCCTGAAAAGAAACCTCCGCAATTTCACTGAGAAAAATTGTTTGACCCGACTGTGGTGAAACACCTATGATAAGGGAACGAATTTGATCAAGACTGGTCAAACGTCCGGAGGTCCTTAAATTAACGCTTGTGCCCTGCTGCTCAATTTGACCTGAAGGAATTTCAACGTTTTGTGCCTGAAGCATGCCAAAAAGCTCTCTCATGGAGATCCCGACCGCATTTAGTTTCTGGTAATTCACCTCAACAACGACTTCGCGTTCCTGCTTGCCCATTATTTCGAACCGTTTCACGCCCTGGATGCTCTTTAACTCATCTTTAAGCTGAAGCGCCAGATCATTGAGTTCATTATAAGTATAGTTTTCACCCGAAAGCGTGACCATTAATCCCGCTGTTTCCACGAGATCCGTATTGGTCTGAATTGCTTGACATTCCGGTGGAAGTTCCGACTGCAGTATATCCATTCTGTCTTCCAGATCGTTCCAAGCAGTCTGTACCTCTGTTCCGTAAATCAATCTTAAAAAAGTGACGGACGCACTATTGAAGGAATAGGTATAGGCATAGTCATAACCTTCAATTTCTTCAACTTCACTGACAATCTTTGAGGTTACGCGGTCTTCCACTTCTGATGGTGACGCGCCAGGGTAAATGACCGAAATCATTGCGACAGGCGCATTGATCTCAGGATACTCTTGTCTGGGACTAATATAAAAGTTATATGCGCCAGCCGCTATGAGGAGCACCAGCACAAAAAGAGTAATTTTTCTGTTCAGTATCGCAGCTTCTATCCATCTTCTCATCCCGGTCACCTCGTGACGCTGACGATCTCAACATCATCCAGCGGATTCACAAGCTTCATGCCTTTTACAATGACCTGATCACCATCATCAAGGCCCTCAACATACAACTCGTTGTTCTGTACTGCCCGGATGACCACATTTTTCTTAATTGCCCTACCTTCTTCCACTATGTAAACAAAATCATTTTCCCCGGAAAGCACAATATCAATTGGGAGCTTGACAGCTTTGATTTCACCTTGGCGCACGAAGATTTCCGCCATGGCTCCAATCAGATATTTGCCGGCTGGCAGCGTCACCTCAACCTCATAGGTTTGGGTTGCGGGATCAGGAAGCTTTCCAATGTTTGAGATTGATGCATTGAAAGTGTGATTGTCATAGACCACCTCCACCTCACGCTCAAATTCGTCCTTCATCAAAGTCTCGGATGACATGCCAAACACAGCAGTTGCAGCTTGACCCTCCAGCATCAGGACAGGATAACCGGCTGAAACCAGGTCGCCCTTTTCATAAAACACTTCGAAAACGACGCCGCTTCTCGGCGCATAGAGCTTGGTATCCTTCAAATAGCTATTGCTCAGGCTTAATCCCGCCCTTGCTTGCTGTACCTGTGCTTCAGCCGCTTTGAGTTCAGCTTTTGTCACTGAAACCTGCAGCTCAACCCCCTCCAGCTCCGCCCTGGAAATAGCGCCTTGATCATAGAGTGCTTTGAAATCCTCCAAGGTTTTTTCAAGGTGCTCCAGTGAAATTCGGGTTTTTGAAGCGACCTCTTCAGCAGCTTTGATCCCGGCTGCACTGCTGCTGACACCGCTGCTTTGAGCCTGATTGTCCAGTCTCGCCAACAATTGGCCTTTCTTGACAGAATCTCCTGTTTTGACAGTTAATTCAGCTATTTTACCTGAAGACATAAAACTAAGCGACTCTGTTGAATCTGCACTGATTCGACCAGTGTACATCTGCTTCAGTGCATGGTTTTCCGAATGAACTTCAACCACTTCAACGGGCTGTTTAACAGGCTCAGATGTCGATATTTCAATCTTATTGCACGCAGTGCCCATCAACCCCATCAGGAGGGTCAGCATTAATGGAACGACTCTTAGCTTAAACATGCCAACATCCCTTCTTTCTAATACTACGGCTGCAAATCAGTAATGAAATAGTTACCGGAGAACCTTCAGCGGACGTCTGAAGCTGATTAGTCAAACCTGGTCACCAAATCTCTGAAATAAAAATCTATAATCATCCTGAGCTCGTTCTCAACAGCATCTCGTTCAAAAATCACAGTTCTGGCCACAAGATCTTTGATAGCTTCAACTATGCCTTTTGAAATTAAGCGGCCCAGGGCTTTAAGATTTTGAACCGAGTTGCGACTGGCAATGGTTTCGAGAACATACTTTTCAAGCACGGAGAAAATTATTCCGGACAACTCATTCATGGCATCAGAAAAAACCGTACCCTCCGACCCATTGAACAGAATCAGAATTTCATCACGGTATGCCTCAATGGCAGTGGCGATTTCACGGACGAACTGTTCCCGAAATCGTATATAGTCTTCTGATGGCAAAGGCATTTCCTCATGGATCTGAACTGATTCAAGCAGTGATTTCAGAACCTGGTAAGCAGGACTGACCACGTCTTCAAACAACGACTGTTTTGAGCTGAAATACCTGTATATATTTCCTACGGTGATCTCAGAGCTCTCTGCAACTATTCTCATAGACGCTTGCCCAAAGCCCTTTTTAAGAAATTCCGCCCGGGCAGAAGACACTATGCGTCTTCTAACTTGCTCTTTTAAGACCTGCATATGATAAACTCCTGTTCATTTTTAATTAAATTATACCCTCAAAATGATAATTCAACAACTATGGATTGACTTTCATCACATGTCGATGTGTATTTAAACCCCACGCAAAAAAGTCCGTTCCTCAATAGCGCTTCCTTTTGTGCAAGGAGTGCTTCTGAAAACGGACTAGTACAGTGGTTTTGAAATTTCTGTGCAAAAGAACATTCAACCTGTTGGCAAATTTCAGGCTTATAATCCATTGTTATATTGCACAGTTATTTTGGGGAATGTACTACTAGTCCCCGGTAAATTCAAGAACTATTACCCCTGAAGACGCGGTTATTTAATCAAACAAAGAGGATTTCCTGCTCAGACAGCCTGAGGCGGTCGTTCCCTTTCAATTTGTACAGGGTTTGACTATCCAGTCTTTGCTCATTAAGATAGGTACCGTTCAAAGAGTCCAGATCCTTTAAAAAATACCCTTGGTCCAAGTGGTGCACTTCTGCGTGAAGTCTGCCGATGGTTATGTCATCATCAATAATCACATCACAAAGTGCTGTGTTTCTTCCAATACGCGTTACTGGCTTCGAAAGTTCAAAAATCTTGCAGGCTTGTTGATTTTGAAGAACAAGTTTTCCCTGCAGCTTCTCCTGTTCAGACAATAATGTTGTGCCTTCGAAATCAGGTCTGTACATTGATATTTTACTATGCGTTGAAACGCCGTGACGAATCAGATTATGGCTTTCCTCACCAATCTCAGCTCTTGAGAAAACCGTCTTTTCTGGTATTGATTTTTCTTCCCGTTTACATAATCGTTTAAAATACTCGATCAGGCCACCATTGCTGTGACTGGAGTCTATCACCTTTGGTTTCACAATCTGATGAATTTTGCCTCCTGCTTTTACCTTAGCTGTTTGCACTGATTGTTCGACAACGAGCGGTTGTGATGTCTCATATCCTGAATTTATGACGTTTAAAGGTTTGTTTGAGTATGGATGAAGGTCGTCGCGATCCGCCATCTCCGATTCAACTGGCTTTGAGTTTGAAGCAAACCAGTGACGAATTACATTTACAAGCGCAGTCTGTCGCTCATATCTATGCACCGTCGATTCAGACAATGACTTAAACGCCTCAAAGCCTTCCGGTTTCAAACTCAAAGCAGCTATAGGCACTAAACTGTTCAAGAACTGCTGCCATTTTTCTTCAAAGCTTGGTTCAGTATTCCGCGTTGGCATATAAATTAATTCTATACGTTTTTTAACTGTGTGATAACAGATTTGTGAAGGTGATATGCAGAAATGATCCAGTCTAAGATAGTGCTTCGCTGCCTGAGCCAAGATTTGGACGGTTTCTTCCAGTATCGATAATAAATCATGATAATCGACCGCTGTTCTGCGAAGCCATTGTTCAAGCGTCATATGACTGTGAAACGCGTAAACCAATTGAACATCATCATCCTTTTCCCGCAGTAACGGGATCAGGTAGGGACGCTCCGGATAATGGGTCAGGACATTCAGCTCAAACATATTGATGTCCGGCAAAGTGATTCCTAATCTGTAGATTCTCTCCTGCCCTTCAAAACCATTCTGCAGCATCATAGGTGAATGCCTTCCACAATCAAACGAGTTTGAATGGTGATATTTTCCGTATCTATGTTATCCAGGATATTCGTCATAATTTCAGTAATCTGAGTTCTGAACAACAATGCCAGACCAATAAGCACAACCACGAGAACGACGAGTTCGACTGTGCCCAACCCACGTGTATCCATGACAGCCATTTGTAATCTTTCAAAATTCTTTTTCATGTGTTTATCCCTCCCAAAAAAATTGGACTGATCAGCAATAGCATCAACACACCAAATTGAAGCAGCGCTGGCATCATCATTCCTAATTGTCCTTTAACATGACTTGCAGCTTCTGTCTGCTCCGCGATCATTTTAAAATCATCCATCCAGTCGTGAAGCAACCCGATTAGATCTGCTTCTGATTTTCTTTCACCATAGAGGCAACACCTTGCCCAACTTTTTGTGCCTGAATGATTGAAGGTCAGAAGCCGTAACAATGCCAATTCATAATCCCCCCCATTCTGCAGTCTAATGCGGGTTTCGTGCCAGACAGGAAATGCCCTCCAGATTAAACTATCACTTTCCATGGCCATTATTAGTGCTTTCCTTAGACTATGTCCACTTTGAATAAGCAGACCATACCTATAAGACATTGAAAACAAAGCTCTGTCCAATTGTCTGCTTCTGGTTAACTTTCTTTCGCTCAACCCTTTGATAATGATCAACGGCACCATAAGTAATCCCATCAATACGCACAGTACTGTATCAATCAAAGACAAGGATAAAGCCTGACGCACTCCCAGGATCAAAACTAAAAATGCCGGCATCAACAACCCTGCTTCTTTCATCAAACTCGCTCTCTTAATACTTATGCCATAACAAGCGTATGTTTCTGTCATTTCGTTCCATTTAAGCAGTGCTTTCCGACCATGTCGCCTTAGAACCGACTTAATGATTCAGATCAACCCCTTGGTCTTCAGTTGAATCAATCTGGTTCGTTCAAATAGAATAGTTCCGCCTTCCAGCGCCAGAGCTGCTGTCATCATCAGAACTCTGCCGCCAGGTGTTGTATAGAGTAAACTCAGATAGTCCGCATATGTCGCATTGAGCAAAAACAGCACTAGCAACGGCATCTTCGATGTCAGCCTGAACTCTAGGACCTGATCCGTCATTTTTCGTATGAGTTGCTGTTTATGGAGAATATGTCCGCCAATCCAAACCGATGAACGCTTTAGGACAATGGTCATATCATGTCCGCAGCTTTCTGCGTGAAGGAGCTGTCGCGAAAGATCTGTCGCTTCCTCAAGATCAAATTGTCGAGCCAGGCGACCTAGGCCTGATGTCAGCGGTGTGCCCAACTGCATCAATCGGCTGAGTTTTTTCAGTTCGAAGGCGAGGGGTTCACAAGCGGTGGAAAACTCATCCACTGTTTGGTCAAAAGCTCTTTGAAGAGATTTGCCAGTCGACGTCGTTGAAGCGATTAAAGACAGAAAACGTGCGAAATCAGATAGGAACTCATCTTTTGTTTGGACAGCTGCCATTTGTGCCTGATAATTCATTGCCGGAAGCTTGATTAACAGCACAAATACAAAGAAACCAGGATTTTCAAATAAAATCCATGTGGAAAGGATAGTATCGATTGCCAATATGAGCCACAATCGGATTCGACGTACGGATGGCGTCACGCGGTACCATACCGGCTGAATCAGCTTAAAGTATTTAAGCATAGCTCGATACGCGATCGAAGACGTCTGTCTTCAAGACTCGGCAGCCTTCTGTGATCACCGTTTCAAAATCGAGCCTGCCTTGACGATATCCCAGCACCTGAATTATTTCCTGAATTCTTCTTGAGCCATCTGCGTCCTTTTTCAAATGAATGATCCAGTGGATGCCTGACCCAATTTGCCGCCGGATCCCTTCAGCAGTTCCATGACTTGCCATCATAGCCATGGCCTCTATTCGGTCAAGCATATCAGCTCCAGAATTTGAGTGACCTGTAGACATGGAGCCATCGTGACCAGTGTTAAGAGCCTGCAGCATATCCAAAGCTTCAGCACCCCTGATCTCTCCGACGACCATTCTATCAGGCCGCATTCTCAGCGCCGTACGAATCAGATCAGACATAGTTACTTCCAGAGCTTCACCTGCAGCAGACGGACGCGTTTCAAGGCGTACAAGATTATCGATACTGTTCAAATTGAGTTCAGCGCTGTCCTCTATTGATATAACCCGCTCTCCTTTTGGAATACAACGGCTCAGACAATTTAAAAGCGTCGTTTTTCCTGAGCTTGTGCCTCCGCTGATCATTAAATTCTGCCTGGCTTTAACAGCGCCCACCAGAAATGACATAACGCGCTCATCCATCATCCCTCTGTCCTTTAACGCTTCCAGCGTCAACAAGTCTTTTCTGAATTTTCTAATGGTCATATAAGGACCATCCAATCCAACGGGCTGCATAACGACATTCAGCCGAGCGCCGTCTCTCAGTCTTGCGTCTACAATGGGATCTCTGTAATTGACGCGTCGGTCTACTTCTGACACCATTTTCTGAATCAGCTGACGCAGCCTTTCGTTCGAAACCGAGATGCTGAGGCATTCCATGGTATTTTTTCTTTCAACAAAAATTTTCGAGGGTCCGTTAACCATGATTTCGGTTACCTCAGGGATCCTTCAAATATGAATCCAGAAAATCATAACCCTGAATGCGCCAAAGCCAACTTTGTGCCAAGCCGATCTTTTCCATTGTGCTCAAGTGGCTTAAGGATTCGTTGCTTCGTACAAACACTTCAATTTTTTGTTTCAAATCACCGGTATCTTCAAGATTCTCACTCAACACAGCCGCTAATTCTGCGCAAAGCGAATCATACAATAGATCCTCATGCTCCCCTAACAGATAAATTATCTTCGCCCTCCTGCCACAATATTGCCAACACAGTCCGTCAGGGTTTCAAATTGACCATCAAACGCACCTTCCAAATGTATAGCAGATGGATGGCGGCTTCCCCTGCTAGAGATCAAGTAGCCTCCAATACCGAATTGCCGGTTTTTGATCATTTCAGTCCATGCCACGGCCGATTCTACTTCTCTTGGGTGGTCACAGATCCAAATGGTACTCTTCACAAACGGGATGAGTTTTATAAGCATTTCTCTCCAATCCGTCCCACACCAGAACCACATTGAGTGAGGCATACCCATGACTGCATTCGTCAGCTTATCCTGCCACTGCGGCAAGAAAAGTGCACTGACGTCCTGAGGTCTATGACACAGACTGTAGCAGCCACCTTCACTGAAAACTGCATCTTCCCCTTCCCATAACCATTCCGTCAAAGTTTCGTCGACTTTTCCTGAAATATTCGCAATAGTTGTCAAATCAATGACAACTGCTAAAGGATCCAGATGGTAAAGCTGCGCTTTAAACCCTTCAAAGGCTTGACGCTGCTGATAACATGACTGAAATGAAAAAATGAAGTGAAGTCCTCCGGATTCACCCATGGCTTTAATTGTGCCCATCTGTTTCTGAATTGCTCTGTTCAACGCATCGATGGGCTCATAAATTGAGAACTCGTTTTCGGCAGGAATGAAGGCATCTGTCAGAACAAGGACTTTGACGCCTTTTGCTAGCTCAGCGTTATTCAGAGAGGTGCGGGGCCCTGCGGCTATACCAGAAAAATCTTCAGCCTGTACAGCTAAACGCCATAGCCTTTCCTCTGAGAACAGTCTAATCCTCCAAGAAACCAGTCCGGATGAAAGACAAGCCTGCTCTATTGCTGCAAGGTAATCCTCCTCTGGATAGTAAAGGCATACTACCATGAGTCCACTCCTTTCAATATTCGTCTACTTAATATTACCATAATTTGTTATTTCGTCAACCATAATTTTCCTTTATTGTTATAAAATAAAAGAAACTGTCATCACGGCGTCATAAATGACTGCCATAACAACAGTTTCCCAGTGATTTCGCAATTATTTTTTTCCTTTTTTTTGTGCTCTAAGACGTTCCTTTTCTGCCAAATGCCGCTTATACCTCGATTCAGAAAGATACCAGGTGGCTGTACCGAACAATATTCCGCCAATTGCAAAAAAGAATACAGCCGCACCCAATTGAATCAGGATCTCTGAAGTAAATTTAAATTTTAAAGACACACCCAGAAGCAATATATAGATCAGGCTGGTCATCAGTGTCCAGGTGATCAGTCCCTGTTTGATGACATAATGACGCATCCCCTTTTGCCGCATCACAGCCCATCTCTCCATAGCCATTGATTCACGCTCTGCACGGCGCGCCTGGCTTTCCCGTGCCCTTGACTGTGCACGCCTTGCCTTCTTTTCCTGCGGCGTCAGTTCCACTTTTTTCTCTCCTGCCATATGCTCCCCCATGCTTTCAATAAATTTCTAAAACACGCCTTCTGCGACCAAATCGCGATCCGGCAAATCTGACGCGTAATCAGCCATTTTGATTATAACATGATCCGAGAGCTCAAGGGTTGTATCAAACCAAACGGTTATCCCCTCAGTTTCAATTGCTTCAAACAGTTCTGCTTCACCTTGACGCAATCCTCCGACCCTGACCAGGGTCAGATCGTGAATAGCTCAGCAGCTGCCTTCAGTCGTTCTGTATACGACCAGCGCCTTCTTGCCCGCAGTCTTTAGAAATGAAAGAGCTTGAGGATGAAATTCAATCACAAGGCTCACCTCCTGTCTTCATTATACACTTAAGTCCTGTGAAACGCTTCAGTAAAAATGTCCAATTAAACGAATCGGTGAATTATGATGTTTCAAAAAAATAAAAAAGGAAATTGAAAGCAACAGGGAGTCGGGGAATCCGACTTAAGATGCACCAATTTCCTTTTTACTTCTTAATTAGATAGGATAGACATTTTGTTCACTGTCGACCAGGGTATTGTCAATGCTATATTTCTCTGCCATGCGAAGCTTGAAGAAATCCAAGGCGACCTGAGGAAAGAGGACATAGGTCAATACATCTTCAGGACTTTCCATATACATACCAATTTCTTTTTCTTTGGCTTCCAAAACAGGCTCAAGCAAATCTGCCGGTCTGCAGGTAATCACTTCTTCATTCCCTATGATCTTACGAATGATCTCGTCCTTGATAGGCACTGCCGGTCTGCCATACATGCCTTTGACATAGGCTTTGACCTCATTTGGCACCATTTTATAGCGCTCTCCCGTGATGACATTCAACACAGCCTGAGTACCAATAATCTGGCTCGTCGGTGTCACCAGCGGCGGATATCCCAAATCCTCTCTGACACGAGGGACTTCTTTCAAAACATCATTATATTTATCAAGCGCATTTTGTAGTTTCAGTTGTGACACTAGATTGGACAGCATGCCACCCGGTACCTGGTAAACTAAAGTATTTATGTCCATGCCCAAAATTTTAGGATCCATCAGGCCAGTTTCAAGCGCTTTTTCGCGCATTGGAGCAAAGTGCTCCGCAACGTCATTCAGGATCTTGAGATCAAGGCCTGTCTTGCGTTCAGTTTCATTCAGCATGGCAACCATGGCCTCTGTCGCAGGTTGGGATGTTCCAAGAGCAAATGGTGAGATTGCGGTATCAATTATATCAACACCTGCTTCAATAGCCTTCATGTAAGTCATATCCGCCAAACCACTTGTACAGTGGGAATGGACTTCAATTGGAACGTTCACACTGCTTTTCAAACCCTTGACAAGATCAAATGCTGTGTAGGGTGTCAACAATCCGCTCATATCCTTGATACAAATGGAATCTGCGCCCATTGAAACCATATCCTTAGCCAACACGATAAAGGACTCGATGGTGTGTACAGGTGAAACTGTAAATGAAATTGCTGCTTGTGCATGAGCGCCTTCTGCCTTGGTGGCAAGGATCGCGGTTTCGATATTTCTCAAGTCGTTGAGCGCATCAAAGGTTCGAATGATGTCAATGCCATTAAATACGGCAAGTTTTACAAACTCTTTGACAACATCATCCGGATAATTTTTGTACCCAAGCAGATTCTGACCTCGAAGCAACATTTGAAGCTTCGTATTTTTGACGCGCTTTCGAATCAGTCTCAAGCGGTCCCAAGGATTCTCGTTGAGGAATCGAAGGGAGGCGTCAAAAGTTGCTCCACCCCAAACTTCCATGGCGTGATAGCCTACAGAATCCATTTTTTCTAGAATGGGCTCCATTTCACTTGTTTTCATGCGCGTCGCTATGAGGGATTGATGTCCGTCTCTCAAAACAGTTTCAGTTATTTTAACGGGGGTCATAACATTATTGCCTCCTCAACAAAATCAAAAACACTCTTCTACTAGATATTATCACCCGATTTGCCTAATGTACATTTGATTTGAAAAGTGATAATATAGTGATGACTTTTATTAATTAGGTAATTTCAAATATTCCTTCGTTTTTTAAGGAGGCACAACATGGACTCAACTGACATTAAAATTCTTGAAATTTTGCAGACTGACGGCCGCATTTCCATGAAGGAACTCGGCAATCTCGTCGCACTGTCTCCACCAGCTGTCAGCGAACGGGTCAAACGCCTTGAAGAGTCTGGTATTATTCAAGGTTATGCCGCAGTCGTCGATCCTAAACTGTTGGGGAAACGCGTTTTCGCAATCATTAATGTTCAAATGATGGTCAATCAGCACAAGGCATTTCTGCATCTTGTTAAAAATGATCCTGCAATTGTAGAATGTCATCATTTGACTGGTGAAGATTGCATGACTATCAAAGTATTTCTCTCTGACACCATTGAGCTCGAAAAATTGCTCGATCGCATTCAACAATTAGGAAATACCCGGACTACCATTGTATTGTCAAGCCCGCTGGATCGAAAACCAATCTTGCCCTAGGAGCGTCGCAAATTCATGAAAAGAAATCACATCATCCTTTTGGCCTTAATTTTTGTCTCAGCAATTTCGGTTAATCTTTATTATTATTTGAACCGCACCGTGACGCTTCAATTTTATGCTCACCCTGACAAACTTGGGGTCATGGAGGAAGTCATTGCTGCCTTTGAGAAAGACCATCCCCGAATTAAAATCAATTATGTGCAGCTTCCGGATGACACAAATGACAAATACGAAATAATCAGCAATAAGCTGTCTACTCAGCAAGACGCCATCGATGTTTTTGATGCGGATGTCACTTGGCCGTCAATATTTGTTAAATCTGAATGGGTAGCAAATTTAGATCCGTTTTTTAGTGAAGATGAGCTTGAGGGATACCTAAGCAGTGCCATTGACGCTGCTACCGTAGACGGAATGCTCTACGGCATTCCTTATAGAATTGATTCCGGTGTCTTGTTTTATCGAAAAGATTTATTGGAAAAGTATGATTTTCGGGTTCCTAAAACCTACAAAGAATTGAGCGAAACGGCTTTAGCCATAAAAGACAAAGAACCTGAATTGAATGGCTTCGCTGCGTCATGGAAAAACTTTGAAGGTTTAACCTGCAGCTTCTTCGAAATTCTGTGGTCAGGCGGGTATGACATAGATACCGCACAAACGCCATACCGCTTTGAAGCTCAAGGGGTGAATGAAACACTTACCCTTATGCAGTCCATGATCCACACTGACAAGATTGTTTCGACTGAGGCCCTGAATTATTCAAGTGGTGATCTTCGGGCTGCCTTTATTGAAGGCAACCTGATCTTCATGCGAGATTGGCCAACGGGTTGGCGCAAGCTTTCTGAGGCTCCGGAGCTAAAAGATAAAATTGCAGTCGCACCGCTTCCCAGCTTAAAGTCCGGCCAAGACTCCTATGGTGCCTTTGGCGGTTGGATGTACATGGTATCAAAAGACTCCAAACACAAGAAAGAAGCTGTCGAATGGATCAAATTCCTGACGACATACGAAAATGAAAAGCTCATGAATTTGAAGTATAATTACATTCCGTCCAGAGTTGCACTGTACTCGGATGAAGAAGTTCTGGAGCGCATGCCTTTTCTGGATGACATGTTTGACTATTTTAACCAGTCCAAACCAAGGCCAAAGGTAGCGAATTACGACGAGCTTTCTCTTCTGCTCCAGGCTCAGGTACATCTGACGCTTCAAAATGGGCAGACCCCAAGCGACGCCATTTTGATGCTGGATCAGCTATTGCCAAGACTGCTGTATTAGCAGCCACGTGAAGAGGAATAAGAGTAAGAGAGGAAGTGAGGGGCAGATTGAGAATCCTCACACGCTTTTTGATATTCCTCATCATTTTTGCCACCATCAACTCTGAGAGATCCTGGGCTGATTCAATTCTTAAAAAGGATGTTTTAAATACTGCTGCTGCTCAGTCGCTGTCTCAAACAGCATCTGAACCTTCTGAGCCCTCAGTTTTGAAACCTTTGAAAGTGGTTGGCTTAAGTGATGATTACCCTATAATGTTTATCAATCGCAACGGCTTACCTGACGGGTTAGCCGTTGATTTGCTGCGCTTATTTTCAGAAGCCGCCGGCTATGAACTGATTCTTGATTTGGTAACCTATGATCAATTGGAAGTTATGTTCGAACAAGATTATGACATCTATTACAGCAGCGGTCGAGTAAAAGCACCTGACTATGCCAGATCAACCACCCCCTTTTATATAAGAAATTACAAGCTGTTCGTGGATCAAAACTTGATGGATTCGAAAAAATATCAGGATTTGTTCCGCGAGGATTCAGGGAGACTCAGTATCGGCTATAGAAGCAGCGATACTTTGGCAAGGTATCTGAGCAATATGGCGACGAACAATGCTCTGATCGCCTTGCCAAATCATGATGCTGCACTGGATGGGCTATTGGCAGATCAATTTGATGCTGTCCTTCTGCCGTCGGATTTGGGAAAGTTACTTTTTAACGAAAGGCAGTTATCTCAGTTTCAACCCTTAGAAGCGACTCTATTTCTCGAAGAAAATAGTTTTATCGTCAATCCCAATCACATCCTTCTGCAATTTGAATTGAATAATTTTCTTCAAAACCAAAAGAAATCTGGCGATTTGCAGGCAAACATTGAAAAATGGATCTCTCTGCCTGCCGCTCGCTCAGAGGAACAAGATGTACTCTCACTCTTCAACTATTTCTTTCTCATTTCTGCTGCTGCAACATTCGCGTTCTCCTATAGAAGCTATCATCTCGAACGGAATGTCGAAAAACAAGCAGCTGAACTGAATCAGCTCAATCACGCCAACGAAGAACTATGGACTGCGCTGATCGATGAGGAACGCTATAAAAATGAATATTACATTAGTTTGTCACACGAGCTCCGAACCCCCATCAGCCTCATTCTGAACGCTGTCAACGCAGTGGAACGGAGTGCCTTGGTTAAATCCCGCGACTTGCCGGATGACAAGTTTGTCAAATATACCAGTATCGCTAAAAACAATAGCATGAGATTGCTTCGCGTCATCAACAATCTTATCGACGCCAATCAATTGGAAAATAAGGACTATACGCTGGATCTCAAACGGGTTGACCTGGTTTTCGAACTCGGCGAACTCATAAAATGGGTAACCGAAGTCCTGGATCCAATAGAACTGGAAATACATCTAGACGCGCACCTTAAAACACTGGAAGCCACTATTGACCCCTACGAACTGGATCGAATCCTTTTGAATTTGATCTCAAATTCAATCAAGTTCAATACGGGAAAACCTAAAATTCTCCTGGTCTTGTTCTGCGATGATGAGACCATCGTGCTTGATTACGTTGACAATAGTATTGGAATACCTAAAGCTTCTGTGCAAAATGCGTTTCTTAAGTATCACCAGATGAATTCTGAGTTTGCTAAAAAGTCCGAAGGTGCCGGGTTTGGGCTCTATCTTTCAAAACAGTTGATAGAACTTCATCGCGGGACATTGAGCCCGATCTATGCCGCTCAACAGGTCGGCATGCACTACCGCCTGCAAATCCCGTTAAAATTGTCTGATGACCACAACAAACTCTCCAGTGGAAAAAGCCTTTTTTATGACCGCGGTCGGCTGGTCAGACTCGAACTTTCTGAAATAAAAACCTTCAATAATTGAAACTAAAAATGAGCTGCTGTAAACCTGAAAATCAGTTTACAGCAGCTCATTTGTTTTGAACACCGTATAAATTAGATTACCATATGATTGTAAATATGCGCCTCTTTATATTTGTCTATCTCAATAACCTGGCCTTTGCGCACCATTCTGGCCGGAATGCCCACCGCGGTGGAGAAAGACTCTACATTGTGCAGCACGACTGAATTGGCTCCAATTTTACTTCCGGAAGACACGGTGATTGGTCCCAATATTTTCGCGCCTGAGCCAATAACGACATCATCACCAATAGTCGGGTGCCTCTTCCCTTTATCTTTTCCCGTCCCCCCCAGAGTCACGCCCTGGTACAAGGTAACATAATTCCCTATCTCAGTGGTTTCACCAATAACGACACCCATACCATGATCAATAAAAAGGCCTTTGCCGATGGTCGCTCCCGGATGGATTTCAATGCCGGTAATAAATCTAGCAAACTGCGATATGAACCTCGCCGAAAAAAATCTTTTATGACGGAACAGCCAATTGGCAATTCGATATAACCCAACCGCATGGACACTCGGATAAAGGAAAATGACTTCCAAATAGGAACGCGCAGCCGGATCCCGGTCCCTTACTGTATCTAGATAGGACTTAATTTTTCTAAACATGTCTCATCACCCCTGAAATACATTCATAGATAGGTATTTGTCACCACTGTCCGGCGCTACGGTCAGGACTTTCGCGTCTGGTCCAAGTTCTGCTGCAATCTTTATCGCAGCTGCCACATTTGCCGAAGCTGAGATTCCCAAAAATAGACCTTCTTCTCTAGCGAGTCGATTGGCAAACTCAAATGCTTCCTCATCTTCGATCGTCATAATTTGATCGACTACGTTTTGATTATATAACTCTGTCACAAATCCGGCACCAATGCCCTGAATTTTATGAGGACCCGGTTGACCGCCGCTTATAACTGGGGATTTTGCAGGTTCCACGCCCACAATTCTGGTTCCAGGGCGCTCCTCTTTTAAGCGCTTCCCCACACCGCTAATGGTCCCACCGGTTCCGACGCCAGCCACAAACACATCCAGCCGCTCAAAATCATTCAATATTTCCTGGGCTGTAGTTTTATAGTGCATTTCGGCATTCGCAGAATTTGAGAATTGGCTGGGAATATATACTGTCTGGTCTTCTTCTCTCAAAGCGACCGCTTTTTCGATAGCCCCTTTCATCCCTTTGGAGCCCTCTGTGAGAATAATCTCTGCGCCATAGGCTTTCATGATTATTCTTCTCTCAATACTCATGGTTTCCGGCATGATGATGACGACACGGTAACCTTTCAAAGCACCAATCATTGCAATGGCAATTCCGGTGTTGCCGCTGGTAGGTTCGACAATAGTCATCCCCGGCTTTAGAACGCCTTTAGCTTCTGCGTCTTCGATCATTCCGAGCGCAGCCCTGTCTTTTATGCTTCCACCAGGATTCTTGCCTTCCAACTTCACATAAACCTCAGCGCCGTTTTCCGCCGCCAGCGTACTTAATTTGACAACAGGAGTATGACCGATCATATCCAATAACGAATTATAAATCATTAATAAAACTCCCCTCATTTGTAAAATACAAAAAACTCCGCCTTATGCACACTATGCATAGAGGCGGAGTTAACTCCACGGTTCCACTCTAATTGGTTCTCTGGGACACTAAAACATGTCCGATCTCTGTAACGGGAGATCCCGACGCAGCCTACTGGGCTTCGGTGCGTAACTCAGAAGGGCACTTCACACTGACTGTCATGAGGGATTCCCACCAGCACCCTCTCTCTGAAAAGACCTGTCAACACTACTTTCCTTCGTCATTGTATTTCCGACTGATTTAATATGAATTCTACTTAATCTGTATTTTAAAGCCTTAAGATCAAAAAGTCAAAGCTTTTTTTAGAATAAATGAAATTTTTCATTCAGTTTGTCGTCTAATAGCGATTCAGTCTGTTCGTCAGCAAGTCCAAAAACCTTTCAAGGTCAAGTTCGACACAAACCTCAGCATTAGGTGTTTTGCCCCATCTATCATCGAAATCGCAAACCGTTTGACCGTCACAATAACGACTCTCGGTCTCGATCCCGACATAGCGGTGAACGCATTTGACGAGTGATGGATCGACTGCGACTGCGACAGCAAGCGGATCGTGCATCAGGCAGGCTTCAAAGCCGTTGACAGCAGCAAACCTTTGACGATATTCCAAGGTCACCAGATCGACAAAGCGCTTCACTGCTTCCGATGCCTTTAATGCATCAATATCAGATCTTCTAAGCAGCGCTTTTCGTGTAACATCCAGCCCTACCATGGTCAAAGGTGCACCGCTATGGAAGACGAGGTCAGCCGCCTCCGGATCTATGGCTATATTAAATTCTGCCACCGGAGATTCATTCCCTCGGCCATTCGCAACGCCACCCATGACAATTATCTCCTTGAGATTCAGCGCTAAATTCCGTTCCTGCATTAGAAGTAATCCAAGGTTGGTCTCCGGGCCGGTCATGATCAAGGTTATTTCTCCAGGATACCGCTCAATCTGAGCTTTGATAAAGTCGCCCGCGGAGAGACTCTGTGCCTCACCCGGCTCAAGGTCATTCAATTGCCCTGCCAGACCGCAGTCACCATGGACTTCTTTCGCATACCTGATTGACCTCCAAAGTGGTTTTACCGCGCCCTTATAGACGGGAATGTCTTCCCGGCCTATGAGCTTCAAGACTTTTAAAGTATTTTTAGTCGCGGACTCAAGGTCTATGTTTCCCGAAACTGTCGTAATCCCCAGAACCTCCAGTTCAGGCGAAGCCAAAGCCAGCATGATGGCAATAGCGTCGTCTATCCCTGTATCCACATCCAGAATAACTTTTTTCTTCCTGATAAAGCCTGCAATTGTCATTTTCTCGACCACCCTTATAAAGTAGAAGAAGGTGCAGGAAGGCAGTTGAACCAACCACCTAAATGACACCTTCTTTTCTTGTTTTTTACCACTTTATGCGCTGTGTTATTTTTTAAGCAGATCTCGAATCTCCTCGAGAAGTACTTCCTGACGAGGCGGTTCAGGCGGCGCAGCCGGTGCTTCTTCTTGCTTCTTTCTCATACGGTTGAGCAGCTTAATAACCATGAAAATTGCGAAGGCAATGATCACAAAATCCACAATGGACTGAATAAAGGCGCCATAGCGGATTGCCGCTTCCTCAACACCTTCAGAGGCCGGTGTTATCACATACTTTAAGTTTGTGAAGCTGACGCCGCCCAAGATCATACCAATCAGCGGCATAATCAAATCATTGACCAGCGAGGTGACAATCTTTCCAAATGCGCCGCCAATGACGACTGCAACTGCAAGATCAACTACATTGCCTCTTAATACGAAAGCTTTAAATTCTTTGAGCATAGGTCTCCTCCTTAAGTCTTAATCTAAACTCAGAAGTCATTATACCCATTAATATCCTAATTAATCTTTTGGGATTAGTACATTGAGCTTTTTCTCCAAGATCTTGATTTCAATGGGCAGCCGTCCACCCTCTTCACCGTCTATATCAATTTTCATTAGATCCACAGAGCTGGCTTTAAAATGCTTAATTGGGTAGTATTCTATGGTTTCTCCGGCGAATTTTTGTGTACTGAGATAGGTCATAACAATTTTTACCGCTTGCTTAAATGTGGATTTTTTCATTAACATCAAATATAAATTGCCATCATCCAGTTCAATTGGCCTAGCATAATTTCTAAAGCCGCCCACAGAGTTCGAATTCGTAATCGTAAACAAGGTGATGTCTCTCTCAATAGCGTCACCGTTGATCTCCAAATGAACCCTGTGAGATTCTTTCAAATATTTCAAACTGTCTTTAATGCCGTAAATCAAATAAGCCAACCGTCCGAAAATTTTCTTGAGCGGTCTTGGTACAGCGTACCCCACATCTGTAAAAGCCCCCACTGCGACGACATTGATAAAATAGAGACCATTACAGATCCCAACGTCAATTTTTTTTGTAATGCCTTGCTCCAGAATTTCGATAAACTGATCTATCTTGTCATTCATACCAAGCACTGAAGCAAAATCGTTGACGGTTCCGAATGGCAGCACACTTAGTACCGCCTCAGAGCCGCTCTGCATGATCCCATTGGCACAACTGTGCACCGTGCCGTCACCACCACAGGCAATGATAAGCTCTGCGCCATCTTGACACGCTTGAATGACCTCATCTTCAATATCGAGATCCCCCGCGACATCTATGGTGATTATTTCAGAAGCTGTATTCAGATATTCAATCAAAGGCTCCAGCTTCCAGGAAGGTTTCAACATGCCTGAATAGGAGTTGTATACCAATGCGATTTTTTCGAACTTCATATAGTTGGCCTACCCCGCTTAGTCTTATTGGGTGCTCTGCCTGAGTCTGGAAGGACGCAGGCTGTGTATCGTCATTATATCACGCCGTTGACCAATGTCCCAGCACAAGAAACATTACAAAATGGCCATTACGGAAGTTAATGCCTGTAAAAGTCTATACGATCCCCTCTGCAGGTGGTTCAGACTGCGATAAGAGTCGCGGCGCACTGATTCGAATCCCTAGAGCACCTAGTGGTGCTGTGACCAGGATGGAAAGAACAGCAACCGCCATGATCACTTCGCCGCCCTCGACACCCAGTGACAGAGGGATCGCACCAATTGCCGCCTGGACAGTCGCCTTTGGCCAATAGGCCACGACGCAAAAAAATCGTTCCTTTGCATTTAACGATGTGCCCACTGTGGAAATCCAAACACCAATACTCCTGGCCGTCAACCCAGCTGCCAGAATCAGCAGCCCATTAGCGCCTGCGTCCACAGCGACACCCGGATCAACTTGAGCGCCAACTAAGACGAATAATAAGATTTCAGCGAAAACCCATATTTTCCCGAATTTTGCAGACAGTCGGTGGGCAACGACGGGCCTCTTTTCCAAAAGAATGAAGCCGATGGTCATGACACCCAGCAAAGCCGCAATTTCAAGACGGTTTTTCATTGCCGTCTCCAAAGCAGTCAGCATAATGGCAATCCCCAAGATCACCAGCACTTTTTTTGTATCCCTTATGTGATAGCGTTCGAATACTTTAACCAGAACTATGCCGCTTAAGATTCCGACACCTATGCCCAGGAGTATGGAAACAGGGATCCAGGCTAATTGAATGCCAATATTGACATGTGCGCCGCTATACATCCCCAGAAAGGCTGAAAAAATGGTGATCGCCACAACATCATCCACTGATGCCGCCGCCAGAATAAGCGTCGGAATATTTTGACCTGTACCTACCCCACGCTCAGAAAGCTGAATCATCATGGGGACGATCACCGCAGGCGAAACCGCGGCGAGTATAAATCCGAGAATCCCACCTTGAATCCAGGTAAATCCAAGCAAAGGCACTGCTATTAATGAAATAGCGAGTCCTTCCATAACGCCCGGGATAATGCTTAATCTAATCGCGGCGTAACCTACCTTGTTAAGGGATTCACGGCTGATCCCGAGACCCGCTCTCAAGAGAATGATAATTAGCGCTATTTTTCTAAAGTCCGCGGATGCGGCCATAAGTTCCGCATCGATCCAATCCAAGCCATAAGGTCCAATGACTATGCCCAGGACCAGCATGCCCAGAAGTCCCGGGAGCCTCATTTTTACAAACAGTGTATTCATCAATAAGCCCAGCAGAGTAATTATTGCAAGACCAGTTGCCATAACATAGCCCCCTAAAATTTAACATTCAAAAACAAAAAAGACCCTGTCGCATTTTTCGACAGGTGTCATCAGCTCAAAAGGCATTTCACGGCGAACACCATCACCCATTCAGTTCCTGTACAGCGTAACATATCTCAGGAGTCTCTTCAAGCCACTCTTGACAAAATTACCAGGACCACTTGTTTTTTGCGTCTAATACTTTGTTGAAATTTTCACATATATTTCACATCAATGAAATCGCTAAATAATATACTAAAATTTCGACCATTGTAATTCCGACTATTAAGCAGGTATTTGCAACGATTATAGCTAAGTAAAAACTTTTTGTCATAAAATTTCAACAATTATAAAAGTTTGATATATTCATAATCGATAAAATGAGATAAAATCAAATCAGCGAAAAAAAGAAGTCAGGAGGCTGCTTCATGGCTAAAAACATTTTAACTGAAGAAAATTTTCAGAAGCTGCATACCGTCATTGAGCATTACAGGCATATCCAAGGACCTTTAATGCCAATACTGAATGAAGCCCAGGTCATTTTTGGCGCGATCCCTTATGAAGTACAAAAAGTAATTTCGGATGAACTGAACATTCCACTCGCTGAAATTTATGGTGTGGTCACGTTTTATTCGCAATTTACCTTGGAACCAAAAGGTGATTATCTCATTGCTGTCTGTTTGGGCACTGCCTGCTATGTCAAAGGTGCACAAAAGCTCCTTGACCAGATTGTGACACGGCTCGGCGTCAAAGTCGGTGAAACATCACCGGATGGCCGGTATTCAGTCGAAGCGACCCGCTGTATTGGCGCTTGCGGACTGGCGCCGGTTCTCACTGTCAACAACGCAGTCTACGGCCGCCTTGTTGAAGGTGATATTCAAGGTATTTTAGAGAAATATAGTAAAACATCAGAGGAGGTTTCCGCTTGAAGTCTTTAGCTGAACTTGAAAAAGTACAACAGGAAGTGTATCGACGGATCAATCTTCGCACCTTAAAAGGCAGCTATACGGTTTCAGTCGCTATGGATGACTGTGGTATGGCAGCCGGAGCGCGTCAGGTTCTATTGACTATTTTGGACGAAATTGACCAACAAGGACTGGAAAATATCAGAGTGGTTCAAACCGGGTGTCTTGGTGACTGCAAACTTGAACCTGTAGTTGAAATTTTTCAGGAAGGTCATCCAAAAACCACTTACATTCAAATGACTGAAGAAAAGGCAAGACAGATCGTTAAATCACATTTGGTGCAGCATCAGGTTGTCGAAGCATTCACCATCGGCAGCAATAAAAAGTAAAACCATGACAGGAGGCTTATGCCAATGAGTTTGTTCAGATCGCACGTCCTCATCTGCGGCGGTACAGGATGTACGTCCTCAAGCTCCGACAAGATTGAGGAGCGTTTTAAGGAACTGGTCGCAGAGCAAGGCCTGGATCAGGAAGTAATGGTGGTGAGAACAGGCTGTTTCGGACTTTGTGAAGAAGGTCCAATCTGTATCGTACACCCTGAGGGCTCTTTTTATTCCAGAGTTAAGATTGAAGATGTCGACACCATTGTTTCTGAGCACCTGATGAAGGGTCGTGTCGTCACATCATTGCTTTATCGCGACAAGCTGGCGCCACCGGAACACCAGCTCGCTACTTCTTTCAGCGAAGTCACCTTCTATAAAATGCAGCACAGGGTCGCGCTGAAAAACTGCGGCGTCATCAATCCTGAAGTCATTGAAGAATACATAGCTTATGACGGCTACAAAGCCTTGGGTAAGGTTTTGACTGAAATGCAGCCCGCAGACGTCTTGGATGCAGTTAAAAAATCCGGTCTCAGAGGACGTGGCGGCGGCGGCTTCCCTACCGGTATCAAGTGGGAATTCGCGGCCAAAACTGAAGGCCCTATTAAATACATTGGCTGCAACGCGGACGAAGGCGATCCAGGTGCCTTTATGGACCGTTCCATACTGGAGGGCGACCCCCACTGCCTGATTGAAGCCATGGCTATTGCAGGTTATGCGACAGGCGCTGAAAAAGGATATGTCTACATTCGCGCGGAGTATCCAATTGCAGTCAAACGCTTGAAAATTGCCATTGAGCAGGCTAAAGAGCATGGACTGCTTGGCCGGAACATTTTCGGTACAGACTTTTCGTTCGACATGGAAATCCGCCTTGGCGCGGGTGCGTTTGTCTGCGGTGAAGAAACAGCACTGATCGCCTCTATAGAGGGCGAACGCGGCATGCCTCGGCCAAAGCCGCCATTCCCCGCACACAAAGGCATCTTTGGAAAACCAACGGTTATCAACAACGTGGAGACCTTTGCCAATGTTCCTCAGATCATCCTCAAAGGACCTGAATGGTACGCCAGCATGGGCACTGAGAAATCCAAAGGGACGAAAGTATTTGCTCTCGGCGGCAAAATCAACAATTCAGGCTTAATTGAAATCGAGATGGGCACAAAACTTCGTCACGTCATTGAAGATATTGGCGGCGGTATTCCAAAGGGCAAAAAATTCAAAGCAGTTCAGACCGGCGGGCCTTCCGGCGGCTGTATCACTGCTGATCACCTGGATATCCCAATCGACTATGACAACCTGATCTCCCTTGGATCCATGATGGGCTCCGGCGGCATGATCGTCATGGACGAGGATAACTGCATGGTGGACATCGCCCGCTTCTTCCTGGACTTCACCGTGGATGAATCCTGCGGTAAATGCGTCCCTTGCCGGGAAGGCACCCGACGCATGCTGGAAATTCTCGACCGGATCACTGAAGGCAAAGGCGAAATGGAAGACATTGATAAACTTGAGCGCCTTGCCAAAAATATCAAGTCTTCATCCCTTTGCGGACTTGGACAGACGGCGCCCAACCCGGTACTTTCAACCCTGCGTTACTTCAGGACGGAATACGAAGCCCACATTGTGGGCAAAACCTGTCCGGCCGGCGTCTGCCAGGCACTGTTGACCTATGTCATTACGGATGCCTGCAAGGGATGTACCCTCTGTAAGAAGGTTTGTCCTGTTGGCTGTATCACCGGAGAAGTCAAAGGTCTGCACCACATTGACCCGGATGCGTGCATCAAATGCGGCGCCTGCATGAGCAAGTGTCCGTTCAACGCGATTATCAAGAAATAACGCGGGTGCTTTTTAAAATCTGCCCGCTCGAATTTAGATCGTAAGGAGGACGAATACATGGCTCAGGTGACCCTGAACGGGAATACCATACATGTAGATTTGCCAAAGACCATTTTACAGGTGGCTGAAGAAGCCGGCCTGTTTGTACCGACTTTTTGCAATGATAAACGCCTTGTGCCAAACGGCGCATGCAGGATGTGCGTCGTCGAGGTTGAAGGCGCAAGAAGCCTGGTGGCTTCCTGCACCACACCGGCTGCTGACGGCATGGTCATCAACACAGAAACCCCCGCTGTCATCGACGCCAGAAAATCTGTCCTGGAACTGATCTGGGCAAACCATCCCAACGACTGCGTCGTTTGTGACAAAGCCGGTCAGTGTAAACTTCAAGATTATACTTATCGCTATGAGGTCGACATTGACGCCTTCAAAGGCGCTAAACGCGTCAGCGAAGTGGATCAATCGAACAAATTCTTCTACAACGACCAAAACAAATGCATCTTGTGCGGAAAATGCGTCCGCGTCTGTGATGAACTTCAAAACACTTCCGCAATTGGTTTTAGCGAACGCGGCTTCCACACACATATCACCCATCCTTTCGAGGAAGGTATGGATAAGTCTGTCTGCGTCTCTTGCGGCAACTGCGTTTCCGTTTGTCCCGTCGGCGCCTTGATGCCAAAGAGCAAGGAGCGCTTCAGAAACTGGGAGGCAAAAAAAGTCCAGACGACTTGTTCCTATTGCGGCGTTGGCTGCCAAATGAATCTGATCGTTAAGGACAACAAGGTTGTAGATGTCGAGCCGGTCAATGACCATTCCAACATGGGGCTGCTCTGCGTTAAAGGAAAATTTGGATATAGCTTTATCGACCACCCGGACCGTTTAAGAAAGCCTATGCTTAAAAAGCATGGTGTCCTGACAGAAGTTGAGTGGGATGAAGCACTTGATTTTGTCGCAGGCAAAATCAAGCAAACCAGAGATGTTTATGGTGCGGATACTTTGGCAGGCCTGGTTTCTGCAAGATGCACCAATGAAGAAAACTATCTGATGCAAAAATTGTTCCGCGCAGGTGTCGGCACCAACAACCTCGACCACTGCGCCCGACTCTGACATGCTTCTACAGTCGCAGGTCTTGCGACTACACTCGGAAGCGGCGCTATGACAAACAGCATCCCGGAAATACCAAAAATTGATCTTGCGTTTGTCACCGGCTCAAACACAACAGAAAATCACCCGGTAATTGGTGCTCAAATTCTTCAAGCCGTCAAAAACGGCGCAAAATTGATTGTTGCTGATCCAAGACGCATTGAGCTCGCCAGGCACGCGGACGTCTTCCTTCAGTTAAAACCGGGCACCAACGTCGCCCTCCTGAACGGCATGATGAATGTCATCTATAACGAAGGCCTTTATGATGCCGAGTTTGTCGAAGAGCGCACTACAGGTCTTTCTGATCTGATCGACGTCATTCAGGCCTACACCCCTGAAAAAGCGTCTGAAATCTGTGGCGTTGATGCAGATCTGATCCGAAAAGCAGCAAGGCTGTATGCCCACGCGAATCGCGCTTCCATCTTCTACGCAATGGGTATTACTCAGCATAGTACCGGAACCGGTCATGTCATGACGGTCTCCAACCTCGCCATGATGTGCGGCAACCTAGGCAAAGCACACAGCGGCGTCAACCCGCTTCGCGGCCAAAATAACGTTCAGGGCGCCTGTGACATGGGTGGTCTTCCGGATGATTTCCCTGGCTATCAGAAGGTAACTAACCCTGAAGTCATTCAAAAATTTGAATCCCTATGGGGTGCAAAGCTCTCCTACAAGCGCGGTATGCCGCTCACAAAAATGATGCAGGCCGCCCACAGCGGAGAAATCAAACTGATGTACATCATGGGTGAAAACCCTATGGTCTCTGACCCGGATACCAATCATATCCGTGAGAGTCTCGAACACCTGGACTGCCTCATAGTTCAGGATATCTTCCCAACTGAGACAACTGCCCTTGCTGACGTTGTGCTGCCGGTTGCCTGCTTTGCAGAAAAAGACGGGACATTCACAAACACTGAGCGCCGGGTTCAGCGTGTCAGAAAAGCAGTTCAGGCACCTGGTGAAGCAAAAGCAGATTGGGAAGTCTTTGTTGAAATTATGAAGCGCCTTGGAATGGATGCACCTTATGAAAAACCAGAGGATGTCATGAAAGAAATCTCCAAGGCGACGCAGCTTTATGGCGGCATCACTTATGACCGCATCGAGCACAAAGGTTTGCAGTGGCCATGTCCGACACCGGAACATCCAGGTACCCAGTACCTCCACAAAGATAAGTTCTCCCGTGGAAAGGGACTTTTTGTACCGGTACATCATGTTGATTCTGCTGAACTCCAGGATGAGGCTTATCCATTTATACTGACAACCGGTCGAATCCTGTACCATTATCACACCAGAACCATGACAAAGCGTGTGGAAGGCCTGCATGCCATTGCCTCTGAGGGCTTCATTGAGATCTCACCGAACACTGCCCTCAAACTGGGGATTGAAGATGGGGAACTCGTCAAAGTTGCGTCTCGAAGGGGCGAGCTCGAGGTTAAAGCCAAGGTAACGGATACCATCCAGGATCAAGTGGTCTTTATGCCTTTCCACTTCGCAGAAACAGCCGCGAATATTCTGACTAACGCTTCAGCGCTGGATGAGATCTCAAGCATGCCTGAACTGAAAGTCTGCGCGGTCAGCGTTGAGAAAATCCAAACCGTCTAGTAGTACATTCCGGAAATAACTGTGCAATAAAAAATGAATTATAAGCCTGAATTTTGCCAGCAGGTTTTACGTTCTTTTGCATAGATATTTCAAGAATGTTGTACTAGTACCACTTAACGAGGTGAACTCTTTGAAACGTTTCGGAACGGCTGTCTTACTTGCGGGTGGACAAAGCTCCCGCATGGGATTTGACAAACAGACGCTCTGTGTGGGTGATACTCGCCTGACAGATCTGATTTTCAGGCAGCTGACCGAAGTCTTTGACGACATAGTCGTGGTAACAGGGCGGCCTGAGCTTTATGCAGGCCGCCCTGTCCGCATTGTATCGGACAGCATGTCCGGTGTTGGCCCCCTGGCGGGGATTCACGCAGGTCTTCTGGCGTCCAGAAGTGATTATATCTATCTGATGGCATGTGATATGCCCTCTTTCTCGCCGGCATTTACGCGTCATATGATGTCCTCTCTCAAGGATGAAAAAGCCTGCGTCACCCGATTTGGCGACTGGATTGAACCTTTTCACGGTTTCTATCACGTCTCTTTGCTTTCCGGAATTGAAGCCTTTGTCGCCTCAGGACAAAGAAATATATTTAAATTTTTAGAACGCCATGAGGTCTGCTATATTGATGAGTCGAAAACCCGCGAGTACACGCCGGATTGGAGTCTGTTCGACAATCTGAACACACCTGAACAGCTTGAAAAGCTGTCTGAACAATACTTTCCAAAGGAGCGGTTAAAATTGAAAAAAACGACGCCTATGCTGCGCTTTGAGGAAGGTCACTGGGAGGCCTACCAGGATGAAGTGGTCAGCGAATATACCCTTCATCTGCACGTCAACGGGGTTTCCTGGGCTAAATTGCTCTGCAGTCCCGCTTCACTGAAAGAGTTGGTGGTCGGATTTCTTTACAGCGAACGTTTAATCGATAGCCCTGAGGATCTTTCGGAACTCATACTGGATCCTGAAAACGCCGAGGCTTTTGTTGTCATTCCAGATCGCGACTCTGTCAAAGGCACACGCACCATAGCCACCAGCGGCGCCAGACTCTTTCAGGGCCAGCCGCCTGTTTCAAGGATAGATCCTGACGCACTTGGTTCTGAGGTAATTGACCCGGAATTTATTCTGAGCACAATGCGTGCCTTTACCACAAGTTCGGAAGTCTTTATGTCCACTGGTGGCGTCCACGCCTGCAGTTTAGCCTCAGCTTCTGCCCGGCTGTCCTTCTTTGATGACATAGGCCGACACAACGCGCTGGACAAAGTAGTGGGTAAAGCGCTGCTTGAAGGGGTCTCATTAAAAGACAAAATGATCTTCTTCAGCGGCAGAATTTCCTCTGAAATTATTGGAAAATGCGCCAATGCCGGCATATCCGCTGTCATCTCTCGATCTGCGCCAACCTACGGGGCTATTCAGGCAGCTAAGGAACGCGGCATGACGGTTGTGGGCTTCACCAGAGGAAATCGTTTTAATGTCTATAACGGTGCGCACCGAATAAAGAGTGCTCCAGCTCTGCCAAAAGAGACTCTTGAAGGACGCTGAAAATAAGGTTAGCTTAGCGTAGAATTGTCATTGCATCATGCCCTCAAAAAGCGTACGCTTATCATGTAGAATTTTAATTTCTGGGGGTAAGAATCATGACCATTGGCATCATTGTTCACTCCAAAACCGGTCACACGCTTCAAGTGGCTGAACAACTCAAAGCCAGCCTTTCAAAGGCCGGAAGACCTGTAGTGCTGGTTCGGATTGAGGACAAACCTGACTTTGACAGCTTTGAGACACTCGTGCTCGGCTCTCACACGGAAGGCTTCGCGCTGGCAGCAGAAATGGCGGCCTATTTAAATGCACTTCCGTCAAAGGCCCTCAATCAAAAAAAAGTCGCTCTTCTGATCACCCATGCTTTCCCACTTCATGCTATGGGTGGCAATCAGGCTATGAGCGGCTTCAAAAACCTTGTGGAAAAACAAGGCGCCAAGGTCCTCAATGAGGAAATCATCGACTGGTCTAGGCCGGGACGGGATCGACAGATCGAGGCTGCTGTGGGGCGGATGGCAGGAAAACTGTAACCTATTGGATCCTCAGCGAAAATAATTGTTTGTGACTTAATGACTCTGCATTTCAACTTCATTTATGGGTTGCACGTCAAAAAAGCCCGTTGCCATTTCTGGCAACGGGCTTTAATGTATTTGAGTTGTGTGAGTAAACCTATAAGCCGAGTTCTGTATTTGACAATCATCTATCTAGGCCCATCGTTGCCGGAGGGCTCAAGCGACCTACCAACCGGGGGGAGCGAGCAACTCCCTTCTCATCCCGTACTTGGTCTTGCTCCAGGCGGGGTTTACAGAGCCGTCCAGTCACCTGAACGCTGGTGAGCTCTTACCTCACCATTCCACCCTTACCGCAGCAGCGGCCGAAGCCTGCCTGCTGAGGCGGTATCTTTCTATTGCACTTTCCTTGGAGTCGCCTCCACTGGGGATTACCCAGCACCCTGCTCTATGGAGCTCGGACTTTCCTCGTACTTTCGCACGCGATTGTCTGGTTTACTCACTTGTCTATTATAGGCTGTATTACGCTAAAAAGCAATGGAAAAAGGATTAATCCGCGTTTCAGAGACTACAACCCTGGCTTCATACCCCTTCTGCTCCATGTCTTCCTTTAGTTGGGCTGCCATGCGGCTGATAAACGGCAGCTCTGTCTCACAATGTCCTGCATCAATCAGATGAACACCGAGCGCCAATGCGCCTTGTGCATCATGATACTTCACATCACCCGTAATAAGCAGGTCACAGCCTGCCGCTGCGGCTTCCTTATAGAAGGACGCCCCGGCTCCAGGCACTACCGCGATTCGGTGAACCGGTGCTTCCGGAGCTCCAACCATGCGTGTCCCCGGCGCGTTCAAAGCGGCTTTGACCTTAGACGCCCATTGAGCCAAATTAAGATTCTGACTGGCATCAGAAGCTGCCACTGCCACGGCTCCAAAACCAAAGACTTGCTCCGGTGCCTTCAAAGGCCACAAATCATATGCCGGCACCTCATACGGATGCGCGTCCAGCATGGCTTTAAGTGTCTCTCTGACTTGATCCTGGCGCACCAGTACTTCGATCTTGGTTTCTTCGACGCGTTCACGAACACCGACTGAACCGATGGCGGGCTGAGCGCCATCCATCGGCAAAAAAGTGCCTGTTCCAGGATAGCTGAAACTGCACTCCGCATAGGAACCCAGACGGCCTGCGCCGCTTTCAAACATAGCCTGCGAAACGATTTGAACGTGGTTTACAGGCACATAAACCGCCAGTTTATACAAGGGTTCGCTAAAGACGTCCCCCATGGTTTCAACGCGTTCCAGTTCGAGTGACTCAAGAAGCGCATCCACGGAGCCGCCGGGCGCCGCGTCTGCGTTTGTATGTGCGACGTAGACGCCAATTCTTGCGGCAGTCAGTTTTCTAATCACGACCTCCACGGGGCTGCTCTCTGTCAAACGTTTCAGCGGCTCAAAAATAAGCGGATGGTGACATACTATCAAATCAGCATTGACATCTATGGCTTCCTGAACCACAGCAGGTGTAATTTCCAGTGCAACCAGGATTTTATTGACGGCGCTGTTCGGATTACCCACTTGGAAACCAACATTATCCCAAGCCGCTGCCAGCGACGGCGGATATCGCTCTTCTATGAGCTTGACTATTTTCTTTGAATTGACAAGCATGCCTGTGCCTCCTTCAACAGCTTCAGGCGCGCTTCAAAGGCATGAAGCTCGGTCGCCTCAGCATCCTTGGCCTGCGCCAGAGCACGGATGACATTTTCTGTCTTTTGTATTCTTTGCGCCAAATAGTTCATGGAAATCTCATCTTCAGCCCTGAACATTTGACAACCCATTTCTGCAGTTTTAAAATCAACGGTTTCAAGGCATCGTCCTGTATAATGGACCGAAAAAATCTCGTAAAATTTCTGTCCTTCTTGAGCGACTTGCTCATCCAGAATCTCGAATCCATTTTGGAGCAGCCACACCCTAAGCTCGCGAATGGCGACCATAGGCTGCAGCACTAAACATTCCAGCGATTTTACCAAAGGCAGCGCTTCAATAATCAGGTCTCGGATTAAAAATCCCCCCATGCCTGCCAAAACTGCAGAATTGACCTCTCCCATCTGATAGACGTCAAAGCCGGAACCCAGTCGGATCTCGATCACATCCTCCAGGTTCGCTGCAGCGACAACACCTTTTGCATTTTCAACCGGACCCGCATGAACATCACTGGCTATGACCTTTACGGCTCGACCTGTCCGAATCAGCTCTACCGGTACATAAGCATGGTCGCTTCCAATGTCCGCCACTCGAGCCCCTTGAGGGACCATTGCAGCAACTGTCCGCAGTCTTGGGGTCAATCTTGGTTTCACAGTCTTGCCTCCTCTAATCGACGAAAGGAAATTGGCGTCACAAGTAAGCCGGCTTCGGCTTATGCTGCACCAATTTCCTTTCACAGAACCGGGTCTCTCCCGGTTTTTCAAATTAATGACAACTTTATCAAACCCTCTGATGACGACCGCTTCTGATTTACTCCAAATAATCTTTGAGTTTTTTGCTGCGGCTAGGGTGCTTCAGCTTTCTAAGCGCTTTCGCTTCAATCTGACGAATCCGCTCCCTGGTCACGTCAAATTGCTTGCCAACTTCTTCCAGAGTGCGCGCACGGCCGTCCTCAAGCCCAAATCTGAGTTTCAGGACCTTTTGCTCCCTTGGCGTCAGAGTCTCAAGAACCTCCATGAGCTGTTCTTTCAGCATAGAAAATGCCGCTGCATCAGCAGGCGCAGGCGCATCATTGTCAGGTATGAAGTCTCCCAAATGGCTGTCTTCCTCTTCACCAATTGGAGTCTCAAGGGATACTGGCTCTTGAGCGATCTTCAAAATTTCTCTGACCTTTTCAACACTCATGTCCATTTCAGCTGCAATTTCCTCCGGCTTAGGATCCCGTCCGAGATCCTGAAGAAGCTGTCTGGACACTCTGATCAGTTTGTTGATGGTCTCCACCATATGAACCGGAATTCGTATGGTTCTGGCCTGATCCGCAATGGCGCGGGTAATAGCCTGACGAATCCACCAAGTGGCGTAAGTTGAGAACTTGTAACCTTTTCTCCAGTCAAACTTCTCGACTGCTTTAATCAGTCCTAAGTTGCCTTCCTGAATCAGATCGAGAAACAGCATGCCACGCCCGACATAACGCTTTGCAATGCTGACAACCAGTCTGAGGTTTGCCTCGCAAAGCTTTTTCTTCGCCTCGTCGTCGCCTTCCTCCATGCGCTTCGCCAGTTCAATCTCTTCATCTCCTGACAAAAGCGGCACTTTTCCAATTTCCTTGAGATACATCCGAACCGGGTCGTCAATGCTGATGCCTTTGGGAAGGGATAAGTCCTCAACATCAACTTCTACCTCTTCCGCGTTCTCGTCCTCTTCAATCAGAGGCTCATCATCCAGCAAATCCTTTTCGCCAATGACTTCAATGCCCATGGAAGCCAACGAGTCATAAATATCTTCAATCTGATCCTTGTCGATGTCGAGTTCCGATAAGCCGTCTTCGATTTCTGAATAAGTAAGATTGCCTTTCACTTTCCCCTTATTCGCCAGCTCTTTGACGGTATCAAGATGCTGCGGATCTATCTTAGCCAATCGACGTCCCTCCTCTCAAGGAATCTCTTTCCTTGACCGCTTCTGTTTTCATCTTTTTCAATTCCATTTCCTTTCTGATCAAAACGAGTTTGAGATGTGAGACCTCCGACACGCTAAGTGCGTTTGCCGATGGTTGTTCAAGTTTCTCTCTCTCAGCTCTGAGCTCTGCTATTTGAGCATCCAATTTCGCCAATTTATAATGGATCCTGGTCACCATGGCTTCACGCGCGAGATTTTCACCCACAATGCTGTTTCTTGCCATTTGGTCCAGTCTTATGGCCGTATCAAGATCAAACATCTCTACGATCTCATCATGCCCTACAGTGTCATAGACCCTGTAATATAACTCCAGACGTTTGATAAGATCCTTTACTTCCGAATTCTCAAGCTGATCCAAATCCACATCTGTACAGATAAGATCAAATGCGGATTTATTTCTCAGCGCAATTTCAAGAATTTTTTTCTCCAACTCAAAAATTGCATTATATTGCGTGGGATCAATGGCGACTTTCTCAATCTGCTTCTTAGCTTCGAATTGAGGTCGAGCTTTGGAAAAGCCGTAAACTTCCCTATAAATGGCGTTTGAGTCATACGACTGATCTTTTGCCACGTAATCTATATAATAACTTTTTTCGACCTCGCTGTCGAGTCCCCTTATGATCATTGCGACATTTTTTAAATACTCCAGTTTTTCATTAGGTGTATTCAGGTTATATTTGTGCTTGGCTGCCTGAATTAAGAATGTCGTCGCAGGGTCAGCTTCCTGAACCATTTTCTGAAAAGCCTCGGCACCATTTTTTCTGACAAAATCATCCGGGTCCTGGCCAACCGGAAGTGTGAGCACCCTTAGCTTCGCCTTCATGGCCTTCAAAATACCCACACCTCTGAGAGCGGCTTTTCTTCCGGCTTCATCCCCATCAAAACACAATGTCACTTCATCCACATAGCGGTCTAGGACCCGGGCATGCGCTTCCGTCAGGGCTGTTCCCAGCGTAGCCACAGCATTGGTGATCCCGGCTTGATGAAGCATTATAACATCCATATACCCTTCTACCACAATGACACTGCGTAGTTTTCCCAGAGCTTCCTTCGCCTGAAGGATTCCGTAAAACGCTGTGCCCTTGCTGAAAATTACCGACTCAGGCGAATTGAGATACTTTGGCATATCGTCTCCAATAGCCCGGCCACCAAAACCAATGATATTTTGGCGCTGATCCTGGATAGGAAAAATCAGCCGATTCCTGAATTTATCATAATAACCGTTTCCATTTTTTCGACGATCCACCAAACCAACTTGCAGTAAGAGAGGGTGCTGCTTAGGCTCCATATAATCTGTCAGGGCTTGCCACGCGTCTGGTGCGAAACCCAGTCCAAACCGTCTGGCAGTCAGTGGTTCAATGCCCCGCTTATTCAAATAAGCCTGTGCAGCAGAATCTTCCTTCAGCTTTCTCAAGTAAAATATGGCAGCCTCTCTGTTAACTTGATATAAGGCCTTTTTCAGTATTGCTGATTCCTGCTCTTGAGCAGAATTCTGTACTTTATATCGATCCAGATCCAAGCCATAGCGTTCGGCCAAGGCTTCAACCGCATCAATAAAGTCCAGGTTTTCCATGGCCATGTAGAAGGCAATGGCATCCCCGCCCGCACCGCAGCCAAAACAGTGATATCGATGCTTTTCCTCAGTGACGACAAAGCTCGGCGTCTTTTCATTGTGAAACGGACATAACCCCTTATGGTTTCTGCCAGTCCGCTTCAACTCAACATAGCGCCCTACAAGGTCGACTATATCCACGCGTTCCAGAAGTGCTTCAGCGACTTCATTTGTATACTTAGACATATTGTACCCACTTTTCTAATGAAAAAATCCTGAGTAAGGACCTGTTGTCAATATTTATAATGCTCCGGATGTTTCTTGATCCAGTTGCAGGATACGCAGCCCCAAGTCCCTGGCATGATATTATGCTTAACTTTCACGATAATAAGAATTCAACGTTTAATGGCAATTTCCTTCAATTTTTTTTCGTTTTGAAAAATGTTTTTCCAGTCTGAAAGAATCCTGTTGCATAAGATCTCCATTCAATACAAAATGCGCCTGAATTTTGTTCCAACCAGGCTGAGTTAAGTCCAAAAGTCCGGGACAAAAAGTTTTTGGTATAACTGTACCGCATAGCGATCCGTCATGCCTGAAACATAATCTTTTACTGCTTCAGTGCCTTCCTTCCCCTGATAAAGCTCGAAGTATTCCCGAGGCATCTCTGAAGGCTGGCTGCTATAATACTCATACAACATTCTGAGCACTACGCGTGCTTTCTTTTCCTCTTTTTTAGCATCTAAATTGAGGTACACATGGTCAAACATGAATTGCCTAAGCCCTATGAATGCCTCGGCAATTTCCGGACTGAATGAAAGCTGGTCCGAACCTCTGCTGTGATTGACTATATCTACGATCAGCGTATTGATCCTTTGACTATGAGTCTTGCCCAGTGTTTTCAGAAACACCTCAGGGAGCTCTGCAAGCTCCAAAACCCCAGCCCGCAGTGCGTCGTCTATGTCGTGATTGATATAGGCGATCCGGTCGCTGAACGACACCGCGTGCCCTTCCAGGGTCTGTGGTTTTTTTCCCCCGCTGTGGCTGAGAATCCCATCACGTACTTCATGAGTAAGATTCAGGCCCCGCCTTCCATCCGACCTGATTTCCAAGAGATCCACAACCCTCAGACTCTGCTCGTTGTGGTCGAATCCACCCGGATGGATCTGGTCCAGTTCCATTTCACCGCAGTGACCGAAGGGCGTATGCCCCAAATCGTGGCCTAGAGCAATCGCTTCAGTGAGGTCTTCATTAAGACGAAGTGCCCTGGCTATGGTGCGCGCGATCTGTGACACATCCAGGGTATGCGTCAGCCGCGTTCTATAATGATCCCCCTCAGGTGACAGAAATACTTGTGTCTTATGCTTCAGGCGTCTGAACGCTTTAGAATGCAGGATCCTGTCGCGGTCACGCTGATAAACCGTTCTTATAGCGCACTGGTCTTCAGGAACCAATCTCCCGAGAGAGTCCGAAGCATGCATTGCATGCTCAGAAAGTACCAGCCGTTCAATCGCTTCTGTCCGTTCTCTAATGGACATGAACCGCACCTCCATTTATGACGCTCGCTATTAATTCGCTGAAGAAGTCCAAGAATCCTTTATTTCCAAAATCTTTTTTAGTATTTCTTTATCGATCGTCAAAAAAGAGAGGCAGAATGGCCTTTACGAAGTCAAACTGAACTTCACAAAGCACCTTCTTCCTCTCTTTATTCTTTTAGCCTATGGCCGATGGTCACCAAACCCAGCCATTTCTTCTCTAAAGATTGATCCCCGTTTTACTTTCGCCGCTTTTGGCTTTAATGGCAGCCTGGGCAGCAGCCAGCTTGGCGATCGGAACACGATAAGGCGAACACGAAACATACTCAAGACCAATTTCATGGCAAAATTCAACAGATTTTGGTTCTCCGCCATGTTCGCCGCAAATGCCTAGTTTGATCTCCGGACGAGTCTGACGGCCGAGCTCTATCGCCATCTTCATAAGCTTGCCGACACCTTTTTGATCAATGGTTTGGAAAGGATCTTTTTCAAAGATCTCCTTATGACGATATTCCGGCAAGAATTTTCCGGCATCATCTCTGGAAAATCCAAGGGTCATTTGCGTCAAGTCATTGGTACCAAAGGAGAAGAATTCGGCATGTTTGGCAATGTCATCCGCAAGCAGCGCTGCCCGCGGCACTTCAATCATAGTGCCTACCTTATAATCAACCTCAATGTCTTGTTCCTCCAAAACCTTGTCAGCTGTCGTTCTTACAAGCAAATCAAGTATTTCCAGTTCCTTTTCGAATCCTACCAGCGGGATCATGACCTCTGGTTTGACTTTCAACCCCAGGCGCTTAACCACATCCGCCACAGCTTCGAAAATTGCTCTGACTTGCATTTCATAGATTTCAGGATAGGTGATCGCCAGACGGCAGCCCCTATGACCCAGCATTGGATTAAACTCTTTCAAATCATTGACAATAGATTTCAGCTCAGATGCCGATATCTTCATGTCCTTCGCCAGCGCTTCAATGTCCTTGTCTTCGTGAGGCAGAAATTCATGCAGCGGAGGATCCAGAAGGCGGATCGTCACCGGCCGCTCACCCATTGCCTCGAAGATGCCAATAAAGTCGGCCTTCTGGAATGGCAGAAGATGTTCCAGTGCTTCCTTTCGTTCCTCAAAGGACTTTGAAATGATCATGCGTCGAACTACAGGAATACGCTCCTCTTCGAAGAACATATGCTCCGTCCTGCAAAGGCCAATCCCTTCAGCTCCGAACTTAACCGCGACTTTTGAGTCTCTGGGATTATCAGCGTTAGTTCTGACCTTGAGAACCCTGTGCTTGTCTGCCCAACCCATGAGCTTTCCAAAGTTTCCGGTCAGCCCAACTTCCTTTGTCTTGATCTTTCCAAGAAAGACTCGCCCATTATTGCCATCCAGCGAGATGTAATCTCCTTCCTTGACAACCAAACCGTCCACATGAAATTGTTTTGCGTACTCCTCCACTTTGATCTCGCCGCAGCCTGCGACACAGCATTTACCCATGCCGCGTGCCACGACAGCAGCGTGGGAAGTCATACCCCCACGGGAAGTCAGAATTCCGACACAGCTTACCATGCCTTCAATATCCTCAGGTGAGGTTTCCTGTCTCACCAAAACCGCTGGAATACCTTTTGCTTGAGCTGCAACGACGTCCTCTGCGCTGAAGAACACTTGACCGCAAGCCGCGCCAGGAGAGGCTGGCAAACCTTTGGCGATTTCTCTGGCGTTGGCCAGATCCACATCATCAAAGGTCGGGTGAAGAAGCTGATCGATTTGTTCCGGTTGGAGCCGCATAATCGCAGTCTCTTCGTCAATGAGTCCCTCTTCCACGAAGTCAACTGCAATATTGACAGCCGCCGGCGCCGTCCGCTTGCCATTTCTTGTCTGCAGCATGAACAGCGTTCCGCGCTCAATGGTAAACTCGATATCCTGCATGTCTTTATAATGCTGTTCCAATTTTGTCGAAATCTCTCTGAATTGCTTATATACCTCAGGCATGACATCTTTCAATTCAGAAATGGGTCTAGGTGTGCGTATGCCAGCCACGACATCCTCACCCTGAGCGTTGAGCAAAAATTCGCCAAAGAAGGCAGGATCACCGGTAGAAGGATTGCGCGTAAAAGCGACGCCTGTTCCAGAGGTCTCACCCATATTGCCAAAAACCATCTCTTGAATGTTGACAGCTGTGCCAAGATTATGCGGGATATCATTCAAATTTCTATAGATATTGGCACGAGGATTGTCCCAGGATTCGAAAACACTGTTGACCGCCATGATCAGTTGACTTTCCGGTTCCTGTGGAAACGGTTTTCTGGTTTCCTTTTGAACAATATCCTTGTAAGTCTTGACTAAGGCTTTTAAGTGATCCACCGTCAACTCAGTGTCATAAGTAAGTCCTTTGTCGCGCTTGGCTGCATCTAAAGCATGCTCAAAATTGTATTTGGCGACCTTCAGCACAACATCGCTGAACATTTGAATAAATCTGCGATAACTGTCGTAAGCGAATCTAGGGTTCTCTGTCAACGCCGCCAACCCCTCGACAGTCTCATCATTTAGACCCAGGTTCAGAATAGTATCCATCATACCTGGCATAGAGAAGACCGAACCGGAACGAACGGACACCAGAAGCGGGTTTTCAGCGTTGCCAAAAGTCTTGCCCGTTATGGCTTCAAGTTTATTTAAGTATTCAAAAATCTGAGCCTTGACGTCCTCACCCAATGATTTTCCGGTTTCATAATAGGCATTGCACGCCTCAGTCGTGATGGTAAAACCATTTGGCACCGGCAGACCAATGCGTTTCATCTCCGCCAGATTAGCGCCTTTGCCACCTAAGAGTGACTTCATTTCCGCATTGCCTTCCTCAAAGAAATAAACCCATTTTTTCAATTTGCTCACCTCATATCAGCATATTTTTTTTCATAATCTCAACGATGATATTCGCAGTTTCTTCTACCGCTTTGCTTGAAACGTCGATTACAGGGCAACCAAGCTTTTTCATCAGTTTGTCCGAATACTCCAGCTCCTCAAGTATACGGCCCAAATCCGCATAAGAGGCGTGGCTGTCGAGGCCCAGTGCTTTTAAGCGTTCCTGACGGATTTCATTTAATTTATACGGATTGGTGGTTAATCCTATGATTCTGTTGGTGGGTACTTCATAAAGTTCATCCGGTACCGGAACCTCGGGCACCAGCGGGATATTGGCGACCTTGATATTTTTGTGTGCCAGATACATGCTCAGAGGCGTTTTCGACGTTCTGCTGATCCCTATCAAAACTAGATCCGCTTTTTTAACACCTCTCGGATCCTTCCCGTCATCATATTTTACCGCGAATTCGACAGCTTCAACTTTTTTGAAGTAACGCTCATCCAGCCTGTGAACAAGTCCCGGCTCTCCTGCCGGTTCAACTCCCAGAAATTTCGAAAAAACATCCACGAGAGGAAGCAGAAGATCCACAGTAGGAATATCAAGTTTTTTGCATTCCTCTACCAGCTTGTCTCTCAGGTGTGCGAGCACTGTCGTAATCAAGATGACAGAACGGTGCGCTGACGCTTCTTCTACAATCTCCATAATTTGCTCTTCATTGGAGATAAAGGGATAGCGCTTAATCTCATACTCATTTCCACCAAACTGCTCAGCCGCGGCGCGCGCCATCATTTCGCCAGTTTCGCCAAGTGAGTCAGAGATGACATAGACGTGATATTTCTTACTCAATCCAATCCCCCCCCAAGTTTGTTGCCAATATCTACGAAGAGCTTTGTAATGTTGGTTTTTGAGAACCTGCCGACAATCCTGTACAAAATCTGGCCGTCCTTAAATATTTCTTCAACGACTGGCAGCGCATCGATCTCATGCTCCATGATTTTTCTCGCTGCTTCGACAACCGGGTCCGCCGGCGCTACTGTTACAACATTAGGCATCCTCGTCATGATGATACCCACAGGGATCTGATGAATATCACTTCCGCCTATAGCGGCCTTAAGTAAATCTTTCCTGGAAATTACGCCTGAGAGATATTTGGCTTCATTTGTGATAAAAATTGAGCCTACATCTTCCAGGAACATTGTGACCACAGCATCATACACAGAGGTGGTATCCGTGATTGCCACCGGCCTTGATTTCAAATCTCCTACCCGGACTGCGTTCAGGTAGTCCGCAATTTTTTGCCTTTCAACACTGCCTATATACATATACCCAACCTTTGGTTTGGCTTCCAGCATCCCCGACATGGTCAGCAGATTTAAATCCGCACGAATCGCAGATCGCGTGACATTTAGAAGACTCGCAATGTGTTCACTGGTTATAGGCCCCTGCGTCTTAACAATCTCAAGTATTTCATAGTGACGATTTTTAAGATCTATATTAATCACCCGCTTTCACTTTAATGTGATGCACTATTTAACACGTTGAGACTATTCTACTACACTTTATAAGGGATTGCATCGTATTTTTTATAATATTGTTGTTTTTTTTCCCATACATTGACATAAATAAAATCCCCAAAAAAGAAAGAAGAAATTAGTGCAGCAAAAGTCATGAACCGACTTTGTGCCGTCACTAATTTCCTCTCTTGATTAATCTTATTTCTTAGAATTCCTGGCTCTGACGGATCAGTTCCACCAATTCATTAATCGGGACTCTTTTCTGTGTCATTGTATCTCTGTCTCTGACAGTGACTTGGCCATCTTCAAGTGAGTCGAAGTCAAAAGTAATGCAAAACGGTGTTCCAATCTCATCATGTCTGCGATAACGCTTGCCTATGCTGCCAGAATCGTCGTAATCCACCATAAAGTGCTTTGATAGCATTTCAAAGACTTTAATCGCTTCGTCATTCAGTTTCTTCGCGAGCGGGAAAATCGCAGCCTTGATAGGTGCAAGCGCAGGATGGAATTTCATGACCACACGGTCAGAGCCATCCTCGAGTGTCTCCTCTTCATAGGCATCCACAAGAAATGCCAGCGTAACGCGATCAGCGCCAAGAGAAGGCTCGATACAATAAGGCACATATTTTTCATTTGTCATTGGGTCAATATAGCGAAGGTCTTCGCCTGAATGGGTCATGTGCGCTTTAAGGTCGAAATCCGTTCTGTCGGCGATCCCCCAAAGCTCTCCCCATCCAAAAGGAAACAAGAATTCAATATCCGTTGTGGCGTTCGAATAGTGGGAGAGCTCCTCTTTAGCGTGATCCCGGGAACGAACGGAGGTCTCTTTCATATTCAGGTTTTTCAGCCAATCCAGGCAAAATTGCTTCCAATAATTGAACCATTCCAGATCCTCACCTGGGGCGCAGAAAAATTCGAGTTCCATTTGCTCAAACTCCCGCGTCCTGAACGTAAAGTTGCCCGGTGTGATTTCGTTTCTAAAGGACTTGCCGACCTGAGCAATACCAAAAGGCACTTTCTTTCTGGACGCCCGCTGAACGTTTTTAAAGTTCACAAAAATCCCCTGAGCCGTTTCAGGTCGCAGAAAAATCTGTGTACTGGAATCTTCAGTAACGCCCTGGAAAGTTTTGAACATGAGATTAAACTGACGAATACCGGTGAAATCCTTCTTGCCGCACTCCGGACACTTAATGCCATGCTCCTGAATATAAGCTTCCATCTTCTCTTTAGGCCAGCCGTCTACAACACCTTCATGACCTATGGCCATGAAATGATCTTCAATGAGCTTGTCTGCCCGAAAACGTGCTTTACATGCCTTACAGTCCATCAAAGGATCAGCGAATCCGCCCACGTGGCCTGATGCCACCCAAGTGGCCGGATTCATCAAAATTGCCGCATCCAGGCCAACGTTATACTTGGATTCTTGAACAAACTTCTTCCACCAGGCCTTCTTGACATTATTCTTGAGCTCGACGCCCAAAGGACCATAATCCCAAGTGTTAGCCAAACCACCATAAATTTCAGAGCCCGGAAAGACAAAGCCGCGGGTTTTGGATAATGAAACAATTTTTTCCATAGTGACTTTTGACATCAGAAACCCTCCTGTACTGTAATGAAAGAATACTAATCAGAAACCCTAATAAAGTTGTTGCTTTGAAGTTCAGATCCGCGTCATACCACCGGACTTTTCATCCTAGCAAAAAAAGACCCTCTCATCCCGGTTAGGGACGAAAGAGTCTATCTTCCGCGGTTCCACCCTAGTTGGCAAAACGCCCACTTTGAGACGATGCTCCAAAGCGCCTTCAAAGGGATTTCATACCGGACTCACACCTGCCGCCGGCTCTCTTGAATGTCCTCACCTTTTACTTTTCTTCTTCTCTGCATCCATTTGAATTTAAATGGATTGTACCACAGGCTTCCCAAGCTTGTCCAGCCGGAATATCCGCACTTTAATCCATTTTCAGAAACAATGTTAAAGCTGATAATGAAGTGACTCATTCAAAAATCTTGTTTCAAGATGTCTGAGTATAGTCGCTTCAAAAGATGATACTACTTGTGATGCGCGTTTTTATGGCCCTTATGTTCTTCTTCAACCGCACCGTCTTCCATAAAATGACCTTCGCCATAGTAATGATCGTCCTCTTTTTCGTAGGACTTAATTTCCTCTTCATCCATTAATATGGTAACCCCGTCAGGGTCATGAGCGAACTCATCCTCCGAATCAGCACCGACTTCAGAGTCACCGGATTTCTTCAGTTTATCTTTTACGTTCTGAACCGTTTTCTCTGTCGCGTCAATAAAATTCTTAAAGGATTCCTCAGTCATGTCATTGAGATCGAGAACCTCGCCATTTTCCTTGACGACTTTAATGTGACAGCCTGTCGCAACTGCCGCCAGAATACCCGCAATGGTAGCTGTGGTGAATACCAGCGCGGCCACACCGCCTGCAAGTACCGGTATATTCATGACTTGATTTTCGTTTTTAACCACGAGAATTCGAGTGATGACACCTTTGCTGACGAGCTCTCTCAGTTTTTCGATCAAATCTGTACCGCGGCTTATGAACTCACTGCGCTGCTTTTCACCCGTAGATTTCAGTGATTCAATGTAGATCACAGCTTCTAGTACATCTCCATTGCATATTTCGAGGGCTTCTTTGGCAAGTTTGTAATCTGCATCCGTTCTGTTGCGGACCTCATCGACCATTTCAATTGTAACTGTGCTCATTTGATCACTCTCCTCAAACTTTTCGTATGGCTTTCAGGAATTCCAAGCTCTTAAAGTCTTGATACCCCAAATGCTGCCTCATAAATCTCATACATAAGATATCCAATTTGCTGACGTATAAACGATTTATTTTTGTCCCCATCAATACGTCAATGCTTTGTTTGCTGACATAATCCATAATGTTATACAGCATTCGCCCAATCCGGTCATCGCCTTCCACCAGACAGTTGCTGCAGACTGCGCCACCCTCAGGAACGCTGAAGTCGACATGTGCCCCCTCCGCACCGCAGCGGACACAGTGTTTTAGTTCAATATCAAAGCCCATAGTCGCGAGAAGTTTTAGTTCATAGACTATTTTCACCCATTCCAGATCCAGCGGCATGAACTGCTCAGCCGTTTCCGCGATTGAAAGGTCGGTTCCAATCTCAGACGCTTCTTTTTTTCTTTTTTGCCGATGGTCATAGGCATTCAACCCTATCAAAACCTCCGAAAGCAACTGAAACAACCCTCTGTTTTCTTCACCCTCCTGAAGCAGCTGCGAGGCCGTTTCGAGAAAATACGCGCCATACCCCATCAGCATCAGATCTTCATGGATGTGGCGAAAAGATTCAAGGACCTCGACACTTCTGACGCGGTTCCAGGACGCCCCCACATCCAGAACAAATTCTCCCAGTGTAAAAGGCTGTGTCGTCGCGGCAATCATGGATCTTGAGGATTTTGCACCCTTTGCTATAGCCTTCAGCTTTCCGGATCGCTCTGTCATCAAAGTCACCAGAGCATCATTGTCCTCCAGCTTTCGCTTGGACAAGACTATGGCTTTTGTCGTTAACAGCATATCAGACCATCCACTTTCCAATGAGTAGCGTCGCAAGTGAAAAATATATGGTGAGACCCGTAATGTCGACGGTTGTTGAGATAAATGGCGCTGAGGCCACAGCAGGGTCGACGCCGAGCTTTTTAAAAACCATAGGCACCAGAGTTCCAATGGCTGCGGCTGTCAGAATATTTGAGAACATAGCGATTCCAACGATCAGGCTGATCATCAGGCTGCCATTTGTCAGTGAAGCTGCAATCCCAACGATCAAGCTGCAGACAAGTCCCACAATAAAACCCGTCGCCACTTCCAGGAGAAAGGTCCTAACGGCTTCTTTGCCTTCCACATAGCCTATGGCGATGCTTCTGACCGTAATTGTCGAGGATTGGGTGCCAACATTACCGCCCATACCTGCCAATAGCGGCATAAACATAGCCAGGGCGGAATGGGCGTCCAGTGTGCCCTGATATCGCGCCACGACGTTTGCTGACAATAGTCCTCCAAAGATAGTGATGACCAGCCAGGGCAGTCGGGAGCGCACAGAGCGCACGACCCGAAGCCAGGACGCGTCGTCTTCTTCGTAGATCTCCAGATCCGAAGAGCCCGCAAATTTATAGATATCCTCTGTGGCTTCTTCCTCAATGACGTCGAGAATGTCGTCGACGGTAATGATGCCCTTGAGTTTCTCTTCCTTGTCTACAACCGGCATTACCATGAAGTCATATTTGGAAAAGAGTCTTGCAACCTCTTCCTGATCCTCATCATCATAGACTGAGATGACATTGTCATTCATGATCTCGCTGATTTTCATGTCCGGAGCGGCCACAATGAGCTGACGCAGGGATATGACCCCCGTCAGGACGCCTTCCTCATTCGTCACAAAGACATAATAAATGGTTTCAGCGCCGGGTGCATGATGCCTGAGGTAAGTGATCGCTTCGTCTATGGTCATTTCAGTGGTAAGCGTAACGTAATCCTTAGTCATCCGGCCGCCGGCGGAGTCCTCATCATATTCCAAGAGAGTCTCAACCTCGGAGGCAATCTCCTCATCCATATAGGACAGCAGCTCTTCTTGTTTTTCTTCAGTCAGTCCCGAAAGTTTGTCGACAATGTCGTCCTGGGCCATATTGTCTATGACGCGAGACCTCTTATCTTCATCCATGCCCTCGATCAATTCAGAGAATAGTTCGGAGCCAACTTCCTCAAGGACTTCAGAAGCATCCTCAAAGTCCAGCAATTCAAAATAAGCCTGTCTGTGTTCCTCGCTGAGTTCCTCGAGAATTTCAGCCCGGTCTGCATAGTGCAGCTTTTCATCTAATGTTCGTACAGCCTCATAAGCCCCAAGCTCGAGGAGCTCTACCAGCTGTTTTATCAATTCCTCTTGTTCGATCTCCTGAAGATTTGCCATACGTCACCCCCGAGCTTTGTTACTTTATAAGTTATTCAATTATAAACCATTATCCAATTGGGGTTATTCTTTGTAGCCAAAGTTCTTGAGCATCAAGTCATTGTCCCGCCAGCCAGGACGAACCTTAACCCAGAGCTCCAGAAATACTTTGGATCCCAAAAGGCGCTCAATTTCCTCTCTGGCGCTTTTTCCCACGCCCTTTAATTTTCGTCCGCCTTTACCGATGATGATCCCTTTATGACTTTCGCGCTCACAGACAATGACCGCTCTAATATCCACCATGTCGCTGTTTTCACGATTCTTCATAGCCTCAATTTCAACTGCGACCCCATGGGGCACTTCCTGATCCAGATAGTGGAGCAGCTTTTCGCGAATAATCTCTGCGACAATTGCACGCTCAGGCTGATCCGTAATCATGTCTCCCGGATAATACATAGGTCCTTCCGGAAGATACCCAATCACTTTATCGATGACGACATTGATGTTTGCACCCTGGAGTGCCGACAGACTGACAATATCCTTAATAAAACTGTACTCACTGTAAATTTTTGTAATGATGGCATATTGCTCGGGCATGATTTTGTCTACTTTGTTGATGGCGAGAATCACAGGCGTTTTGACGTTCTGGAGATGCTCGAGAATAAACTTGTCTGACGGTCCGAGGGACAGTGAGTCATCCACCATAAAAATGATGGCGTCGACTTCCTTCAAGGTATCCAGCGCGGTTTTGATCATGAAATCGCCCAGCTTATTTTTGGCTCTTGTCATGCCGGGGGTGTCCACAAAAATGATCTGGCTATCCTTCGTCGTGTAAATCGCCTGAATTCTATTGCGGGTCGTCTGCGGCTTATCTGACATAATGGCGATTTTTTCGCCGGTAATCGCGTTAAGAAGTGTTGATTTCCCAACATTTGGTCTGCCTATAATTGAAACAAATCCTGATTTGAATGACAACTAAGTTCCTCCTGACATAAATGGTAAAACTTAAGTGAAAGACCTCTTATATTTGCAAGTCTGCCTGTGTAAAAGAATGTGGAAGCAGCTCAGACAGCCTGTGAACGACGAGGCTTCCCCCACGATCCAGGATCACATCGAGATCGCCAAATTCCATCAGCATTTGGCGACAGATGCCACAGGGATAGGTTGGCAGCTTTGATTCGCTGACAATCGCAATCGCCTTAAAGGACCTGCAGCCCTCTGAAACTGCTTTAAACAGCGCTGTACGCTCTGCGCAGTTGGTAGCCCCATAGGAGGCGCTTTCAATGTTGCAGCCCGTATAGACATCACCGGTGCTCGCCAGGAGCGCTGCACCCACATTGAACTTCGAATAGGGTGTATAGGCATATTGCATTGCTTCATATGCCATCTCAATGAGTTTTTCATAAGTGATCTCCATATTATGCCCCCTCATTCCAGACCGGCTCCAGCCACTGAGGTATAACCTGAATCCAAGTTACACCCGGATTCAGCTGTATAGCCGTGCCCTCTTCGGTTTTATAGATTGTTTGAGCGCGTCGGTCCGCTTTTTCCCATTGAATTGGAATTCGGGCACCCATACTCATATACCAGCCTTGGCCTGAACCAACGTCATCCATAACCAACCGGCCTTCATTGTCCACAGTTTTCGTTCTGACAGTTTGAATAATGACATTCGTCACCATGAGCGGTGTATTATCCAGTTCATCCACATGAGGCGCGCCATTGACCTGGCGGCTATAGGCTTTTAATGCCTCATCATAGAGATACCCTGATGCATAGCCGCTGCTGCCCTGTCTGTATACCAGCCTGACAGAACCGGCCTGATCTTCAGAAGGCGGCGCTGCGGTCTTCGCATAGATTGGAACATCAAACTCCGGCTCGACCCGGTATTTTTTCCTGTCAGCATCTTTTCGAATCGCGTTCAGGGTTGAGTACATATTATGCGGTATTTTCTTGTGACTTCTTCTCCAGAAAATATTTCGCCCTGCAGATAAGCCGTCAATATCCGCTACTTTTAGTTTGGACAGGTCATTAAAGGCTTGAGGGGATCCCCCAACATGGACATAGAGACCGTCATACTCAAGTGCCCTGTTTATGAAGTAGGGTCTTGCACTTCTGATGGGCCCGACTTCATAGTCACCCGTACTGGTAAAAACGGCCTCGTAGCGGGTAATGTTGCCCTCGGCCAGCATCTCGTATACGAAGAGTGCCTCTTTTAAACCTGACTGAGGCCTGGCGCCCGCGTGATTATCCATCATCACAAAGACAGGACGGTCTATAAGCCAGCGCGCCGTCCAGGTCTGGCTGTCTTCAGATGGCAGCTCGACGACAGGCTCAGGTTCAGGCTCCGGTTCCGGGACTGATACTTCTACAGGCTCCTGGACCTCGGCTTCAGGCTCAGCAACAGATGACCCGGGCGTACAGCCCACAAGTGCTGCAATCACACACACCCATAACGATAGCGTAACCAGTTTGCCAGACCTCTTTTTTCTCACCGAAAAGTTGTTTGGAAGCACATTGTCACTCAGTCGCTCCACGGCCCGCCACATGACTACACCTCACGGGTAATGCCAAGTTCTTCGAGGATTGACTCTTCCAGTGCGCGCATCTGTTTTTGGTCTTCGTCCGTTTCGTGGTCATAACCAAAGAGGTGAAGCATGCTATGGGCTGTCAAAAAACACATTTCACGTTCAAAGCTGTGCTTATAATCATTTGCCTGAGCCAGCGCGCGCTCGACGCTAATGACAATGTCTCCCAAATACATGGGATCAGGAAGGTCCTCCATATCTTTTATGGCGTCGTACTGAGGGAATGAGAGGACATCCGTGACTTTGTCGATCCTTCTGTGCTCAAGGTTGAGCTGATGAATCTCAGCGTCATCAACTAATGTAAGATCGACCTCGCACTCATAATCTTCAAGATTTTCATATTCGAGTGCCATTTCAATGACCTCAGTCAATTTGGCGACCAGCGATTCAGGTACAGATTTACGGTCCTGCCGGTCCTGAAAATTGATATGCACCATCTCCATTGCCCCCTATCAGAATTTTATCCTCTTCCCTGGCTGCGTCCGTCTTGTGACTCCCGGCTCTTTTTAAACCTTGCATTCTGTTTGGCTTCCTGTTTGGCTTCCTTTTTGGCTTCTTCTTTATACTGAATCCGCTTTTCATATTTGTCGTATTCCTGAATTATGCGCCGCACCAGCGTATGTCTGACGACGTCGCGATCCGTGAATTCGACCATGGAAATTTCTTCAACGGATTTTAGCACCTCGGCAGCATGAACCAGCCCCGACTTTTTTCCGGAAGGCAAATCGATCTGGGTAATGTCTCCATTGACTACCACTTTTGAGCCAAAGCCAAAGCGTGTCAGAAACATTTTCATTTGTTCAATGGTTGTATTCTGTGCTTCGTCCAGAATGATGAAGCTGTTGTCCAGCGTTCTTCCGCGCATATAGGCCAGCGGTGCTACTTCAATCAAACCGCGTTCTTTATATTTCAAATAGGTCTCTGTCCCAAGAATATCATAAAGCGCGTCATATAGCGGCCTCAAATAGGGATCGACTTTCATCTGCAGATCCCCGGGCAAAAATCCAAGGCTTTCCCCTGCCTCTACTGCAGGTCGAGTGATGACAATCCTGGAGACTTCGTCATTTTTAAAAGCCTTGACCGCCATAGCTACCGCCAGATAGGTCTTACCAGTACCTGCCGGACCAATGCCAAAGGTGACGTCGTGCTTCTGAATGGCTTTGACGTATTTCTGCTGACCCAGGGTCTTGGGCTTGACGAACTTTCCCTTTGAGGTGACCACGAGGATGGCGTCTGAAAGTCCGGGCAGTTTGTCGCCCTCACCTTCTCTGAACATAGTCATGAAATAGTCCAGTTTCTGGGCATCCAGCACTTCGCCGGCCTTTATGGCGCCAATCAGAACCTCAATCAGTTTTTCCACGACATGAACCGTTTGATCTTCTCCAATGATGATGACTTCGCCGTCCCTGGAGGCAAGCTTGACTTTAAAGGCATTTTCAATGCGCATCAAGTTTTCGTCCAGGTTCCCAAACAATTTATAAAGAACTTCCAAATTATCTACACTTATTCTTCGTTCATGTGTCTCCAATCGATTGATCCGCCCTTTCTGAAACGTTAAAACATCCTACCTTTGATTTTAACACAATCCATTGGTTTAGGCGTCAAAAGGATGCAAAAATCCGTCTGAAATAATTATTACGGTCCGCGTCCCCAATCTCAAATTGGGGACCGTAATATAGTTGTAACATAAAAAAAAGGCCGCTGAATCAGCGGCCTCGTTATTACTGATTTAATTGTTCCTTGACGAGTGTGGCAACCAGTTTCCCGTCTGCCAGACCTTTCGTCTTGGGTGTCATGATGGCCATGACTTTTCCCATGTCTTTAGGAGAAGATGCGCCTGTTTCAGCGATCGCCTCCAAAACCATGGCTTTGATTTGCTCCTCTGTAAGCTGTTCCGGAAGGTAGGCTTCTAAGATATGGATTTCAGCCAAAGCTTCATCCACCAGATCCTGACGGCCGCCTTTAGCGAATTCTTCAATGGCCGCTCGTTTCTGTTTGATTTGCTTGGCGACGATTTCCACAATATCCTGATCAAGAAGTTCTACGCGTTGATCGACTTCAACCTGTTTGACTGCTGCGCGAAGCATAGTGACGGTCGTTTTCCTAAGAACGTCCTTTTCCTGCATGGCAGTCTTGAGGTCCTGCATCAACAAATCTTTCAAGCTCATTCAACTCACCCCTGACTTCCAAGGAGAGCGACTAGAAAGATTTGCTCTTGCTCTTTCTTCTCGCAGCCTCGGACTTCTTCTTGCGTTGTACGCTTGGCTTTTCGTAATGTTTTCTCTTTTTGACTTCCGCAAGGACGCCAGCTTTTGACGTCTCTTTCTTAAAACGTCTAAGTGCACTATCTATTGTTTCGGTAGCTCCAACTTTAATTCCTGCCACAGCTATTCCCTCCCCCCGTGTCAAACTTGCATTCTGGTGACAGCACCGCTGTCGTTACAGAGGAATAATAACAGAATACTAGGACATTATACATTAGGAGCATTCAAAAAGCAACTGTATTTCGTATTGTACCGTTTTTATCAACCCGGAGGCCAGTCCAGATAGCGACCGCCTAAAAGATGGAAATGGAGATGATCCACAGTCTGCCCGCCATCTTTTCCGCAATTGTTGACGATCCTGTATCCGTTTTCTTTAAGCCCCAGCTCTGAAGCGACCTGTACAGCCACTTTAAAGACATGGGCAATCAATCCGGACTCAGCTTCACTGAGTTCATTTGTCGAAGCCAGATGCTTTTTGGGAACGATCAAAACGTGCACCGGCGCGACAGGCGATATGTCGTGAAAGACAATGACCTGCTCATCTTCATACGCTTTATTAGATGGGATTTCACCACCAGCAATTTTACAAAACAAACAATTCTGCATACTATGCCTCCTCATCCATTAAAGATCCCATAAAACCGTGCTCTGTCAACGCCTCAAGTTTAACCTTGGCAATCTTTCCAATATAGCCAGGGCCAGCCTCAACTTTGACTCTGAGATAATCCGGCGTCAGGCCTTCGATTTCTTTTATACCCAGTTCAGGAACCCCTTCAAACAATACTTCTTTGACACTGCCCAGCCATTGTCTGTTATAGTCGGACTCAAGCTGGTCCTGAAGCGCAATCAGCCGCTCGCTGCGTTCATGACGAACTGCGTGATCCACTTGATCCTTCATGGTCGCAGCAGGTGTCCCCGTTTTGGCAGAATACTGAAAGACGTGAATCTTTGCAAAGCCGACCTGTGAAGCCAGGGTTATGGTGTCCCGGAACATCTCTTCAGTTTCCCCCGGAAAACCGACTATGATGTCTGTGGTCAGGGACGGCCTGTCGAACTTGGTTTTCAAACGCTCTACAACCTCCATAAAATCCGAGGCGGTATATTTACGGTTCATGCGTTTTAAGACAGGATCTGAACCGCTTTGCAAAGATAAGTGGAAATGAGGGCATATAGATTTTAACCGGCTGAGACGCTCAACAAATTCCGCTGTCATCAGCATGGGTTCTATCGAACCCAACCTGAGACGCTTGACGCCTTCTATTGCGTCCACGCGCTCAATGACATCAATCAGACTCAGGGCCTGCGCCTCCGCCTGAGATTGCTCAACTTCTCTGCCGTAGGACGCGATATGAATTCCCGTCAGGACAAACTCGCTGAATCCGTGCCCGACAAGCCTTGTGACCTCAGATTCAATATGATCGATACTGCGGCTGCGTATTCTGCCTCGGGCATAGGGGATAATGCAATAACTGCAGTACTGGTTGCAGCCTTCCTGAATTTTTATAAACGCCCTGGTCCGGTCGCCATGCTCGTCAATTTCAAGCTCTTCAAACTCAGCGACCTCCATGATGTCGCCAACGGCGCTGACTTTGTCCCAGGGACCAAGATCCTCAATATAATCCACAATCTTCATGCGCTCGTTGGTGCCGAGCACCAGGTTGACCCCTTCAATCCGCATGACCTCATCCGCTGCCACCTGAGCATAGCAGCCGACCACAGCAATGACCGCCATGGGATTCTGCCGCCTAGCCCGTCTGGCTATAGACCTGGATTTCCGGTCGCCCAGGTTCGTGACGGTACAGGTATTGATGACATATACATCCGCTGGGTCATTCTCATGGACAATGTCGTAGCCTCGATCTCTGAACAGCTTCGCCATAGCGTCCGATTCGTATTGATTGACTTTGCATCCCAGTGTTGAAAATGCTACTGTTCTTGACACGTGTTACCTTCCTCCCATATCCCCGAGTACATACTGAATAATACTCAGCAGTGCCAGGCCCGCAGTCTCTGTCCTAAGGATTCTAGGACCGAGGCCGATAGTTATAAATCCCATCTCACTCAGTTCATGTACTTCTTTTTCAGTCAGACCGCCTTCCGGCCCAATCATGATCGCCACTCGACGCTGCAGATCATCACGCCGCTGCGCTTCCTCCAAATGTTCCATCAGCGGTTTCAACGCTGCCCCTTCATAAGCCAGGAGCTTGAGTTCATCCTGAGATGTTAACTCTTGGATTGCCTTCAGCCTGACAGGCTCTAAGACCTCCGGTTCCAGAGCCCGCTTGGACTGCTTTGCTGCTTCGTGGGCAATCCGGTTCCAACGCTCTGTTTTCTTGGCTGCATCCTTTGCATCCCTTATTCTGGCAACGCAGCGCTCACACTCCACGGGTACAATTCTGACCGCCCCAAGCTCTACTGCTTTCTGTATAATGAACTCCAGTTTGTCGTGTTTGGGAAGCCCTTGAAAAAGCGTAACCTCTACAGGAGATTCCCTGTGGATTTCAATCTTCTTGAGACATAAAACTTCCATGACACTGTCTTCAGTCTGATTCAAAAGCGCCGTCTTTATTTCAGCTATATATTCACCACCGTCTGCATCCGTCAGCTCAATGTGGTCACCTACACTCAGCCTCAGCACCCTCAACGCGTGATGCACTTCCTCCTGTGACACAACTCGCACTGTACACGGGCATTCCATAATGACTTGGTCGACAAATAGTCTATGCATGTCCGCCGGCGCGCACCAGAAGTGCTCGCCATTCTCCTCTCTCACGCACTTCCAAGACTTCGTACCCATTTTTAGACATGGCTTCAAGGACAATTGACAACTTTTTATCCAATATTCCTGAACTGATCCAGACTGCCTCTGGATTCAAATAGGATTTCATGCTGTCCGCAAGGGAGGCGACAACATCCGCAATGATATTTGTCACCACGAGGTCCGCCGGCGAATCGACGACCTGCATCAGGTCACCTTCACAGACCTGGATCACATCAGTAACTTGATTGGCCTCGACGTTTTCTCTCGTGACTTCCACTGCTGCGGGGTCAATATCTGCCGCTACGACCTCCCCGGCGCCGAGTTTCGCAGCCACTATAGCCAGAATACCGCTGCCACAGCCAATATCGTAGACTTTGCTGCCTTGCACAAGATTTTCTTCCAGAAGTTCCGCACACATAGTTGTGGTCTCATGTGTCCCGGACCCGAAGGCACCGCCAGGATCCAGCTCGATCACCAAGTCGAGAGGCTCAGCGTCAAGGACTTGCTCCCAGGACGGCTTGATGATCAAATGTCTGCCAATACGTACGGGATGGTAATATTTTTTCCATTCGTTTGCCCAGTCAGACTCTCTGACTTCTTTAATTTCAACTTCTCCAAGTCCGGGATCCAGCCCAAAGGTCGAAAGGTCAGCGACTTGGGCCTGAATCACAGGGATGAGCGCTTCCGGCGCCTCCATTTCCATATAGGCTTTGACAAGCGCGCCTTCAAACTCAAATTTAATTTCGCTTCGGTCAAAATAATCCCAGTCCCCTTCATAACCTTCATTGAAAATAGGATCGTTGGGGTCCTCGACGACAATGCCCTGAGCGCCCAGCTCATATAATAAATTTGTGACTGCGTCCACAGCCATTGAGGTTGTTTTGACTTTTACTTCAAACCAGTTCATGGTTTCTCCTCCAATACGGTCTAATACAAACTGTTGTGAATCCTGCTGAAATTATATCACATCTTCCTTCTGAATTTACAGCAAAGCAGACCTGAAGCGGCATTCGTTTCACGGGAACGAATGCCGCTTCAGGTCTGCGCACAGCAAAACAACTATGGTTCAATTATTAAAGGCTTCTTTGACCTTCTCAAAAAACTTTTTTTCACCTTTGGGCTGATCCGTTTTTTCCGCTTCAAGCTTTTCACCCATAGACTCCGCAAAGGCTTTGAGCGCTTCTTTCTGCTTGTCGCTGAGTTTTGTCGGAATCTTAACTATGACGCGAACATACTGGTCGCCACGGCCATAACCATTGAGAACAGGAACGCCCTTGCCTTTAAGTCGGAAGGTTTTTCCGCTTGGGGTACCTTCCGGTATTTTATAGGACACTTTTCCGTCAAGTGTTGGCACTGTGACCTCGTCTCCAAGCACTGCCTGAGTGTAGGAGATCTCTATGTCGCAGAAGATATCGTTGCCATCCCGCTTAAAGATGTCGTGGGCAAGCACCTTGAGGACGACGTAAACATCCCCTCTTGGACCGCCTTTGGCGCCCAAATCGCCCTCTTCTCTAAGCGTCATCTGATTGCCGGTTGAAACACCTGCTGGAATTTTGACATCAATAGTGCGTTTTTTCTTAACTTTTCCTTTACCCTTACAGGTGTGGCACGGCTTCTCTATGGTTTTGCCCGTGCCGCCGCAAGCCTGGCAAGGGCGCACTGAAATAGTCTCGCCAAATAGGCTGCGCTGGGAATATTTAACTTCACCGGCGCCGCCGCACTGAGAACATGTATTGACTTTCGAGCCTTCCTCCGCACCTGTGCCGCCACAGGTATGGCAGTCCTCAGTACGATAAAACTCAATCTTTTTATCAACGCCAAAAGCTGCCTCGACAAAGGTCAGCGTCATGTCCACTCTAAGATCTGCGCCTTTGGTCGGACCCGCACGTCGTCCGCTTGAACGGAAACCGCCAAACCCGCCGCCAAACATCTCATTCAAAATGTCCTCAAAACCGCCAAAATCGCCAAAGCCGCCTGCGCCGCCATATCCGCCTGTATTCTGATTTACGCCGGCATGCCCGAATTGATCATAAAGATTGCGCTTTTCAGTATCGCTGAGAACTTCATAAGCCTCGTTGATCTCTTTAAATTTCGCTTCAGATTCTTTATTATCCGGGTTTTTGTCGGGATGATACTTCATCGCCAGTTTACGAAACGCTTTTTTTATTTCATCCTCAGAGGCACCTCTGGCGACGCCTAGAACCTCGTAATAATCCCTTTTATCCAAAATCCCTACCGCCTTTCTTTCGATGGATCGAGAAGATGCCTATGCAGATTAAGTTTTGCAGGGCGCCCAGCAAGATCCGTGTTTTAGATCTCGCTGGGCACCTGTTAGACATCTCTTTCTATTATTAATCCACGACTTCGTAATCGGCGTCGACGACTGTGTCGTCGACCGTTGGATGGGATGTCGAGTCATTTGCGCCGGCATTAGTCTGAGCTTCTTGTGAGGCTTTCTCATACATTTTTTGCGCAATCGGATGGAACGCGTTGGTCAGTGCTTCAACCGCAGCCTTAATAGCCTCTGCGTCGCTGCCTTCCAGGGACTTTTTCGCAGCTTCAATTTTTTCTTTGAGATCCGTTTTCTCAGCTTCTGTCGCACCGTCTCCAATTTCAGCAAGGGCTTTTTCAGATTCATAGATCATGTTGTCTGCATTGTTTCTGACTTCCGCGAGTTCTTTGACTTTGAGGTCTTCTTCTGCAAACATCTCTGCTTCTCTGACCTTTTTCTGAATTTCTTCCTCGTTCAAATTGGTCGTCGCTGTGATTGTGATGTGCTGAGTCTTGCCTGTGCCAAGATCTTTAGCGCCAACATGTACAATGCCGTTGGCGTCAATGTCAAAGGTGACTTCGATCTGCGGCACGCCGCGTCTTGCTGGAGGAATACCGTCCAGCTGGAAGCGGCCAAGGGTGACGTTATCCTTGGACATAGGACGCTCGCCCTGGAGAACGTGAATATCAACCGCAGTCTGGTTGTCAGCTGCTGTGGAGAAAATTTGGCTCTTTTTAGTAGGAATAGTGGTATTTCTCTCGATCAGCTTGGTGAAGACGCCGCCGAGGGTTTCAATGCCGAGAGAAAGTGGGGTGACATCGAGGAGAAGGACATCGTGAACTTCGCCGGAAAGAACACCTGCCTGAATAGCAGCGCCAAGGGCGACGCACTCATCCGGGTTAATACCTTTATGCGGCTCTTTGTTAGTGTATTTCTTGACCACAGCCTGCACCGCCGGCGTTCTGGTAGATCCGCCGACGAGGATAACCTGATCGAGCTCTCCAGCCTGAAGATTCGCGTCAGCAAGGGCTTTCTTGAGCGGCTCAATGGTCAAATTCACTAGATGCTCTGTCAACTGGTCAAATTTTGCGCGTGTCAAATCCATATTGAGGTGAAGCGGACCATCTGCTGTCGCAGTGATAAACGGCAGATTGATATTCGTAGTTTGAACAGTCGAAAGCTCTTTCTTTGCTTTTTCAGCCGCTTCTTTCAAGCGCTGATGAGCCATTCTATCCTTAATGAGGTCAATGCCGTTTTCTTTCTTGAAGCTGTCAGCAAGGAAGTTGACGACTACTTCGTCAAAGTCATCACCGCCAAGGTGGTTGTTGCCGTTAGTCGCGAGAACTTCAAACACGCCGTCTCCAATTTCCAGGACGGAGACGTCGAAGGTACCGCCGCCAAGGTCGAAGACGAGAATTTTCTGTTGCTTGTCTGTTTTATCGAGACCATAGGAAAGTGACGCAGCTGTTGGCTCGTTGATGATCCGCTTAACGTCGAGACCGGCGATTCTGCCAGCGTCTTTTGTCGCCTGACGCTGGGCGTCTGAGAAGTATGCCGGAACTGTGATGACGGCTTCGGTGACTTTTTCACCAAGATAAGCTTCAGCGTCTGCTTTGAGCTTCTGTAGAATCATAGCGGAGATATCCTGTGGCGTATAATTTTTCCCGTCAATTTCGACATGGAAATCTCTGCCCATGTTGCGCTTGATTGAAGCAATGGTTCTCTCAGGATTTGTAATAGCCTGACGCTTTGCGGTTTCTCCGACGAGTCGCTCACCGCTTTTGGTGAATGCGACCACGGAAGGTGTGGTTCTATTGCCTTCAGCGTTAGGAATTACAACTGGCTCTCCGCCCTCGAGAACAGAGACGCAGGAATTGGTGGTGCCAAGGTCAATACCGATAACTTTTGCCATTCTGATTTCCTCCTAATATAAAGTCAGTTTGATTGTGTTTTCATAATGGTTGTGCGGACAGATTCATTTGAACCAAAGTCAATTGCCTTAAAAAAGTCAATAGCTTTTAATGAGAAGATACCTTGACCATAGACGGACGAATCACCTTTTGGTTCAGGGTATAGCCTTTTTGGAACTCATCAAGAACCGTATCCGGCGCTATGCCTTCAGCAGCCTCTGTCATGACCGCGTGATGCATGACCGGGTCAAAGAGTTGTCCGACAGCCTCAATGGTAGCCACACCATAGTCCTTCAAAAGATCACTCAAGCTTTTGCGAATCATTTCTATGCCGCTGATCAGATTTTTGTTCTCTTCGCAGTCGTAATCCACCGCGCTTAAAGCTCTGTCGAAATTGTCCAGGACTTTCAGGAGATCGACGACAAGTTTTTCGTTGCCGAATTTGATCAGCTCCTGCTTCTCTTTTTCAACGCGTCTTCTGTAGTTTTGATATTCAGCGGTCAGACGCAGGAACGCATCACCTTTGGCGGCCAATTCCTCCGTCAGACGTTTAATTTCCTTGTCTGCGTCGTTTGTCGGGGGCTCGGGTGTTTCCAGGTGACCATCGGCCACCTCATTTTCCTTTGTCCCCTGAGGAGCTGTCTCAAGAATCGTTTCCTGTTCATTTGCTGTCTGCTCTTTGTGTGTTTGTTTTTTCAATCTTTACACCTGCCTGTCTTATAAGTGGATGCCGGAAAAAAGCTCGGATAAAGTTTCCCTGATATAGTTCACCATGGTCATGGCGTGGCCGTAATCCATGCGGGTCGGTCCCAAAAGCGCGATCTTGCCGGCCGCCACATTATTGACGCGGTAAGGGGTCGACACGACACTGCAGCTGGAAAAAGCCTCCAGACCAATTTCCGAACCAATTCTGACGGAAATGCCTTCATGCTCGAGAACTCCAATCAGACGTTCCACAATTTTGTTTTGTTCGAGGGCCTCTGAAAGCGATTTGGCTTTCTGTCGCTCTTCAAAGTCCTGCATGGCATAAATTCTGTCTTTGCCTTCAATGACATACTCAAATCGGTCGAATTCCCTGAATGTCTCCCTGACAATGGGAAGAAGATACTCGAGTACTCGGCGGTACTCAGGGTATTCCACCATGAGAGCGCCCATCTTCCTGATGTCGATCTCTTCAATGTGGCGCTCGTTGAAACGCTCACGGATAAGATCCGAAAGGGTATCCAACTCATTTTGCTCAACATCTACAAAATCGATTGGGATAGATTTAAAAACCCCTGAATCCGCCACAAGAATCATCAACACTTTCGAATGGATGATTTTGACCAGCCTGAAATTCGTCAGCCGGCTCTTCTTGAATTGCGGCAGTGAAATGACAGAAACCATGCCGGTCAATTGACTCAGCAACTGAGCAGCCTGTCTGACGACGTCCTCAACCTCGATCAGGTTGCCGTGAAGAAGCCCTTTGATGAGATCCATCTGATCCTTGTCAATGGGGCCGTCTGTCAGCAAACGGTCGACATAGAGCCTGTACCCTTCCTCGGAAGGAATGCGCCCGGCCGATGTGTGAGGTTGAAGCAAGTACCCCAGTTCTTCCAGGTCCGCCATTTCATTTCTTATGGTCGCGGAACTGATGCCTACCGGGAACTTCTTGGCTATTGTTCTGGAGCCTACGGGCTGAGCGGTATCGATGAAGTCATCAATTATGAGCTTCAGGATCCGCAGCTTGCGATCGTTGATTTGCATGCCTTCACATCCTTGTTGTTAGCACTCATGTTTGACGAGTGCTAACTCGATCAAATTTAGAATACCACCGCCTCCTTCACCTGTCAAGAGTTTCTCTGAAAAACGCAGAAAAAGGAAAACGAAAAGGAAATCTTGAAGGGTGCAGAACCTAAAAATGGATGTAAAGGGAAGCCTCAGCTTACTCAGGTCCCCTAACATCCATATTGTCCAAAGTCATCACATAAGGTGTCATGGACTAACCATATGCCTGCCCATTACCCGACCCTATTACTGTTTGTAAAATTCATTCAAAAAATTCTACAATAACAGCATTGGCAAAATCCAGGCCTGCCTCTGTCAGTCTCAGGTGCTCCTTCTGAAGGTCAATCCAGCCTGTCCCTTTTAGTTTTTCAATGGCGGTCTTCTTTTCATTTAAAAAGGATTTTCCGTATCTCGCCTGATACTGCGAATAGGGGATCCCCTCAGAAAGTCTCAGGCGCAGCATGATCCACTCTTTTTCGTCCTCCTGAGGGCTGATGGCTTCCTCTGAAATAACGGGCAGCGTTTCATGGCTCAAATCATGAATATATCGGTTGAGATCCGAGGTGTTTTCATAGCGCACACCATTCAGATATCCATGGGCAGACAGTCCAATTGCCGCATAGGAACCGCAGTTCCAATAGTTTAAATTATGCCGGCACGCTCTTCCCGGCTTCGCATAGTTTGAAATTTCGTAATGCTGATAACCCCGTTCTCTCAGAACTTCACGGATCCTATGGTCCATCTCCCGTTCCAGAGTTTCCTCCGGCAGCTTCAGAAGACCCTGGCGCTCCATTCTGTCAAAAGGCGTCCCCTCTTCAATCTTCAAACCATAAGCTGACACATGCTCCGGATCAAATTGTTTCAACCAACTCAGCGTCTCGTCTATGGCGGACAAAGTCTGTCCGGGCAGTCCTGTCATCAGATCCAGGTTGATATTGTCGAATCCCGTTTGGCGCAAGGCGTTAAAAGCTGTCGTGACCTCTTCCGGCGAATGGATGCGGCCTATGGCCCTCAGCAGGCTGAAGTCCATACTTTGAACGCCCATACTGAAGCGGTTGACACCAATACTTTTAAGAGTCTTAGACAAAGCTAAATTGACGGATTCCGGATTGCCTTCAACGCTCCATTCAGAAAGCGAGGACAAATCAAAAAAGCGTTCAAACAGCCTGGAGAGCCTGTGCCAATCCTGGTCCTCCAGCAGTGTAGGTGTTCCGCCGCCAATAAAAATGGTTTCAGGCATCAGTCGGCCATAACGGGCTGCATGAAGCTGCACTTCCTTCTCGAGGGCATCCAAATAATCCACTCGCCGGCTCAAATCCGGCATGGAGCAAAAATCGCAATAGTAGCATTTGCTCCTGCAGAACGGAATGTGTACATATAATCCCAGACTCATTTGGCGCCTCCATTTCAATGACTGGCAGTGACCTGCACTGCGTTTTCCCAAAACACGAACGCGGCTCTTCCCCGGTCCATCCCGGAGAAAAGCCGCATAAAAAAGTTATGGTTAATTATGGCTATCTATGGTTATTTGCTGTCGTCGTATTTGAGAACCTCGAGGAATGCCTGCTGAGGCACTTCCACGGAACCCAGCTGACGCATCTTCTTCTTGCCTTCCTTTTGCTTCTCAAGCAGCTTTTTCTTACGAGAAATGTCGCCGCCGTAGCACTTTGCCAGCACGTCTTTTCTCAGCGCGCTAATGGTCTCCCTGGCAATGATATTGCTGCCGATGGACGCCTGAATAGGCACCGCGAACTGATGGCGCGGAATGACTTCCTTAAGCTTCTCACAAATAACACGGCCTCTCGATACGGCTTTTGAAGAATGCACAATCATAGAAAACGCGTCAATCAAATCTTTGTTGAGCAGGACGTCCAGTTTGACCAGATCCGACTCACGGTATTCCTTAAATTCATAATCCAGCGACCCATAACCGCGGGTCTTGGATTTCAAAGCATCAAAGAAATCATAAATGACTTCGTTCAGCGGGAGCTCGTAATGGAGCCTGACGCGCTTAGCATCCAAATAATCCATGGAGAGCATGACGCCTCTTCGATTCTGGCACAGCTCCATAATGTTGCCTACGTATTCAGTCGGACAGAAAATATGCGCGTCCACAATAGGTTCTTCCATGGTCAAAATGGACTGGCGATCCGGCAGATTCGTTGGATTCTGAACCATGACCACCTCGCCGTCCGTTTTGGTAATTCTATAAATAACACTTGGCGACGTCGCAATCAAATCCAGGTCGAATTCCCGTTCGAGACGCTGCTGTATAATTTCAAGGTGCAGAAGCCCTAGAAAGCCGCAGCGGAATCCAAAGCCGAGGGCTACTGAAGTTTCAGGTTCGAAAGTCAGCGCCGCATCATTGAGCTGAAGCTTTTCAAGGGCGTCGCGAATTACATCATAGCTTTCGCCTTCTGCCGGATAAATACCGCAGTAGACCATAGGCTGAGCCTTTTTGTAACCCGGGAGCGGCTCTGGCGCAGGCCGTTCCGCTTCCGTAATGGTATCGCCCACTCGACAGTCTATGACGTTCTTAATGCTAGCCGTTATATAGCCGACATCTCCTGCCTTGAGAACCTCGACAGGTGCAGCGCTAGGAATAAAGATGCCTACCTCGACGACCTCGAAAACCTTTTTCGCAGCCATCATCATAATTTTTGTCCCTTTTTTGACCTGACCCTCTTTGATTCGTACTATTGCCACCGCACCCCGATAGGAGTCATAATAAGAGTCGAAGATCAGCGCTTTCAACGGACCTTCCTCGTCTCCGTTCGGTGCCGGCACTTTATGTACCACAGCTTCAAGGACATCTTCAATATTCAGGCCGTCTTTGGCAGAAATCAGCGGCGCGTCCTCTGCGAGGATGCCTATGACCTCCTCAATCTCATGTTTGATTTCATCCGGTCTCGCGCTCGGCAAGTCAATTTTATTGAGAACCGGCACGATTTCGAGTCCCTGCATGTCCGCGAGGTGAACGTTTGCCAATGTCTGTGCTTCAACCCCTTGGGATGCGTCAACCACCAGAACTGCACCTTCGCAGGCAGCAAGGCTTCTGGAGACTTCATAAGTGAAATCCACATGGCCCGGGGTATCGATCAAGTTCAAAATGTATTCTTCGCCATCTTTAGCTTTATACACAAGACGCGTGGTTTGCAGCTTGATGGTAATGCCACGCTCCCGCTCCAGGTCCATAGTGTCCAGGATTTGGTCCTTCATTTCACGTTGAGTCAGAAGTCCGGTGGTCTGGATCAAACGATCTGCCAGAGTTGACTTGCCGTGGTCAATGTGCGCAATGATGCTGAAGTTCCTTATTTTGTCCTGTCGATTCAAGTGTTTCGACATGAATTTTATTCCTCCTATTTAGTGCTGTTCAAAGTGTCGCTGAACCGTGAAATTCCAGTCAATTATAACACAGCGGCCACCCCTTCACAACGAGAATGTGCTAAGGTGTTGTCAGGTTTATGTAAAATGCTTGTAATTATCGTTGCTTTTTATAATTCGACATGATAGAATACTTTTGTTGAACATCTAAGTGGGAGGTGAAAGTAAATGGCAAATATAAAATCTGCCGAGAAAAGAATTTCAGTAATCAAAAAGAAGACGCTTTTGAACAAGTCCCGCAAATCTGCTCTTAAGACCGCAGAGAAGCGTTTCCTCGAGGCAATTGCAGCTGGCAATAAGGCACTCGCTCAGGAAAAGTTGACTTTCGTTGAGAAAAAGCTTTCCCAGGCTGCTTCTAAAGGTACCATTCATAAGAATGCGGCTTCAAGAAAGATTTCCCGTCTCAATAAGCGCCTCAAAGACATGATCGCTGGATAAACTTTCTTAAACGCCGTCACGTTCCCCAAGAAAGTGTTCACTTTCAAATAAGTTGAGCCGTTGAGAAATCAACTTGTCAAATAAGCGTATGATCTTATCAAGAGATCATACGCTTTTTTATTTTTTGTTCCTGAGGAATGGAGAATGCAGTTAATAAGCGTACTGCTGAGGGAACCCTGGAATGACGCTAAGTCCCAAAAGGCCTGAGCGGCCGACGCACTGAGATTGACGTCAGCAGTGCTTCAAAGGCGATCCAGGCGTTGATCCTGCCTGTCTTAATCCAGTGATCAAGACGCGCCGCTTCAATTATATATCCGCTGAGCAAATCCACATCAAAACTTCTCGCCTGCTTTGCCATGATTTTCGCTCGGAAGGCGTGCAGTGACATACGCTTGGCTATGTCCGCCTCGCTATAGCCCGTGTTCGACATTAAACGGATTAAATGCATCTGCGTCAGGGCTTTATACAGTGTCCCAAGCAGCATGACTTCCGACTCGCCATCTGACCGGAGCGACTCCAGCATAGCCAAGGCTCTTGGAAGATCCTGAGCAATGGCAGCATCCACAAGCTTAAAACTGCTGGCCTCCAGATTCTGAGGCACCACTTTGAGAATGGCGTCCTTGGTCAGCTGTCCCTTCTCTGCACATAAGGAAATTAGCACTTCCAAATGCTGATCAATTTCCTGAAGCGAGATTTCCGCTCTGTATTCCAAATAGGCCAGCCTTTCAACTAAATACTGGCGGGTTCTGTCGTCCGATTCGACACCGCCCTTTTTTAGCCGTTGGGCAATCCATTTTCTGAACTCTGTTTCATCCAGTCGTTCAAAGGAGACCACACGGCCGTGCTTCCCCAGTCGCTCGCTCCACTTCAGGCGCTTGTCCGGCGAAGGTTCACAAATAAAAATTGCAACGGTTGAAGAAGAAGGATTGTCGAAACAAGTCTTTAACGCTGCTTCACCCGAAATAGTGAAAGTCGCTTTCTTCGCAAAGAAACCAGAATTTTTGAAAATAATCAGCCGGCGTTCTGACAGGAACGGCAGCGTCTCCATTTTTTCAACCATTTCTTCTGCGCTGAGCTGGTCCGCATTCTCCACTTGGAAGTTAAAAGGCTCAGCAGCAGGATCAACAAGTGATTTCTTTGCGTGAGCCAGCATGCTGTCCATGAGAAAAGTCTCAGGTCCCCAGAAAAGATACAACGGCTTTAGTGCGTTGCTTTTCAAATCATCATAAAATTCTTTGTATGCCAAATGAACACCTCACACTTTACGCCATCTCGAATTTTACCAAATAGCAGCAATAGGCTGCGACTTTGTGTCTTAAATCTTATCCTGTCAAAATTAATTTTTCAGCCACTGCCTGGACCAAACGGATTCCCCATCCGTTTTCACCTCAATACAGCCGCTGAGGTCTGTCCTGTAGGTGATAAACTTGTTTTCAAACAGGGTATCAAGGGTGATCCTGCCAGGGTGGCCAAAACTGTTCCTGCCCACCGAGATCACAGCCATCCCGGGCTTCAGCGCTGAAATGAAAGCCTCCGAGCTTGAAGTCTTTGAACCGTGATGCGCCACTTTCAATATGGTTTTCAGCGAAGGAATCCTATCTATTATAGCATACTCCTGCCTTGCAGTGATATCTCCTGTAAACAGAAAAGACAGTTCGCCGGTGACATAGGTCATGACAATTGAGGCTTCGTTGGCTCCCATGTCCACTGCGTCTTCCGGCGGAGACAACACCTCAAGGTGACTACCCTTGAGTCCTATCCGGTCACCGGTGTGGACGTAGAAGATCTCGACGCCTCTACGTGACGCGACCTCTGTCAAACTGCCATAAGACTCCGGCCGGACGGCTCCGGAAAGGACCAGGCTGCCCACTTTCAGACGTTCAAGCACAGCCTCCGCGCCCCCTATATGGTCCATGTGGGGATGCGTCAGCACCATAAGGGATAAGGTAGAGACGCCGGATTTAAGCAGCAGTTGATCCATCTCCCTAAACGCCCTGCCGTCACCCGAATCAATTAAAATGTTCTCACCTGCCCGCGTCTGTATCAGTGCTGCATCTCCCTGGCCAACATCAAAGAAACGAATCCTGTCCACCGGCTGCAGCCAAGCTTCAAATGGCAGCCCAAAGAGAATCAAAGCTAATAAACCTATGGATCCCAATATTCTGACCCTACCATAGTCAAAGAACTCTCGGCGTGACTTTCTCATAGCCAACACAATCAGAATAGCCGCAACACCCGCACTCTTAAACACACCGGGTGTCGCAGCCGGGATTGACGGATGCGCAGTCATACCTTCTGCGAAACGAACCACCGCCTCAATCAGCCGCAGCCCCTGACTTGACATCCATCCAGTCAGCGCCGGCAGCACCGGAAGCGGTGACAGCGGAAGGGTCAAGAAAGCCAGCGGTAAAGCCAACCCAGTGAGAAAAACGACGGGCAAATTGACAATGACTGAAATCAGCGACAGCGTATTGAAATGCCATGCCGCGGGCAGCGCAGTGGCGACGAGTACCGAGAAACTCAGTGCCAAAGCGTTGAGGAAGCCTTTGACAGGATTCCCTTTCCGGTCCGGTTTGGCCAGCACAGGCAGCACCACCGCAATACCAAATACAGCGGCCATGGACATCTGATAGCCCACATCAAAGAGCAGTACGGGACGAAACACGAGTATCCCCATTCCCGTCAGTGCCAGCCCACTCAACCGGTCATACTGTCTCCCTAAGGTCTGAAGCCCACCCGCCAGGATCAGCATGCCTGCTGCCCGCATGGCTGAACTGCGAAGTCCAACAAGTCCAAGAAAAAGCAGCAGCAGCACAACGAGACTCAATTTTCTCAAAATATAAGGCAGTTTGGTCCGTTCCAGCAGTATTTCAGCACCTGTAAACAAGATACCAAAATGAAGACCGGATACTGCAAGAATGTGTGCTGTCCCAGTTTGTCTGTAAATTTCCAGAAGTTCCGGATCCAAATCTGCCGTATCTCCAAGAATCATGGCTGCTGCCAGCTGCCCTTCCTCTGCGCCTAGCCGGTTCAGCAGGACATCCAGGATCCGCTGCCGCACCTTTTCCCTAAACGAAGCGACCCTGTGGGGGCTGTGATCCAGAGCCTCTGCGCCCACCACTTCCCCTTGATAGGCAATGCCTCTCGAATCCAGAAACTGCCTGTAATTGAACATCCCCGGATTTCTGGGCAGCGACGCAGAGTTCAGCGTCATAGTCAGTCGGTAATATCCGCCAATCTTCATCTGTTCCAGCGGTTTAAACACAGCAGCAAAGGTTTCCGGAAGCCGGATGACCTCCTGTCCTTGCTCTGATTCGTCACTGCTTAAATGCCCAACGACATGAAAAACCAACTTTTCTTCGCTCAACGCGCTGTACCGGTCAACATAACCGACTGCCACAACACGAAGCGGCATTTCCATCCTGGGTATAGTTTGACGGTTCAACATGGGACTATAACCAAACGTAAACATAAGGAGCACAAGAATTAAAGCCTTAGGTCTGCCGCTTTCCGAAGCAATCCACGCAAAGCCCATCGCAATCAAAGCGGCAAGCCAAATCTCCAAGCGCCCCGAAGCCGCTGTAATTCCAATTGCAAGCCCGACCCAGGCTATGATTGAAGGACGGCGCATAGTCACTTCTCCTCAAAAGATTGATATCGTACAATACTATTATTACATTTAATGTAAAATAGTGTCAATCTCTCGAGAAAATAAATACATAGTTTAACAATTTTAATATTACCGTCCGCGCGGCTTGTGGCCTATTGTCCCCACCCTGAAGTTGGGGACGCGGACGGTAATATTTTTGTTACAATCACACGCCATAACCAGCCACATAAAAAGGAGCCGAACCCCACAGGGCCAGCTCCCTTCCTCTATAAAACACACACAGCTTACTTTCTGTCTTTGTCCGAATACGTGTCAATTTCATCCAGGTTCAAAGGCTTCAAAAGATTTGCCTTCTTAAATGCGATCAACAGCGGATAACCAACAATGCCGCCGCCGATAGCCTGCGTCATGTTGTAGGGCACACCAGCCACAGCTTGGGCAAAGCCGTAAAGAAAATATTCATAAACCAGATATCCGCCAATCATGCAGACGCCGCCGGCAATAAACGCGACAATGTATGCACCGGTCAAGCGGGCCAGCGACTGTCCTCTATGATAAAAAGCCTTGAAGATCCAACCCGCCAAAAAAGCGTCCAGCGCCTTAATCAACAGCGTCGCAGGCGCATAAATGGTGTAGCCGCTCAGGAAATCAGCAATCATGGAGCCTATGCCCGCTGCAAACGCGCCATAGACCGGACCGAGTACAATGCCACTCAGGTAAACAAGGCTGTCTCCAATATGGATATAACCTTTTGGAATTGGAATCTGGATCAGCAGGGTACCAATCGCTACCAACGCTGCCAGCAGACCTATCAGAACCACGGTTTTAGTAGATAGTTTTTTCAAGTGTCGTTCCTCCCTCACGTTGACTGTGCCCTACCTTTTAGTAATTGTTCCGGTAGGGTACAAGGTGGATTATAACACTCCAAACAATACAGGATCAACACAATTTAACGAAAATTGTATCGCAACACTGGTACCCGCTTTAACACCGTATCGATCACAACTATGCAATCAGCGAGTTGCCGGAAGCTGTGTCTCCTTCTCCTTCAATTGAACCGGTTGTCCAGACCCATCCAGTTTAATGAAGTACTCATGCCTATGATTTCGCTGCAGCGCACCATCCACAATCAGTCCATTGTTGATCAACATTTTCATTTGAGTCCTGTGTGCAAGAATCGCTTTTGCCTTTTGATCCGCAACCCGCTCAATATCAATGATGGTTGTGATCTCTTCAATTGGACTGCCCATAAGAAGCCCATTTTTGAGCCGCCCTGCCCTGTTGTCCACTGTGGCCAGATAAACCGCCTGCGGCGCGTAATTGAGTTTACCCTCATGGAGAAGTTTCATCATCCATCGGTGAACCGTCTTGTGATCTGGATGATGTGAGATGCCGTTGACTTCAAAGGTGTAGATCAATTCAGGCTGCAGGGCGTTCAGATGAGCGGCCAGTTTTTCAACGGCTTCGATCTCGTCCTGATCCACCAAAGTCGCGTCCATATAGTCGAGAAAATGAACTTTCGCAACACCCATAAGCTCCGCCGCTCTGAGCAGCTCCTGCTCTCTGACCGGACCCAAATCTTCCTTTTTCACATAGTCTCGGTCATATGCTGTACTCGCCTCGCCTTTAGTCGCGCAGATCAAATGGGTCTCCCAACCCATCTCAGCCAGTTGAATCAAGGTGCCTCCAATTATAATTGCCTCATCATCAGGATGCGCAAAAATGCCAATCGCTCTATTCATTGTGTACCCTCCGTTTCTGCATTGGTTTACGTTCGTTTCGCTTCAAAATAATCTTTAATCGTGTTCCTGGCAACCTCTGATAAACCAAGCCAGTCGAAGACCACGCCACTTGCTTCCGCTCTCAAGTCTTCATTACAGAGGTGCCCAAAACGCCGGTAATGGTCCACTGCCAAAGTTTTCAACCTCAAATAGGACGCGTCGCAACCTTCCAGAGGCGGAAGCGGCATTTGTCTGAGGGGGGTTGCATACAGTTCAAGAACATCTCCCTTGCGCTTTCCTCTGACACTGAGCCAGAATTCATAGACCTCTGTGATCAGAATGAGGCTCACCGCAAGCAGGTCCTCCTGGCTTAAGCCGCTGTTGCTAATCTGTTTGTCCGGTTTAACCTCTTCTAACCCAACTAAAGGCGTCAAATAATAAAGGTCCGCACTTCCATAAAATGGCTGATCCGTATAAGCAAAGGCATTGTTGAGGGCTCTGTGGGGCGCCACAATTTTGGGTCCTTCAAACAGCGTGGCTGTCCTGGGCCACTGGAGAGCATACCAAGGGCGGACCCCATTTACGACTTCCCTCCGCTTTGAAAGTTTGCCCCTAAAACGGCTTAGATGCCTATAAGCATTGGGATAACGCGTTTCAAATTCCTCAATTTCCTGAGGAATGTACAGCAGGACGAAACGAGCTTCCAAATCAACTTTGCCGCGCTTGACTTGACTATTCTTATAAAAAGGCACCAGCAGAGCTTCTTCAATCTCCAGGGATAGAGCTTCTTCAGGCGTGAGGACAAAGACGCCCTCATCCGGCGCCCGGTCGAAGCCGCTGACAATTCCCTGGCGGACTTGAAAGACGTCCCCAAAGGTCTTGCTGCACGCTGCTTCCATTTCTTCTATGGCGAGGGGCTCACCGGGGTGCATGGAAAAGTAAAAGTTACCAAAGCGACTGACAATTTGACTCCGATTCAGCCAGATCACAGAAGAAGACTGTCGCCAGCGCTCTGTGACGTCCAGTGTCTTTGGCTTGGCAGGAACTTCCACGTAACGGCAGCGTTCCTGAACGCCACGTCTGTAATGGAAGATCACGTTACTCTGTCCTGCTGCGTCCTTGAAGAGAGAACCGCCTTCAAAACGAGCCAGATCCACAAAACTGCCATTTTGAGACATAGCCGTTCTGAGCCCAGATGCGCCATCTGCAGTGAAAAAATACCCCGTCGTGATGAAGCCCAAGATCCCGCCTTCTGCCAGGAGTGCCATACCCAAATGAATGAAATAATAGAAGAAGTCCATATTTTTTTCATAATGCGCCGCCCCAAAGGGATACCGCTTCGCTTCATCAAACAAGTCTTTATGATTCTTTTCGCCAATATAAGGCGGATTGCCCACAACGAGATCATAGCCGCCGAGTGCCAGAACTTCAGCCACCGGAGGACCTTGAAGCAGAGATGCCGTATCCAGGACATTGCCGGTGTAACTTCCAAGCTTCTCCCGGTCCAGCTTGAAGTATGACGCCACCATGTCTTTATAGTGCGCCACCGGCTCGGGCTGGAGATCGAAGAGATGGACCCTCTCTGCGGCTTTAGCCAAAAGCTGTGGGTCCTTTTCGAGGCTGCGGCATAAAGTTTCAAGAAGACTCAGCCAGGCAATGGCAAAGACACCATCTCCGCCGGCGGGATCCACCACATGCCAGGTATGCATGGCTTCAAAATACTGCTCTGACCGCTGCGGGTCTGATCCCGGCTTTTCAAGACAGCGCCTCACCTCATCCGGATCAGCGCTGAAAACGCAGCACAGCCTACGTACTGCTGCTATAAGGACAGTTTCACTTGCCACCTCAAAAGGCGTATAAAAGCTGCCGGTTTGATCCCTGTGCCGCTGGTGCATTGCCTGATCGAGGCCCCCCATGGATGCATAGACGGCTCTTAATTTACTTTCCATGCGGTTCACCCCCGTCACCTGTCAATAGTCTCTATTACCTTACTGCTCAGTCCAGCGGTCAAACCACAGTCCAGCTTTCGCCCGCAAGCTTCCAATCACCTTCAGTTCGCCTGGACTTAGCTAGAACTAAGATTCGAGCAAATCATCCAGCGTCAGCACCTCATCCGCAAAGTGAACGACCAGTTCACCCAGCTGAGCTTCAAACCACTTTCTGGACCGGCTGAGAGCGGTTTCCTCCACGCATTCCAAAACCACCTTGTTTTTCATCAGGACGATCTCCGCCATAATATCGCCTTCATACATCAGCCTGAAAATGAGATCCTCAGGTTCATCAAGGGCAATTTCACAGTCCGGTGAGGCTTCCAGGACTTCCCTGATCTTCACAGAGTTCTGATGCAGATAGGTCGACTGGTGCACCAGATAAGTTTCTTCCTCAGACTGCTCCGCTTCCATGATGGTTTCCAGAATATCCAGATACCGCATCATGAGCAGCGCATTGTTTTCCAGGAAGGTTTCGAGCGCTTCGTTCTGTCTCTCAGCGGCGTGACGTTCCAGAATTGCCCTTTTAAAGGCTTCCATGGTTTCCTTGGTGTAGAGTTCGAAGTCGGGGGCCAGAATGTAACCATCGGCAAAACCAATAGCTCGCCCGACCAGAAAGCTCTCCCCCTCCAGAACTTCAGGATTCAGCAGTTTAAAGTCTCGCTTGGTAAAAACATCCTTGAGAAAAACATGGGCATCATGGCGCATGACCTCAAAGCCGCTGAAATAATTGTGTGCAATGGCCTTGAAAAATCCCGAGAATGGACGATCCGCCGCGGCATACCGGTCCGCAAAGCTCAAACCGTCGACTCTGTAATCATATAAAAGATAACTCTCAAATTGGTCAGCGTGCGTATCCTGATCCTCTTCCCCGCGATACGCTTTGTCCGCCTTCACAATGATTTCAGCAAATTGCGGTTCCATACTGTAAAACAGGAGCGCCTCTGTCGCCTCGCGCCAGTCCTGCCACACGGCTAAATTAGTCTGCATTATTTTGCCCTCACTTTCAGATTGCCTTAAACGGTGAATTCTATGATATTATAGTCTTTAACAGGAAAATTGTCCATGATATGCCCTCAGTCAAAGCCAGTGCTTTTAGCCGATGGTGACTTTTCCCCAGCCCCCCATAGAACATTACCCCACTAATTTAAATTAACGAAGGAGTGACTGTTTAAATGACACGTCTCATCTATTTGGAAGACCCAAATTGCCTGGCATGTGATGTCCAGATCATGAAGTGCGATCCACACCCGGAAGGGTTTGCTATAATTCTGGACCAAACTCCCTTTTATCCCGAGGGGGGCGGCCAGCCCGGTGACACAGGCCGCATTGGCGACGCGGTCGTCATCAATGTCGTGACCAGCCCGGACAAAGAGGTGCTGCATATCGTCGACAAAGCATTGTCATCCGGACCTGCGAAGGCCAGCGTTGACCCCGAACGGCGCGCGGACCATACCCAGCAGCACGCCGCACAGCATCTCCTGTCCGCCTGTCTTCTGGAGCTCTGTGAGGCTGCCACAATTGGCTTCCATATGAGTGAGTCCTATACTTCCATAGATCTCGACAAGAAGGTCGATCAGGAAGTGCTGGAACGCGCAGTCTTCATAGCCAACGACGCCATCAGGGCAGCCCTCTCAATAGAAGCGCTTTATCCTGATGAGGCGACGCTTCAAAGTCTGCCCCTTAGAAAAATTCCAAAAGTAGAGGACAACATTCGTGTGATCAGGATCGGGGATCTGGACTACTCCCCTTGCGGCGGTACCCACCCTGACACGACAGCCGCCATAGGCTGCCTTATGATCACACGATATGAGAACTATAAAGCCGGTACCCGCGTCGAATTTGTCGCCGGTGAACGGGCAATCAGAGATATGCTGAGGAAAAATGCGGCACTGACTCAGCTGAGTCAAAGCCTCGCCACGCCGGTTTCCGACGTTGTCAAAGGTGTCGAAAAGCTGCTGTCCAACCAGTCGAAGCTTGAAAAAGAACTCCGGCAGGCAAAATCCGCACTGCTGGAGTTTGAAACCGAGCGTCTGGTCTCTGACATTGAGCATTCCGGCGAACAACAACTCATCCGGGTCCTGCAGGGTAAAGATATGTCTGATCTTCGCGTCTTATCCGCAGGCGTGCTGAAAGCCTTGCCAGGCGCGGTCGTTATCCTGGCAAGCACGGGCAGTGACGGCAGCCAGGCGCAGCTTCTCTGCGCCAGGGGCGACAACCTTCCAAAGCTGGACATCCGAGAGGTCTTCAAGCCCGCAATCGCGCTCCTGGAAGGACGAGGCGGCGGTAATCCCGCTGTGGCGCAAGGCGGCGGGCCAAGAGTCGAATTGCTTGATCAAGCCCTTGAAGCGGCCGCAAGCGCTCTGGCTCAGCAGCGCGGGCTTATTGAGGTTTAGCAGGATGAGAAGCTAAGTCATGTATCATTGGCTCAGTCGTGAATTTTTAGATCTTAATCCGCAGTTTAAGCGCTGACCGGCACCCAAAGGAGTCGCCCCTGATCCCAGATCAGATCCAGTTTACCTAGATCCTTTAAGTATTTCAGGTGCGCCCTCACCGCTGTGTGGTTCAGGTAGTACTGGCCAGGATTTTCTACCATGCCCAGGCGCTGACTCAGGCCGGCGTGAATCGTCGTGTCCTCAGCGCCCTCCGCAGCAAGGGTAAAGATAAGGTCGTTGACCTCCAGCAGAACCGAACGGTTCAGGTCAATAAGGGTATCCACCTTCTCGAGATACCCACCGTGGGACAGCAGATAACCGCTGGCTGCCAGACCGGCTACCCGTTCCAGAGTTTCCAGGTGCTCTCCCAGGTTATGGACAAACATCAGCTTATGCTTGGTGACGAGTGATTCGGGCATAATGGCATCCGCAACGTGAAACAGCCCTTCTTCCGTGATCACGCCCAGCATCCCCGGACTGTGACCTTTCAGGTCGATCAGGTTGAGCTTTCTGTCTTCGAGCTCAAAAGACCCGGGTCGCAAGCGGTGATGCACGTCAGAAGCCTTGGCACAATAAAATTTGTTCATAAGCTCAGGAATAGGCGCGCACCCAAAGAGAAAGTGTGGCTCGAGATCCGGATGTTCAATATAGTGGGCTTCACCCTCAGGCCCATAGGTCTTGACGCCGCGGTTTCGGATGGACCAGGCATTGCCGCCAATGTGATCCGCATGGGCGTGGGTGTTGAGAATCGCCTTGAAGGCACCCCAGCCGTCACCGATACTTTGCAGCGCTTTTTTGACCGCACTGTCCTCCACCCCGGAATCAATCAAGGCAAAGCCGGATTCCATTTTTAGTACTCCTATGCTGACGGCGCTTTCAAAGATCCCCGTTTGTTCTGTCAAAATTCTGAAACTCATAAGTTTCCTCCGATCCGCATTTATAGAAATTGTCTCAAAAATCAGTATTGAAAAGCCCGGACAGGCTACCCCGTCCGGGCTTTTAAAATCTGGAAGGTTCGTCGCCATCAAAGAAAGTCGAAAAACGACCCCTTCGAAACCAGTACCCTCCTGTTTCATGCCTTATAATCGCTTTTCCTTTCTACCCGTAAACTTGTGGCTCTAAGCAGCTTTGTTTAGGGATTGGGGAAAGAAACCATCGGCAAAATGTCTTTATTACTCTTTGGTGGCAGCCTTAGCGGCAGCTTCCAAATTCTTCTTCGCGTTGGCCAGCATGAGCTTCAGGCGGTTGATCTGGTTGACTTCACTGGCGCCGGGATCATAGTCGATCGCAGCGATATTCGCGTTCGGGAAGTTGAGCTTCAGCTCCCGGATCATGCCCTTGCCCGTAATGTGATTCGGGAGGCAGGCGAACGGCTGCAGACAAGCTATATTCGAAACGTCGGACTCAAGGAGTTCCACCATTTCCGCTGTCAGGAACCAGCCTTCCCCGGTCTGATGACCCAGGGACAAAATTCGCGAGGCGCCCTTTGCCTTGTGCAGGATGGATTTAGGCGCTTCAAAGCGCTTGCTCGTGTTGAGTGCGTCCTTGATGACACCTCTGAAAGACTCAATGTACTGGACGGCAATATTACCCGCCATCTTCTTGAAATAGGAGGCCGCCAGCAGATTGTGCTTGATGACGTTGTTGTAGCTGCTGTAGAGGAAGAAGTCCGCGAGATCCGGAACTACAACCTCTGCGCCTTCTGTTTCCAGAAACTCAATAATGTTGTTGTTGGCAGTCGGGTGGTACTTGACGAGAATTTCGCCAACTATGCCAACCCGCGGCTTAGGCGTGTCGACAATTTCCAGCGTATCGAATTCCCGGACCAGCTGAGTGACATTTTTTTTGAAGGTCGACAGGCGACCGTCCTCAACATTTTGACTGCAAATTTTGGACCATTTCTGATAGAGCGCGTTCGCCGAGCCCTTGACCTTCTCGTAAGGCCGGACTCTGTAGAGCACGCGGCTGAGCACGTCTCCGTACAGCATGCCCAGAATCAGGCGCCGGATCAGCGGCAGCGTCATCTTGAAACCTTCTGACTTTTCGAGGCCGCCAAAGTTTAGTGAAATGACCGGAATGTGGGACATGTCCGCATCCTTCAGGGCTTTTCGGATAAAGCCAATGTAGTTCGAAGCCCGGCACCCGCCACCGGTTTGAGAGATGATCACCGCGGTCTTTGCAAGGTCGTAACGCCCGGATTTCAACGCAGACATGATCTGACCAATAGTGAGAATGGACGGATAACAGGCGTCATTGTGGACGTACTTCAGACCCTCATTGATCGCTTCGGTATCCACCGAAGGCAAAATCTCCAGTTTGTAGCCATGACGCGCAAAGGCGTGCTCCATCATGTCAAAGTGAATCGGTGACATCTGAGGTGCTAAAATTGTGTGAGTCGCCCTCATTTCTTTGGTAAACGGCATTTTTTCATCTGCGGCGTAAAGCAGCTTTGGCTCGTAATCGACCTTATCCCGCTCCTTCATAACCGCCAGCAGCGAGCGAATCCGGATACGCGCCGCACCCAGATTGTTTATTTCATCAATTTTGATCAACGTATACAGTTTGTCGTGACGTTTGAGAATCTCCTGAACCTGATCTGTCGTTACCGCATCCAGACCGCACCCAAAGGAATTGAGCTGAACGAGTTCAAGATTCTTCTGCCCTGCCACGAAGTGAGCGGCATTGTAGAGACGGCTGTGATAGCGCCACTGATCCAGCACCCGCAGCGTCCGGTCTCCCTCGTGGAGATGGGCTATTGCGTCCTCAGAAAGCACTGCGAGGCCATAATTGGCAAACACGTTTGGAATACCGTGGTTGACCTCCGGGTCAATGTGATATGGCCGCCCGGCGAGAACAACCCCTTTTGTCCCTGTGGACTTGAGGTAGGCCAGGATTTCCTCACCCATCGCGCGGACGTCTGCCTTGTACGCCCCAAGCGCTTCATAAGCCGCGCCGATCGCCTTGTGGACCTCCCCGCTCTTTAAAGAAAACTGTTTGGCCATATACGGCGCCATAATCTTCTTCAGCCTGGCTTCATCATTTAACGGCAGGAACGGATTCATGTAATGGATTTTATTTTGCCGAATCTCATCCATGTTGACGCGAATGGTCTCAGGATATGAGGTGACAATAGGACAATTGAAGTGATTCTCCGCTGCGTCTACTTCCTTGATATCGTAAGGAATCGACGGATAGAAGATATGATCCACACCCTTATTGATCAAGTCGGCAATGTGGCCGTGAACCAGCTTCGCCGGATAACACACAGACTCAGAAGGTATGGTCTCCATGCCCTTTTGGAACAAATCATGTGAGGAACGCCCGGAGATGACCACCCGGAAGCCAAGCTTCGTGAAGAAGGTGTGCCAAAATGGGTAGTCCTCATACATATTCAATACTCTGGGTATGCCGATGGTTCCCCTAACCGCAGACTCAGCCGGAAGCGATTTATAATCAAACACTCGGTCATATTTATACTGATAAATATTCGGCGGCGCTTGAAGTTTCTTGTGTTCGCCAAGGCCTCTCTCGCAGCGGTTGCCGGAGACAAAGCGGTTGCCGCCTTCAAACTGATTTATAGTGAGAAGGCAATGGTTGCCGCAGGTCTGGCAGCGCGCTGTAGATGTTTTAAAGGTAAAGTTCTCCAGTTTCTCAAGTGGCAGAAGCGAGGAGACCGTTTCGGGAATATAATTCCTTGCGCTGATCAGCGCCGCACCAAAAGCGCCCATCATTCCGCTGATATCTGGACGAATAACCTCTCTGCCCACAATTCTTTCAAAGGCTCTTAGTACCGCTTCGTTGTAGAAGGTACCACCTTGAACGACAACTTTCTCACCCATCTCTTCCGGATTTCTGAGACGGATCACTTTATAAAGCGCGTTTTTGACGACGGAATAGGAAATGCCCGCCGAGATATCACCCACGCTTGCACCCTCTTTTTGAGCCTGCTTGACTCTGGAGTTCATGAAGACCGTGCAGCGTGTCCCAAGGTCCACCGGATGAGAGGCTTGCATGCCTGCGACAGAAAACTCGGTTACAGGATGTCCCAAAGAGCCTGCGAAAGTTTCAATGAACGAACCGCAGCCCGAAGAACAAGCCTCGTTCAGCATGATGCTCTCAATAAAGCCATCTTTGATCCGCATGCTTTTCATATCCTGTCCGCCTATGTCAATGACAAACTGAACCCCTGGCAGAAAATGATCCGCTGCTTTATAATGTGCCACAGTTTCGATCTCGCCATGGTCCACCCTGATTGCTTCTCGAATCAGGTGCTCTCCATAGCCCGTGACGGTGGCAGCTCCTATATAGGCAGCTGCCGGCATCTTGCTGTAAAGGGTTTTAAGTGCGCTGATGGTGGATTTAAGAGGGCTGCCGCCATTTGAACCATAATGTGTGAACAGAAGCCTGTGATCGTCATCTATTGCAACGACTTTTGTCGTGGTGGATCCGGCGTCAATGCCAAGGAAAATTGGTCCTCTGGCTGCGCTGAGGTCGGCTCTTTCCACGGTAGCCTGTCTGTGTCTCGTCCTAAAGGCTTCGAGGTCCGAAGTGTCTTTAAATAAAGGCTCAAGTTCAGGGATCTGCTCCTCGTCCTTCATTTCGAATTCCGGGAGTTTATTAATCAACGCGCCCATATGCAGCGTCGATTCAACCGCTTCCGCTTCCAAAGCGGCACCAATAGCCACCATATAATGGGCATGATCCGGAAAGATAATCTCGTGAGGCTTAAGGCCCAGAGTTTCCACAAACCGGCGTCTAAGTTCGGAAAGGAAATAGAGCGGGCCACCAAGAAAAGCGACATTCCCCCTGATAGGCTTGCCGCACGCCAGTCCGCTTATGGTTTGGTTGACCACCGCCTGAAGCACCGAAACCGCAATGTCTTCCTTTGGTGTCCCTTCGTTGAGCAAAGGCTGTATGTCCGTTTTAGCAAAAACGCCACAACGTGAGGCTATAGGATAAATGACCTTGTACTTTTTCGCCAAATCATTCAGGCCTGATGCATCCGTACTCAGCAGCGAGGCCATCTGATCTACAAAGGCACCGGTTCCGCCGGCGCATACGCCATTCATGCGCTGTTCCAAGGATGTGCCAAAATAAGTAATTTTGGCGTCTTCTCCGCCGAGTTCAATTGCGACGTCCGTCTTAGGATACAGCACCTCAATTGCTTTGGTGCCGGCAATGACTTCCTGAACGAAGGGAATGCCAAGAAGGTCACTGATCAGCAATCCGCTGGAACCCGTGACCTTGAACTTTAACTCCAGATCTCCAAAGGTGTCAAACACCTCAGTGACCATAGTTTTAACCGTGCCTTTAATATCAGACATGTGGCGTCTGTACTCTTGATATCGGATCTTACGGTTCTCATCCATCACAACCATCTTACAGGTCGTTGATCCCACGTCTAGCCCCGCAATCCATAATGCGTTCATATAATCCACCTCTAATTGGTAATACTCAGATGAATTATATCCTGTCCTCTGAAGCCTTGCAACAACTCAAATGTAAACAATTTGTGAACACCGGAGGTGTTTCAGGCTTTAAAATTTTGGTTTGTCATCAATACAGCGCGTTTGCAGCGAAACGAAATGGAGATTACGACAATTGGCATTATTCCCAATTGTCGTAATCTCCATGTGCTTCCTCTGCTATTTATCTTCCTTATTACTAAAATACCCTTGCCTGGCCTCCTGATAGAGGGCTTTCGTCATTCTCACCGATGCCCCGTGATCTGCAATCACCCTGGGATAGCCAAAAACCGCAAGACCATCAGGTTTGTGAAACAGTGCCGCAGGTGCGCTCCGAACCTCAGGCAGCCACATTTTCATGAACGTCGCGGCTTCATCATAACGCAAGGACTGCTGCCATGGGTTGAATACCCTGAAATAGGGTTGGGCGTCAGTCCCGGTTGAAGCGCTCCACTGCCATCCGCCATTATTCAGTGCTGGTTCAGAGTCTGCCAGTTGTTCGAAAAAGTACTGCTCCCCAAGCTGCCAATTGACGTGAAGATCTTTGACGAGATAAGAGGCAGCCACCATCCTCAAACGGTTATGCATCCTGCCTTCATGATTCAGACAGCGCATTGCGGCATCCACAATAGGCACCCCGGTTTGCCCCTGACGCCATGCCTCAAAATAATCAGGGTTCGTTTCCCAGCGTACCCCGGCATATTCCGGTCTCATAGCTGAATCCAGCACATGAGGGTGGTGACTTAAAAGCTGCATATAAAACTCACGCCAAACATACTGCCTGAGCAGAGGTTCGTGCCCCGGGTACTGAATGAGCTCAGACACAAATTGACGGGGGGAGAGCATGCCTGTATTGAGGTAAACCGACATGCCGGAGGTTCCCTGCAGCGTCGGAAAATCGCGGTGTTCAGAATACTTTATCAGGCGATCCTCCAGAAAAGTGCGCCACTTCGATTTCATGAGGCTGTACCCGCCCTTTAGAACTGGATGTTCAGGTTCCAGATCAATTTCCGACACCGGTTCCAAGACATGAGTCAACGACGCACTCGTCACGCCGGCAGATTTTGCCCGAATCTGCAGTTCGGGTTTCTCACCTGAAACCGGAGTACGGATAAACCGATCCAGCCATTGTCTGTAGTAAGGCGTAAACATCTGATATGAGGTCCCATCCTTTTTTAAAATCTCTGAGGGACGAAAGATCATGATATCCTCGTGTGGGCACACCCTTGCGCCAGTCGCTGCAGCTTCTGCCTCGATTGCTTTTCCTGCGTGATCATAGAAACGGTTGAAATAGATGGCGTCATAAGGATACACCTGCTGCCTCAGAGCCGCCAGCACTTCTTTATAGGTACCCACAACCAGAAACGCTTGATGGCCTATGGTCTTCAGCAACTCATTAAAATGCCAAAACGCCGTCAGCCTGGTCCGCAAACCATGACTGGTCGCCCTCAGCGCCCACGGGATTCCTTCTTCCTTTTCATCATAGATCCACAAAATCGCCAATTCATCAGTTTCCTCAAGCGCCTTGAAAAGGGCGGTTTGATCTTCCAAACGAAAATCTCTGTAAAGCAGAAGTAATCCTTTCAAAGCGTCAGGCCGACACCCTCCAATGAGTTTACGCTCACAGCGGCACCAGCCTTCCCCCCTTTCACCTTCACTTTTCCTTGAATACCTTGCAACTTAAGTCAAAACAAATCTCGGTTATCCAATCAGCGTCCTTTGCGGCCACGATTGCTGATTGGCGTCGTTCCCATGAGAACATCATTTTCATAAGCGATCCGCTCCATGAGAATTAACTCCTCTGCCAGTTTGGTTATCCCACGCTCATCCTCCGGCTTCAAAATTCCCTCAATGTCATATCCAAGTTTCTTACGGACATGGGTATAGTTTTTCCATAACATGTTCTTAATTCTGGCTGGTGTAGATGGCTTGCGCAGCATCATGAGAATATCAAAGCGAAGGCCTTCCAATCTCTCCTTGGATAGTGAATCTTCCAACTTCGCAATTTGGTGTCCGAATGCCCTCGCATTGACCTGATCGACCTCTTGGCATACAAATTTCATTCTGTGCCAGATCGCATATAAATCCGCTTTGTTTTCCAGCGGAGCATCTTTCAACCATGCAAAAGCATACAGACGCCTGCGCCAGTCCCACCACCTCAGAGGACTTTGCAGATCCGCTGCAGGAATCAGGAAAAAAGCTTCCTCGAGCAGTTTGTGACCAAACACACCCGGCGGCTTGCCCAATCGTTTATCCCTGAGTGTGGTTCTGTAAACCCCGCAGGACGGACTGCCTTCCATGTAAATGAACGCATCCACTTTAGCCTCTTTCAGAAGCTTTATACAAAATTCACTGCTGTTCATCAGTGCTTTGCTGATTTCTTTCCCACCTGAGGAAACCACTTTGGCCTGGTGGGTCCAAACATCACTTCCGCTAGGACCGGAGATGCGGATGGCATCTCTTGGCACACCCAGTCCCGCCAGCACTTCCGGACAAACGGGGTGCCAGATGAAATCGCTGCGTTCTCTCCCAAGAGGTTCCAGCATATCCCAGCCCTTGTTGTTGTAACGCACTTTTGAACCATACATACAGGCACTGATGCCAATTCTTAATTTTCTCTCCATGATGAATTCCATATTCTCACGCCCGCCCTCTTTTAAATGAAGATCCAGCCTGATCGCCGGATAAAATAATGATACCCTAATCCTGTTGCCTCATTCACTTGCTTACTTTGAAGCACTGAATCCCAACTTAAATTTTGCCGGATAATAATGGTGTTCCTTCACATTTTCATCTGGAGTACAGGAGCTGAATGTGTTAAAATTGACGGAGTCAGGAGGTGTCCTATGGCTACAGAAAGCCTATTTACCCTATCGGGAATATCACTCATAGGGTTTGCATTACTCGGTTATGCGTTCGGCTGCATACCTTGCTCCTATCTTGCCAGCAAAATGATGGGGCATATCGACATTCGAAACTATGGCAGCGGCAATACAGGCGCTACAAACGTCTACCGCGTCCTCGGAAAAAAAGCTGGTATCGTCGCCTTTATAGGGGATTTCTTGAAAGGGCTTGTTCCTGCATTAATCGGAAACGCTCTCGCCGGCCAGGAAGCTGCCGCAGTCGCATCACTATTTGCTGTCATTGGCCACTGCTACCCCGCCACACTTAAGTTTAAGGGCGGCAAGGGTGTCGCAACGTCTGCAGGTATGATCTTTGGCACAGCGCCTTTGATCGGCATCATTTTAATCACACTTCAATTCACCATTCTTTTTATATCACGCTACATGTCACTGGCTTCCATTATTTCGGCTGTTTTATTCCCTATCCTGGTCTATTTCACTGAACCTTCACCGGTTTACCAAATTGCCTCTCTTTTGATGGGGATCTTGGTCGTCTTCAGACATCATTCAAACATTCGCAAGCTTCTGAAGGGCGAAGAGTCCAAGATGACAAGCAAGAAGAAAAAGCCATAATTAACCTTGCCGGGATATGATCCCTGTGATATAATTTATTTCGTGCCTATCCTGGGAGTAGATGGGTGCTGGTGTGTCCTCTGGTCTTCAAAACCAGTGTGAGGAGTTCAGAGCTTCTCGGGTGGGTTCGATTCCCACGTACTCCCGCCAAAAATTTTTTTAAAAGAAGAGGAAGTCGGTGCTTGGCCTTTAGGCCTAACGCACTGACTTCCTCTTCTTTTTATTCATTAAAGCAAGGCTTTATTGTAACCGCTCGTCAAAGTCGTCCGCGAGCCAGTCTATTTATTAAAGATAATCTTCCAATCCTCACCAACTTGAACGACCTCCCAAAGGTCAAATCTGCTGGTGGTGTTTTCCTCGTCTGTTCTGTCTGCGCTGTCATACTTGACATAGACAATCCAGGAATCCGAAAATCCCTGTGTAAAATGGATCGTCCTCCTGAATCCGCTGAAGGTCTCGAAATGGCTTTCTACAGCCAACTTGAAGTCTTCGTAGTTATAAGTTTCCTGACTCTCCTCAGTTAAATAGGTATATGCCAGATCATAGCGGCGGTCAGACACTGCTTCAATGAATTCTATAACACTGTTGGACGGATATCTGCGATCCTCATATATAAATGAAGTATTCCTTGTCAGCAGCTGATAAAGGTTTGAGTTCCCAACCTGGACATCCCTGCGTCTGCCTTCAATCAAGATTTGGACGCGGTAGACTTCATCAACGTCTGAGAACGAGTTGACAATGGACCAGACAAAAAGTTCGCTTTTCTCATTGCCAACATAGCTTTGTTCCAGAAACGCTTCGGATAAATTAACGTAAGCAATGTTGTTGCTGACGCGAACATCCAAAATGCGAACCTCTCCGCTGAACAGATTGGTATAGGCGAGATTTTTGGGTCCTTTCTGTAGCTCTTTTGCTATGGCCTCTTCAAGCCGTTCTTGTGTCACCGTTACAATGCGCTCCTCAATTCTCAGTTTGTTATCAAATGGAAAATAGAGGTTTACCCTGACTTTCATGTCTGTCGGTTTCGGGTCAATAGCGAGTTCAGGCGGCAATTCCGTTTGTGCAATAGCTGAGTTGGAAAAAAACTGATATAAGCTGAAGACGCCAGCCAGACCAGCAAAGATCAGCAGGGTTAAAATCATTATTTTTTTCATGCGCCTACCCCCGAATACCTGATAGGAAGCCGAACCGTAAAGGTTGAACCGGTATTGATGGCGCTTGAGACCTGAATATCTCCACCATGAAGCGTCACGATCTGCTTGGCAATAGAAAGGCCAAGACCGCTTCCGCCAGTCGTTCTCGCCCTTGCTCTATCTACCCTGTAAAATCTGTCAAAGATGTGACTGAGATCTTTTTCAGGAATGCCTATACCCGTATCTGTAATTGTAATGCAGGCATCGGTGGTTTCTCTGTAAATAGAAATCCTGATTTTTCCATTCTCCGGTGTGTATTTGATGGCATTACTTACAAGGTTGATCAGACACTGCTGAATCTTCCCCTGGTCCATGTGAAACTGCAGGCGATCCCGTTCCTCAACGTCAATGTGAATATGCTTTTGATCCGCCAGAGGCTTTAAATTTCTGACCACATTTTGAACCACATAATTCAGATAGGTGATCTGAGTTTCCAGCACTAGCTCATCCCGTTCGAGATCCACCAGATAGAGCAAACTGTCCACAATTCGGTTGAGACGGGATACCTCGCCATCAATATCCTGCATAAATTCCCTATACACGCTTTCATCCCAGGAAGGTTGATGCAGCAATGTTTCAGAAATGATTTTCATTGAGGTCAACGGCGTTCTCAGTTCGTGAGAGACGTTGGATACAAATTTTCTGCGCTGCTCATCCACCTGATTGATTTTTGATGCCATGTCATTGAACGATTCAGCCAGCTGCCCAATCTCGTCGTTGGCTTCAATTTTGATAGAGACGCCAAAATTGCCCCTGGAAAATGAACGTACCAATTGAATCATCTTTTCGATTGGCGACGCAATGACCTGGGCAAACAGAAACGCCACCATTCCCGTAAACAGGAGTCCAATGCCGGACAGAAGCGCGACGCGCTTGAGTGTCAAATTGACATTTTGAAGCAAATCATCAATAGACGACGATGCCAGAACAACCCCCATCACTTCATTCCGGTCAGAGATTGGCACACCGACATACATGACGTTTTCACCACTTGGCAGACTATAGACTTGATTTGAATCGTAACCTTCCAGCGCTGATTTAACCTCGGTCAAGGCATTAAAATTTTGACCCAGCATGGCGTCATAAGAGTCAATCAAAACCGTTCCATTATTATCCAGAAGCAAAATTCTCGCATTGATGTCGAGACTATAGCCCTTGATCAGATCCTGCAAGTAAGTACGGGTATTTTCCAATTGTATGCCATAGAAATTTGGTGTTATTTGGTTGGACAGAATGTTCACTTGTGTCAGCAGACTAATGTTCCTGTCGCGTATATAGGTGGTCCGGAGTGTGCTCCCAATGAAGGAAATGGCCAGAAGCATAGTTATGAACATCAGAATCAGGTAAGTGAAGACGAGCTTCCACCGGATGCTGATAAAGCGTCTAGTCTTCGTTAAAATAATAGCCGACTCCCCATTTCGTCATAATATAACGAGGTGCAGAGGAATTGTCCTCGATCTTCTCTCTGAGTCTTCTAATATGAACATCCACCGTACGAACATCCCCGAAGTACTCATAGCCCCAAATTTTTTCGAGGAGCTCTTCTCTCGAGAAAATTTTATCCCTTTGAAGGATTAACAACAGCAGCAGATCGAATTCCTTGGCAGTCAGATTAATCTCTCTGCCTTGAATGGACACTTTTCTGCCCAGGGTATTAATGCTGAAATCCCCGACATTCAGCTGGCTCGTCGTAACATTTTGATCTGCAAAGCTGGCGCGGCGAAGGATCGCCCTGATTCTCGCCTTAAGTTCAAGAATATTGAATGGCTTTGTCAGATAATCATCTGCGCCGTACTCAAGTCCCAAAACCTTGCTTGAATCTTCGCCCTTCGCTGTCAACATTATGATAGGCACCATGGAAGTCTCTCTGACGCGTTTACAAACTTCGAGTCCATCTATGCCTGGAAGCATCAGATCAAGCACGATCAGATCGTAGTCGTTCTCCAAAATCTTATCATAGGCTTCGTTTCCATCTACGGCTACTTCCACCTGGTAACCATCCTGTTCAAGGCTGAATTTCAAACCTTTCAAAAGAATTGGCTCATCATCCACGACCAGTAATTTTTCGTCCATATGCCACCATCCCCGTTTTGGTATTCATGATCTCTACCCGTTTGTCCTGCGCAGACGACGCACATCGCCATCCCGAACCGTAATTCTGTTCGCATCAAAATATTCAAGCAGCGGAACGGCAACTTTTCTCGATGTTTGCAGCAAATCCCTGAAATCGCCTAAATTCAACGTTTCATTACTTTTAAAATGTGACTCCAGGCGATCTTTGGCCTCGTCAAAATACGCGCGTTCCAGTACAATCGCATCATTGATTTTCACCAACTTGCCTTGTTCAAAGATCAGTTCTACCAAATCCTTGTCCTTATTGTTGAACTGACACTGCGCAAGGGCGTCCGGTAAATTTGGCACATTATAGCCACTTTCTTTATAGAGTCTGAGCAGCGCTTCAGCTTTGGCATTTTGCGCACCCGAAAGTTCAATTTCAAAGCCTGTCAGCATAACCGTACTTCCATTGACCTTGATCATCTCTTTTTGAAGATAAAGATTCAAGATGTCATCAAACAAGCGGCCTTTCATGCCGGCAAAAAGCTTGCTTCGAATTTCTTCCTTGGAAATCCCGGCTCTAAGCGGATTTTTCAGGTGGTACTCGTTCAATAATCGTATCAGCGCCTCTCCACGTTCTTCGATAAACGCAGCGTGAACGAATTTAGAATCCCCCACTTGAAGGATCTCTGCCTCACTCAGCAGCGTTTCGATTAATGAGGCCACCTCCGCGGGCGGCAGGCCAGATGAGACTGTCAGCCCCGCCATATCCGGACACAAAGCGCTTTCTCTGAAAATGAGGTCCGAAATAATCTGGCGGCTGTCCCCAAGACTCCTCAGCGCCAGCTGATCCAGGACTTCCTCTTTGAATCGCTTGTGCCTGTGCGCGTTAGGATCCAAAATAATGCCCCCGCCGATAGTCTCCAGCGGGGAATAGAATCTGATCACCACATGATCGCCATACTTAAATGCAACTTCTTCCTCGAGGTGCAGCTGAACAAAGCACGATTCTCCGGGATTCAACACTTCTCTGTCGAGGAGAGCCACTCTGCACAAGACTTCCTTAGTCCCCTGATACAGTCTCACGCGCATCCAGTGATGAACAGTGCGCTCTGTTGATTCCAGCAGCTTCATTGCTGCGTCAATGATGTGAGTTGTTCTAAGGCTGCCCGGCTTAGCCAGCACATCACCTCTGTGAATTTCCGCCTTGGTCAGCCCCGCCAGATTCACAGCGACACGTTGTCCTGCAAAAGCTTCCTTGACAGCTTCACCATGCACCTGAATCATTCGAACCCGGCTCATTTTTCCGTTAGGATAAATTTCGACCGGATCTCCTTCCTTGAGAATACCCTCTACCAGAGTTCCAGTGACCACCGTGCCAAATCCGGTCATGGTAAACACGCGATCAATAGGCAGCCTCAAGGTTTCCTGAATTTTTTTTGGTTCTATCTGCTCAAGCATCTGATCAATCAAGTCAACCAATTCGGGCAGCCCTTGACGGGTAACTGATGAGACGCTCATCATAGGCGCCTTTTCCAGAAAACTGCCCTTCAGTTTCTCTCTGATTTCCTCCCGGACCATATCAAGCCAATCCGGATCCACAAGATCTGATTTGGTCAAAACAACAATACCTTTTTTGACATCCAGTAAGGACAGGATGTCCAAATGCTCCTGAGTCTGCGGCATCACACCTTCTTCCGCGGAAATAACGAGCAGGACCAAATCCACGCCGCTGGCACCTGCCAGCATGTTGCGTATAAATCGCTCATGGCCCGGCACATCCACGATGCCTGCGCGGCGGCCACTTGGCAGGTCAAAATAGGCGAAACCAAGATCTATAGTGATGCCTCTTCTCTTTTCTTCTTCAAAACGGTCTGTTTCAATACCTGTCAAAGCTCTGATCAGACTCGTTTTCCCATGGTCAATATGACCGGCGGTGCCTATGATGACATGTGCCATTATGATTCTCCTTTACATCAGCTCTCGAAGCGCCCTAACAATTTCTTCTGCCTCGCCGACTTGAACGGTTCTGAGATCGAAGATCAATCGATCCTCCGTAACACGTGCAACAATCGGCAGACGTCTGGCCCTTAGCGCCTCAGTCAGCCGCTGGGTGGACTGTTCTGCATGCTTGACAGAAACAGCCCAGGTTGGGAGCTTTTCAAGGGGCAGCGAACCACCGCCCACTTCACTGGCGGTTTCATACAAGGCCGCCTCATAGGCTGTTCCCAGCGCTTCAATCTGCATCTGCAATTCAGTTGCTCTTGGTAAAATATCTGCCTGCTGTTCCGTCAGCATGCGAACAGTAGGAATTTCACGGCGGACAGCTTCCGGATCTCTATAAAGTTTTAATGTCGCTTCCAACGCGCAGAGTGTCATTTTATCCACGCGCAAAGCTCTGGTCAATTGGTTTTTCTTCATGGCGTCAATCCAGTTCTTTCGCCCGAGAATAATGCCTGCTTGTGGACCTCCGAGCATTTTATCACCGCTGAAGGTTACTACATCCGCGCCAGCGCTCATACTTTCTATGACGGTAGGCTCTTTCATCAACCCAAATTGTGAAAAATCGATCAATGAACCGCTTCCAAGATCTTCGATCAGCGGGATGTTCTTTTCGTGACATAAACCGGAAAGTGCCTCCATCTCAACTTCACTAGTAAATCCGAGAATTCTGTAATTGCTGGTATGCACTTTTAATACCGCTGCCGTTCGCTCTCCAATGGCTGCGGCATAATCTCTCAGATGGGTCTTGTTGGTTGTCCCGACTTCAATCAGTTCAGCCCCGCTGGCCCTCATGACATCTGGAACTCTAAAGGCCCCGCCAATCTCGACAAGCTGTCCTCTGGATACTACAACTTCTTTGCCGGCACATAATGTCGACAGCACCAGCATGACGGCAGCTGCGTTATTGTTGACGACGAGAGCCGCCTCCGCACCAGTCAGTTCGCACAGCAGCGACTCGACATGTGAATAGCGCGTGCCGCGTTTCCCGGTCTCCAGATCGTATTCCAGAGTAGAGTAATAGCAGCTCACCTCTGTTAAGTGCTGAGCAATAGAAGGGGCCAGCAGGGATCTTCCAAGGTTGGTATGAATGACAACCCCTGTGGCGTTGATGACGCGTTTTAAATGATAGCCATTTCGCTTGTCTACTTCCTCTGATATGGTTTTAATCAGAGCAGACAAATCCAGACTCTCCGGCAGCGCATCTTCCTCGACGCTGACAAGCAATTGTCTGAGCTCTGACAGAGCCTCCCGGATTACCTCCAGTACCAGATTGCGAGGCACAAACTCAAGCAGCTCTTGAACCTGCTCGTTCGCTATAAGTTCATCCACTTTCGGAATTGCACGCAATAAATTCTTTCTCACAACAGACACCTCAACTATGGCCCGGTCGGCCAATTTTCTCAATAACTTACGGTCGGACAATGAGTGCGACGTCTTGACGTTCTGTAACCCTGCCTACTCTTGCAAAGGCCGTTTGAAGCTTTTCGCCGTACAGAGTTTCCAAAATTTGAGCGCGTTCAGGCTCCAGAGATATTAAAAGTCCGCCTGAGGTCTGAGGGTCAAAAAGCACGTCTATCATAGCTTCTGAAATGGTAGGATCAATCCTGACTCGTTTGCCGGCATAGTCCCTATTTTTGTAGGTACCCGCCGGAACAAGACCCATTCGGGCATTTTCAAGAGCACCTTCCATGACGGGGACAATATGGCTGTCAAGTTCAATACTGACTTTGCTGCCCTCCGCCATTTCAAGCGCATGACCTATCAATCCAAATCCGGTAATATCCGTACAGGCATTTGCACCTGTCTCAATCATCAATTCTGCAGCGACTTTGTTGAGATTCGCCATGACACGGATGGCCTCTTCCACCAAATACTGATCCAGCAATTCTTCCTTAATGCATGTATTTAATATCCCCAATCCAACAGGTTTGGTCAGTATGAGAACATCTCCAGGTTTGGCTGTAGAATTGGCGAGTACCTTTTCAGGATGGACAGTCCCAGTCACAGACAGGCCGTATTTGGGCTCGTTGTCCTCTATGGAGTGTCCCCCTACAAGTAAAGCACCTGCTTCTTTAACCTTATCTGCACCACCTCGAAGGATCTCACCGAGCACTTCAATAGGCAGACAATTGGGGAAGGCCACGATATTTAGCGCGATCAGCGGTACGCCGCCCATGGCGTAGACATCACTGAGCGCATTTGCAGCCGCGATCTGACCAAATTGATAGGGATCATCCACTATTGGTGTGAAAAAATCAAGTGTCTGAATTAATGCCGTTTCCTCATTCAACTTGTAAACAGCAGCGTCATCTGACGTATCAAGACCGACAAGCAGGCGGTCGCTTTCGAATTTTGGTAAATGGCACAAAACTTGTGCCAGGGTTTCCGGCCCAATTTTGGCCGCTCAGCCAGAGCTGTTGCTGAGTTGTGTTAAACGTTTGGCTTCCATGGCAGCCACCTCCAGTCATTTATTGCGTTATCCTGTTAATTATATCAAACTAACGGCTACAATACACATTCAATTTCTCGATGTATTCAAGTTGTCTGACCATAATAGACAATTGAACCAAACCAAAAGCAGAGTCAATCCGGTGTTTCATTTTGTCGCTCAAGCCATTCCAGAATCGCCGCATATTTTGATGGTCCAATCCCTTTGACTTCAAGCAGTGTATCCAGTGATGCAAAACCCTTATTTTCATTTTTGAACTTGAGGATCCTTTCAGCGGTGACCTGGCCAATACCTTTGATCTCCATCCATGTCTCCAAAGACATTGTATTAATTCTCTGAAGCGGCGTTAGTGCCAAGTTGTTCTTGTCAGCAGATTCCAACGGGCTTAATTTTTCAACTTTTTGTTCACCCCGGACGTAATTCTTCTCAGCCTCCATTTCTTGCTGATTATTTATTGGTTGGAGGGTTAACCTCGAAGGATCATGTCTCTCTGAGAAGCCTATAACCCCGTCCTTAGTGGTCTCAGTGACACTATTGGCAGTTGTGTCGGCCGCCAGAGATTTCAGTTCAAAGGAAGTCAGTTCTCCGATCTGGTAAACTGCTGCAGGTACCGCAAGGACAGTCAATAAAAATAAACCTGTGATCGATCTCATTTAACCCTCCATTTTCTTTATATGGTATATTTTGTTATTTTTCTATGAGCAAATCCATGTTATAATACTTTTTAAGAAAACACAAGGGACGGTGTCCTATGACCATTAAAAAACTCAAAATTACTGTGTTGACCTTATTTTGCAGTTTGACTGTACTCTTCGCCAGCACTGCAGCTTTTGCCTTATCCCCTGGAGAAATTAACGCTCAATCTGCAATCCTCATAGACAGTGACAGTCATCAGACGCTGTTTGAGAAAAACGGTCATGAATTGATGTTCCCAGCCAGCACCACAAAATTGATGACTGCGCTGCTGATTCTGGAAAATCACGAGCTGAATGAAACCGTGACCATAGATGCAAAATCACCCATGGCCACAGGCAGTCGCATTTACATAATCGAGGGAGAGACCCTGACCGTTGAACAATTGCTATACGCCCTATTGCTGGCTTCAGCGAATGATGTTGCGGAGGCCCTCGCTATTTATGATTCAGGCAGCATTGAGGCTTTCGCTGAAAAAATGAACCAACGCGCAGTAGAGCTTGGTGCGCTGAATACGCATTTTACAAATCCGCATGGCCTCCCTGATCCGGAACATGTCACAACGGCTTATGACCTGTCGAGAATAGCACTGGAAGCTATAAAACACGAAAAGCTTCGAGAGATTGTGAAAACAGTAAGCTATGATATTCCACCTACCAATAAACAGCCTGAGAAAAGGCATGTTACCAACAGCAACAGATTTTTATATGGTACCGGTTCCGGCAATAAAATTGATTATCGCGGACAGACCATCAACATCAAATATGAGGCCGTAACAGGTTTAAAAACCGGCTACACAAATGCAGCGCAACAATGCTTCATCAGCAGCGCCACCAAAGACGGCAAAAATTTAATCTCCGTCATTCTCAAAGCACAAGGTAATTTTTTATATCTAGACACCAGAACTTTAATCGATTACGGATTTGAAAATTTTAACCCACACACTTTTGCGAGCAAAAATGAGTTGATCAGCTACTTTGAATATAACGGCAATAAGAAAGTTAAAATTCCCCTTTATTCAGAGGATGATATAAAGGCGTTGATTCCAAATACGCTGAATCCTGAAGAGATCACCTTCGAAACTGAGATGATGCCGGATTTCGAATTGCCTGTCAAGGAAGGTCAGCGTATTGGCACAATCAGATATTTTATAAACGGCATATTGCTGACTGAAGCGCCGCTGATCACTTTGAATGAAATCAGTGACAAATCCGCGTTGGGGGAAACAACACTTTTTAACAACAGCTGGTTCAGATTTGATACATCTCCCAAAGCACTGGTCCTCCTCGGCATTAAAGTGATTCTTTCTTTGATGCTATGGCGTCTGATTATGTCTAAGTTAAACAAGAAAACCAAACGCAGACCCTCTTCGAAGGCTACAACCCATCCGGCTTTAACCCAAACAACACGCGCCCGCCGTCCTGTGTCGACCTTTAAACCACGTTAATAGTTGATTTTTCCATTTTTACGCAAATAAAATAAAGGCAGTGTCCAGTATTACGGACACTGCCTTTTCACGCTCAATATTCTCTATTTGTTATGAGTGAGTCCCCGTAAAGGCGACCATTTGAATTTCAATCACGGCGTCAAGCGGCAGCTTGGAAACTTCAACAGCGGCTCTCGCCGGTTTATGATCGCCAAAGAATTCTGCGTATACCGCATTCATTCTTGCGAACAGCGAAATGTCACGGATAAAAATCTCGACTTTTACAATTGTTTCAAGGGAACCGCCACCGGCTTCAACGATAGCCTTGCAATTTTCAAGGGACTGTCTTGCAGCCTGCTCGATTTCCTTGTAATGCTCACCCGTTGCAGGATTGATTGGCAGCTGGCCTGAAACATAGATGAACGGACCTGCATTCATGCCTTGGGAATAAGGTCCGACTGCACCTGGTGCTTTATCAGTTGAAATAACTTTAGGTTTCATGACTGCGCTCATATTAACGCCTCCTATTTTGTTTCCCGGATTTCATCCAGGTAATTATATATGGTGTATCTTGAAACACACAGGACGTTGGCGACATAATCAATGGCGCCTTTTATCAGAAATGCGCCCTTCTGATCCAGTCGATCCACCATCATAACCTTGTCATCCTTGGACAAGTAGATAATAGGTTTTCCAACCTCATCTAAAGTTTCTTTTACCAGATCCGTCAAGACGACACTAACCACATTGAGGTTCTTTGGATCACTCTGACGCTCCTGAAAATCCTCAGAAATTTTCATGATGTCATTTAAAACGGAACGCGCTCCGACGAGCTCAGTAATGTCAAAATTGATGCAGAAACAACCAATCACTTTTAGATGCTCATCTTTGATAAATACTGTCGTCGACTTTAGTACACGCCCATCTGCGCTCTTTCCGGTGTAGTTGACAATATCTTCATCAACTTTACCATTCTGAACCAGTTTGAGTGATGCTTCAGTCATAGGGCTGCCTGAGCTCCTGCCAGTCACATGGCCGTTCTCAATAGCGACTATGGAGTGCTGCAGATCTGTAAAATCGTGCAGGACCACTTCGCAGCGGCTTCCAAAGGTTGCAGCTATGCCTTTTACCAGTGGAATATAAGACTGTATGATTGGGTTAATTTTTGTACTCATCGTCATCACCGTACCACAATATTGACAAGTTTCTTAGGGACGACTACAACTTTAACAATTTGTTTTCCGCTAAGTGCCTCTGAAATTTTTTCCAGAGCTAAGGCGGCTGTTTGAATCTCTTCTTGTGTGGCGTCTTTCGAAACCACCAAGTGCTCCCTGACTTTTCCATTAATCTGAACAGCAAATTCTATCTCATCCAGAATCAAAGCTTTAGCATCATAGGTTGGCCAGGACACTTCGTGGACACTTCTAGTTTTACCCATCCCATTCCAAAGCTCTTCCATGAGATGCGGTGCAAACGGTGCCAAAAGTTTGATCAGCGATTCAGCAGCAGCGCCATAAAGCGGCGCATTCCAGCGATCTTTGGCACTTTCACGGTAGCGGTACATCTCATTGACGAGCTCCATGACAGCACTGATTGCCGTATTGAAATTGAAGCGATCTTCAATGTCCTCAGAGACTTTTTTGATGGTGCGGTTCATGACATAATTGAGCGTCTTTTCATCCTCATGGGTCAGAACGATTTCACCGCTGCCCTTGACTGCCTCTTCGTCAGTTACCGCCCTGAAAACCCTGTTCAGGAAGCGGTGTGCGCCGTCCACACCATCATCAGACCACTCAAGATCCTTTTCTGGTGGTGAAGCAAAGAGAATAAAGAGTCGTGCCGTGTCAGCGCCATATTTGGCTATAATTTCGTCCGGACTGACGACGTTCCCTTTGGATTTTGACATTTTAGCGCCATCTTTCAGAACCATGCCTTGAGTCAGCAGATTCTTGAAAGGTTCACCGACAGGCGACAAACCCAGATCATACATAACTTTTGTAAAGAAACGGGAATAGAGCAAGTGCAGTATCGCGTGCTCAACGCCGCCAATATACTGGTCTACTTCCATCCAGTAGCTGGCAGCTTCTTTGGAGAAAGGCAGTGACTCATTATGAGGATCTGTATATCTCAAGAAATACCAGGAAGAGTCTACGAAGGTATCCATGGTATCCGTTTCGCGAACCGCATGGCCGCCGCATTTTGGACAAGTGGTATTCATGAAGGTGTCACTCGTTAAGAGAGGCGATTCACCTTTCCCTGAAAACTTGACATCTCTTGGCAATACGACCGGAAGTTCTTCAACCGGAACCGGAACGATGCCGCAATCAGGACAATTGACCATAGGAATTGGACAACCCCAATATCGCTGGCGCGACACGAGCCAGTCCCTGATTCTAAAATTAGTCGTTGCATTGCCGGAGCCTTCAGCTACCAAACGCTCAACAATTTTCTGAGTCCCCTCCTCAATGGTCAGGCCATCAAATGGTCCGGAATTAACCATTACGCCCTTACCGGTAAAGAGTGTCTGTTGGTATTCCCCTTCAGCATCTGTCGGACGTATGACTTCGATGATCTCCAGACCATATTTCTTTGCGAAGTCGTAATCCCGCTCATCATGGGCAGGAACAGCCATGATTGCGCCTGTGCCATACTCCACCAAAACATAGTTGGCAACGTAAATAGGAATCAGGCTGCCTGTCAATGGATGAATCGCGTATCGGCCTGTAAACAGGCCTTCCTTGACCGCCTCAGTCGAAGTCCTTTCAATTTCTGATATGCGCGCCAGACGATCGACAAATTCCCGGATAGGTGTCTCAAATTCAGTACCGGCTGTCAATTCAGCGACATAGGGATGCTCAGGTGCAAGTACCATATAAGTACATCCATAGAGCGTGTCCGGTCGGGTTGTGAAAACTTTGAGTTTTTGATCAAACCCATCAATTGCAAAATCAATTTCAGCGCCGATACTCTTGCCAATCCAGTTCTTTTGCATGGTTTTAACTTTTTCAGGCCAGCCGTGAAGGGTCTCAATATCCTCAAGAAGACGGTCTGCATAATTAGTAATTCTGTAGAACCATTGTGACAGATTTTTCTTGACGACCGGACTGTCACAGCGCTCGCAGAAGCCGCCTACGACCTGCTCGTTTGCGAGAACGGTCTCACAAGAGGTACACCAGTTAACCGGCGACTTCTTCTTATAAACAAGATCCTGTTCGAAAAACTTGACGAAAAGCCATTGTGTCCACTTGTAGTAATCCTCCATACAAGTCGTCACTTCACGGTCCCAGTCATAACTGAGTCCAAGGCGCTTGAGCTGCTTTTTCATTTCAGCTATGTTGCTCTTCGTCCAGATATCAGGGTGAATCTGATTTGCAATCGCCGCGTTCTCAGCAGGCAAACCAAAAGCGTCCCAGCCAATTGGATGCAGAACGTTATACCCCTGCATTTTTTTGAATCTGGCGACAACATCACCAATGGAATAGTTGCGCACGTGTCCCATGTGAAGTTTTCCGGACGGATAGGGAAACATTTCGAGCGCATAGTACTTTTTGGCCTCCGGATTGTTGACCACTTTAAATGCATCATCTTGATCCCATTGGCGCTGCCATTTTTCTTCAATTTCAGCGAATTGATACTTCAACAATAACCCTCCCTCAACAAAAAATAAAAAGTGGACATTGCTTTGATCTTTAGGGACGGGCTATCGCCCGCGGTACCACCCTAATTGACATTCATGTCCACTCATTGATCCATATTTGGCAGATCAGCCTGAAGCAATTAACGTCAAATGAGTTCAGCGCGCTCTATGCCGATTCACACCTTCCACCGGCTCTCTGAAAAAGAGGTTATGCTTACTGATTTTGACAGCTTCTAATATGTTATTACGATTAATTGTAATGAATTGACCCTTGGCTGTCAACCTTCAATACAATTTTTTTGGCATCATTCCACAAACGTTCGAGATTATAATATTCTCTCTCTTCTTTGTGAAAAATATGCACCAGGATATCATGATAATCCATGACGACCCAGCGTCCGGTTTTCATGCCATCCTTATATTTTGTATAGATCCCGTTCTTGGCCAATTCATCTTCAACATGGTCTGCAATTGCCACCACTTGCCGGTCTGAATTGCCTGAAGCGATTACAAAGTAATCCGCAACTGACGAGATGCCGCGAAGGTCCAAAATCACTATATCGTCGCCTTTTTTGGCGTCGATCAGCTTTCCAATTTCCTCCGCCAAGCTTAGATTGGATCCCATTCTATGACCTCACTTTTCCAGCGTTAACAATAACGCGTTTCTCATTTCCACACTTTGGAAATGTATTGGGCTGCCGGATTCGAGAATAAATGCAAGAGTCTGGCTGACTGACATTAGCAGCGCTTTATCCAATGATTCCTTTGACAGCATGCGAAGTGCCGACACGCCCGGATAATCGCGTCCCGGTTCAATGGCATCCGCCAGGTAGACTATTTTTTCTTCCAATGTCATATCACGCCGTCCAACAGTATGATAGCGGACCGCATCTAAAATGACAGGATCGGAAATGATCCCTTCACGGTCAAGCCAAAGAGCCGCGATTGGCCCATGTGCAATTTCCGGAAGTTCATCCACACTGTCTGATGCTGAATACCCTAGACTGCGCCCCAATTCTAATAGTTCGGATTTTTGAACGCCTTTGAACAGATCATGATAGATCGCAGCTCTTGAAACGGCCAATAGATTGCCGCCGTAAAGCTGGGACAATTCACAGGCAGTTTCCAAAACACCTAGAGTATGAGCAAGTCGCTTTTGCTTGATTTTTCCACAGATGAAAGTGTAATCCTCCTGAAGCACCGGAAATCTGAGGCTCAGGCTCTCAATCTGACAGGGTTTCATGTGAAGACTCCTTGAGATATAATTGATGCTTAACAATATATTGTGCTACGGTTTCAGGCATCAGGTATTTCACACTTTGCCCTAAAGCAATGCGCTTTCTCAGGTCTGTGGAGGATATGTCAAGCTCAGGAAGTTCTTCAATCTTTACACTGGCGCTATACCGCTGCTGCAGCTGTTCCATTTTCTGGAGAAGTACAGCCTGATCCGTACCTGGCCTCGCCGCGCCAACGAATGTCACCATTTTTAAAAGTGTTTCAACGGATCGCCAAGACTCAAGCTCCATGAGGGTATCTGCACCTGCTATGAAGAAGAATTTATCCTCAGGCGAACTTTCCCTGACAATTTGAGAGACTGTTTCATGAGAGTAGGTGACACCTTCCCGGTCAGTCTCAATCGAAGAGACTTCGAAATCGGGATGATCAAGAGTTGCCAGCATCACCATTTCATAGCGCTGTCTCGGCATTGTCATTTTATCAGCATGCTTATGGGGCGCTCGGCCCACGGGAATAAATATCACCTGATCCAGTGATAAGCGGGTCCTCATTTCTTCAGCGAGTACCAGATGCCCATAATGAATCGGATCAAAGCTCCCGCCCATAAGTCCAATGCGTTTGCCCTTCGTCTCCATTGCCTACAGCTCCTTATTTCGGCAATTGGATTTTCGGTTCTTCATGATTCTTACGGTAAAGTGTAAACCGGTTTCCAATTGCCTGAACAAATTCAGAACGCGTTTTTTCGCAGACCTCTGAAGCAATTACTTTTGCACTAAGCTGGCTGTTTTCAAGTACCGATACCTTGACGAGTTCGTGAGAGGTCAGACACTCGTCAAGTTGTGCGAGCAAGCTTTCGGAAAGGCCTTCCTTTCCAATGTGCACTAGCGGTTTCAAAGGATTCGCAAGACTTTTAAGATAGCTTCGCTGTTTTGGTTTTAACATGATATTCCTCTTTTCCATTTCAAACTAGGTTTTTCGGACAGGCTCTGTCCGCCTTAGTCATAGAATTCAAATTCTACGGTTTCGATACGAACCGTGTCGCCATCTTGAACGCCCATTTTCCTGAGTTCATCGATAACACCAGATTTCCTTAGAATTTCCTGGAACCGTCTAAGTGATTCAACATCAGTAAAATCTGTGGAATAGACCAGTCTTTCCATAGGCAGGCCTTCAACCACATAGAGTTCATTGTGTCTTCTATACCTGATGGTTTGATCCAGCTCCGCCTCATCCGCAAGAGAATCCACCATTTCGTGGATCACCGGCGGCTCAATGGTGTCCAGCTGCTCTGTCACATAATGCATCAGCGCGTCGATGCCCTCGCCCGTTGCAGCCGAGATTGGAAACACCTTAAAGCCGCGGGACGACATTGCCTCGACAAACGCATCCAGTCCCTCCCGCTCATACAAAAGGTCGATCTTGTTAGCAGCGATTACTTGTATGCGCTCGGTAAGAAGTTTACTGTAACGCTCGAGTTCGAGATTGATCTTGTCAAAATCCTCGACTGGATCACGTCCTTCTGTGCCGGAGACATCCACAACATGAATGATGAGACGTGTCCGCTCTACATGACGCAAAAATTCATGGCCAAGACCGACACCTTCACTGGCGCCTTCAATTAAGCCCGGAATATCAGCGAGAACAAAGCTCTTGCCTTTGATGACCTCAACCACACCCAGATTTGGCGTCAAGGTTGTAAAATGATAGTTGGCAATTTTGGGCTTAGCCATTGTCGTCGCGGATAAGAAAGTTGATTTCCCAACGTTTGGATAACCAACCAAACCGACGTCTGCCAGCATCTTAAGCTCCAGAATCACCGAACGCTCTTCACCGTACGTCCCTTGTTCAGCAAACGTTGGCGCCTGGCGCGTTGCCGTCTTAAAATGCACGTTGCCTCTTCCGCCGCGTCCTGCGCGCGCAATGACTGCACTATCTCCCGCCTTCAAAAGATCAGCGAGGACTCTGCCTGTCTCAGCATCGCGAATAACGGTGCCGGGGGGTACTTTAAAAACAAGATCCTTGGCATCTTTGCCAAACATCTTCTTTTTCATGCCGTTCTCGCCGTTTTCCGCGATATATTTTTTCAGATAGCGAAAGTCCATCAAGGTGCGCATGCCTTCATCCACAATGGCAATGACACTGCCACCGCGCCCGCCGTCTCCACCGTCAGGACCGCCCGCAGGCACATACTTCTCTTTCCTGAAACTTACTCTGCCGTCTCCGCCTTTTCCGGCTTTGACGAATATTTCTGCCTTATCTACAAACATTTAAAACCCCTGCTTTCACAATGAACCATTTAGATGAAAAATGTCCATCTACAAAAGTGAGATGGACATTGAACATGCGCTTGATGTATTACGCCTCGTAGACGCTGACTTGCTTTCTGTCTTTGCCTTTTCTTTCGAATCTAACGACACCTTCAACTTTCGCGAAAAGTGTGTCATCCCCACCACGGCCAACATTGTTGCCCGGGTGAATTTTTGTGCCGCGCTGACGAACGAGAATGCTGCCCGCTGTCACGGTCTGGCCGTCCGCTCTCTTGACGCCGAGTCTCTTGGACGCACTGTCACGACCGTTTTTCGAGCTACCAACACCCTTTTTGCTCGCGAACAATTGCAAATTAAACTTAATAAGCATCAGATTCCACCTCCTCAGTGAACAACTTAACAAAATCCGGGGCGCTTTCCGCGACGCCGCGAAGCCCCAGAACCATACTTTCAATCAGAATTCGGGCTGTGCTCATCTGCGCTTTTGATAAATGAAGCGGCAGACGGCAAAGCAGATACCCTTCATCCACCGTAAAATCCAGATCGTGAATTCCGGCGATTTCATCCAGGGAGACAAGCGCTGTCTGACCCAAAACTGAAACAGCAGCACAAACCACGTCCTGTCCATAATCCGCCTGTCCGGCATGCCCTTCGATCTCAAACAAGACCGGCCTGCTGCCTGACCAGACTACACGTGCGGTGACCATAATTAAAGGCCTATAAACTGATCTTTTCGATCAGAACGCGCGTATATGGCTGACGATGTCCTTGCTTCTTACGGTAGTCTTTTTTGCGCTTGTATTTGAAAATAGTAATCTTCTTGCCTTTGCCATTTCCAACGACAGACGCTTTAACGACTGCGCCAGCGACAACCGGGTTGCCAACTGTAACGCCTTCGTCTCCGGAAACCGCGAGTACTTCGTTGAATTCAACAGTTTCGCCTGCTTCCACGTTCAGTTTCTCGATGTTGAAAACATCACCTTCCTGAACTTTGTATTGCTTGCCACCAGTTACAATAATTGCGTACATGAACTTGCACCTCCTCTTAGAGAACTCGCCGGACCGGGCAGCCCAAGCTATGCATTCGCGTCAACAACTCAGTGTTTGCGAAGACTCAGCCAGTGCATTTCCAAGCCTTTCCCGTGCGGTTTTCAGGCAACGATACTTAGATGCCTGAACATCGTTCTAATTATATACGACCTTGACTCATTTCACAAGGCTTTTTTGTACTGAATTGATAAAAAATCCAGACTCTCATCAAGCGTCCAACGAAGCTCAAATTGGAAGTCCCGTTCTGCCTTAGCGATCAACGGCTCCAGCGTTACAATCAACTTTGCCAAACCCGAACTGACTCTAAACGCCGGACTTCGCTCACCTGTTCTCACAGCCTCTTTCAGCATCAAGTCCAGCTGAGCCGGCGCAGACAAAACCCGTCCCTGGCCGCAGCAGCCACAAGGCGCCGTAATCAGTTCAGACAGAGAACTGCCCATTCTTCGCCGCGTCATGCTCAACACACCTAATGAACTGACTTCCGCTGCGAAAATGCCCGAAAATCCAGACTGCAATGTCTTTTTTAAGAAGGCGTTGTAGAATTGACGCTCAGCTTCACTCTCGGCGTCAATCAGGTCCATCATAACCATGCCGCCAATGTTCCTGAGCTCAAGCTGCCTCAGACATTCCAGAATAGCCTCCTGATTGATTTTCTTTTTGATGCCGATGGTTTGCCGCGCCCCACCTGCAGCGCTGCCCGCATTCACATCTACAGCGTGAAATGCTTCTGTGGCCTCAAGGATCATATAGGCGCCGCCCAGCTCTACTTTCTTGTCCAGAAGGGCCTGGATCTGTCTTTCAAGCTGGTGGGCCGCCTCGAACAGGAAAGGATTGCGTTTTTTCCCTTTGATAGAAGCAGCGAGGTCTACCTGAAGATTGTAGTTCTTCATAAAATCTTCCATCTCAAACGCGTCCTCTGGATTCGAAAACACGAGCGCTGTATCCGGTGTGGACAGATGCTTCAAAAGCAGTTTTTGAGAAGCGCTTAGACCCGGATCGACACATCTGGGACTGCGCACTGTGACATAGGATCGCTGCAGTCTGTCCCAGTCTTTTCTGAGTCGTGCGGCTTCCTCGGCGACCCATTCAGGCTGAGTCAGCGCGCCTTCTGTTCTGACAATGTAGCCAAGCTCACCAACTGCCGCGTCCACCTGCGCCATGAGGATCTCGCGCTTTACGCTGTCTTTAAGTTTGCGTGAAATTGATTTTTGTTTGGATTCCGGCATCAAGACCAGGTAACGCCCTTGAATCTCTATTTTTCCGGTGATCTTGGGACCTTTATAACGCCCGCCCTCGGCTTTTAGCTGAACCAGAAGTTCGGATCCATTTTTCAGGCTCTTTCTGTCCAGTCGCTCCGGAAGGTCCTGAAGCGGCAAAAAGGCATCCTGTGCCAATCCAAGATCCACGAAAGCAGCGTCGAGGGATTCGACTATGGCGGTTATGCGCCCAAGAAAAATCGCGCCTTCAAGAGGCTCTGCGATCAGCGGCTCAACAGCTAGTGCCTGCAAGATGCCGTCTTCTACAAAAGCCGTTCGCTTGAACAAGAAATGAGAATCCACATAAACCTCTCTCATCTCATAGCCGCCTATTCCATTTCAAACAGCGCTTTGCCGCCTTCTCCATAGAGCGCGGTTCTGTGTACACGGAGTGGCGCCTCACCCTCGAGGCCAATACTTGAGGCAATTGCCGCCATGAGCAGATCTGGCTTGAGGTTGGACTCTGAACCGGCATCCAAAGTGGCAAACAGACGAAGTTCACAAACTGCGACTTCCACTGCTGCCGCAGCGGTCACAGTTTTTCGGACAGTCGTTTCACCCTTTTCAAGGAGTTTGAGTTGGTGAACCATCGGCTTAAGCTCAATTTCTTTGTCTTTTTTTCCTTTGGATTTTTTTATGGCCGTCAAACTGACCAGGCCGGGAAGGCCTTCAATGGCCTCTACGGCGCTTTGGCAAGAGGCTTCAGGCACTGACCAGGTCAGCTGATAATCCGAAAGGCGCATCAAGCTCATCAGGGACTTGGACTGCGCCACCAAACGGTGTCTGCGGTATGCGACCTCTGCAGGGAAGCACGTTTGGAACACGGTCTCGAGCTGCTGATCATCACAGCCCTCTTCAACCTCTATTTCCACAAGCTCGGCCTCACTGCTGTAACCTACTGAGAGAGGCGCTGCAAATGCAATTTTGGGATGCGGATTAAACCCTTGGGAAAATAAGAGAGGTACTTTGCCGCGTCTCAATCCGCGTTCAAATAGGCGAACCATATCCAGATGACCGAGGTATCTGAGAAGTCCTGTTTTTGTATATTCGATTCTCAAAAGCGCCATTAGCAAAGCCCTCCCCAGCAGACGTTGACGCCGCAGCCTATGCAGCCATCACGGCAATCCTGTGTGGTCGTTCCGGATTTGGCGTTTTCATTCTCCGCAACGAGAAAATGCTTGTCAACGCCAGCGTCAATATGATCCCATGGCAGAAGCTCAGAATAGCTTCGTTTTCGGGTGGCATAGAAGTCCATATCTATGCCGGTCTTTTCAAAGGCTTCTGTCCAGCGCTCATAACTGAAATAGTCATTCCAGCCATCAAAGCGCGCGCCGTTTTTCCAGGCTTCGATCAAACCTTTGGAAATTCTCCTGTCACCCCTTGCAAATACAGCCTCGACCCGTGACGTCTCTGCGTCGTGGTAGCTGAATTTAATTTTCTTATTTGTGATGCGCTGTTTCAGATAACGCTGCTTCTCCTTAAACTGCTCCAGGCTGTCCTGGGGCTCCCACTGGAACGGTGTGAACGGCTTGGGCACAAAGCAAGAGGCAGATACAGTCACTGAAAGGCCCTTACTCTTATGAACGGAGGAAACGCGCTTGTGAACATATGTCACAAGATCGCCCAGACCAGCTATGCCATCTACATCCTCCATGGTTTCGAAAGGAAGCCCTATCATAAAGTACAGTTTGACTTTATCCCACCCAAGCTCGAAAATCTGACGCATGGTCTCAGTGAGATCCTGTTCGTCTACATTTTTGTTGATGATGTCGCGCATGCGCTGTGAACCGGCTTCCGGTGCAAAGGTCAGACCTGTTTTGCGAACCTTTTGAATTTCTTTGAGGACCTCAACCGAAAACGAATCCAGTCTCAAAGACGGCAGCGATAAGCCTATTTTAGCGTCTTCGTTCAACTTGGAAAGTGCTTCAATGGTCGGACGAATCTCACTGTGGTCCAGCGTACTGAGTGACGTCAGAGAAAGCTCCTCATACCCCGTCGTCGACAGCAGCGTCTCAGACAGGCGCACAACCTCATCCGCGGATCTCTCCCGTATAGGTCTGTAAATCATGCCCGCCTGACAGAATCTGCAGCCCCGGGTACACCCACGAAACAGCTCTACCATAGCCCGGTCGTGGACGGTATCAATAAACGGCACAATAAATTTATCCGGAAAATAAGACTGATTCAGATCCTTCATCAGACGCTTCCTGATTTTTGCAGGTACCCCAGGTTCCAATGGCTCAAACGCTGCCAGCGTACCGTCTTCGTTATAACGAACCTGATAAAAGGATGGCACATAAATGCCTTCAATTTGAGCCGCCTGCTTCAGGAAGGCATTGCGGTCAAAGTTCGGCTTCATGGATTCATAAAGTCTGAGAAGTTCAAGGGTGACTTCCTCGCCCTCTCCAATAACAAAGAGGTCTATGATGTCCGCCAGCGGCTCAGGATTGAAGGCGCAAGGCCCACCTGCAATCACCACAGGATCATGATTGCCCCGGTCTGCGCTCAAAACCGGGATGCCACCCAGTTCAAGCATATTGAGAATGTTGGTATAGGACAATTCGTATTGCAGGGTAAAGCCCACCACATCCATTTCAGAAAGCGGCCGGTAACTCTCAAGGGTATAAAGCGGGATGTCAGCCGAGCGCATAACGGCCTCCATGTCCGGCCAAGGCGCGAACACACGCTCACACTGCAATCCTGCCTCTTTATTAATTAATTGATACAGAATATGAAGGCCCAGATGAGACATCCCCACCTCATAAGTGTCCGGAAAGGCAAAGGCAAATCGAACGTTTACCTCATTGTCCGGTTTGATGACGCTGTGCATCTCCATGCCAATATAGCGTGCGGGCTTTTCCACAAGGTCCAGAATGGCGTCAAGTTTTTCTATTATCATAATTCCTCCGTTTAACTCTTGGTTATTTCATAATGGTTAATGACTGATTTCTATTGATTAAAGCTGCTGCGCTTTCTGCGCATGTAGACGTTCAAAGCCAGACCTACCGCAATCATGGAGGTCATAACTGAACTGCCTCCATAACTCAAGAAGGGGAGCGTAATCCCTGTGACCGGCATCAAACCAATCGTCATGCCTATGTTCTCAATAATCTGGAACGCAAACATAAACGTGATGCCAACGATCACCAGCTCACCATAAAAATCTTTGGATTTCTTGGCCATTTTCATAAGCCGGTTCAAAAAAACAAAATAGAGCCCAATGACAATACCGCCGCCGACAAATCCGAGCTCTTCCCCAAGCACAGCAAAGATAAAGTCAGATTCCTTGACCGGCAGATAGTCCGAGCGGTGATAAACGCCTTCAAACAGGCCTTTGCCAAACATTTGCCCTGAACCAATTGTAATTTTTGACTGCATGACGTGGTAATTCCCGGGCAGTGACAGGTCCTCAGGATGCAGATAGGCATCAATCCGAATGCGCTGATGGGGTTTCATAACCTGATAGGCCAGCGGCGCGCCGACTATCATAGCACCGAGTCCCGCAAGCACCAGTTTAAAGTCTATCCCAGCGACATAGACCATGCCGATGGTGATAAATACAAACACCAAAGCCATTCCCAAATCCGGCTGAACTAACAGAATGCCTAAAAAGGGCAGAACGAACACAATGATCCCCAGTATATCTTTGACGCTGGAAATCCTGCCACCTTTTTTTTCGAGAAATTTCGCAAAGGAAAGTATAAACCCCAGCTTCGCAATTTCAGCCGGCTGAAAATACATGATCTTCAGGTCAATCCAGCTGAGTGCGCCGTACTGCCTGACACCCAGCCCCGGAATGTAGACCGTGAGCATGATCAGAATGGACAATACATAAAACACCCGCTGCAAATCGCCCATGATCCTGTAATCCACCATCATCACGATGACTGCCAGAAAAATCCCAATAAAAAAGGCGGCACTTTGAATCAACACATTGCGGTTCATGCCATCCAGGTGAAAATCCGTAGCACTGGCGACCATGACCAGACCAATCGCGAAAATCATGAGAACTACCGCGATGAGACCTAAGTCGATATTTTTAAACAGTTTTAGATTAAACATGGCGCACCTCGCAAAGAAAGGCTGAGTCTTAAGCATAAGCTTAGATACAGCCCGTCAAAGTTCCTCTCAGTTTACGGACAACGCTGTTACCTTCGACTTTGACGATCAGCTGCGCTTCATACTCCTGATTGGAATATTCGCCACAAGTGCCGGCAGTCCATTGTTGCTGGCGTCCGTCTTAGTTATCTGAATATCAAAGCCATCCTGGTCAATTTCAATGTGTTTGGACAGCGCGGTGATTAAATCCTCTTTAATCAAATCGAGCAGTTCCGGCGAACAGTTTGCGCGATCGTGAACCAAAACAAGTCTTAGTCTCTCTTTTGCGACATTTTTGCTCGACTCCTGCCGACTGAGGAATTTTAAAAGATCAAACATAGTAGCCCTCCTCTACTTGCTGAAGTTGAACAACTTGATCAACTTGTCAAAAATTCCGTTATTCTGGTCAAAATTGATAAACGCAACCTCTTCGCCGTCTATGCGCGCTGAGATATTCCTGAACGCCTGACCGGAAAGTGACTGCGTAGCGACTGCCGGCTCGCCCCGATTTGTGCTGATGATAATCTTTTCATCATCCGGAACGACGCCGATAATCTCTATGGCCAAAATATCTGTGATGTCCTCAATATTCATCATGTCTCCACGCTTTACCATGTCATGGCGAACCCGGTTGACAATCAGCTTTGGATTTCTTAATTCAGCCGCTTCCAACAGGCCAATGATTCTGTCCGCATCTCTTACAGCAGACACCTCCGGTGTCGTAACCACGACGGCACGATCCGCACCGGCAATGGCGTTCTTGAAGCCTTGCTCGATCCCTGCCGGACAATCGACCAGAACGTAGTCAAATTCCTGTTTAAGTTCTTCGCAGAGGACCTTCATCTGAGCCTGAGAAACTGCATCCTTGTCCTTGGTCTGCGCTGCCGGCAACAAATAGAGATTTTCAAATCGCTTATCTTTGATCAGTGCCTGACGCGTCTTGCAATTGCCTGAAACGACATCCACCAGATCATAAACGATCCGGTTTTCGAGTCCCAGAACAACGTCAAGATTTCGAAGCCCAATATCCGCGTCGATAACCGCGACCTTCTTTCCTCTCAATGATAACCCGGCGCCAATATTGGCAGTCGTCGTCGTTTTGCCAACACCGCCCTTACCGGATGTTATTACAATGCATTCACCCATCTCAACAGTCCCCCAATTTTTAAAGATACGGCTCAATCATAATATTGCCGTCTCTGATTCTAGCTATTTCTGGCAGTTCCGGTGCCTGTCCGCCTTCAGGCGGTCTTGTGATCAGCGTGCTGATTCTCAGCTGCGTAGGATTTAGCCTAAAAGCAGTTATAGTAGCTGTGCTGTCTCCTGCAGAGCCTGCGTGAGCAACACCCCGCAGCGTTCCCATCACCACTATATGCCCTTCCGCCACGATCTCAGCGCCTGGATTGACATCACCAACCACGATCACATGTCCCGGATAAATAATGCTTCTGCCGGATCTCATGGTTCCAAAGACGATTTTAGCCTGATCATCACTTCTCTGGGCCACCCCTTCAGAACTGCCGCCTGAAGAAGGTGCTTCAACCGCTTTTTCAACGCTTTCCTTCACTGCTGAATCAGATTGATGCTCAGATTTTTCAATGGTTTCCCTGACCGTTTTGACTTTTTCACTACTTGAATTATGTCCCAATCGCTCTATAAAGTCAAGACGGGCGACTTGAATCTCGGAGGTGCTGAAGACCTTTTCCGCCTCTTCTTTTTCTCTGCGGTTTAATGTTCTGCCTTCGATCCCAATGACGGTTGCTCCGGAAAAAAAACTTTTTCCCTGTTCGATCTTATCTTTAAGTCCATCCAACAACTCTTCGAAATCGCACTCAGAATCCAGTTGGAGAATAATCCCTTCTCTGGTGCCTTTGAATTCAACTTTTTTCTTCACTGAACCACCTTCTTTCGTTGAAGTATCGCCAATTATCCATTCTCATTCTTCACAGGACCATCAGTTTGAATTCAGCTCCGCGCCGCCTGAAGAAGTTGTGCCAACATTCAAAGGTCCAATATCGAGGTACTCACCAATAACTTCCCTGGCTATTGGTCCCGCATATCCCCCGTGGCCACCCTGAGGCACCATGACGACGACTGCGATTTTTGGATTGTCATAAGGAGCGAAAGATACAAACCAGGCAAAGTTGTCATAGTCTTGGCGGAACTCATTGATTTTAGCGTCTGTGAGCCCACGAGCACTCAAAGCTTTAATTGCAGCGCGCATGGCACTGGCTTCCGTCAGATACCCCTGACTGATCAGGTTGCTGAGTTTGCTCTCAAGTTCGGGAGCATCCTCTTTTGAAGCGCCTGTAATCTGCTTTCTGAGCTGGGCGACTTCTTCATTTCGGTCCGACAAAATGGCTGCCGTTTTCTCGCCTACACTGGACTGCGACAAAGATGAATCGATCCGCTTAAGATAAGTCTTGAAATAGGCGACTTCGTCAACCGGTGGAATTTTACCCTGGTTTTGTGCCGTTCCGGTTTTGGCGCCAACGCCAACAGGAAAACCCCTGAAAATCGATTTGGCTGTCCCGTTTTCGCCCTGTGTGACCTTCAGCATTGCCGTTCTGAGATATTCAAAGGTCTTTGGATTGTTAAGCGCAATCCGCTCAACCTCTGAATTTTTATCAACCGCCTCGTCCCCTACACTTTTAACCAGGGACAATTCGTAAGGATAGCCATCATTTGCAATGATCATGATATACCTTGCCAACTGAGCAACCGTATACTTATGGTCACCCTGACCGATAGAAAGGTTGAAGGTATCACCCTGATGCCATTTCATCTGATTGAAATAATCAAACTTGACTATGTCAGCGAGCCGGTCCGGTGACCCCAGACTGCCATCAACGCCCATTTCCTTTAATCTTGTGATAATGGTCCCGCGACCAGGATTTTCCTGTGACCATCCAATAATAGTTGTTAAAATGGTTTCGGTTTTTTCCTCCGAATTGATCAGCGTTGCAGGGAAATACTCCGGCAAAAGCATTCTCAGCCTGGATTTCAAAGTCCGTTCCAAACTGATTCTCTTTTGCTCCGGATTTGGAATCCCGTAGCTGACCTCTTCAATTTCAAGACCGGTCTTTTCATCAAAACCGAGCAGCTTGGACTTTTCGAGAAAATCCGATGTCGACATGGTGTAATTCAACGGCGTTTGATTTCTGTGGTCATAGGCACTGGAAATATTATAGAAATAATAGTTGCAGGAGGTTTCAAGACCTCTGAAAAAGTCTGTCAGGCCGTGCTTTCCCCTATAACCGTTCCAATACCAACAGCCAAAACTCGTCCCGCCAATTTCTATATACCCATCACTGTAAAGCTTCTGATAAGGATTCAAACCATATTCAATGGCGGCGAAACCGGTCGACATCTTGTAAACGGATCCAGGCTGAACACCTGTCATGGTCGCAATGTTAAACAGCGGTCTGGGTGATAACGGATCATTTGGATTCTCGGGAGAGAGTTGATCCCAGTCGTCATACGTGATCCCGGTTGAGAAGAGATTGAGGTCATAGTCCGGATAGCTCGCCATGGCAAGAACCTCTCCGTTTGTCACATCTACCGCAATGGCAGCCCCTGTCTTGGCATTTGGAAAAGCCTCGCTGTAATTGTAATTGCCGTATTGACTGGTAAACGTACCGCCTATTTTGATCTGCTCAATGCCATGTTTTAAAGCAGTTTCAAGGACTTGCTGCAGTTCAATGTCCGCGGACAGATGAATGTCCTTGCCTGCACTTGAATTTTCAACATTTAAGCCGTAGTAGCCATCATCCAGCTCACGCACCATTTTCCCGAGAGCGTCCACTTCAATGTATCTGTATCCGTTTTGTCCATGGAGGTCAAGCTCATACCTGCCCTCGATACCTACTTTTCCAATCAGTTGATTTTTGTCATAGGCGTTTTCGTTGACATACTTTGAAATTTCAGCTTCACTTGAGATTTTGCCTATGTAGCCCAGAATATGAGCGGCCACATTCTTGTAGGGATACGACCGTATTGGCTCGACGCCGACATTCACGCCAGGGAGATCCATGGCACGCTCGCTGATCTGAATGGCAGAAGCCTTGGATATATTCGAGGCAATCTTGATAGGCTCGTATTTGAGATAACCTTTTTCCTTAAGCGCATGGCTGACGATCAGGATCTTATACGCTTCATCATCACTGTAAGACTCATCAATGCCAAATTCTCTCCGGGCTCTGATGAGTTTGAATGCTTCTTCAGCCGTAACCTCCTGCTCGAGGCTATACATCTTCAAAAAATTTTCTTTTTCAATCTCATTCCAAAATTTCATCTTACTAATGGAGATGGGTAAAATGATCCCCTTCTGGATCATGATGGAATAAGCTTCTTGGTCGTTGAGTGTCTCTGAAAGCTGCTCCTTGACCCTGTAGTCGTCCAGGACAGCTTTCGCTGTGAAATAGTCAGGATAACCGCGGTCCAGCAGCCACTTGACTCTGTCATCATCATAGCGGAAAGTGTAGTTTCCCTGTTCAATTCGAATTGGAAACTCAAGATGGCTTTCTCCTCTGGAATCCAGCATAGTCATCAAATCGACACTAACGCGATTCAATTCGGTTTTTTCAAGGCTGCTTGCCATGATATCCAAAGTAAAGGCAGGTACGTTTCCGGCTAGCAAAACATCGTTTCTGTCGTAAATTTCGCCGCGCTTGGCATAAACCGGGATTTTCTTCAGCCGATTGTTGACCGACTTCTCAAGATAGCTGTCTCCTTCAACGATCGTTATGGTCGCAAGTCTAAAAATCATCAGACCAAAGACAATCAGAAAGAAGAGTCCTATGTGGTTTTTTCTGTCAGCCAGACGTTTGTTCATAATGTAAAGCTCCTTATCTCAGTTCGTAGCCAAACCATCGGCGAATGACGTATTTGTACAGAAGCAAACCTATCAGAGCATTAAAGACCGATTCAATTGCTATGACAGCAAAGACTTTGCCTACAAAAATTGGCAAATTGAAAAAATAGGCATGCGCTAAAAACAGCACGTGATATACCACGGTTCCCAGTACGATCAGCATGAGCGGCGTCAGAGAATTGTCCTTGAACAGCGCCTCATCAAAGAGATCGATCAGAATCGCAATGGTGCAAAATATAAAGATATTGACACCAACCGCATGGGCGTATAGTACATCGAGAAAGAGACCTGACAAGGCAGCGGCAACCAGGCCGGCGCGATTGCCAAAAAGCAGCGCTACCATGACGACATAGATCAACGGCAGATTCGCCGTCACACCATAAAACCTGAAGTTGAGAATGAAGGTCGTTTGAATCAGATAAACCAAGAGAGAGGACAGGACCAGCCAAAACGCCTTCATTCGCTCTCCGCCTCCGTATCAACCGTTACAGACGGAATTACCATTACTTTTTTTATGGATTGAAAGTCAACAAACGGTTCGACGACCACTTCGGGCAGGAGGGCGTCACGATTATCAATCAGCTCTTTAATTTCGCCAATGACGATGCCCTTTGGAAAGATTCCCAACCCAGAGGTAACCAGCAAATCCCCCGGTGACATTTTCGCGGTTGGATCAAAAATCTGCCCTCTAAGGATATGGTCCGCACTCCCAATAATTTGTCCGTCATAGGGCGCTATGATGCCCACTGAGGAAAAGCTGATCGTGCTTCTTTTGTCGATAAGTGTCACGACTTTGGACCAATTCGTTCCAACGTCGTACACCATACCCACCAGGCCGCTCCCATTGATCACTGCGCTGTTTTTTGTGACGCCATCCTCAGAACCTGCGTCAATGACAAAATTTTCATACCAGTTACCCGGATCCTTTGACAATACAGATGCGGACACGAAGTTTTGTATGGATTCTGTCTCCACGTACCTCAAGGCGCCCTTCAATTCCCTAAGCTCGATCAGTTCTCTCTGATCCAGTGTCAAGGAGACGACTTGTGCTCGCAGTGACTCAACCTCTTCTTTCAAAGCTTCATTTTCACGCGCATTTTTGTAAAGTTCAGCGATAGGCTCTATGCGGTCGCCTATTGACTGATTAATACCATAAAAGAATTTTTGAATAGGATAGACGACTTCCGCCACAAGATTCTCGACAACTGAGACGCTGGAACGCCCGCCGGCCGAAATACCCATAAAGGTCAGAAGCAGAATGGAGACTATTATGATAATTATTTTCTTCCATTTTGGATAAGCATGCATCCGAGTCACCCATTCAGCGATATTTCTTTGCGTTTACCATGATTGATTTCAATTCGTCAAAATGATCCAGTGCCATTCCCGTTCCTTTGGCGACGCAGTCAAGCGGTTCTTCTGCGATATGAACCGGCATGCCTGTCTCCCGTCTGATTCTTTGTGCCATGCCTTTAAGCAGCGCGCCCCCACCGGTGACCATGATCCCTTGGAGCATGATGTCCGACGACAGCTCAGGCGGTGTTTTTTCAAGTGTTGATTTAATGGCATCCATAATGGCATTCGTTGGTTCCCTGAGGGCTTCTCTGATTTCAGAGCCCTTGACAAAAATACTGCGCGGAAGGCCAGTCATGAGATTGCGGCCAGTCACTTCAAATACCGCTTCTTCATCTACCGGTTCCACCGAGCCTATGGCCACTTTGATTTCTTCTGCCGTTCTTTCTCCAATCATAAGTGAATAATGCTTCCTGATGTACTGGGCAATCGACTCATCCATGGCATCGCCAGCGACTCTTATAGAACGGCTGGTAACAATTCCACCCAGAGAAATAACGGCGATTTCCGTAGTGCCTCCTCCAATGTCGACAACCAGGCTCCCCGTCGCCTCCGAGACAGGCATACCTGCCCCAATCGCAGCTGCCATGGGCTCTTCAATAATCAATGCGTCTTTAGCCCCTGCCGCCAATGCCGCTTCAATGACCGCGCGTTTTTCAACCTCAGTCACATCACACGGCACACCAATAATTATGCGTGGCGCAGCAAGCATAGACTTGTTGGGATAGGCTTGCTGAATGAAGTAGCGGATCATCTTCTGGGTGACTTCAAAATCAGCAATAACGCCATCTCTTAACGGCCTTATGGCCACAATTCTCCCGGGTGTACGGCCGATCATCTGTTTAGCTTCGAGACCAACGCTCAAAACTTCACCCGTGTCCAAATGGATAGCTACCACAGAAGGCTCTCTCAGGACAATGCCCTTACCCTTCACATAGACCAGTGTATTAGCTGTGCCTAAATCGATTCCAATATCTTTTGTCATAAAACCAAACCACTTCATAATCTTTGAATCCGGGTACCTCCGCCTGGATTACGGTACAAGTCTTCCCGGATCTTCCTCCTGTCTGTCGGTTAATTTTAGCGTCTGAGATCAGGCGCCGTTATGTCTTAATTTTCCTGTTTGTCCTGTAAATTCCCAAAATCATTTTAGTATTTACAGGACACCAAGTCTGATGCAGTTAGTTTCCAGATGCTACATCAAATCGTGCTCCTTAAAACTGTAGTAATTCAAATCGCCTATGACAATGTGATCCAAAACTTGAATCCCCATGAGCTGTCCGGCTTCAATCAGACGTTCAGTAACCCGTTTATCCTCAGGACTTGGTTCTGGATGACCACTGGGATGGTTGTGAATCAAAACCACCGCATTGGCGCTTTTTCTGATTGCGGGCTGAAATACTTCCCTGGGGTGAACAATTGAAGCGTTTAAACTGCCTATAGAAATATCCTCAATTGAGACAATTTGATTCTTTGTATCTAAAAGGACAACTTTAAATACTTCCTTAGTCAGATGGCGCATATCCACCATCATTTTCTCAGCGAGTTCAGAAGGGCCTGCAATTTTCACCTTGACAGCCGCTTTCTCAGAATAAATTCTTTTTCCCAGTTCAACTGCGGCCATAATCTGACTGGCCTTTGAAATGCCTATCCCGCGTAAGCTGCACAATTCTTCAACATTTACAGCTGCAAGATGACTGAGCCCTTTTGGGTCCAAAGATAAAATTCTCTGCGCCAGAGTCAGCGCCGAATCCTGACTGCTGCCACTTCCAATGACTGCTGCGATCAGTTCTGCATTCGATAGGGCAGCTGTTCCTGATTTGATCATTTTCTCTCTGGGACGTTCACATTCTGGCATCGATTTCATGGTAATCTTCATAACCACGTGGACCGGCTCCTCTCCATAATTTAGAGAGAATGATGTTCGAGAAGCTGCCCCAGCAGATAAACAGGTAAACCTACAACTGTGAAAAAATCTCCATGTATTTCTTTAACCATGGAAGACCCCAGTCCTTGAATTGCATAAGCACCGGCTTTTCCAAAAACCTCACCGGAATGTACATAGGACCATGCCTTCTTGGCGCTGAATGGTCCCATTTCAACCTCAGTCACCGAATAATCGACAATCTTAAAGTCAAGTTCCGGACAGATCAGGCAGAGACCGGTGAAGACCTGGTGGGTTCTCCCGCTGAGAAGCATCAGCATTTGATGAGCTTCTGCCTCATTTTCAGGCTTGCCAAGCTTTCTACCGTCCAGGCAGACAATGGTATCCGAGCCAATAATGACATAGTCGTGCCACTTTGAGTTTTGAGACGCTTTCCAGGCTTTCTCAAAGGACAGCGCCATGACGATTTCTTCCGGCGTCTCAAAATCACCCATTGGTTCAGGTAATGACACGCCCTCACAGACGACTTCCCGCCCGAGCAAACCAATCAATTCACGTCTTCTTGGTGATTCTGATGCCAATAATAGTCTTCTCATCCTTAAAACCTCTTGAACAAAAACATGGCTAGCAGCAGCCCCAAAATGCCTGCGACGTTAAGCTGAAGGGTCAAACCCATTGTCCATTTCAAAATTGCCAAATCCACTGTGAAGGGTTCGAAACCAATTGACCTTCCGTATGAAAGTAAAGGTATACTCCTACCGAACAGGTCTCCGATCAACCCGCCTGCTATGACACCTACGAGTATAAAGATCAGGAGCAAGGGTGTAGTTTTTTTCAAGGTAACTCCCTCCGACATTCTCTCAAATAAAGCATATCACGTTTTTACATATTTTACCATCATCAATGCACAGTGTTAACTCACACGTGCTTTTTACAGTTTAGCATTTAATCCATGGCCATTCAAGGCGCAGGAAGTGACAAAAAGTGAGACCCGGGATCCGGTTCTCCATAAAGTATTGATACGGCTCTTTTGAAGCTGAAGGTCATTTTCAATATGACAAAAAATAAAGCGCATAGACACCATTCTATGCGCTTTATGCAATATTAAAGTTATACCATTCTGATGGCATCCTTCGGACACTTTTTGACACATTCTCCACAGCCTATGCACTTTTCCGGATCCACGACATGAACTTCTTTGAGTTCGCCAGTGATCGCTTCTGTTGGACATACCCGTTTGCACAGCGTACAGCCAATACATTTTTCCGGCTCAATCACAGCATTCTTGCGCTGAGAGAGATCACCTGAAATACACTTGGTCGGGCACTTTTCCGTACAGATCATACAGCTGGTGCACTTTTCGTAGTCAATGGAAGCCAGATTGTTTGTCACGTGGATTGCATCAAACGGACAATTCTTTTCACAAATGCCGCAGGCAATGCAGGACACATCACAATTCTTTTTAACTTGTGGTCCCTTTTCCTTGTTATTGCAATTGACAATAACTTGCTGCCCGTATGGCACATAAGTAATTACCGTCTTTGGACATGCTTCGACGCACTTGCCGCAGGAAGTACACTTCTCAGGATCTACCACGGCTAAGCCATCCTCCATGATATGAATGGCATCAAACGGACACACCCGCTCACAGGTGCCATAACCCAAACATCCAAAAGCACAGGATTTTCCACCGCCTGCCACCATGGCAGCAGCGCGGCAATCCGTTATGCCCTCGTATTTAAAGGTCGTACGGCACTTATCATCTCCGCCCTTACAAATTACATGAGCGACTTTTTTCACGCCGACCTCAGCATTGACGCCCATGATTTCAGCGAGTGCTGAAGCGCAATTTGCGCCGCCGACAGGGCAGCCATTGACCGGAGCATTTCCGGAAGCGACCGCATTGGCAAACTGGTCACAGCCTGGAAAGCCACAGCCGCCGCAGTTTGCGCCAGGAAGTGCTTCCCTGATCAGGACTGTCTTTGGATCCACTTCAACTGCGAATTTCTGAGACGCAAAAGCGAGCGCGGCGCCAAAAGCCAGCCCCATAACACTCAGCGTTGCGCCGGAAGTTATTATGTTGGTTACATTCAAAGTCTACACCCCTTTTCTATACCAGACCCGTGAAGCCCAGGAAAGCAATTGACATCAGACTTGCGGTGATCAGAGCGATCGGGAATCCTTGGAAAGGAAGCGGCACGTCTGCAATGACCTGTTTTTCACGTATTCCGGCAAAGAGTATAATCGCCAGTGAGAAACCCAGCGCTCCACCAACGGAGTGAACAACGGTTTGAATCAGGTTCAGCTTGTACTGGATGTTGAGCAGCGCAAGACCCAGAACAGCGCAGTTTGTCGTAATCAATGGAAGAAAAACACCCAGTGCCTGGTAGAGGGTCGGACTTGTTTTTTGAAGCACAATTTCAACGAACTGAACCAACGACGCAATGACGAGTATGAACGCGATGGTTTGAAGATATTCCAAATGCAATGGGACCAATACGAAATACTGAATGAAATAGGTGAAAATGCCCGACAAGGTCATAACGAAGGTAACAGCTAGACCCATGCCTATGGCAGTGTCTACCTGCTTCGAAACGCCAAGGAATGGGCAGATCCCCAAAAAGCGAGACAATACAAAGTTGTTGACGAGAATTGAGCTGACTAGAATTACAAACAAACTAGCATTTTCCATGTCGTTTCACCTCCTATTGGCCTGCGGCCGCTTTTTTGGATTTGATGACGCTGTAGACAGCAAGTACCAGGCCAAGCGTCAGGAACCCGCCGGGAGGCAGGATCATAATAATCGCAGGTTTATAAGCCGCTCCCAAAACAGAAATGCCAAAGATCATTCCAGTTCCCAGCAACTCTCGAATCATGCCCAGCAAGACAAGTGCCCAAGTAAAACCTAAACCCATGCCCACACCGTCCAACACAGACGGTCCGACGCCGTTCTTGAAGGCAAAAGACTCTGCACGCGCCAAAATGATACAGTTGACAACGATGAGTGGAATAAATAGTCCCAGCGATTTGTAGAGCGCAGGTACAAAGCCCTCCATTACCATACCAACAATGGTTACAAAGGCTGCAATGACGACGACAAAAGCAGGAATCCTTATTTTATTGGGAATAATCTTTCTAAGGATTGAAATCATTGCGTTGGAGCCAACCAAAACTGCGGTGGTCGCAAGGCCCATACCAAGTCCGTTCTGAGCGCTTGTGGTTACAGCCAGTGTTGGACACATACCTAAAAGCTGATAAAATGTGGGGTTCTCTTTTATGAGCCCGTTAGTCAAATGTTTAAGATTCATCTTATGCGCCCCCCTCTACCGATCAAATGTAAGTGCCGCACGGATAGATGAATTGACGCCATCTGTCACTGCGCGCGATGTAATCGTCGAACCGGTGATCGCCATAATCTCCGTATCGCTTTTAGCGGTTTTAGACACTCCGAGTTCTTGAGCGGCTGACATGCCATTGTATTGTTCGTAGAAAGACGGAAGTGTCGCGTTAGCGCCTAGACCCGGCGTTTCAGCGTGTGTGCCTATTCTGACGCCCGACACCGTACCCTCTGCACTTATGCCGGTGGTTACTTCAACAGTACCGCCAAAACCGGTTGGCGCAGTCTTAATCACGTAACCCACAAGATTGCCATCTTTTAATCCCGTGAAAACTTCCATAATCATTGGTTCATTGCCTTGAACAGCCGCCAGTTGATCAGCTTCAACCGGTTCAAAACTGGTTGCTTCCGGCAAAACAGCCTGACGTGCCAGCTGGTTTGTCAGTTCTCTTTGCTCGAGAATTTTGCCGATGGTCATTTCATTTGTCACACCAAGCGCCACGGCGGCAACCAGGCAAATCGCCAGCAATATTGCGCCGAGTTTCATTATTTCCTTCATTTCTTGCCACCTCCGAATACACGTGATTTCGAATATTTTTCGATCAGTGGCGTTGCAACGTTCATCAATAGAATTGAATAAGAAACGCCCTCAGGATAGCCTCCAAACTGACGAATCAAAGCGGTCAGAAGGCCTGCGCCAACTGCGAAAATCATCTGCCCTCGAAAGTTGACAGGCGTTGAGGAATAATCTGTCGCCATGAAGAATGCGCCAAGCATGAGTCCGCCAATCAAAACGTGAAGAAATGCGATCTGAAAATTAAAGCCGTTGAAAATGAACAGAAGAACAAACGTCGTTGCTATGTAGACTGCAGGAATTCTGATATCAATGACACCGCGCCATACGAGGTAGAGTCCGCCCAAGATCAGAAGCAGCGCAGAGGTCTCTCCAATACAGCCGCCAATGTTTCCGATCAATGCATTCATAACGGATGGCAGCTGATCAGGAAGCGCTTCCTTCAAAATTCCGAGCGCCGTAGGTCCGGTGACGCCATCTGCCGCTCTTGGGACTGCCCAAGTCGTCATGTCCGTTGGCCAGCTCGCCATCAGGAAGGCGCGCGCAGCCAGTGCAGGGTTCATGAAATTGAAACCGAGACCGCCAAATGCCTGTTTAACTATAGCAATCGCAAAAATTGAGCCAACCACCGGTATGAACCAAGGCACAGACGCAGGCAAGTTCAGTGCAAGCAGGAGTCCTGTGACAACTGCGCTGAAATCTCCAATTGTGGTTGGAACTTTTCTCATGTAACGCTGAACAAAAAACTCGGTAGCTACTGCCGCGCCAACGGACAGCAGCACAGTAATCAACGCATTAAAACCAAAGAAGTAAATCCCCGCAGCTGTCGCAGGCAAAAGTGCTATGACAACATCCCGCATAATGCCGCTGACAGATTCATTGCTTCTGAAGTGCGGCGATGATGATACTCTATATTGTTGTTCCATCTGCCGATCCCCCTATGCTTTTCTTCTTCTAGCCAGTATCTCACGCTTTGCCAAGCGGATGGACTGGAGAAGTGGTCTTTTGGACGGACAAATGAACGAGCAGGAACCACACTCAATACAATCGAGCGCAGCATACTTCTCTGCCATGTCAAATTGATCCAGCAGCGCGTAGGCGCTAATGTAAACCGGTTCGAGATAGGAAGGACAAATGGTGACACACTTGCCGCACTTTATGCAGGCTGATGGATCAGGTGTCTTCGAATCTGCTTCATTAAAGGTCAATATACCAGAGGTTGTCTTTGTGGAGGGAATAGAGAGCGTCGATGTCGCGATTCCCATCATAGGTCCGCCTAAAACAATTTTCCCTGGCGTTTCACTGAAGCCGCCACATTGCTCGACAATTTCCGTCAACATAGTGCCTACTTTAATGCGGAGGTTCTTTGGCTCTTTGATGCAAGAACCGGTAATAGTACAGATCCGGTCTATCAAAGGCATGCCAGTCGTCAATGCTTCAGCAATCGCTGCCGCTGTGGCGACGTTGTTGACCACTGCGCCGGCATCCATTGGCAATCCGCCGGAAGGCACTTCTCTTCCCGTGACGGCAAAGATCAACTGTTTTTCAGCGCCTTGAGGATATTTCGTTTTGAGCGAAGCAATTTCAATTTCCGGATAAGACGCTGCGGCCTTTTTGATGGAATCGATTGCATCCGTCTTATTGTCTTCAATGCCTATGTAACCTTTTGGTACGCCCAATACCTTCATCAGCGCTCTCAGTCCAAGTACAACTTTCTCAGGCGTCTCAAGCATCAGTCTGTGGTCAGCCGTCAAAAATGGCTCACATTCCGCACCATTCAAAATGACGTAATCGATTGTCTTTTCTTTTGGTGGCGATAATTTGACATGAGTAGGAAAGCCTGCGCCACCCATACCGACAATGCCGGCACCCTTGATAATGTCCATGACCTCTTTGGCTTCCAGTGATTCAAGCGGCGGATATGGCTTGATACTTTCGTCTACTGCATTTAAGCCATCTGATTCAATGACCACACATAAATCTTTTCCTCCGAGTGTGTCCATGACTTTCAATTCCTTCACAGTACCGGAGACACTTGAATGAATTGCAGCGGAAACAAATGACGCTGGTTCGCCAATTTTCTGACCAACTTTGACATAGTCGCCCTTTTGTACGAGCGCATCACAAGGTGCGCCTATATGCTGTCTGAGTGGTATTGCAACGGTTGTTGGTTCGACAGCGAGCTCAACAGCCTTGTGTTCAGTGTATTTCTTTGCGTGTGGCGGATGTATGCCGCCTTTGAAAGAAAAAATGCCCATGGTTTCACCCCTTGAGTTAAATATACAGTATACAATCAATAAAATTAGTACTCTAAACAATTTTACTACATCTCGCGCCGCTGTCAACTGAAAGTCCTTGAATTCAATATTTTTCAACGTTTCAAGCGTTAATTAGTTAACAACAAAAGGTCGCATATTGGCCATCTTTTTTCAAAATTATCTTGGTGTGATAGAATAGAACCAGTGATTTTTGATAAAATAATAACGTTGTTGTCAAAAGAAAAATGAAAGTTGATTCTGAAATGTGGTCAAGTCCTTTGCGTCTTTAAGAAAATGCCTTGATCCACCGCCTAGCCTTACGACTGAATAAGCAAAGGGAAGACAACGTCTGAGGCGTTGTCTTCCCTTTGTCTGTGCTGTCCTATACTACTGTCCGACTTTCAGAGTTGGAAGTATAACGGTTTCTTTGGCTGATGTCACGTCATTCGGAGGTGTCAGATCTTCGACAGATGCGCCTTCCGGCTGCAGACTTCTGAAATAATACTCGTATTTGGGAAATCCTGTGATCTGGGCGATCATCTTCACAGTCAGTCCGTTGTCTTTCCACAAGTAATAAGTCACGTTCAGGTCTGCTGTATGAACCTCATAAACATCACACGGTTTGCCGTCCATCAGTGCCGAGCCTTCATAGTGAACATGTTCAAACATATCCTGCTCCAAGGCCTCGTTGAATGCCACCGGTGACATCATGCCGCTGAAGAACGTCTCATCATAGTCTGAAGGTGATAAAATACCAGATGTCCGATCCAGTACAAAGGCGGACTGATCCTTTAGATTCGCATATATGCTGTGCTTATGATCAAACGTGTCAATTCTGACCTGATCGTCGCTTTTCCAAGCAGAATAGTACTCCCTGGAGACGCCTTCCACACGCAGTTCATATTCATAATATAAATTTTTGATGCCCACGGATTTAGCGAGAGTATTACTGAAATCATTGAAAGCTTCTAAATCATCATGAATCTCTTCACTTTCTGACTGTGTCCCCGGTGCAGCCTCTGTCTCTGCTTCTTCAGACGATTCACTGCCGGTTGCTGCATTTTCAGAGGTGTTCTGCTGGTCTTCAGGATTTGTCTGGGCAGTCTGATTTGTGCAGCCTGCTGTTGAAATCATAAGTCCTAAGAGCAACGTGACCAACAGTATCTTAGTGTGCTTCATAATCAAAAGTCCTCCTGACCTGATCTATTGAACTACCCATGACTGAAGTCACGGGTGTGCGCGGATATCTAATCAAATTTGAAATATCTGTGCAAAAGAATGTAAAACCTGCTGGCAAAATTCAGGCTTATAATCCATTTACCTTTGCACAATTATTTTGAGAATGTACTACTAGACTAATTATAAGATGGTGACAAAGCTTGGCTGCCTGGGAGGCATGCTGTACTATCAGCAAAAAATGTAAAAAAAAGGACGATTCGAAATCGTCCGTTTGGTGCGAGAGGCGGGATTTGAACCCGCACGAGCATTAGCCCGCTACCCCCTCAAGATAGTGCGTCTGCCAGTTTCGCCACTCTCGCACGTATTCGCCGGTTTACCCGACGAAATTTATTATACCTCCATGAAACATTAAAGTCAACCAGAATTTCCAGAAAATAATTTACTTCTGAAATGAGCTAATCTGGCTGCCTCAGCCACATGAGAAGCTGATCAACCTGCTGATCCAGCATTTCGAGCGTACCATTGTTATCTATAATATAGTCCGCATATGCTTTCTTTTCCTCTAAAGACATTTGACTTTTAATCCTTAGAACGGCTTCATCATGACTGAGTTGATTTCTGGACTGCAGACGCTGAAGCTGTGTTTGGGGATCCACATACACAAGGACCACCGTATCATATCGCTCACAGTTTCCCGTTTCTACCAAAAGCGGCGAATCTACAAATATCATGTTCTCACCCTGAAGCCGCTTTTCCTGGAGGTCTTTGGATATTTCTGCTTCCACAATGGGATGCGTCACGCTGTTCAGAAGTTCGCGAGCCTTTGAATCCGAAAAAACCAGAGCGCCGAGCTTCTTCCGGTCAATTTCACCTGACGGATCCAGAATCTCATTGCCAAACGTGCCGACTATGGCGTTATAAATTGGCTTCCCTTTTCCATACAGCTGTCTGACTATGTCATCCGCGTCAATAACCACATACCCTCGAGCACGCAGTTTGACGGTTACGGTTGATTTTCCGCTGGCAATGCCACCGGTCAGCGCAATTTTTCTCACGGTCATCACCTCAAGCGCCACTAATTTCCCATATATTCTCAGTCCGGATTACTATTTTGTTTCATACCAGTTTGAACCCGAATTCATATCCACTTCAATTGGAACTTCAAGCTGGACCGCTGACTCCATATCACTTTTCAACAAAGCCTTAACAGCTTCCAACTCCTCAGGAACACAATCAATCAGAAGTTCGTCATGAACCTGAAGGATCAGCCTGGACTTGTACCCGCCTTTTTTCAGGTCCTGATAAACCTTAACCATTGCGATCTTTATGATATCTGCAGCGCTTCCCTGAATAGGTGTATTCATGGCTGTACGTTCTGCAAAAGAACGCAGATTAAAGTTCTTTGAGTGAATGTCAGGAATATACCGTTTCCTGTTCAGAATGGTCGTCACATAACCATGGGTTCTGCATTGTTCAATGGTCTCATCCAAATATTTTTTGACATTGGGGTACTTGGCGAAATATTGATCAATATACAGTCGCGCTTCTTTTCTCGTGATCCCGAGATTCTCCGAGAGTCCGTAATCACTCATGCCATAGACTATGCCAAAGTTGACTTCTTTTGCACGGCTTCGCTCAAGACTAGTGACCTCTTCCGGCTTTAAATCAAAAACTTGAGCCGCAGTCTGCGTATGAATGTCCAGATTGTTTTTGAAAGCGTGAATCAACTGCGCATCCTTTGCAAAATGTGCAAGAATCCTGAGCTCAATTTGCGAATAGTCCGCGTCTACCAGTATATGGTCTGCGCTTGGCAGGAAAACTTTTCTGAGACGTCTGCCAAGTGGCAGTCGAACCGGAATATTTTGCAGATTAGGCTCTGTGGAACTGAGACGCCCGGTAATAGCCACAGTTTGATTCAGGCTGGAGTGAATTCTTCCCGTCTCTGGATTGATAACTTGACGCAGTCCATCAATATAAGTACTTTTCAGCTTGCTGTAAGTTCTGTATTCCATAATTAAGGCAATAATAGGATGATGCTTTTCTAGTTTTTCCAATACATCATGGCTCGTCGAATAACCCGTCTTTGTCTTTTTCTGCGTTGGCAGACCCAGGCGGTCGAACAAAATTTCGCCAAGCTGCTTAGGCGACTGAATATTAAATGGGCCACCGGCCAGTTCATAGATCTCTGCTTCAAGCTGTCCAAGTTTTGCAGTGATGAGCAGATCCATATCCTCAATCTCTTTTAGGTCAACATTGAAGCCTTCATATTCCATACTGGCCAAAACCTCAACCAAAGGCATTTCGACCTCGTGAAACAGCTGTGTCATATTTTCACTTGAAATTTCTTCTCTCATTTGGACTGCTAAATCAAAAATAGCTCTGGCATTACTCTGAGCGAGTTTCGCGGCCTGGTGCAGTTCAACCTCAAACAAGGCAACAGACTTGGCGCCTTTTCCAAAAACGGACTCGTCATCTGGAATATTCATTTTTAACCGTTCGAATGCCATGGCAGAGAGTCTTTCATTAGTCCTGGATGGATCAATCAAATAACGGGCAATGGCGATATCCATGCATCCATTTTCCAGCACATAGTCCAGCTGATAAGACAATAAATACTCTCTCTTCAAGTCATAGCTCCACTTTTCAATATCTCCGCGAGGTCCCATTGTCATCAGAAATTCAGATGCAAGATTTTTTCCTTCTTCTTCAGGAATAAAACAAGCTCGATCCTTCAGCGCAACACCTACGCCTCTGAAGCGCAGATCCCTGACGTGAATCTTCTCAATCAGACTGTAGATCGCAGCTTGGCCTGACCTCGCCGCTTCATCCATGAGATCCCTTAAAGCCGTGGAATCCTCAATCCAGGAGACATCCTCTGAGTCCATTGCAGGTGAAGCACTGTCCACATGGTCAGACTCAGTCTTCAGCCTTCCCATGAGCGACTTCAGTTCATAAAGAGAAAACAAAGCTCTGGCAGCTTCAAGTTTAGGCTCTCTCAGTGCAAATTCGTCCACCTCAAATTCCAGCGGCACATTAGTCTCAATTCTCGCCAGCGACTTGCTCATGAGCGCCTGGTTCGCATAAGTCTCAACTAACCCTCGAAGGCGTTTGTTTTCAATATCTTCAAAGTTTTGTACAACCACTTCTACACTTTTATAGGTCTCCAGCAACTTTATGGCTGTCTTTGGCCCAACGCCTGGAATCCCGGGAATGTTGTCAGACGTGTCCCCGCTAAGCCCTTTGAAATCAATGAGCTGCAGCGGTGTGAGACTGTACTCTTTAAGGATCGCGTCCGCGTCATAAGTCTCAATCTGACTGATCCCCTTTTTCGTAATCAACACCTCAATCTGGTCGTCCACCAACTGCAAAGCATCCTTGTCCCCAGTGACAATCAGAACCTTCAAGCCACGCTCACCGCAGCGCTTTGATACCGTGCCAATCAAATCGTCCGCTTCGAAGCCTTCGAGTTCCATTCTATGAATGTTCAGGGCATCGAGGATTTCCTTCAAAATGGGCACCTGAACTCTGAGTTCCTCAGGCATCCCTTTTCGCGTTCCCTTGTACTGGTCATAGGCAATATGTCTGAAAGTCGGCCCCTTGAGGTCGAAGGCCACGGTCATGTATTCCGGTTCATAGGTTTCAAACATTTTATAAATCATGGATAAAAATCCATGGATCGCATTCGTTGGAACACCGTCTTTGTTGGTCAATGGCGGCAGCGCAAAAAAAGCGCGGTTCAACAGACTATTCCCGTCTATGATCATAATTTTTTTCAAATTCTTTCCACTCCTCTGAAACGTTTTTCACAATGGCTTTTGAAACATTTAACCTGCTTTAGTGCCTTGTAAAGTCTATTGTATCAGAAAATTGGTCAAAAAGCCTTTTCAAAGAACTTTAGCCGATGGTTTCATAATCTTCCACCCTTCTTTGCCGGACAAATGACCATCGGCTAATAAAATCCCAAACAAAAACCCCCTTCCTTCGAAGGGGGCATAATCACCATTTACAAACTTTGCTTTCTATTTCTGAGAAACTTCCTGACAAATCTCAGTACCAGATAAAGCACTGCACCAAAGATCAAAAGAAACGGCAGAATAGCCACCAGACCGACCAGGATTGTCTGAAACATTTGAACCACCGCGTTGATGCTGCGGATGAAGTTGGCTCTCATTCTATCAAACAGATTGTCGTCCAGCGTTGTAATGGTACTCTCGCTCAGCGGCTTCTCATTCAGACTGACCTGAATAGACGACATTTGGAGGGATTTGTCATAACTCTTGATAATCGCATTCAAACTGTCAATCTCTGTGCGAACGTTGGCGAGCTGCAGATCAATTTCCATAATATCCTCAATGACTTCCGCGCGCTGGAGCAGCTCTCTGAGTCTGAGCTCTCTGGCTTCCAGGTTCTTGATCCTGCTCTGGGTATCCACATAGTTTTCTGTCACATCATAGGATGAAATATTGGAATGTGTTACAGTTCCCAAAGTCTTGATCTGCTGCATGGCGGCGTCAAAGCGGGTGCTTGGAATTCGAAGGCTGACGGTTCCGCCCTGAAGATCGCCGCGACGGCCGTTGTTGTCATAAATAGGCGTCGAGTAGGTATCTGCGCTCTCTATATAGCCCTCAAGGGCCTTCACGATCTCTTCGATTTGGGTGTAGGCTGTGTCGAACTCCTCGACCTCCAGGCTCACCGAACCATTTCGAATGATCATTTTGCCAAAGAGCGAAGGATCAAACACGTCCGATGAACCGGGCGCAGCGCCGGGCTCCACTGGTGCTGACTGGGTTTCCCCAAAACCTTTGGCGTTATTCATGCTTTCTTCAAAGACAACCGTCCCATCTCTGTCCATGGAAGCAGCGGGCATTTCTGCGGGTGCAGGGGCACCGCCCATGGCCATATCAATGGAGGCTTCCTCAGATTTAGCTTTTGAAAGCAAATTTCTCAACGGATTACCGGCTGTTCCTACGACGACGATGGCAATGATCAGCACAGCGGCGATCCCGCTAAGTACTTTGAATGACGTTGAGTGTGTAAAGTTAGAAATCCTTGAACTCTTTGAAACCAATTTCACATTGGCTTCTTCAACTAATCTGGCGTGAAGTTCTTCTTCAAATCCATCAGGCAGCGCTTTGAGTGGCATGGCAGCCAGCTCCCCCTTAAGAAGCGTTAAGTCTTCAAGATAGGAACGGCAATCCGAACACTGTTCAAGATGGGCTTCGACCTCAGCCAGAGCACGGGGTTCCATCTCATAGTTTTCTCTTTCCAAATAATCGTGCAAATGGTCTATTGAACAGGTGTTAAGCATCAGATCGTCCCTCCTTCCTGAATCTTGTTGCTTCGTTCATTGAGTATTATGGAACGCAGACCGTGGCGCCCTCGGCTTATTCTTGATTTGACGGTACCCACAGAACAATTCTCAATGGCACCAATCTCTTCATAGGAAAAACCGTAAACGTCTCGGAGCAGTACTGCGGTTTTTTGAAACTCCGGTATTTTTCCAAGTGCAGAAAGCAGCTGACCGGCCACTTCTTTTTGCTCAAGTCGTACGGCAGGATCAGCAGATTCTTCAGCAACAAGTTGAATTGGAACTTTTTCTTCAGTATCATCTACGGATAAAGTCATTACCTTTTTGCGCTTTCTCAGCTGATCACGGCACGTGTTGACGGTAATGGTGTAAAGCCAGGTTGAAAACTCTGAGTTTTCCTTAAATTTGTCCAGACCTTTGAAGACCTTGATCAGCGTCTCTTGTGTCGCGTCCTTGGCGTCTTCCTCATTGCCAAGCATTCTCCAGGCAATGTTATAAGCGTAGACTTGATATTTGGAGATGAGCAGTTCAAAGCTGTGCACGTCGCCCTGCTTACTCTTTTGGATCAATACTGCGTCATTGGATGTCAACTTGAATCCCTCCCTCGATCGAGGCTTTCAGTGCTTTAGACGCCACACTGCCTCAATTGGTTCCAAGCATTCATACCCAAGACGCCAAAAGATTCACATCCAAATGTGAAAATTAAAGCAGAGTCGTTACATCCGCCAAAATAAAA
>Ga0302241_1000055_pt1 | contig 132442 bp, 85 predicted proteins | sample AAG_UR_Arg_MG_FD_193532 | JGI IMG/M metagenome (GOLD analysis project Ga0302241, IMG submission 193532) | Enriched activated sludge microbial communities from anaerobic digester in WTTP, New Holstein, Wisconsin, United States - AAG_UR_Arg | ecosystem: Engineered > Bioreactor > Anaerobic >... | reverse complement strand
ATGCCTATATCAGCGACACTTATTGTGCTAACCCGACACCTCTGGTAATAGCTAAAGACAGTGAATCAACCTTGCCTGAAGTTATTACAGAAATACCTGAAGAACATTCTCTCTTCCGGGTATATCCAAATCCTACCTTAGGTACTTTCATCCTTGATGTTTATAATTTTGAAAGTGAATTAACCGTAGAGATTTACAACATGGTAGGTGCCAGGATACTAAGTAAGGAAGTTTCGGGTTTCAGCAAATATACCTTTGATCTTTCAAATCAACAGAATGGTATTTATATCATCAGAGTGCTTAAAGATAATAAAACAGCAGTTGAGCGCATAATCAAACAATAGTTTCGTTTTAAAGTAACTGCGTTTAACCAAACAACCCTATCCGTAATAGATTATGGATAGGGTTGTTTGTTTTGTTGATGACTACAGTATCAGCCTTCAAAATAAGGCTTGACGAAGATTAACAAGGCGATCTTTGAAAAAGATTGGATGAACAAAGATTTCTTTTAACAAATCTGTTGTAGATTTGTTAATATTTTGGAAGGTTAAAGTTTATAAATGGAAAATCCATAATTTTGCTTTTTAATTATATCAATAAATGCATCAATACATTAGCGATGACAAGTATAACTGATTTATACAAAATGTATTATGAATAGGTCAAGTCTGCTAATATGTTCTGCGATGAAAAAAAATATTTCTATCCAATTATAATTAAAAATAGGATATCGTATTTCAAATGCTCAATATTGTATTGAATCTGAACCTTAAAATCATTGTAAATCATTAAAAATCTGTTAAATATGAATAGAATTTTTACTTTACTTGCCTTTTTATTGCTTTTTGGGTTTTCTCAGTTGCAAGCTCAGAATGCTCCAATTACTTTTATTGAAACTATCTATACCGATGAGCAACAATTCACACTGGCTATCAGAGCTAGTAATTTTATCAATATTGGCGGCGGTTCTTTGAACTTGAATTATGATGCAGCAATAGTATCGGCAACAGCAATCTCTTTAGGACCTGGATTGGATAGTTACTTCAATTTTAATAAAAATATTGGGCAGGCGGGAATTATTACGGCCTCATTTTATCATAGAGGCTCAACACTAAGTTTGCCTGATAATTCAATAATTTATACAATTAGTTTTTCGAGAAGTTCTATTGGGTCTACGGCGATTTTACCAGTGAATAATCCAGATGATGGATGTTTATGGATGGACGGTAATTATAATGAATTAAATCAAACTCCTTTTTCCGAATATTATAATACAGGTTATATTATTACGCAGGTAAATGGTCCTGAAGTCTTTTTGCCTGAATTGAGTATTAAAAATAATACTAACGTAAACATACCTGTAACTGTAAGAAATTTTAAAGCAATAGGTAACTATACATTGAAATTACAGTACGATCATAATGTGCTAAGTTATACCGGTTATGTTACTGATGCATCTTTTACTGATTTCACTATTGATAGTTCAATACCAGGACTATTGCTGATCAATGCTAATTCTGTACCAGCAGGAGTAAGCCTGGCTGATGAAGCTGTATTGTTTACATTGAAGTTTTTATATCATAGCGGTGAGACTTTGCTTGAATGGAATGACGATGGAACTTCCTGTCAGTTTGGAGTATGGCCACATAATAAAATACTCAATGATACTCCAAAGGAAAGCTTTTATCATGATGGATCAATAACACAGGGAGGAGATGTTTTTATCAATTGCCCGACTGACAAAATAGTTAGTAATGATCCGGGTGATTGTGGTGCTATGGTTGATTTTATTGTAAACGGCGGTGGTTTAACCCTTCCTGTTATAAGTTGTTTTATAAATGGAAATCCTGTAACATCTCCGCATTATTTTGAACTGGGATCTACTTATGTGTTTGCACAGGCTGAAAACAATAGTGGTATTGCTACCTGTAGTTTTAATGTTACGGTTCAGGATACTGAACCCCCAATAGTATCTGAAAATGACTATACAATAGTTGAATGTCTTGAACAGGCTATACAGCCTGAAGCTCCGGTTGCAATTGATTTATGTGATGGTGAAATTGAAGGAGAAATTTATAATGTTATTTCATACCCTGACCCATTATTTTGTGAAGGTGAAAAAGTTTATACTTTTTCGTACACTGATGCTGCTGATAATATATCATACTGGAAATTCACTTATTATATTGAACATTCATCTAATCCATACGAAGTTGGTGGACCGGTTCCTACCTATTCTGAAATAGCTTGTGAGGCTGAAGCTATTATCCCGGATTTACCAACAGTAGTTGATGCATGTGGAAATGTTCTTGAACCGCTCGCTTATGTTATACTAGGTGATTTTAATGGTTGTGAAGGCACTATAATCTATAACTATACATATATTGATTGTGCTGAGAAAGTTTTTACATGGGAATATACTTATGACGTTATAAGAACAGAACCTCCTATTATTGTTGGCGAGCCTGTTGAAACTTCGAAAGAAATAAATTGTGAGTCTGAAACTATAATTGATGAGTTTCCTATTATTACAGATGCCTGCGGTAATGAACTTGAAATTCCGGAACCTGTGATTTCCGGGGATTTTGATGGCTGTGAGGGTACTATCGTATATACTTATAACTATCAGGATTGTGCCGGTTTTGGATATTTGTGGACATATACTTTCACTGTAAAACCACCCGAAACTCCTCTTGCTGAATATGGTGATCCGGTTAATACATTTGCTGCGATCGAATGTTTTAGCGAAGTGACTGAACCGGTAGAACTACCAGTTATAGTAAATGGTTGTGGTGCTATTATTGAACCATCTGAACCTCTTATAATACAAACAGGCGATGAGGGTGAAGGCATGGTAGAATATGTTTATACCTATCAGGATATATGCTCTGACAAGGAATTTACCTGGATATTTACATTTGCAATAAAACATACTACTCCTCCCAATGAAATTGGCATCCCTGTTTTAAAAGAAAGCTTAGTTGAATGTTTGTCAGATATTTCTGAACCTGAAATCTTACCTGTAGTTGAGGATGTATGTGGAATTAGACTTGCCCCAACTTTGGATTCACCTGTGATAACTTATAATATGAACGGATGTGAGGGAGAAGTTTATTATTCGTATTCATACGAAGATTGTGCCGGACTTCAGTTTTTATGGACTTATACCTATACCGTTGAATATCAGGATTTTGATATGCCGGAAAATGTAACCGAAGTAGTAGCTTGTGCTTCTGATATATATACTCCTGATCTTCCTGAAGTTTATGATAATTGTGGAACTCTTATCACAGCTATTACCGGTCCCGTGGTCAGTGCTTTACCTGATTGCGAAGGCGAAGTTGATTATGTATGGACCTTTGCTGATTGCGCCGGACATATTCATTCCTGGACATATACCTTCTTGATCGAATATCAGGATTTTGATATGCCTGAAAATGGAGAAGAGTCCGTAGCCTGTGTTTCTGATGTTTATACACCAGACCTTCCTGAAGTTTATGATAATTGCGGAAATTTAATCACAAATATTGCCGGTCCTGAGATCAGTGATTTACCTGATTGTGAAGGTGAAGTTGATTATGTATGGACTTTTACCGATTGTGCCGGAAATACTAATTCCTGGACTTATACTTTTAATATTTTACGCTCCGGTAGTCCATACGAGGTTGGAGACCCAGTTCCTATCTATTCTGTAACGGAGTGTGAGGCTGAGGCTATATCTCCTGGATTACCGGTAGTAAAAGATATGTGTGGTAAAATTCTTGAACCATCGGGTTCAGTTGTCAGCGGTACTTTTAATGGTTGTGAGGGTACAATAATCTATACATATACTTATACCGATTGTGCTGAGAAAATTTTTATATGGGAATATACTTATGATATTATCAGAACAGAACCTCCGGTTATGGTTGGTGGACTTGTTGAAACTTCAAGTGAGATAAATTGTGTCTCTGAGGCTGTTATTAGTGAGTTCCCTATTATTAATGATGCATGCGGAAACGAACTAGAAGCTCCTGAACCGGTGATCACCGGGGATTTTAATGGTTGTGAAGGTACTATCATATACACTTATCATTATCAGGATTGTGCCGGGCTTGGATATTTGTGGACATATACTTTCACTGTAATACCACCCGATACTCCTCTTGCTGAATATAGTGAACCTGTTAATACATTTGCAGAAGTTGAGTGTTTCAGCGAAGTGACTGAACATGCGCTTCCTGTTATAGTAAATGGCTGTGGTACTATCATTGAACCATCTGAGCCGCTTATAATTCATACAGGCGACGAGTGTGAAGGCATGGTAGAATATGTTTATACCTATCAGGATATATGTTCTGATAAGGAATTTACCTGGACATTTACATTCACAATAAAACATACTACTCCTCCTGATGAAATTGGCATCCCAGTTTCAAAAGAAGGCTTAGTTGAATGTTTGTCAGATATTTCTGAACCTGAAATCTTACCTGTAGTTGTGGATGTATGTGGAATTGGACTTGCCCCAACTTTGGATTCACCTGTGATAACTTATAATATGAACGGATGTGAGGGAGAAGTTTATTATTCGTATTCATACGAAGATTGTGCCGGACTTCAGTTTTTATGGACTTATACCTATACCGTTGAATATCAGGATTTTGATATGCCGGAAAATGTAACCGAAGTAGTAGCTTGTGCTTCTGATATTTATATTCCCGATTTCCCTGAAGTTTATGATAATTGTGGAAATCTTATCACTGCTATTACCGGTCCAGAGATCAGTGCTTTGCCTGATTGCGAAGGCGAAGTTGATTATGTATGGACTTTTACCGATTGTGCCGGAAATACTAACTTCTGGACTTATACATTCATAATTGAATATCAGGATTTTTATATGCCTGAAAATGGTGAAGAAGTTGTAGCCTGTGCTTCTGATATTTATATTCCCGATTTTCCTGAAGTTTATGATAATTGCGGAAATCTTATCACAGCTATTACCGGTCCTGTGGTCAGTGCTTTACCTGATTGTGAAGGCGAAATTGATTATGTATGGACTTTTACCGATTGTGCCGGAAATACTAATTCCTGGACTTATACATTTATAATTGAATATCAGGATTTTGATATGCCGGAAAATGGAGCCGAAGTAGTAGCTTGTGCTTCTGATATTTATATTCCCGATCTTCCTGAAGTTTATGATAATTGCGGAAATCTTATCACAGCTATTACCGGTCCTGTGGTCAGTGCTTTACCTGATTGTGAAGGCGAAGTTGATTATGTATGGACTTTTACCGATTGTGCCGGAAATACTAATTCCTGGACTTATACATTTATAATTGAATATCAGGATTTTGATATGCCGGAAAATGTAACCGAAGTAGTAGCTTGTGCTTCTGATATTTATATTCCCGATTTCCCTGAAGTTTATGATAATTGCGGAACTCTTATCACAGCTATTACCGGTCCAGAGATCAGTGCTTTACCTGATTGCGAAGGCGAAATTGATTATGTATGGACTTTTACCGATTGTGCCGGACATGTTCATTCCTGGACTTATACCTTCTTGATCGAGTATCAGGATTTTGATATACCGGAAAATGTAACCGAGGTAGTAGCTTGTACTTCTGATATTTATATTCCCGATCTTCCTGAAGTTTATGATAACTGTGGAAATCTTATCACAGCTATTACCGGTCCTGTGGTCAGTGCTTTACCTGATTGTGAAGGCGAAGTTGATTATGTATGGACTTTTACCGATTGTGCCGGAAATACTAATTCCTGGACTTATACATTTATAATTGAATATCAGGATTTTGATATGCCGGAAAATGTAACCGAAGTAGTAGCTTGTGCTTCTGATGTCTATATTCCTGATCTTCCTGAAGTTTATGATAATTGCGGAAATTTGATCACAGAAGTTGCCGGTCCTGAGATCAGTGCTTTACCTGATTGTGAAGGCGAAGTTGATTATGTATGGACTTTTACCGATTGTGCTGGAAATACTAATTCCTGGACTTATACATTTATAATTGAATATCAGGATTTTGATATGCCGGAAAATGTAACTGAAGTAGTAGCTTGTATTTCTGATGTTTATACTCCCGATCTTCCTGAAGTTTATGATAATTGCGGAACTCTTATCACAAATATTACCGGTCCCGTGGTCAGTGCTTTACCTGATTGCGAAGGCGAAGTTGATTATGTATGGACGTTTACCGATTGTGCCGGACATGTTCATTCCTGGACTTATACATTTATAATCGAATATCAGGATTTTCTGATACCGGAAAATGTAACCGAAGTAGTAGCTTGTGCTTCTGATGTTTATATTCCCGATCTTCCTGAAGTTTATGATAATTGCGGAACTCTTATCACAAATATTACCGGTCCTGTGGTCAGTACTTTACCTGAATGTGAAGGCGAAATTGATTATGTATGGACTTTTACCGATTGTGCCGGAAATACTAATTCCTGGACTTATACCTTCTTGATCGAGTATCAGGATTTTGATATGCCGGAAAATGTAACCGAAGTAGTAGCTTGTGCTTCTGATGTTTACACACCCGATCTTCCTGAAGTTTATGATAATTGCGGAAATCTTATCACAGCTATTACCGGTCCTGTGATCAGTACTTTACCTGATTGTGAAGGCGAAATTGATTATGTATGGACTTTTACCGATTGCGCCGGAAATACTAATTTCTGGACTTATACATTCATAATTGAATATCAGGATTTTTATATGCCTGAAAATGGTGAAGAAGTTGTAGCCTGTGCTTCTGATATTTATATTCCCGATCTTCCTGAAGTTTATGATAATTGCGGAACTCTTATCACAGCTATTACCGGTCCTGTGGTCAGTACTTTACCTGATTGCGAAGGCGAAGTTGATTATGTATGGACTTTTATCGATTGCGCCGGAAATACTAATTCCTGGACTTATACATTCATAATTGAATACAATGATTTTCTGATGCCTGAAAATGTAACCGAAGTAGTAGTTTGTGCTTCTGACATTTATATTCCCGATCTTCCTGAAGTTTATGATAATTGCGGAACTCTTATCACAGCTATTACCGGTCCTGTGGTCAGTACTTTACCTGATTGCGAAGGCGAAGTTGATTATGTATGGACTTTTACCGATTGCGCCGGAAATACTAATTCCTGGACTTATACATTCATAATTGAATACAATGATTTTCTGATGCCTGAAAATGTAACCGAAGTAGTAGTTTGTGCTTCTGACATTTATATTCCCGATCTTCCTGAAGTTTATGATAATTGCGGAACTCTTATCACAGCTATTACCGGTCCTGTGGTCAGTACTTTACCTGATTGCGAAGGCGAAGTTGATTATGTATGGACTTTTACCGATTGCGCCGGAAATACTAATTCCTGGACTTATACATTCATAATTGAATACAATGATTTTCTGATGCCGGAAAATGTAACCGAAGTAGTAGCTTGTGCTTCTGATATTTATATTCCCGATCTTCCTGAAGTTTATGATAATTGTGGAACTCTTATCACAAATATTACCGGTCCCGTGGTCAGTGCTTTACCTGAATGCGAAGGCGAAGTTGATTATGTATGGACGTTTACTGATTGTGCCGGAAATACTAATTCCTGGATTTATACATTCATTATCCTTCCAACTACCGGACCAGAATTGATTGATCCTGAAGAAGATTGCAGCAGCCTTAACCTTTCAGAGCTTGGGTGGAACCTTACTCAAACTGATGAGTTTGATGCCAATAGTTTAACTGATGATGTTGCAGCACTTTATACTGACAATTGCAATAGCCCGGTTATAGTTGTGTTCACAGGGGTAATCCCGGATGAAAACAATAGCGATGAATCCTGGATAATGAATTATGAATTCACTATCACTGATATTTGTGGTAATTCTATTATCTGCTATGTTACTTACAGTGGTGGAGTTCAATCCGAAGTTCCTGAAGATATTGACTTGCCGGAGTGGGTTGTTGAAACTGGCGACGACTTATGTTTTGGTGCAACAGAAACTATTGTAATTCAGCATGGATTGACTGTTACAGGTGGAAGCATTAATCTTATTGCCGGAAAATCTATCAGGCTTTTACCTGATATTGATGTTCAAAGCGGAGCTTATTTGCATGCTTATATCAGCGACACCTATTGTGAAAATCCCACACCTTTAGTAGTAGCTAAGGAAATTAGTGACGGACAGTTGTCTGAATCAGAGTACTTTACATCAATCAATGAATTGTTTGTTGTGTTCCCCAATCCTACTTCCGGTGCTTTTGTTGTAAAGTTGAATGGCGAAGATATTAATTCGGATATTGAAATTTTCAGCCTTACGGGTCAAAGAATATTAAAGCAGGAAGTTAAAGAAACAACAGTGCGTTTTGATCTTAAAGATTATCCGAACGGGATTTATATTATACGTGTGATCAATGGCACATCAACAGGTACTGCCAGGATCGTAAAGCAATAATAAAATGAAATAAGGAAAGAGGCTAATTGATAATCAGCTCATTATCAATTAGCCTCTTATTATATTGCTGGATAAATGCTTTAAGCATGGTTTCCATTTCAACACCTTTGCTGCCTAAAATCCCAATATCATCGTTAAGAAGCAAAGGATCGGCAACAAAATCATAGGCATTGGTAATTTTCTCACCATCAAAATAGATAAGGTATTTATCCATGGTCATCAGGTAATATGAATTGAAATACTGCAAAGTATAAGCAGTAGTGTTTGTGTCAAACAGATTTCGTCCAAAAGCTATAAAAGGCTGATCATATTCCATGTATCCGAGAACTGAGGGCATAATGTCAATTTGCTGAGCAACCTCTTCATGAACTCCTGCAAGGCTGTTGTCGGCTTTGTAAAAGAATAGCGGCACGGCAAAAGCGCCAAGATTGGTCTGATACTCCGGAATAAATGTTCTGTTTGGATGATCGGCAGTAAAAACAAATAAAGTGTTTTCAAACCATTCAGTCTTACTGATAGTTTCAAAAAACCTTCTGAATGCATAATCAGTATATCCTGCACATTCATGCATTGGATGTATGCCTTTGGGAAATATATTATTATATCGCTGCGGCAGATTATAAGGATGATGCGAGGTAGTAGTAAAAATTGCAGTACAGAATGGTTGCGGAAATTCATTTATTTTTTCAGCCCAGAACTGCAGGAATTCTTCATCCCATATTCCCCAATAACCGTCAAAATCGCTTTTATTGCCATATTCGCTCATTCCATAATATTCCTTAAAACCTGCGATATTGGTGAAAGCAAGAAATCCCATTGACCCGTTTGGTGCTCCGTGAAAAAATGAAGTGTGATAGCCTTTTTGCTCTAAAAGTGAGCCTATACTGTTTATCCGGTTCGAAGCATATTTTGTGAGCACATAAGGTTCAACCATCATTGGAATAGAAGAAAGCACCGAAGGTAAAACATCAATTGATTTTCTGCCATTCGAAAATGAATATCTGAACATCAGGCTTTTATCAATGATTGAATCAAGAAAAGGGGTGTATCCCGTATAGTCTCCGCTTTCAATCAAATGTTGGTTATACCTGCTTATATATTCGCGCCCCATGCTTTCAATTATAATGATAACTACATTCATGGGCTTGAACTGATTTTCAGCAGAAGGTATATGAACCGGATTGAATGCAAGTTCCAGGTCTTCGTTATTTTCAAAATATTTCTTGTATTCAAGTGTTTTCTTGCCAATGGTTCGGTATACTGCGAAAGGAGTATTCAAAACAATAGCAATTTCGTTTGGATTGTCAACAAACTGACCTGCATTGCTTAAAGTTATTGGACGGGTACTGTGCCTAAAACCACCACGAAGACCAGCAACAATAAATACACTGAATATTGCAATAATAACAATTCCGGAGGCAAAGAAGAAAAGCTTTTCATTGAACTTCCGCAAAGGGTAATAATTAACCGGTTTCTTAAAAGCCCATGCCAGGAACAGTATCATCAATACAAAGAGCAGTAAGAGGTACCAATATTCGCTTAAAAACTGAACAGACAGGCTGAGAATATTAGCTTCGTTGCCAAACTCGCTGAAAACACTTGCTGTTGTTCGCCGAAATGAGAATTTATAATAGGCAATATCAGCACAATTGGCTGCCAGAGCAATACCATTTGTGGTAAGAAAAATGATTTTCGTTACCGTCTGATAGGTTTTTTTATATCTGAATGAAAAGGGCAGGAGCAAGGCTATTATGTACAACAGATTGGTGTATAAAATAGCTGAAGTGTCAAAATACAGCCCTCCAACCATTATTCGCATCATTCTTTGAAAATTTATTCCCGGAAAAAGCGACAGGTTGAAAATATAAAAAGCCAGACGGGTAACGGTGAATAATAAATAAACCAGTAAAAGATTGTAGATTAGTACGAAATATGTATTCCTTGATTTAAGGGAAGAGAAGTATCGGAATATGAAATTCATTTTTTCCGGCAAATTTAATGTATTTTTAACAACAAAATTCTCATTCCCTTTTATCCTGAAGATGATAAAAATTTAATTTTGCACTTTATTTCTAACTGTTTGATATACCCTGAAAGACAGCCGGCAATGACAAAACAAAAGATACTTTTTATTATTAATCCTTCATCGGGAAGCAGTTTGAAAATCAAGGGACTTATAGCCAAACACATTTTAGATACTATTGACAGAAGCAAATATTTGCCGGAGATACATCATTCGTCAGGAGCAGATAATATTACTGAAATATGCACTGCGGCAGTAGAATCAGGGATTAAAACTATTGTAATAGCCGGCGGCGACGGTTCAGTTAATCTTGTTGCCCGAAATCTCATAGGAACCGATACAGCTTTGGGTATTATTCCTGCAGGTTCAGGAAATGGTCTGGCACGACATCTGAAAATACCTGTTGATGTTAAAAAGGCAGTGAAGATCATAAATCGTAGTAAGACACAACTTATTGATTCAGTTAATATTAACGACCGAGTCTTTTTTAGTATCGCAGGCGTGGGTTTTGATGCTCTTGTAGCCCGCGAATATGCAAGACTGGGAATGAGAGGTTTTTTGTCGTATTTCAAAGTTGTTACTACCCGGTATCTGAGCTATAAACCTCAGACATATGAACTTAAAATTGATGGTGTCAGCCTTGCAAGAAAGGCTTTGTTTGTTGTTTTCGCCAATTCCAATCAGTTTGGCTATAATGCAATAATATCTCCACAGGCAAAACCCGATGATGGCTTAGTGGATGTTTGCATTACACCCAAAATCTCTTTGCTGAAAACCCCGTTGCTTGCTTTGAAGATGTTTGGAAATACAATTGATAAATCAGCTTATGTTGAAATTATCAAAGCCCGACATGTGGAAGTGAAAAGACATAAAGACACATGGATTAACCTCGACGGGGAATCACTGGAACTTACAAAAGATCTCATAATTAAGGTAAATCCCGCATCATTACGGGTAATTGTGCCTTGAAGGATATTTCCGGAAAACCTGGTAATGATATTTACAATACTTCACTTTATCAGAAAATGATAATAAACCGCTTATAGCGAATTGATTTTTATTTTTGCAATGAATTTGTTTTTCTTTTCAAATCAAAATTCCTGTTACAACCTGCTTTTATTTAAGAGGCGGGCATAATGGTTCAAAAAAATAATTATGAAAATACGGCTTATTGAGAAAAGACAACTTAACCAGCAATTATTACTATTGTTAAGGCTTGGTTTTGTGTTTGTTCTGATGAGCTTTACACGCTGGTTGTTTTATATCTTCAACTTAAACAGTTTTCAGCATCTTAATGCCGGTGGGCTACTACGCATAATGTTCATAGGAATATTGTACGATGCAAGTGTTATAGCCTATTTTAACCTGCCACTTATTCTGTTTACCCTGATACCTTTTGGCTTCAGATATCACCCTGGTTACCAAAGGTTCTTGAGAATATTGTATGTGATCACAAATAGTATTCTCGTCATTTTCAATATGGTAGATGTTGTTTTTTATCGTTATATTTTTAAAAGAACCACTACCGAGATATCAGAATTTTTCTTCAATCCGGCTGAGAACTCAGGCAGTTTGCTTTTACAGTTTTTTATTGATTTCTGGTATATCGTACTGATTTCGTTATTTTTAATTTTTCTGCTGTTTTGCTTCAGCCGATACTTTAAAAACAAAAGTCCTGTCCATAACCGAAAGTCCGGATGGTATCTGCGTCAGACTTTATGGCTGCTTGTCTTTTCGTTTCTCACATTTATAGCTATGCGTGGCGGATTCCAGCTCAAACCCATAAAACTGATGAGTGCCGCTAAACACACTGAAAACCGTAATGTTCCTTTATTGATAAACTCACCTTTTTCTATTATTAAGACCTTTGGAAGTAAGGCTTTAAAAGAAATATCCTATTTTAACGAAAGTGAGCTTAGAGGTGTGTTTTCACCTGTTCATAAAGTAACTGGTATTTCAAAAGAAAATGACAGCCTGTTATGCAAAGGATATAACGTTGTTTTAATTATCATCGAAAGTCTTGGAAGAGAGTATATAGGTTTCTACAATAACAGGCAGCCTTCACTTACTCCTTTTCTCGATAGCTTGTTCAGCCGGAGTATTGTTTTTGACGGTTTTGCCAACGGGAAACGTTCAATTGAGGCTTTGCCTTCCATTCTTGCGGGAATACCATCGCTTATGCCTGCTGACTATCCCAGCTCGCCATACATAAATAACCGATTACAGGGAATGGGCACATTATTGAAAAACGAAGGTTATGTTACTGCCTTTTTCCATGGAGGAAATAATGGCACTATGGGTTTTGACTTATTTTCTGCAATAAGCGGGTTCGATCAATATTTTGGAAGAAATGAATTTGCCTCCGATGAGTTTTTTGATGGTAACTGGGGCATATATGATGAGCCTTTTTTGCTGTATGCTGTTCAGGAAATAAATAAAATGAGCCAGCCTTTTGCTGCCGGGATATTTACATTGTCGTCACACCATCCTTACAAATTGCCGCCACAGTTTCAGGGGAAGTTCACACATGCACAAAATGATATGGAAGCTACCTTTTGTTATGTGGATTACTCGTTAAAAACATTTTTCAAAGAAGCGGCACAGCAGCCCTGGTTTGAGAAAACTATATTTGTTATCACTGCTGATCATACGCCTGAGAACACTTATTTGAAGACTTCCCCGGACTTCGAAACTGTATATGCAGTTCCGGTTGTGTTTTATATTCCTGGTAAAAAGACCAGCTATACAAGGGAAAATGCACAGCATACTGATATTTTACCCACTGTCATGGGTCTGATTGGAACAGAGCAGCCGGTTTTTTCGTTTGGACGCAATTTGTTAGATTCAGAATATCCGCCTTATATCCTGAACTACATGAATGAGATTTATAAGATAATTCGTAATGATACCCTAATTATAACAAACGGAGAGAGCATTTCTGAAATGTATGATTTGTACAGTGACCCATCAATGGATCTAAATTTAATATCTTCAGCACGATCTTCTTCCGAACATCTTTTGAGTTTTGCAAGAGGAGTCATTCAGCAATATAATAACCGCATGATACACAATCAATTGTATCCTTTATCTGAAGACAACGACTGGCTTTTAAGAAACCAATAAAAACAAATATTGCTTTTACTGATCATGTTCCAGTTGAGTTATTTGACAGGATGAGCAGTCAATTATCCTGAACTTCAATAATTTCTGCAAATTAATGTCGTTAATGATACAATCATAAACAGGGTTGGATGCGCGTTTAATGAGCCAATAATATTTGTGGATTAATGAATATTAATTAATTTTGCACACTTTTAAGAAAAAAGCATTCTTTAGTACCGACTTATCAAAATCTATCAAATCAGTTATTCAGATAAAAGTCAATAAATATTGATTTAAAAATTTAAAGAAGAAAGAATAGTAATGTACCAGAATTTTTCATGAAGAATACATGATTTGGATCAGCAATAGTATTTTTATCCTGAAGTCGTTTTAAAAAATCATTTTACATTATACCTATGTATCTAATTATCAACAAATTCTAATTAAATTAATAATATGAAGAAACGTGTATCAGAATTACGATCTTTACTTTTCTTGTTATCGTTTTTACTTGTGTTTCAGGCTTTCGGACAGGAAGTAACGGTTTCAGGAAGAGTAACAGATGCTGACAACGGTAGTGTAATGCCTTATGTTACTGTGGCTGTACTTAATACTTCCATAGGAACCGTAACTGATATGGATGGTTATTATACCATTAAGGTTAATAAAGGTTCTGTACTATCTTTTTCATTTGTTGGGTACAATACTCAGGAATTTCGTATTCAGGACCAGCGTAAACTTGATGTTGTATTGGTTTCAGCTACTACGGCACTTGAAGAACTGGTTGTAATTGGGTATGGAGTTCAAAAAAGAAGTGACCGTACCGGGGCAGTGGCAAGTATCACATCAGATGAAATGAACCGTGGTGTGCTTGTAGATCCCATACAGGGACTGCAGGGAAAGGTTGCCGGTGTTATGATCTCAAAACAAGGTGGTGACCCTAACAAAGGATTTGATATTAAGATCAGGGGAGCATCCAGCCTGGAGACTTCCACAAGTCCCTTATATGTTATTGACGGCGTGCCCGGAGCTGACCCTACAACCATTGCACCTGAAGATATTGAAACTTTCAACGTGCTTAAAGATGCCTCGGCAGCAGCTATTTATGGTGCAAGAGGTGCTTTCGGTGTTGTTATTATCACCACTAAACGTGGAAAAGAACGCAAAGGTGCTCAAATAGATTTTAACAGCTATGTTTCGTTTGAGAATGTTGCTAAACGTCTGGATTTGATGTCAGCCGGCGATTTTCGTAATTTTATAGATAAGAACCCTGAATTCCAGACTTTCTTTATTGATGGCGGTGCTGATACTGATTGGCAAAACGAAGTTTACCGCAACGGCTCTTCACAGAATTATAATCTTGCTTTCTCAGGTGGTGATGGAAGTACAAATTACCGTGCATCTATTGCTCATGTTAATTATACAGGAGCTATAAAGGGTTCTGATAAAACCAGAACAATAGGTCGTATAAACCTTGACCAGAAGGCATTAAACGACAAGCTTACAATTATGTCAGGTTTGGCTGCTACAATTGAGCATAATAATTATATCAATTACGGTGGCTGGGGTGCTGATCAGGTTTTATTCCAGACCTTCCAGCGCAACCCTACTGATCCGGTAAAAACAGATGACAGCCCTTATTACGGCGGATATTTTGAATTGGAACGCGTTTTCCAGTACTATAATCCGCTGGCTTTAATTGAGCAGATCCATAATGAGAGAGATGCAAAACGCTATTTTGGCTATTTAAAAGGAGATCTGGAGATTTTCAAAGGCTTTGAAGTAGGGATCAACCTTGCATACACACGCAATGATGATGAAGGCTCTTACTTTATGCCCACCACATTATACCTGAATAGTTACGATGGTTACGGACGTAAAGCATACCATAATTTCGAGTCAAAAATTCTTGAAACCACTCTCAGATATAATAATGTGTTCGGAAAACATAGTTTGCAAAGTGTGGCAGGTTATTCATTTCAGGAAGATTTCTTTACCGGTTTCACAGCTCAGGGTCGCGAACCTTTTATCAATGTTGTTAAAATGCACGACCTGTCACTATTACAAAGTGTTAAGCCCGGGGATGTTTCTTCATATAAGAACTCAAACCGTCTGATCTCATTCTTTGCCCGTGGAATTTACAACTGGGACAGTAGGTATTTCTTTACTGCTACTTTGCGGCGTGATGGTTCTTCAAAGTTTGGAAAAAATAATGAGTGGGGATGGTTCCCGTCTGCTTCGGCTATGTGGAATATTACCGGTGAAGAATTTATGCAGAACATAGGTTTCCTTAACAATTTGCGCTTGCGTGTTGGATACGGTATTACCGGAAATCAGGAAATTGGCAGCTATAATGATATTGAATATTATAAAGCTGCCGGTAACTCCTTTAATTTTGAAACCGGAGAATCTTCAATTTTATTCCAATATGCCCATAATGCAAATCCCGATTTGAAATGGGAAGAAAATGCAGAGCTGAATATTGGTCTTGATTTCGGATTTTTGAACGATAAAATTTCAGGCTCTGTTGATTATTTTGATAAGAGAATATATGACCTGCTTGGTTCTTACTCGGTACCTGTTCCGCCAAACAAAGTTGACAGAACATGGGCAAATGTCGGAGAATTCAAGATTTCGGGTTTCGAATTCTTTATTCAGGGCTATCCTGTTCGAAAGACTAATTTCGATTGGAAGACCTCTCTTGTTTTTACAACCTATAAACAGGATGTGGTTAGTCTCTCAAGCGGAGTTTATAACTGGTCAACACTTAAAGAAGGTTATTTATCAGGTCCGGGACTTGTGGGTGCAGAAAACTGGACTCAGCTTGTTGATCCGGGATTCCCGCTGGGTACCTGGTATATGCCTGAATATGCAGGTTTAAGCGCTGATGGTAAATTTTTGTTTTATACTGAAGCCGGCGGAGTAACACGTGATCTAACACTTGCAGAACGCAGAAAGGTTGGTTCGGCGCAGCCTGATTTTGATCTTGGATGGTCAAATTATTTTGAGATAAACAGAAAATTTGATGCAAGTATTACATTAAGAGCAGTTTATGGCCATCAGATATTTAACACTACACGCCTGATATTTGGTAATCCAACTTTCTTACCAGATCGTAATGTTTTACGTTCGGCAGCCGATGAATATGCACGCGGACTTAGGGATAACCCCAAGGTCAGCAGTTATTATCTTGAAGATGGTTCATTCCTGAGGCTTGATAATATTTCTTTCGGTTATAATATTCATAATGTGGCAGGTATAAATCGTATCAGATTATATATAGCATCAAACAACATCTTAACGTTAACCAATTATAGCGGGGTGGATCCTGAGGTTAACCCTGTAGGAAGGTCGTTTGGTCTGGATCAGTATAATGTTTACCCGAAAACCCGTACCTTCACTTTTGGTGTAAATATTAATTTGTAATCTTAAAATAAAATAGCAATGAAAAAGATATTAGTTTTTACTTTTATATTCTTTGCAGCTTTTGGTTGTACCAAGCTTGATGATACCCTTTACGATCGTATCTTACCTTCTGATTATACTGCGGATCCCATTTTGAAAATGAGCCCTATTTATGAGCCTATGCGCGATTTCCTGGATTGGGGCGGGTGGTGGTTTGCACAGGAAGTTACTACTGATGCCGTTGTTTGTCCTACACGTGCAGGCGACTGGGATGATGGTGGTAAATGGAGGGTTCTGCATCAGCATGCATGGGATAATAATACTGAGGCTATTACAAGCATGTGGGGCAGGTTTTTCGGAGGTGCGATTGAAGCAAATAAGTTTATTGAAGAATTTGCATCAGAAGCCGGAAACCCTGTGATTGATGTGGCTCTTGCCAAAGCCAGTATTCTCAGAGCTTATTATTATTATCTGTTAATTGATAATTATGGTGATGTTCCTTATATAACCAAATATCTTGATGCTGATCCTCAGCCACATAGAAATTTCAGAAAAGATATTTATAATGAAATAGTTAAGGAAGTAGAGCAAAGCATTCCATATATCAGTACCGGAAGTTCAAAAACCGGTGTTACCAAAGCTATGGCATGGAGCCTTCTTGCAAAATTATATCTTAACCATGCCGTTTATACAGGTAATGTTAATAATGAGTATTGGACAAAAGCTGAAGCAGTGTGTGACAGTATAATTAATCTTCAGAGTTATTCACTTGAAAGTGATGTGTTATCAGCATTTGTTACCCGTAATGAAAATTCTCCTGAAAATATCTGGGTAATTCCTTACGATGAAGATACTTATACCGGATTTAATTTGCATATGAGAACCCTGCACTACAACAGTAATCTTACTTTTGAAATGGTTGTAGGACCATGGAATGGTTTTGCTGTGGTAGAGTCTCACTATAACACATATTCACCTGACGATAACCGCCTTGACTGGTTTATGGTGGGGCAGCAATATACATATGACGGTCAGCCTATCAAAGATCAGGGCGCAGGAGGACTTCCCCTGATTTTTACTCCTCATATCCCTTCATTGGTAATGGGTGCCGGAAATACCCCACAGGAAATACGTATGTCAGGAGTCAGGGTTAAGAAATTTGAAATTCGGCGTGGGGCAAAAGAAAACCTTAGCAACGATTTTCCGATATTTCGCTATGCCGATGTGTTGTTAATGATGGCTGAAGCTCAGTTAAGACAGGGTAAAACAGTAGATGTATCGGGTCTTGACCAGATTAGAACCAGAGCGGGATTACCGGCTGGATGGAGTGCAACATTAAATGGTCAGGCAGGTTTGAACGAATTACTTGCCGAACGTGGCAGGGAATTGTTCTGGGAAGCCCACCGCCGTCAGGATTTGATAAGATTTGGAGAATTCAATAAAGCGTGGTGGGAAAAACCGGCATCAACATCTGATAAAAATGTGTTCCCGATTCCCCAGTGGGTAGTTGATGCAAACCCCAATATTAAACTTGATCCTGTGTCAATTAATTAAGTATTCCATATATTTGCATATTAAATTAACCTTTATTTCTAACTAACTTAAAATTTAAAAATTATGAAGAAAAATCATTTAAGAAAACTGTTGTACCTGATGGGAGTTTTAGTACTCGCTTCCATGGTAATGATAGCATGTAAAAAAGATGAAGATGAAGAAGAACCACCTATTCTTGTTGAGGATGGGTTCTACATTAAAGGTGAAGTAACTCCTTTTGAAAAACTTGATATCAAGGGTACTTTAGAAGCCGGAATAAATGAGGTAGGACAAGAAGCCAGAACAGGCATGTATGAAAAATATATCACTATTAAGAAAGGTGATGCAGGCTTCAATATTGTACAGGTTGCTGGCAAAACCCTTACTAACTGGGGTCCCGCCAATGTTCAGGAAGTAGCTACAAATGGTGAAAACGAACAACCTGATATTACTATTCAAACCGGTGATCTTGGTACCAGTGGAGTTTTTAAGGTTAACGCTGATGGATTGTACCATGTAATAATTGACATTCAGTCAAAGAAATTTGTTATTGCTCCCGTTCCGTATTGGGCAATTATTGGAGGTGCAACCGAAGCAGGCTGGTCTGATACACCAATGGATCTGGTTGGAGGTTTTAATTTGGAAAAAATGACATGGAAAGGTGAAGGTATTGTTCTGAGAACCGGTGATTTTAAATTCCGTTATGGCGGAGGCTGGAAACTGGAAATTGTGGGAGATGAAGTAAAAGCCAATACAAATTATGGCGGTGAAGTAAGTGGTACTCTTCCTAACCTGACTACTACTCTTGTTCCGGGAGGACCCAACTATGCTTTGAATAAAGATCAGGAAGGAGTTTATACAATTCAGATGGAATGGACGCTGAACGATGGTTATAAAGCATCCTTGACCAAAACCGAAGATGTTGTTCCACTGGATTATCCTGAAGAATTATTTATGATTGGTGATGGTGTTGGCGATTGGGATTGGAACAATACTGATTTACCAATGATACCTGTTCACAGCCATACTAACTTATTCTGGAAAATTGTATGGATGAATGCTGAGGGAGGTTTTAAATTTGCTCCACAGAAAGAATGGGCTGGCGATTTTGGAAAAACCGGAGATGCTACCAATGGTATTTATGCCAAGGGTGGTGATAATATTCCTGTACCAGGAGAAGCCGGATATTATATGGTTGTAGTTAATTTTGAAACCGAACAGATTGCCATAGTTGATCCTCAGGTATATCTGATGGGACAAGCCATTGGTGGTTGGGATACCGCTGATCCTGAAGGACTGTTCAATGTTGACAATGATAATGAAGTGATCACCATGACTAAAACTTTGAATGCAGCATCAGCTAACGATGGAGGTCTTAGGATGTATGCATGGTTCACAGCAGCCGACTGGATGAGTGACTGGTGGCAGTCAGAATTTATAATTCTTGACAATAAGATCGAGTTCCGTGGAAAGGGTGACGATCAGGAACGTGTTGAAATTTCAGCAGGAACTTATAAAATTGATCTTAACTTTAAAACAGGTGCCGGTTCTATAACTGCACAATAATAATTTAATGGTATTATGAATGAAAGCCGTCTGGACTGACCAGACGGCTTTCATTTTTTACAGGAATAATCATAATGGGTAAATGAACAAATTTGCTGATCAGAACTATTATTCCTCTTCAACCTCAAATATATCAGATTAAATTCCCTAAAATTACTGATTCCAGAAAATTTCTTTGATAGAAGGATCAGATTTTAAAGCATTAATAATTTCTTCTGGTTTAATAGCATCAGTGTCATCAAATTTTAGCTGATATACAAATTCATTTCCGGTTTTATCCACTGTAAAGCTTTCAATTTTTAAGCCGGTTTGTTCGAGTATGTTTTTAAGCAATACTGATGAATCAGCATTTAAATGAGTTACAATTCTTAAGGTGCTTTGTTTAAATTTTTTTGAGTATGATTTTTCTATTGGTTGCAAAGCCCAAAGAATTATTAAAGCAATAATTGTGGTGGCTGCTGCTGCAAAATACAATCCGCCTCCGGTAGCCAGTCCTATTGCGGCTACTGTCCATAGACCGGCTGCAGTTGTTAATCCGCGAATGGCTCCGCGTTTTAAGAATAATATGGTTCCGGCACCAATAAAACCAATTCCACTTACTACCTGTGCTGCCACCCTCGAAGGGTCGAGCGATACATGTTCGGTTCCTAAAATATCTGCAAATCCAAAAGCAGAGACTATCATTATTAAACAGGAGCCTACGCTTACCATCATGTGGGTTCTCAAACCAGCAGCCCAGTCTTTTCTCTCCCGCTCCAAACCAATAAATGCTCCAAACAGGGCAGCCAGAGATAAACGTATTAATATTTCGCTCCAGCTAATCATTTTAATCGTCAATCCATAAAAAGCTTCCGTCCATATTAAATACCAGCTCAAGCCCGTTGTTAAGCTTGACTTCCTGACGCTTGTATTCCAATTCCCATTTTATGATGTAATTGTCAGGATAATTTTTAATGACATATTGCAGAATTAAGTCAGGAATAACACTATCAGGTAATTTTGATTTTGCTTCTATATCAACGATTTCTTTGTCACTGTTAAACTCAAGCACGATATTATCGTATAGCTTAATTTCATAACTCTTTTTAAACCATTCTTTCTCAATGACTGCTTTCTGTATCGGATTGTCAGGGAAATGCGTGGAAATATAATTCAATATTTCTTTTGGAAGCTTATCAGGATTAATTGAAGATTCTTTTTCGCAACCTAAAAGTGTAATTGCAGTGACCATAAATGCCAGAATTAGGGATAGAAATTTTTTTATTTTCATTTTTAAGAGATTTAAATATTTTTCCAATCGGTATTACATATGTTTAGCAAGCAACTACAAAAATAAACAAAAATTACCTTTTTTAGTTTTTGCTTTAATGGTTTTGGGAATAACTGATAAGAATTATGGGATTTCTAAAAGATCCCGCAAGGTGTTTCAAAGATCAACTAATGAAAGTAACGTCTTTCATTTTTAATGCACGTCTGTAACATTCACTTTATCAACACCTTCCAGTATCAGCATGATGTTCCTGTCTTTTGCCTTATTGTGAAATTCACTTATGATCTCCAGAATATCGTGATCAATGAAATTACAATCTTTGCCATCAATTATCAATACACTGTTATGGCGTACCTTGTCAAGTGTCTTCTTTAAATTGGCTTTGTTCAGGAAAGTAACATTAGTATTAAGCTTTATGACGTATCTGTCAAAACCTTTATCAAAAGCTTCGGTAATTTTAAACTCTTCTTTGAAATTATTGCTGATAATGTAATAAATTGAAATCAGAAGACCTATGCTAACACCTATGAGCAGGTCGGATAAAAGAATGAATATGATAGTGGCAATAAACGGAATAAACTGCTTCCAGCCCAGTTTCCACATATGTTTGTATAATTTAGGCTTTGTAAGATTATATCCCGTAATTAACAGAATTGCAGCTAATGAGGCGTAAGGGATCTTATTGAGCAGAAAAGGAACGAATAAAACAGCAAGAAGAAGAAATAGCCCATGAGTAAATGCTGATAATCTGGTTCTTGCACCTGCATCAACGTTTGCAGCTCCTCGTACAACAACAGCGGTTAATGGAATAGCTCCTAACACACCACAAGTCATATTACCTATGCCCTGAGCGATAAGCTCACGGTTTCCGGGGGTAATACGGTTGTGCTTATCCAGCTTATCAACTGCTTCAATACTGAGCAATGATTCAAGTGAGGCAAGTATGGCAATTACAACCCCGTGTTTCCAGATCTCAGATGATGAAAAAATCTTGCTGAAGTCGGGAAATGAAATTTCATCAATTATATTTAATGGCACATCAACAAGCTGCATTGGTTTTAATGAGAAACTGGAAGAGAAATATGAGAAGATCAGGTTTGCAACAATTCCGAAAATAACAACAATTAGCGGAGCAGGTATTACTTTAAATTTTTTAGCTTTGGTATGATGGAGTATGATCATAATGATTATTGAAATACCTGAAATAAATAAAGCTCCTTTTGAGATAAACTGGTTGAAATTATGAACATTAGTAAAAATATCCATATCCATAAAAAGCTGCAGAAACCTGCTTGTCCAGAAATCAGGCTGCTCGTATCCCAGTGCAATAGGAACCTGTTTTGAAATAAGCATAATGCCTATTGCTGCCAGCATGCCTTTGATTACAGACGATGGGAAGAAACTGGCAATAGTTCCGAGTCTTAAGACCCCGAGAACTACCTGAATAAATCCCGCTATTATTACTGACAGGAGAAAAAGCTGATAATCGCCAAGGGAAATTATAGATGCTGCAATCACTGTGGTCAAACCTGCTGCAGGTCCTGAAACTGATAGATGCGAACCACTTATGAGTGAAACAACAAGTCCTCCAATTATACCTGACAGTAAACCGGCATAAATTGGTGCCCCCGATGCCAGAGCAATTCCAAGACAAAGAGGAAGTGCTACAAAAAATACTGAAAGACCTGCGGGAAGATCATGCTTTAACCATATAACCCTGTAATAATTAATAGTTTTTCTCATACTCCGTAAGATACATAATTTTGGGGAATGCCAAAGATATAAAACTTAAGTATGGCATTGACAGATTAATATCGTTAACGAAATTTTTTTTTTATAAACTCTGAAGTAAGAGAATTACAGGGTAAGTAATTAATGCTGGAAATATAATATTGATAAGGGTTTGACCACAAGCCGTTTTTTAGACGGGGTATCCTTTGGCTGGTCATAAAAGGCGTTATCCCCGGCTTGAAAGGCGCGGGGATAACGAAAAAGTTAGTTTAGAAAGTAGTAAATAGTTTTATAAGGCTATAGGTTTCAGACATATGAAGCATCAAAACCAGCCTTGTTTAATTTTTGTCTTATTTAGAATGTAACATTCTGATAGCGATCATTTCAGCGGCTTTTATCAAAGGATAAACTGCCGGAGAAGCTGTTAAACAGGGATGAGTGCCAATCTGAATGCTAAGCAGGTTATTTACTGTCATCCGGTTTTGAATAGCCAGACCAATAACATTGGTAAGTTCGCCTGCTTCAAGTCCTCCGATAACTTCGCCACCAATAATTACTCCTGAATATCGTGCTGTGATAAGTTTTACTATTTGTTTATGAGCATCGGGAAGATTACCCGGATGGCGATTTACGCTTTCAAACACTGCTGAAAATGTTTCTAATCCTTCTTCGTTTGCACGCTGTTCGGTAACGCCAGCAGTTCCGAATCCGGTATTTCCTATAGCTGTTGAATAAATAGCTATAGTGCCACTAAATGTTTTAACCACATGCAGATTGAACAGGTTCATTCCCGCAATACGGGCTTCGGCGCAAGCTGTTGAAGCAAGCATGGTGGAAACGCGTTTTCTGGTTACAAAATCACGCTTCTGAGCACAGTCACCCACTGCAAAAACGTCTTTTACAAGGGTGCGCATGTATTCGTCAACGATAATGAATCCATCCTGATCAACAGGAATACCAGAATCTTTTGCCAGCGAACTGTTTGGTTTATAACCAATTGAAAGAATTACAGCATCCATATCCATTATGCTGCCATCTTCAAGTTCAATCTGAGATACTTTGTTGTCACCAATCACTTTGCTGATACCTGTTCCGGTAATAATCTTAACACCGCGCTCAACTAACATTTTGTGAATCTCTGATGATAGTTCAACATCAAAAGCAAGGTTCAGAATATGCGGAAGTTTTTCAATAAGTGTTATTTCATAACCACGTTTGTTCATCTCGTCAGCCAATTCAACGCCGATAAACCCGGCACCAACAATTGCAATTTTCCGCATACTTGAGAGTTTCTGAAGCATATCATCAAGATAGTATTTATCTTTAGGTACTACAAAAACTCCTTCCTTATCTGCACCTTGTAACCATTTGGGTTTCACAGGTGTTGAACCGGTTCCTATCACCAGTTTATCATACCCTATAACTTCACCGCTGGCAAACTTTACTGTCTTAGCCTCATGATCAATTGAAACAGCTTCGTCAACTATTGATGTTATATTGCTTTTTTCCATCATTGCATCCACAGGCATAATATTCTTGTTGATGCTGTCAAGAGTCCCGAAAATATAAGGAATTCCACATGGAACCATAACATCTTTTTGTTTTTTGACCAGGATAAAATCCTTGCCAGGCCAATGTGCTTTGCCGGTATGTGCTGTTACCATTCCGCCGGCACTGCCACCGATAATTAAAACATCCGTCTTTTTCATAATATTTATTGTTAAATAATAATAGTATTTAAAGTCAATACGAACGATTGTTACGAAACGAACGATTGTTACGAACGATTGTTCGATCCAAATATTGTAAAAAATGTATGTGTTCTGAAAACAAAAAATTAAAGCCTTTAAAATCATTGGCTAAAAACAAATAAACCTTTGAGCTATAATATTATATGCTCCTTATTATAGAAATTAAAGGTGTTTGTTAAAAATTCCTAATCAGATAATAGGCTTAACAGATTGAATTTTTCCGGAAGTAAAAAGAACAAAGTCTCTGTGCGATTTAAACAGATTGACCGTGAATAAATGCAGATTTTTAGTTTCAGCCAGGATATTGAAATACAGTAAACTGTTCTTGGTTCCCGCTTCACTGCCTTTAATGCGTTTTATTTGTGCCTTACGTGCTGCATCAATGGTTTCAAGAACTATTGCCTGCATCTTAATAATTTCTTCCTGCCTTGAATATTCAGCTTTTCTAATAGTATCAAGAATATAATTAATAAGATCTATTGTCTGTTTTGTGATTTTGGTCATTTCCTCTTTTTGCTCATCAAGCAGTCCTTTATGATTATTGTTTATATGCACATAAACAGGTTCTGAGATATAATTCACACAGTGAGCTATCTCACGCAGATAGTCGAGAGCCTGAACATAGTAATAGCCGGTTTCCACAGGAACTTCACCAAGTTTTCCAACAACTTTGTTTATATTGTCCTTTAGCTTTTTAGTCTGAATATTTAATTTATCAACTTCGCTTTGTACTTCTTTTAAGCTTTTGTGATCCTCTTCAAACAATCCTTGCAGAAGCCGGTCGTAAAGTACAGAAACAGTACTTAAATTATCTAAAATATTATCAGTACATTTTTGTAGAACATTTGCATTATTAAATGCATCTGTTGATTCATCAATTGATGCTGCAGATGCTTTAACAGCTTCAAGTTTACGGTAAACCTTCTGTTGGCGGAAGAGAATAAAAACAGCAACCAGGATCAGAATAACAATGCTTATAGCTCCACCTTTAAGCATGGCAAGGGTTATGATCATAGTAGCGCCAAAAGCAAAAAGAGCGGTGATAAACCAGCCTCCGATCACTGAGAACACTCCGGTAATCCTGTACACAGCACTTTCCCGGCCCCATGCTCCGTCAGCAAAGGAGGTACCCATTGCAACCATGAAACTAACATAAGTCGTACTTAAAGGAAGTTTCAGACTGGTTCCGAACCCAATTAAAATACTGGCTACCACAAGGTTAACAGATGCCCTTACCAGGTCAAAAGCTACCTCTTCCTTTTTATCAGATTCTTTTATTTTCTTATCAGCTTCAAATCTGCGGCTTATAAAATCCTTGACTTTTGCGGGCAGGGCATTATCAATTTTTTCTCCTAAATTTACACTCAACCTGACAAGATTTCTTGATAACAATGTTGACCCAAAACGTTCTTCTCCTTCTTCCTGACGGCTTAAATTAACGGCAGTGGCGATCACAGTCCGTGCTCTTTTTGAATAGATCAAAGTCAGCGACATCACAGCACCGGCAAGCAGAAGCAGATAAGTAGGGGTAACTACCGGCTTTGTTAGCGATGTCATAAGGAATTGATCGGGGTCAGAAGCAGGATCAAGAGCAAAAGTCTTAAATGATTCAAGTCCGGCTAAAGGTACCCCGATAAAATTGACAAGGTCGTTTCCTGCAAAGGCCATTGCTACCGAGAAAGTTCCAAGCAATACTATTATTTTAAGGATATTAACACGGAAAACCATTATGAGGAACTGAAATATAAGCGAGAATCCGACAAAGCTTAATGACAGGATCATAAAAGTATGCTGCTCAATATATTCAATAAAATCCTGACTCATGAACGATGCTCCGCGTACTCCCTTAATTAGGATGAAATAAATAATGAAACTAATAGCAAAACCTCCCCATACACCACCCAGATATTTGAGTCTTAAACGATAATTGAATGTGAACATTAAACGTGAAACAAACTGAACTATACTGCCAACAGTGAAGGCTACAACAACTGAAAGCAGAATACCTGAGATAATGGCAAGCGACTTACCGGAATTTATGTAAGTCCCGATATCGTTCATAGTTTGGTCACTATTACTTATTTTGATGATAGCAACCATGACCGAGGCACCAAGAAGTTCGAAAACTATAGAAACTGTGGTAGATGTGGGTAATCCGATACTGGTAAAGGTGTTAAGCAGTAATATATCAGTGATCATTACTGCAAGGAAAATTATCATCATTTCAGAAAAATGAAACTGCCCGGGATAAAACACCCCGCTTCTTGCAATCTCCATCATCCCGCTCGAAAAGGTAGTACCTGCAAGGATGCCAAGTATAGCAACTATCAGTATGACCCGCATTGGAGCAGCTTTGGAACCAATCGCCGCATTCAGAAAGTTACCGGCATCATTACTTACTCCCACTATAAGATCAAAGATAGCGAGAATGAATAAAAAAGTGAGAATGATCGGAAAAATATAGTCCATTACTGTGCAGTATAGATTAAGTATTTATATGGATTAAAACCTGATTGCATTTGTAATAAACACTGATTAAGGTACTTGTGTAAAATAAGTAATACTTGAATCCTGAACATAAATATGGATTAATGAACGCCTAAAATTATAAAGTCTCACGAAATCCAACAGTATTTTTAATGTTATTTTATAATTATTTATCAACATTTATGATATGTGCGTGAGTTTCACCTGATTCTTAATTTGAAAACCTATTGTAATCCATACGGTTTTTTTGACATAATAACGCTCTACATCAGAACAACCTCATCAATTACTTCCTCTCCGGCTTCCTTATTTAGCATTTTTACCAGTTTAGTCCTTACATACGATAATTCCGATTTAATGACAGACGAATTGATCACAACATAAAGTTTCTTGTGTTTGATATATAAATTGCTCGTATGTTTTGCAATCATGGTGCCGACAACTTTTTCCCATGCAGAAATCACACCCGCCTCAGTCAAATGTCCGTTAAGGTTGTAGAACTCAATCATCTCCCTGATAGCTTCACCTAAAAATATTTCATTTGGCTTTTTAATCATGCCTGAGCGAATTTATTAAATTAAGTATTCCTGCTTCTATTTCCCACATATGGTATGTTGCGGCTAAAGAATTGGTTAGCTTTTTAATCCTATCGTACTGTGTATCAGTTATTACCACCTGTCCGAAACTATCCTGACTTACTAATTGAATCAGTTGAGTTACACGTGTTTCATCAAGTTTGTCAAAAATATCATCAAATAGCAATATAGGCTTGAAGCCTTTGATGTTCTTTGTATAGTCAAACTGAGCAAGTTTTATGGCAATAATAAATGATTTTTGTTGTCCCTGCGAACCAAAACGTTTCAAAGGATATGAATTTATCCCAAATGACAGGTCATCTTTATGGATCCCTGTTGTGGTATATCGAAGAATCTTATCCTTTTCAAAGCTTTCCTTCAGCAATTTATCTAGTGTTTTATCATGAATCTGCGATTCATAAGTTATATCCACCATCTCACGGTTATTACTGATAATTGAGAAATACTGCTTGAAAACAGGTATAAAGTCTTGTATGAAATCTTTACGCTTACGATAAATATCCATTCCGAACTTTATCAATTGCTCATTCCATATTTCAATTAAGCTGAGGTCGTAATATTCGCGTTCTGCAAATCCCTTTAACAGGCTGTTGCGCTGAAACAACGCTCTGTTGTAGTTAATCAGGTTGTCGAGATATATCTTGTCAAATTGCGATATTACTGAATCAATGTATTTTCTTCTGACATCACTGCCTTCGTTTATCAGGTCACGATCGTAAGGCGAGATCATTACCAGGGGAAATAAACCTATATGATCGGCAAAGCGTTCGTATTCCTTGCCGTTTAGCATGAATTGTTTACGATGGTTTCGTTTTTGGATACAGGATACTTTGCTTGAATCATTACCATTGCGATTATAGGTTCCATGAATGGCGAAAAAATCTTCTTCGTGTTTAATATTTTGAGAATCAACAGGATTGAAATAACTTTTACAAAACGAAAGGTAATAAATGGCATCCAGAAGATTGGTCTTTCCAACACCATTGGCTCCGACAAAACAATTTATTTTATCAGAAAACTGTAATTCAGCCTCTTCGTAGTTTTTAAAATTAGTAAGGCGTAGATGTTTAAGGTGCATAAATGAGTATGTAATGATTTACAAAGGTACAAAAGCAAAACCGTTATTCATGACAACAAACCATTGCTATTCAAAAAGTCCGCTGTCACGTTCCAGCAACAGAATGGAATGTTGCGGTACAATATAGTATTTTTCGTCATTATAAATGATCTCAATAGCGCCTTTTTGCAGAAAAATTGCAAGATCACCAACCTGAGCCTGCAAGGGTATATATCTGATTTTATCGTCAACAGCCTTCCATGGCTCGTCATTATCTTCTGCCGGACTGGGTATGGGATATCCCGGTCCTGTTTTTACCACGTAACCTGTTTGAATTTCCTCTTTTTCGCTATAACCCGGCGGAAGAAATAACCCGCTCTTGGTTTTACTGTTGGTAGTACGTGGTTTTATCAGAACCCTGTCGCCTACAACCCATAAGTTTTTTAATGTTAGATTCTCAGTCATGCTCTTATTATTCGCATTTTGTATCTTTAAAACTGAAACAAAATTAAGGTTTTGTTTTAAATCAGAACGCTTTTAAGGCTTTTTGAATATACTGATCTTCAAAAATTTTACTTCTGGTTCGAACCTGTAGGAATCCGGTTCAGAAGATGCGAGATATCAGTTTTTACAAAAACAATATTGATATCTTCCTTACTTACGTTTCTTTTGCCGAAATTTGTAAATTCATTGTTTTGGATATTTTAACAGAGTTTTCTATGAAATTGATATATGCTGAATATATTGCCGGAGAATTGAACATTGACAGCAATGCAGTTGAAAACACGCTGAAACTGTTGAGTGATGGTGCAACTATACCATTCATAGCGCGTTATCGTAAGGAATGGACAGGTGGGCTTGACGAGGTACAGATCGTTGCCATCAGGAATCTGGCTCAGCGGCTTGAAGAATTGGATAAACGCCGCGAAACAGTGCTGAATACGATCAGGGAGCAGGGTAAACTTACTCCTGAACTGGAATCTAAGATCATGCAGGCACAAACCCTTGCCGAAATTGAAGACCTGTATCTGCCCTATAAGCCTAAGAGAAAAACCAGAGCCAGCATAGCCAGAGAACGCGGATTGGAACCTTTGGCAAAAATGATCATGGTGCAGCAGGAACGCAAGGTTGAAGAAATGGCTCAGCGTTTTGTCAATCCAAAGCTGGAGGTAAACAATACAGGCGAAGCTCTGGCTGGCGCACGGGATATTATTGCCGAATGGGTGAACGAACATACCTATGCACGTCAGCGAATGAGAACGCTGTTCAACCGGGAAGGTATCCTGAAATCAAAAGTTGCTAAGGACAAGGAAGAAGAAGCTGCCAAATACCGTGATTATTTCAACTGGGATGAACCTGTGTCGCGAATTCCTTCGCACCGTATTCTTGCAATAATGAGAGGCGAAAATGAAGGAATGTTGAAATTCTCAATTAATCCGGCTGAAGAAATTGCACTTGAACAACTGGAAAAGATTTTTGTAAAAGCCAGAAATGAATCTTCTGAACAGGTGGCTATGGCAATGAAAGACAGCTATAAACGTTTGCTGCAGCCAGGCATGGAAACAGAGATAAGACAGCTCCTTAAGCAAAAAGCTGATGAGGAAGCCATAAGGATATTTGCTGAAAATCTCAGACAGTTGCTGTTGGCATCTCCTTTGGGTCAGAAACGAGTTCTGGCTATTGATCCGGGCTTCCGGAGTGGCTGTAAACTTGTATGCCTTGATGCTCAGGGTAACCTGCTGCATAACGAAACCATCTATCCGCATCCTCCTCAAGTGGAGGTAGGACCTGCAATAAAGAAGATACTTAATCTTGTTAATGCATATAAGATTGATGCAATTTCAATCGGTAACGGCACTGCAAGTCGCGAAACTGAGAATTTCATTCGCCGCATTCGCTTTGACAAAGATATTACGGTAGTGGTGGTAAATGAATCAGGAGCCTCGGTGTATTCGGTTTCTGAGCTTGCCCGTGAGGAGTTCCCTGATTATGATGTTACAGTGCGTGGTGCTGTTTCAATAGGGCGCCGCCTTATGGACCCGCTTGCCGAACTGGTGAAAATAGATCCGAAATCTATTGGGGTTGGTCAGTATCAGCATGATGTGGATCAGAATGCCCTTCAGAAAAGTTTGTCGGATGTGGTGGAAAGCTGTGTGAATCTGGTTGGAGTGGATATAAATACAGCGAGCAAGGAATTACTTACCTATGTTTCGGGTGTTGGATCTGCAATTGCGAGTAATATTGTGAAATACAGAGCATTAAACGGAGCTTTCACCTCAAGGGAAGAGATCAGAAATGTGGCGAGGATAGGGGATAAGGTGTTTGAACAGGCAGCCGGCTTTCTACGGATTCATAATGCCGAAAACCCGCTGGATTCAAGTGCTGTACACCCTGAAAGCTATCCTGTTGTATTTCAGATGGCTGAGGATCTTGGCACTACCGTTCAGGAGCTTATTAAGAACAAGCAGGTTCAGAAAAATATAAAACCTGAAAAGTATGTGAGTGAAACAACAGGAATGCCTACCATAAAGGATATTCTGGCAGAATTGGAAAAACCGGGAAGAGATCCGCGCGAGTCGTTTGAATATTTCTCGTTCGACCCTAATGTACATGAGATTGAAGACCTTAAACCCGGAATGATATTGCCGGGAATAGTCACAAATATCACTGCATTTGGGGCTTTTGTTGATGTGGGGGTACATCAGGACGGACTGATACATAAGAGTAACCTTGCCGACCGCTTTGTAAATGATCCCGCGCAGGTTGTAAAGATTTACCAGAAAGTGAAGGTGAAAGTGCTGGATGTGGATTTGCCACGAAGGCGTATTCAATTGTCAATGAAGGGGGTGGAACAGAAAGAACCGGGAAATTCAAAGCCTTAGAAATGTTAAAACTCCGGTTGAGAAGAAGATATTAAACGGAAAAGAAATGTGCAAAGGATACAGAATGATTGGCGCAAATCTGTTTTGAATAATCTTTTTAACGTATTTCCGTTTAATAGCCTGATCATCGTTAAAAAAAATATAACAATTCAAAGCTAAGATCAGAGAAAATATTTTTCCGGACAACTTAGTTTTGAACTTTTCACAAAAAAGTGGTTCGGAGCAATATTAAAAATCTAAAGAAACTATGAAGCGCTGTGCGATCGTGATATTTGTATTGCTTTTCAGCCTTGTTGCAATAGCGCAGGATAAAAAGATTTCTTTTGGATTTGTAGCCGAACCCATCATTCCTACAAAGCTTTTCAGGATCACAAAAGATGTGAAAACCATTACCGATTCAGCATCAATGAACCAGATTATTTTCACGTCCACACCAAGGTACGGATATGCTTTTGGCGCTATAATGAAAATTGATTACACTCCCCGTTTATCTTTCGAAACAGGTATTAATTACCTTGTACGTAATTATAAAATGGAAGTTGAAGAGCCGGGATATCATATCTCATTGAGTTTCAATGAAGATAGCTACGAGATACCGCTAACGGTCAAATATTTTCTGCGCCTTGCTGACAGGCTTTATCTCAGCAATGCTGTGGGAGTATCGCTGATAATGATCCCCGGAAGTGTTATGACCAAAGTAGTGAATGGTGCTGAAAACTCAGAAGATTATTACATTTTTGAGCAACATTCATATATCATGCGAACCATGATGCCGGCATTTAAGGGAGGATTCGGGCTTAACTACCGTACTGAAAATAGTGGACAGCTTTATCTGGAAACATATTACCGGTTGTTTTCTACTTATTACGATACACGCCTTCTTTATTATAATGCTGCTACACGAACGGATCAGATAAATGTTAAGATCAAGTCAATAGGTGATTATTTCGGATTCTCGCTGAAATATACTTTCCCTCCTTCTGATTTTATAAAGCGAACCAAAAAACAACAGAAAAAATAAATATTGAACCTGGACTCCGATCCGGAACTTTCTGCTTGTTTTTACGAAATTACTAACCCTACTGGTTCAGAAAAAGATAAAAATCGTTTGTCAATAATTTATATTTATCACTATAGCTCATGTCGCTGTTAAAAATATGAATTGTTTCATGTTCGATTTCCGGTACTTTATCCTTGGTTATCTCAAGCATTGCTCTTATTGGCTTTGAAAAGGATTTGCCAAAAACCTCAGCAATCCTGTACAGGTTCAAACCGGTATTATCCAGTTTTTGTAATACTGTTTCAAGTTCGGGGTAAGGAATAATGAATGCAGCCTTGCCTTCAGGTTTCAGAAGTTTGAATATTGACCCGAAAAAAATATCAGGAAAATCAATATCAGCATGTTTGGCAATCAATAGGTTATCTTTACAGGGCTTCAGGGAATTAATGAAAAATGGAGGATTGGAAATGATGAAATCAAATATCGCGGAATTGTTTTCAGAAAATGATCCCAGACTGATCTCCAACACGTTCAATCTGTTTTTCCATGGGCTTTCCGAAAAATTCATAAAAGCCTGTTTTATACTTTGCAGGTGAATATCAATAGCCGTTATATCAGCATTGGTTTTCTGCGCCATCATCAGGGCAAGTATTCCGCATCCGGTTCCAATATCGAGTATATTACCTGTTTGAGAGGGCCTGGACCAGGCTCCAAGCAAAACAGCATCAGTACCTACTTTCATGGTACTCATATGATCATACACATGAAACTGTTTGAACCTGAATGGATTAATTGTTGCCATGCTTCTTAAGCACCTTGTTTATGAAAATAATCATTCTTATCCGGGACTATGCCGGAAGCCGCAAAATTAGAATCTTTTGGGTTTATGTGAATGATTGAACACAATATCTGAGACTGTTCCGATCATTATCAATACTAATACTTCCGGTTATTATCAAAGATTTTCCATTATATAGCCTTCTGACTGATATACAAAAAATGTTGAAAATTATATCGTAAATAAATTGTGTTAAAATACTCTTCCTTAGTTAAACCATCATGATCTTATACCGATTGGAAAAATATAACAGACCAATTATCGCTCCGCACAATTGTTCTTAATGTTTTAACCACCGGCATTAACGATTGTAATTTACAAAATAGCTTGGACTATTTTGTAAATACAATTCGTATTATATAACTAATGAATGACATATTGTAGTAAAATGCACAATCTTTATTCCTGATAAGAACATAATGGCATAGCGTTCCCAATGATAAATTATGTACTGTTAAATCAAAATTGTGATTGAATGTTGTAAGAGAAATAAAGTTCAGTAAAAATAAGATAAGTTGCTGAAAACAATACTTCTTGTATTATCTTTGCATAGAGCCAATATTTATAAAGATAATTACTTTCACAAGTTGACTTAATATAGTTAAATAACACCGGATCAAAAACCTGAAGCTATGAAGAAATTGATTTCAGTTGTAGCAATTTTGGCTTTTAGCCAATATATGGTTTTTGCCGGAAGCTGCCTGCCTAAAGGTATTATTTTCAGTACTCAGGAACAGATTGACGATTTCAGGATAAATAATCCCGGATGTACTGAAATTGAAGGAAATGTAACTATTACAGGTAACAGGATAACCAATCTGAATGGCTTGCATATTCTTAATTCAATTGGAGGTAATTTGAGGCTTTTCTATAACCCGGCACTTACCAGTCTTACAGGACTGGAAAGTCTTACTTCAATAGGGGGGAATCTCAGAATTGAATATAACTATGCTCTGACTTCCATACATGCACTGGAAAATCTTATTTCAATAGGTGGTAATCTGCTTGTTGAATCAAATTATGCTCTCACGGCTTTAACCGGACTTGAAAATCTTACTTCTGTCGAAGGTAAAATAAATATTGGTTTTAATCATTCATTGAACGATCTGAATGGATTAAATAATATTACCTATATTGGCGATGGTTTACAAATATACGGAAATCATAACATGACCGCTTTGAGCGGGCTGGAGGATCTGGCTTATATTCATGGAAATTTGTTTATTGCACTGAACAGCGCCCTGACTGATTTAAGCGGCATGGATAAGCTAATTTCAATCGGAGGTAATGTTGATATCAGCGAGAATAACCTGCTTGCTGATTTGACAGGATTTGGGAATCTAACCTCTGTTGCCGGTGATCTGTTTATATATATCAACAATGCCCTGACCAGTCTTGACGGACTGGAGAATCTGGAAACAGTCGGACGTACTCTGACTATCAGTTATAACCCATCATTGGCTGATATTGCAGCTCTGGATAATCTGAGCTTTGTGGGTGGTAATATTGTTATTAATTCTAACCAGATTTTGTCAGTTTGTAATGATAGCTGGTTATGTTCCCTTATAACCAATGCAGTGGGCAAAATTAAGATCACTAATAATGCCCCCCGATGTGGCAGTATTATTGATGCTGCTTATTCCTGTGGCGGACTTCCATGCCTTCCGAATGGTGATTATTATTTTGAAACCCAGATAAATATTAATCGTTTCGCCGAGGCATTTCCGGATTGCACTGATACTGAAGGGAATATATTCATTAATGGTGCCGGAATATATGATCTCAATGGTCTGCATGTGCTTACTTCTGTGGATGGACTCCTGAATATTTCCCATAACCCTCAGCTAACAGACCTTACCGGACTTGAAAATATAATTTCAATTGGTAGTGGTCTTTTTATTAATAACAACTGTAATCTAAGCAGTCTGAATGCACTTGAAAACCTTACATCCATTGGAGGCTATCTTAGTATTAACTGGAATCAATCCCTCAGCAGCCTTACGGGTCTGGAGAATATTGTTCCAGGTTCAATATCTGCTCTTAATATCAAATATAACCATAACCTGTCGTCCTGTGCTGTAGGAAGTATTTGTGATTTTCTGGCAGCACCTGCCGGGATGGTTCAGATCATGAATAATGCCCCGGGTTGTAATAATTCAGGAGAAATAATGAATGAATGTAACAGTATTGTTCCCGGTGATGCAGACTGTGATGGAAAGGTAGATATTTTGGATGTAGTCACTATTGAGAACTATATTTTTGACTTGAACCCGTATCCATTTTGCTTTGAAAATGCGGATATTGATTCCAACGGCCTGATTAATATAGCAGATGTAGTTGGCACTGTGAGTATAATACCGATTGGAAAAATATATTAGAACAATTGACGATTGTAAATACAATTCGTATAATTTGTGGTGGTTTGAAATAAGGCTGATTTTTTCCATTTCTCCACCGACTAAGGAGATAGCAATTGATCCCGAATGACTCGGGAGACAATTGACAATTGACAATTCAGAATGTTAGGAATAGGAACGGGCTTTTGCCTGTTTGGTAAATGAACATTTCGACAAGCTCAATAACAATTTCAACGTGCTCAATAACCGGACACTGAGGTTCTCGAAGTGTCCGGAATTTCAAAAGGCGCTTAGAGAGCCTCAGCGCCCGATTTAACAGCCCCGAAGGGGCTATATATTGGTAGAAAATCGCAAAAATTCAATCTCTAAGCCCCGTAGGGGCGGAATAATTGAAAGGGTGCTTCGAGAGCCTCAGCGCCCGGAGCTACAAGTCCCGTAGGGTCAACGACCCTTACGGGATGATATGTTTGTAGAAAATAGAACAAATTCCAACCCTAAATCCCGTAGGGACACTTACGGGATGAAATAATCAGGCGCTTAGAGAGCCTCAGCGCCCGATTTAACAGCCCCGAAGGGGCTATATATTGGTAGAAAATCGCAAAAATTCAATCTCTAAGCCCCGTAGGGGCGGAATAATTGAAAGGGTGCTTCGAGAGCCTCAGCGCCCGGAGCTACAAGTCCCGTAGGGTCGCAGACCCTTACGGGATGATATGTTTATAACACCTATGGTACTCTGAGCCACTCAAAAACCCTGAAGGGGTTTAATAAAAAATGAAGAATGAATTGGAACGGGCTGAAGCCCGTTCATTGAATTAAAATAAAGAACAGGGGAAAAGGGGAAGAAGAAAAGCAGGACGGGACAATAGGAGGGATAGTAATACCGATTGGAAAAATATATTAGAACAATTGACGATTGTAAATACAATTCGTATAATTTGTCACGCAGCGGTAAGGACTGCCGGCGTTTTATTTTAGATACATTTCAATAAGTCCTTCAGGTGCCTGAATACGAATAATACGCTTGTCCTTATCCACTTTTGTTATGATCTCATCAGCAACCGGTATCAGTATTTCCTTGTCGTTATGCATAACCTGTAATAATGCCTGCATAGGGTAATCAAGCACTTTTTCAATTTCACCCAGAACACCAAATTTCTCATCAATTACTGTAAAGCCTTCAATCTCATGGTAATAAAATTGATCTTCAGTAAGTTCAGGTAAGGCTGATAATGGTAAATACAAGCCTGCTCCCACAAGCACATTGGTTTGATCAATATCATCAATATCATGAAATCTGACTGCAGCCTGCTTGCCCGAACGCAAATTTATCTCCTGAACAATGAAAGGCACCAGATTGCCGGCAACATACGCATAAACAGCATCAAGATCACGGTATTTATCCGGTTCGTCAACATCCAGATAGATAAGTAATTCGCCTTGAATCCCTATTGGCTTGAGTATTTTCCCCAGATAATAATATCCGCTTATTTCCATATTGATAAAGATGATTTTTTGCTTTGGATCATGACAATAACTGAATGCTTTAAAGTGCCGTTAGTAAACTTGTGATTTTGGTTTCAAAAAACCGGAAGATGATAATATTTTAGTGTTTGAACCTGAATAAAGCAGTTCACGCTTCTGATACCGCAAGTTTCCTGGTTGCAAGATATCGTGCAAATATATAAACAGCTAATAGTACAGCCAGTATGGTAATAAAGATAATGAGGTTCATTTTGCCTGTGAAAACCAAATAGATAACAAAAAGGTTCAGTACAAGCTGTATCCCTGCATATAGGGCAGCTACAACTAACTGAGCCCAGCCATTCTCATTTGCAAGTAATTGATAAAGATGAAGCCTGTGGGGTTTAAAGATGTTTTCCTTTCTTAAAATACGGATAAAAATGGTGTAAGATGTATCAATTCCATACACAGCAAAAAACAATATCCAATAAAACTCTTTGGATTTAACCATGAGATTGATAAGCAGCCACGACATCAGAAAAGCCATGCCAATACTTCCTACATCCCCGGCAAATACAACTGCTTTACGCCTCGCATTGAAAAAGCCAAATACAAGCAGACTTGCCATAAGTGTTCCCACCAGTCCGCCTGGGAAAAATGGTTCCCATCCTGCGGGTAAACCCATTGGAAAGAAGGGTAATAGCAGGTTATATGCATTATTAAGCAAGCTGAAGCTGCCAAGTGTGATGAAACTGTAAAACGCAGTAATGCCATTTATCCCGTCCATGAAATTAATGGCATTGATACATCCGATTGTAAGTATTAAGGCAAATAATATCCAATACCAGTGAAACCCAAGTAGTCCAATCTCATAAAACAGTAAGGCAACTGCCAGCAGATGTACTATTATACGAATTGAAGCTCTGACTCCTTTTACATCGTCTAAGAAGCTAATGAAGCTGATGAGTACCATGCCGGTAATTATGTATGGATACTGAAAGCCATATAACAGGAACCAAAAAATAACCGCAACAGTAAAAATTATACCTCCGCCTCTGAAAGTGGGTATTTTATGTGAGGTGCGATCTGTCGGCTGATCAACAATATTGTATCGGGCGGCGATTTTCAGATATAGCCACATAACACCAAACAGAACTATCGAAAGTAATAAATGGTTAGTCATGTGATAGTTTTTTGCAAATATAAAACATGCGTTTGTTTAAACAGGTTTTTTTATTTGTTTTTTTGTATCTGTGGCAAAAGAATCCAGGGTGTTCTTCATGCCTTCCCTTGCTGTAAAGGGTAAGCTTCTGATATTTAAAGCTTTTTTAATTTTACTGTTCGAAACCACATAATTCTCAGTGAGTTTCTTCAATCTTTCCGAATTTAATGGCAGACGCAGAAAATCTCCGCTTTTTGCGATAAAGCCAATAAATTTTCGCGGCATTTTCATAATTCTGGCTTTTCGCCCACTTGAAGCGGCTATCAGACTTATCAGTTCATTTGTTGACAGTGGTTCATCATCGGCAATATTATAAACGCCTGATGGTATATTGTTGCTAATCAGTTGATTGATGATGAATGAAAGATTTCCAGTGCTTAAAAAAGAGCGCCGGTTGTCGAAAGCACCAAGAGGCCAGGGGATGTTCTTTGTAACCACCTGATAAAGCAGATTGAGATTACCTTTGTTGCCCCTCCCGTGTATCATGCTGGGACGGAGTATATAAACCATTTTATCCTCCGGAATAGGTTTTGAAAGAATATACTGTTCGGCAGCTAATTTCGATTTCCCGTAAGGTGTCTTCGGATCAGGAACTGCCTCTTCGGTAAGGATTTCTCCTTCAACAGTATCGGCGACTGCTTTTACAGAACTGAAAAAAATGAATTTCTGTGCCTCCGATTGCAGAAAATGATCAAATATCTTTTGGGTCAGACCCGAGTTCACTTCAAAATATTCTGCTTCCTCACTTATGTTTTTCGTGTCATGGGCTTTTCCTGCCAGATGTATGATGACTTCTGTTGCGGGAAGTGAATCAAGCTGCTCCCAGCCAAATATCCTTTCTTCGGGAAATCTTCCCTTTTTGGTAATGTCCAGACCATACAATTCAAACTCTTGATGCAGTGCATCATAAAGATTGGAGGCTACAAAACCTGATGAGCCTGTTAAAAGAACTTTTATCATTATAATTGCGGGATTGTTAAAATGCGATCATTCAATACGGCTGTCAATGCAGAGTGAGATATTATTGAACTGGCACTGCACTGATTATTTTTTCCGGTATAATGGCAGGTATTTCCTTAAACCATACATGCTGTACAATACAATATACCATACGCTTTTGAAAAATGGTATCTGCTCTACCTCACGGTAAACCTTCCATATATAATACATGGTTTTAAACTTATTGCCTGATATTGAATAGCTGCGAAGTCTGTAATAACCAAGCGGCTCGTGATAACTATATGCATACGGTATCTTTCTAAGAATCCTAAGCCATAATGTGTAATCATGCCTTTTCCTGATATTTGCCATGTGCATATTCCCCAGAACACTACGATCGTAAACTGCTGTAAGGCAGCCAATATCGCAGGTGCGCAAAATATCAGTATAGTTTACCTTGCTTCGGGTGGTGCTTAATCCCAATTCTTTGCCTTCTTCGCTGATAATGTAGTAAGGTGCAAAAGTAAATTCATAGTTGTTTTTAGCCATGAAGGCAATTTGTTTTTCAAGTTTCTCTGGAACCCATAGATCGTCACTATCACAAAACGCTATGAATCTGCCATTTGCATTATCAATTGCCGTGCTGCGTGCCAGTGCGCCTCCCTGATTTTCATTATGTCTGAAAAGTCTGATACGAGCATCTTTCTTCATATACTCTTCAATGATGGCACAGGTGTTATCTCCTGAGTTGTCGTCAGTGATAAGTAATTCCAGATCACTGTATGTCTGATTGAGAACTGATTCAATTGACTCAGCAATATACTTAGAGGAATTATATGCAGGCATGATCACTGAGACTGTCATTATCAGTTTTCTTTTTTTATTGAAGAATATAAATTTATTAATTTCTCTGCTACCTTTTCCCATGAAAATGTCAGTGAGGCTTCAAAAGCATTATTTGACAAACGCTGATAATCTGAAAATATCATTTTTATCTTTGAAGCTATCTCGTTGACATCATGCGGGTTAACTGAAAATCCAACATGCCCTTCAGGAAAATGACCATCGAAACCTTGATTTTTTGAATAAATAACAGGTAAACCCTGAGACATTGCTTCCGGATATATCAAACCAAATGTCTCAATTAAACTTGGCACAGCCAATAAATCTGCTTCTCTGTACAGATCACGGAGTTTCTCAGGGTCCGATATATGGCCGTAATAATCTACAGGTGTTAGATGTTTTTGTTTTTTAAAATCTGAAAGTAAAGGTCCGTCACCGGCAACCATGAGACGAATGTTAAAGGATTGTTTGTTCAGTATTTCGCAGGCATTGATAAGCGCTTGCAGATTTTTACTTTTTTTAATGATTCCAACAAAGATTACAGTACGCTGATCATTTGCCCTTTCTTTGCTTTTGCGATTATTCAACCAGTAATCATTGATGCCGTTAGGAATAATATGACCTTTGGGTTTCAATTTTCTGTATATCTGATCTCCAAGGGTAGCCTTTAATTGAATATCAAGGTAGGCAGGGGATAGAAACATTATTGCAGAAGCATTTTTTAATACTCTGTAACCTATATTTCTAAATATAAAAGACTTCTGCATAAAAATATGCATGTCTGTAGAACGGACGCTTACGGTATAGGGCAGTTTCCATTTTTTATGCGCCCGGTAAGCTATCAATCCGTTAACTATTAAAGAATGTGCGTGAATAAGTTCTGTTGGATGTTTTGCATAATGCTTTTTAAATGCCTTCCATATCCTCATCATTTTAAGAGGCCAAAGATAACGATGGAATGTACTGAAACAGTGTGTGTAATAAATTTCAACATGTTCCGGTTTTACGGGCATATTTTTGTTCAGATGTGCAGTTTTTTGAACAGGCACAAAAACATGCTGCTGCAATCCTTTTTTATCAAGCATACTTACCAGCTCACAATGAAGGCGACTGGAAATGAAGTAAGAGTTGATGTGGGTTACTTTCTTCATTTTAAAATGTAAATGCTTTTAACTAAGGAGTTTGCATGTGAAAAGGGTGTATCTACTTTTTTGTTGTCCATACATAGATAATAGCTTTTATTCCTTCATTAAGAAACGCAAAAGGATTTTTCTTGAACCGGATCATGTCCGGTAAATACTTTATCGTTCTGGCAATAGCTTTTGGAATTGCAAGGAAAGGTTGCCTGTATGCATCATTGGCTGCAGCTAATCTGGAAACGAGTTTATCGTGGGCAGGGATTTTTCTCAAAGTAGAGAATACAGAATGTTCTACAATGAAAATTGGATAATACACTGCTTCTAAACCTGCTATAGTACAATCATGAATAAAGACATTTTCTTCTCCCGCTGTCAGGTAAGAACTTCCCAGACCAAAACGTTCATCAAAGCTGATATTATTAGACTTTATTCTGTGAGGTCTGAAAGCTATTTCAATAGATGAAACTTTGTGTTTATTTCTATTATTAAATTTATAAGATTCATTAGGGTAGTTTTTATATTCCGGTTCGTCTTCAGGTGTTTTTATTTTAAAAAGTGCAATATCAACGCCAGGGTTACCCTCAAAAACATCAAGTATTTTGTTAAATGCATCAGGCAAGTATTTAACATCATCATCTGCTATTAAAGCTATATCGCCCTCTGCATATTTTAGTGCGTTATTGCGGTTACGTGATAAGCCAAGACCCTGTACCTGTGTTACCAGCACATCCTCACGATCTAATTCCAAAGGTAAATACCTGTACTTTTCATCAGTGTATTGATGCGAGATAATATATCTTACGTCTGCTCTCATTTCCTGAAGAATATCAGATACTTTATCAATTCCTGAATTAAAAGTACAAATCAATACATCCAGTTTCATTAATCTTAAATCATTGGTCTTTAAAACAAAAAATTTGCTATTTATTAAATACTTTATGCCGTATAATTCTTAATATTGCCAAAGGGCTATAATATAATGAAAGAAAGCCATATTTAACTGACTTCAGAAATTGTCTTTCTTTGAAGAAATCCTGGGAAATTAAAAGATAACTTCTTGCAATTACCTCATTATTTAAATTTTTGTATTTTCCGCCAAAACTTTGCTGCAATGCTTTCTGATGTTTTATAAACCTGAAACTATGTTCTGTTGAGTTGTCCTTATTTGTAATGCTATTACTATGGATTCTGTAAACGCCCATTTCTTCGTTTATGCATCTTATCTTTCCAAACTCAGCCATAGATAAAAATAAGAAAATATCGCCATACATAATATTAGGATGTCTTTTTATTCTTTTCATTTTTGGTAGTAATTCAGTCCGGTAAAGAACAGATGCTGTTGGGACTGTCCATTTTGAGAGGATTTCTTTGCCGGAATAATCCCTGTTTTCCAGATGTAAGTATAATCCTTCTCTTCGATTTAAATTGTTCACATCCAATATCCTTACATTATGAAAACACATTGAGTGATTTAGATTCTTTTCCATAAACCCCACCTGCTTTTGCAGCTTAAGCGGATCTGTCCAGTAGTCATCACCTTCACACAAAGCAATGTACTTTGCTATATTCCGTACTTCATTAAAAGGATTTCTTGCCTTGCGTCTTATCTCGCCTTTTTTCCATGTGTTTTCTTTCTGGCAGAATGCAAATATCAAACCCGGGTATTTATCTGCATATTCTTTTACTATTTCTGCCGTTCTGTCGGTTGAGGCATCCTCAAAAATACAAATTCTAACCGGAAATGTTGTTTTTTGCATTAATAAACCTTAAATACAATCACGAATATATAGTTCGAGATTATAGGTAGTAGTGCTCGTTAATACAAATGGTTGAGTACCTATATCCCATACTTGTTCAATAATTGGTATTGGTGTGCTTAAAGGAATGAAATTATCTTTTGTATTTAATAACATTGCCTATTCGTCATGATATGAGCTATATGAATAATTGAGTTTATTTATATTAAATCAATTATTTTTAACTACTAATTAATTTTTTTTATATTTTTTTTGCTATTAGAAATGGTAATCTTAAATATTCAGCAAATTGTATATCTTTTATATATTTAATCTTGTTTTTAAAATTACTTTGCCTGAATTGAGTAAGGCTAATACGTGATATTATTTTTTTAAAATATTTTTCATACCTTCTGTTTGTATGTATATTTAGCATTTTATAGCCTTCAATAGCTTTGAGCCTAATTTTGTTTTTTTCTATTTTGTTTTTAGAAATTCTTTGTCAATAATTAGTTTAACATATATCTTCAATAATTTGTAGTGTTAATGAACATCTTCTTTATTATCTTCATTTTATGCATTTAAAAATTAAAACAAGTAGAGTATTAAGTTACATGCTATTTGGTGAATTGTCAATTATTTCCTGAAAAAAATTGATTCTTTCTTTGCGGCATTTATCAATATCTATCATGGAATGTAGTTTTGACTGTCCTTTGGCTGATAGTTTATAGAGTTCGTCAAGCCTATCGTGGTAATATTCTATTTTCGTAACAATGTCATCCAGATTGGGTTTTATGATGACTATTTCATCTTTTTCATAATGCTCATTCAGATTAAGTTCATCAGTAACAAAAAGAGCAACTCCGCAAAACAGAGCATGCCCCCCAAGGGGAAAACCGTCAAATTTTCCTTCTCCTAATATATTTGGCCTGTTGGGTGATAGAAAAATATCCATACTACTGTATAATTCAACCAAAAAGGCTGTATCTCTCACGCCGTAAAAAGTGATCTTATCTCTGATCTCAGTAATATCTATCTCTTTTTCAGACCAGTTACCAACAACATGGAACCTAAATGTATCATAATTCTTTGAAAGTGTCTTTGCGGTATCAATAAACAGGTCATATCCTTTGTCCAATCCTTTTGACATATATTTATAAGCAACAAAAACCAGATCAAAAGTGCTTTTACAATTCGGATACTTCAACTTATCTCTCAATTTGTCAAAACTCACAAGAGGTCTTTTATATTTAAAACGGTAAATTTGTTCAGGCCTACAAAGGTCTTTGGTTATCAAATAATTTTCTATATATTTGTTTGATACTACTACCTTCCGAAAATAACTGCTTTTAAGAACTTTGCTTAACTTTTTATCAGAAACATGGTTATTAACTCCAAATCCACCCCCTGGAAATAGAATAAAAACAAACGGAATTTTATTTTTTTCCAAAAATGGTATTAATTGATAAACCACATTTAAAAAGATCATGTAAGCGAGCCTTGCATTGTATTCTGCGTGATAATCGAGAAAACAAATTTTATCAGCATGTTCAGGGAAAAGGCTGGAATATATCCCCTTATTCTTGTTGAACTTTTGTTTTGTGATTCCAAGATGATAGCCAACAATATTATTGAAAGGCATCTTTGCTACACGACCTGATAGTAGATTAAGTATTTGTCGTAAGAATTTTTTAAATCCAATAAAAAACTTTGTACCTGGCGGATAGTTCAGTGTGTAGAAATAAGACTTAGCAGTAGGAAAATCGTTAAATAAGTTTATTGCGATCTTGCCTCTGAAACCTTTATGACTTTTTCCAGGGAAATAAGGGTCAATAAATACTATATCTTCAGAATATACTTTTCTTTTCCTCATAGAATTAACTTTCTTTTACTATTTCTGCCGTTCTGTCGTTTTAGACATCATCAAAAATACAAACCCGCAACAGGAATGTTATTTTTCGCATTTAATATACCTTCAATACAATCACGAATATATAGTTCGAGATTATAGGTAGTAGTGCTAGTTAATACAAGTGGTGGAGCACATATATCCCAAGCTTGTTCAACAATTTATATTGTGTGTATAAAATAGTGAAGTGATCTACTTTATTTAATAACATTGCCCAATTGTCAGGATATTAGCTATATGAATAATTGAGTTTGTTTATATTAAGTCAATTATTCTTGCTTTTAATCAATCTTCTTATATGTTTTTTTGCTATTAGAAATGGCAATCTTAAATATTCAGCAAATTGTATATCTTTTATATATTTAATCTTGTTTTTAAAACCACTTTGCGTGAATAGTATTAGGCTAATACGAGATATTGTTTTCTTAAAATGTTTTTCATACTTCCTGTTTGTATGTATATTTAGCATTTTATAGCCTTCAATAGCTTTGAGCCTAATTTTGTTTTTTTCTATTTCGTTTTTAGAAATTCTTGAGTAAATCCCGCCATGCCATCTACGATAAATGCAGGTAAACTCGTTAAGAAAAAATACTTTCCCCTGATCTGCCATATTGAAAATAAGTAGAGCGTCACCCGGCAATTCCGGAATACTGATATATCTACTAAGAAAATGCTTTCTATATAAAATAGAGGCTGTGGGATATATTATTCCTCCTTTTAATATAATATCCCGTATGTTTACATCACCTTGTTTACGATTTTTAATAAACGGTTTCCGCCAATTATCTATTTCATTTATGAATTCAGCATTAGTAAAGCAAGCACTATATTCAGTGTTCTTATCCATAAAATCCGCCTGCTTTTGCAATTTCAGCGGATCAGTCCAGTAATCATCACCTTCGCATTTAGTTATGTATTTACCTTTTTGAGAGGTTTCAAACCAGGGCTTTAATGCTTCTTTCCTGATTTCTTTTCCATAAGTGTTTTCTGGTTGTAGGTATAATGTAAATAATCCAGGATGTTTTTCTTTATATTCTTTAAGTATAAAAGCTGTCTTATCTGTTGAGCAATCTTCAAAAACAACAATATGGACTGGGAATGTTGTTTTCTGCATTAAAATACCTTCTATGCAATCACGAATATAGGGTTCATGATTATAAGTAAGCACCTGAACGTAAACCAAAGCATTAATGTCTTCTTTCCATTTATGCTCTGTTATGACAATTGGTTGATCTAAAAATTCAAATTCTATCTCTGTTTCCATTATTTCAGCTTTAAATTGAATTTTTAACTTTTTCTATAATATTTAGCGGTTTGTTATCTTCATTCATAAGAACAACAGAACCATCTACTAGTCTTGTATTGTATTTTGTTGCTGCTCCAAATTCACTACGGCACTCCCAAATATAAGGTGCATTCAAAATTCCTTTTTGCAATAACGTATATAATCCTTCTGCGCTATAGGGTGAATCAATATTAGATTCTATCAAAATACGTATTACTTTAACTGTATTATAAAGATAAATCATTCTTGGTTCAGTATCCTTATTAATTTCATTAATTAAATAAGGATTATCTTTTTTTAGTTTTCTATATTCATTAAGTGCTGCCAAAGTTATCTGAATGCTTTCATTAATATACACCGGAGTTGCAAGTTCTAAAGCTTCACAATAGCTTACCACATGAATAATGTCAGGACTTTGATGGTTGTCATGTTCTATATCGTCCATCATAGCTGTAACAGAAGCTAACTGTATCTTTGCTTTTTCCAAATCCGGTGAAAAATAGTCAAGGCCTGCGCGAGGTTGTAGATAAACTTTAAAGTTCTTATCTTCCAGTTCTTTTACTAATTTTAACAAAGCTCTGGCTTTAGCCAGATCCTGGATTCCCCAGGTTGCTTTTGGCGTATTTAGCATAATTTGAAGTACTAAACTTTTTACACCATTTATTTTTGCAGTAATACACGCCAGGTATGCTGATAAAACATAAGTAACGTCGTCTCCTCCTCTAAAAGAAAAATGATGTGAAATATTAGGTTCAAATGGTTTATTGTATTGTGCTATTATCTGTAAAGTCTCCAAATGATTTTTAAGATTTGTTTTTACGTCATGTGGACCACGACCATCCATTTTATTAAACCACCAGAAAGATAGTGCATGCCAACATATATTAATGGTTTGTTCATAAATATGAGCCATTTCTTGGGTCTTATTAGTTCCGGAATAGATGCGCATTAACATGGGTCGTCCAGCTTCATATAATTCTATCAAATCTTCTTTTGAGTTAACAGGCACACCACCTCCATTTTGTTTGCCTTCCCAGCTTTCTCCAAAATTTGATTGTGATAACTGAGAAGAACCTATAGAAACAATATCTAAATATTTTGTTTCTGAAAGAGTTCTCAACCAATGTTTAAAAAGCTTGATAGCTTCTTTTCTATCTTCATCATAAGGTCCAACATGAACTCTAATTAACGGTAAATTACTTCCTTTTCTATGATAGAATAATCGCTCCTCTAAAGTGTCATTACGTGTTCCGTAATTTTTATAAGTGGGTGTGCGCAAAGGTTTGTAAAATTGATATTTCCCAATCTGTATAAACTCCTTAGCAAAGTCTAATCGAAAACTATCATATTTTGCACCTTGTGTAATTTCATTTTTGATTTTTGATGGAGGAACTCCTAATTTAGATAGAGTTTCAAGTGGAGTTTCATCACCCATAAATGTCTTAACTTCACCATTATACTCTCTATCAATTAATAAACATGTTTTGGGTAATCCAGCAAAATAAACACGCTCGATTTGTCCTCCGTTTTTCTGAAGAATTCTTTCACTTATGAGAAAGTTATAAAACTTACCAAATATCTTTTGCCCATCATAAGGATCAAGACGATAACTAAAACCTATTTTGCTTATATTATTTTTTTCAATCCAATTCTTTAAAAATGAACGACTTTCAATAAGATGTATATTAATTACTGATCTAACTACATCTGCATTTCCGGTATATACAGTGTAACCACAATCTTCAAGCAATCCGGAAATGGTTGCTATACCTAAGGTATGTATATCGTTTTCAGGTCTGACAAAACCAAAAACATCATTCTTCATTGCTGCATTATTTTTAGCAACTCCGCAACATTCATATTATTTAATCCCAGATTCTGCAATGTTCTGCCACTTTTACGAAAATCAAAATCAAGTAATTGCGATGATAAAATATATATGGATTCTAATAATGGAACCGGAATGTTTAGAAGCTTGCCCATTTCCATTAAAGGTAATACTCCTGTAGGTATATCTTCTGTTAATAAACGTGAATCCAAACGTGTAGGAGCCAAAATTTTATAATAAGCAGGATTGTTTTGCATTTTTTCGAGTAAACTATTTCCTGTAACACCTTTATATGAATATGAAATCCAATCAGTAACAGAAATTAGATCAATACCTAAAGCCTTTCCAATAGCTAATCTTTCTTTATCAATCGAAACCAGGAATTCAGCAATTCTTGGCGACATATCATTATAAAAATAGAAGTTCTCTCCTCTTTCGATCTTGGCAGCATTAAACAATACTATAGAAGGATGAAAAATACAGCCTATATTATCAAGGCTTGTTTCAAGAATGTTGTTTGCTTCTATAAATGAAGAGGACACCCTGTTTAAAACAGACAACACATGTTTTGTATCAGATGATGGCAGGGCTGCTGTTGGCACTTTGTTCTTTACTCCTATAACTCTTACTTCTCCATTGTTTTCAGACCTACATGCATAAAGTAAACTCTGTGTTTCAGCAACATAAATCCTTTTATCTGCATGTCTGTTTGCATAATTTCTAAATTCCAAAGCCCCAAAAGTTCTTCCGGGATTTAGAACAACAACCTGATTCTCTTTAAGAATTGGAGCTATCTTTTCTGCAATTTCACCATGAGCATTAGCAACAGTTGTTATCATAATTAAATCAACATCTTCGATAGCTTCTTGTAGGTTATCAGTAATTAATTGTACTTTCCCAAACCCATTTAAGGCTCCTTTTAAAAGAACTCCACCATTTTTTATCAAATAATGTAATTTGTCTAAATTTCTTGAATACAAACGGGTTTCAAACCCCAAATAACTAAAATGACCGGCCATAGTCTGACCTCCATTACCTGCTCCTATTACTGCAATTTTCATAAATCATTCAATTTAGTTTTTGTTCAAATACTTTTTATATAATCTTAAGACCCTCTTTTTAGCTATTTTTCGGGCAATAGGTAATCTTTTTTGAATATCAAAGTTAATTTTACTCCTATCAAACTGAGGTGTAAATCCTAATTTAAAATGAAGCCACAATGATTCAGTCCTCTTTGAAGAAATAACCGATTCACCGTAACAAAGCCCTCTATTCTTAATTGTGTGGAAGGCAAAATTTATAAGGTATAAACCAAGCCCTTTTCCTCTCTGTGTTGGTAATATTGCTATTCTTGCATCACCTCCGTACTTTTCATTGGTTTTAAATTGGCCAATACTTACTGTTCCAATCTTTTCATTTGAATGGATTAAAAAAAACACTTCAATGTTTTTTAAAAATGAATGGTTCTCTATCATATTTTTAAAGCTTTGATACGTTTCTTTGCCATCAGGATAAGAGGAATTTACAATTCCAACCCACTTATTTATTTGAGCATCATCAGCAATATTCATTTTAACCATTTCATATCCATCCGGTACTAATAAATATGGCAATTCTCTTAAATCTATCTGAAGATTAATAGAAATATTGCTAACATTTAAGTTAAATACATATCTCAGATGAATGAAAAAACCATATTGTTGTATTCTTTCAAAATGATTTATTGAACTCCAGTATTTAATATTCTTAATTAACTTCATAAGTATTTAATTATTTACAAAAAATGTTAATTTACAACATGCTTACTTTAGTAGTAGCACTTATAATATTAACTGAACTATATCTTTAAATTATTAATTTCTTGGATAAATTCTCTTATGTTATATTTATAATCAATTTTATCAAGCAAATGATATAGTTTTTCAAATTTCACATCTGAGATAGTTTGACTGTTTATTAATTTAAATTTATTTTTATATTCTTCTTTTGATAGTGGAGTTTCGGGTTCGCCTTTTGGGAGCTTTGTATTAAGTTTAATCTCATCACCAAATGAGGTTTCAATAATCAAATTACATCCTCTTTCTTCAGGATACACTTTATCCATTTCTGCGGAAATTTTGATAACTATTTCATTTGACAACTTCAATACATCATTATCTTCAATACATTGTTCCAAGTTTTCATAAGTGACAAAACCATACTTAAATGCAATTGCAACAGCATAAGAAATTGAGAACATTGCTTCTTCAAGATTTTTAGGTCTTCTTATTAAACCTACCTCTGCATAGCCAATACTATATGTTTCAATCGTTACTTTTTTAATAGTATTAAATGAGACATTACTATTAAACACTTCAATGGCTAAATCAATAGCGTGATGAGTATGACGGCAAGAGGGATATTGTTTGGTATATGTATTTAGAATTTCCCATCTTTTACCTAAATCATCAAGTAGAATAGATTCATCAAATTTATCTGACATTGCTTTTATCCATCCATGCTCTCCTTCAAACATTGTTGATGGTCCTTTCCCTCCATATTTAACAAACTCAGCAGCTAAAACACCTGATTGACACGAACGCCCTACTTGAAATGCTTTAATTGAAGGATGTCCATGTAACATTTCCTGTAGACCAGAACTAAGCAATCCTGCTATGGATATGGCATGTGCCATATCTGTTTGATTATAATTCAGTATCGTAGATACAGCAGCGGCAGACCCAATTGTTCCTGTTGTGCTTGTTGAGTGGAAACCTCTTTTTAAATGTGATGGATTAATTGAGCGTGATATTCTTAACATCAAATCGTAACCAACTATTACACCTTTTATAAGTTCTTCTACTGTTGCGTTTTGTTTTTCAGCAACTGCAATTGCTGAAGGGAATATAACAACCGCTGGATGTGCTGTGCCCCATCTGTGCCCATCATCTAGTTCAACAGAGTGAGCAATTAAAGATGAGACTAAAGTTGCTAGTTCTGCATCAAACATCTTATTTTCTAGAAGGACAGTAGATTCTTGGTTTTTATTCCTTTTTTCTGCATAGTTTATAATAGATCTTGATAGGTGTCCTTTTTTATAACCAAGAATATATACAAAAACATAATCCATTAAAGATGATTTTGCTTTTTCTATTACCGAAGTTGGAACATCTTGCATTGACAAATTACTATAAAATGCCGTTAGCTTTTCTAATATAGTTTTACAATCGTTCATAAATATATTTAAATTAAAAATGGTTCTACAATGAGAATATTATCGTCATTTTCATTCAAAACCTCTATCTGTTCATATACAGTATTAATCTTATCTTTTAAGGCACACATTGTTTCTGCACTATTAATAAATGCTCCAATCCTATCACTTCCATTATACGTTCCCAAGACTTGATTACCTATAAATTTACTATAAAGAAATTTATCAATATACTGTTTTTCCTGTAGTGTTTCTATTGATGAAACAGTTTTGAAAATACCTTTTTCTGCTAATACAAAATTTAAAGAAGTAAATAATTCAGAATACTGAGGCTCTAGTTTAACAGTTTTTCCTAAAAGCACATCTAAGTATATTTCTAATGGATTTATTCCAATCGTTTGTTCTAAAAAATAACTTTTAAAACCTCCTGCTAACCTTGCTGTGAGTTCTATAACAAATATTTCATCATCAACAATCTTCATTTGAACAAATAATGGTGAGTTTTCTAATCTAAAGGCATTTGCTATATTCTGACATATTTGTTCTATTTTTTGCTTGTTTGCTCTAAAAAAATCTGGCTCATACAAATTTCTTAAAATAATTGATGTTGATTTGTATAATTGAGTTACATTTTTTGTAATCATTAGCACTTTAGCTTGTGAATTTACAACAAAGCAGTCTACTGACAATTCATATCCTCCAATAAACTTCTCCACTAACACTGTTTGACTTTCACTATGTTTTAAGGAACTTGGATAGTATTTTAATACATCTTCATAATTATTAACCACGTATATTCCACGCGAAGCGCTATTGTCAACTGGTTTCATAATTGCTGGGAAAGAAAAATCTTTCAACGTCAGAAGGTCATCATTGTTTTTGATTATAATGTGTTTGGCTGTAGGAATATCATTCTTACACATTATTTCTTTCATCAGTAATTTATTAGTTGTTTGTTGAGCTTGTTCAAATGATATTTGAAAATCTAAAGAAAGTTTATCGGAAACATAAGCTGCTATATTTTGAGCTTTATCAATAGAGGATGTTAAAACAAGTTCTACATCTTCAGTTTTGGCTATTGAAAGCACTTTTTCTCTATCATCCCAACTAAACTGATAGTGCTTATCTGCAACAGCTTTAGCAGGAGGTGATTCGTTATAATCTATAATGATGGTATAAAAACCTCTGTCTTTTAAAGCCTCAACCAGTTTTTTTTGGTCTAAACTTCCTCCTAATACAATAACTTTTTTTTTCATTACTTTAATTCATATTCATCCAACATCTTGTTCACCTCCTCTGCACTGTTAAACATAAGCACATCCAAAATTGAAAGCCATGGAACGAATTCATTGTTAAACTGCTTGTATTTAATAGGCAAGGTTTTAATAAATTTCAACTCAATATCCTGCTGTTTAAAATCTTCTTTTTTGTAAAGTTCCATACCTCCTATAGCATTAATATAGGTACTGGTATTAAACTTTCGGCAAATATAAAATATCCTTTCAGTTTTGTCCAAACCTTTGGAATCAGCAAAATCGCATGATGAAACATAAAACTCAGTCTTCAGTCCTAAATAAGAGGAGCAGGCTTTTACACTTTCTATAGCTATTTCAGCAATATTATTATAATCTTTATTTAAGACAGGTTTGACAATCTTAAGGGCTTGATCAAAATATGGTGCTTTTTTATAAGCCATCTCAATTGTTTTTTCCAGATTACTGTAGGCTTTTGAGTTTTGGTTTACACCCACTTCTTTTATCAGTCTGTTTGAGCCTGCATTTAGCTGGGGTATATTTATGTACGAAGCATTACCATTTATCAGAATTCTGTTTCGGTTTATCCATCCGCTTTTTATGTAATTCACATCATCGTAAAACACAAATGCATCCACTGCCTGTATCAGTTGAAAATAGCCGATATAAGGCATAAAATATGGTTGCATAATTGCGAGTTTCATAATATGACGTTACTATTTATTAACTCCTGTGATTTTTACTCAAAACTGCTCAAAAGAGTGTTTTGATGAAATTGTTTTAACAATATTGTTCTTTGCTGATATATTATACTAAGAACTAAAAACACGCTATATTTCTTATTATCAGTTATATAAATGATACTTATTGGAGCAACACGCTGCAAATATCTTGAACAGTGCTTAAAGACAGTTCAGGATAGATTGGCAGGCAAAGCACCTGCTCGGCAATCTCGCTTGCTACAGGTAAATTCTTTGTTGACGCCGATTCCAGGCTTCGATAGACAGGAAACTGGCTGATCAGCGGGTAAAAATAGCGGCGGGTGTAGATGCCTTTCTTTTTTAACAGTTCATATACTTCATCCCTTGATTTGCCGTATTCGTTTTTTCGTATCAAAAGAGGGAAATATGCATAGTTGTGTTTAACATCCGGAAAGTCATTCAATAATATTAATCCATCTCTGCCGGCAAGATTTTCTCTATACATTTCAGCAATATTTTTTCTTTTTTCTATTGCCTGATCCACATATTTAAGCTGCAGCAATCCAAAGGCAGCCTGTACCTCATTCATTTTGGCATTTATCCCCGGTGCTATTACTCTGGTTTCGCCGGCAAAACCAAAGTTTTTCAGATAGTCAATTCTCTTTTTTGTTTTTTCATCATGGCTTACTATTGCTCCTCCCTCAAAAGTGTTATACACTTTTGTTGCATGAAAACTCAGAACCGATAAATCACCCCAGTTACATATTGATTCTCCGTTGATTTCAACAGCAAAGGCATGGCAGGCATCATAAATAAGCTGTAATCCGTAAGTATCAGCTATTTCTTTGATTTTATGAACGTTGCAGGGGTTTCCGTAAACATGAACCGGCATAATGGCTGTTGTTGCCGGCGTGATCAGCGATTCTATCTTATCGGGGTCAATATTGAAAGTGTTTGGTTCGATATCGCAAAAAACAGGTTTGATCCCATTCCACCAAAGTGAATGAGTAGAGGCAACAAAGCTAAATGGGGTAGTAATAACTTCTCCATTGATTTTGTTGGTTTGCAATGCTGTTATTAAAGCAAGGGTCCCGTTTGAGAACAGAGAAATATGTTTTATACCCAGATAATCGCAGAGGGCTTGTTCCAGTTGTTGATGAAACTGTCCATTGTTTGTAAGCCATTTGTTTTGCCATATTTCTTCGAGATATGGAATAAATTCTTCAAGTGGCGGGAGATAAGGTTGCGTAACAAAAGTAGTTTTCTTACTCATTTTAGTTTAAGGTTTTTTGTGAATAATTGCCTCATTACCTGACAAAAATAAAATATTCCTAATTTGTTTTACAGTTTGTTTGCTATTTAACACTGAATATTTCGTCAGGATCATTATGAAAGCCAGGATTCAATTTGTTTTTATTCTAATCTGATACCGGTTTTGATTTATTAGAACGCTCTTTTGCCATTTCCCTGAATAATTTGTTTCTTTCTAAAAGTTCCTGATATGTTCCTTGATCAATGATCTTTCCTTTATCCATAAAATACAGCATATCGCAGTTCATAACTGTTGTAAGCCGATGAGCTATCATGATCACTGTTCGTTCACCTTTCAGGTTTTCGATTGAGTCAATTATTTGTTGTTCAGTAATATTATCCAGTGCTGAGGTTGCTTCGTCCATAACAAGTACCTGTGGATTGTTATAAAGAGCACGTGCAATACCTACTCGCTGTCGTTGCCCTCCCGAAAGGCGTGTACCACGTTCTCCAACACGAGTATCCAATCCTTCAGGCAACTGGGCAACAAGTTCTTCAAGTTGTGCAAGTTTTACAGTCCTCAAAACTTCTTCTTCATCAATGATTTTGTCAGAAAGCCCAAAGGCTATATTTTGTCTGAGACTCTCATCACCAAGATATATGAATTGAGGTATATAACCTATATTGCGCTGCCATGCCGATATACTTTCATATATATTTTTACCATCAACAAGGATTTCGCCTTGCTGTGGTTCTAACAAGCCTAATAATACATCCACAATAGTGGTTTTGCCGGCTCCTGATGCTCCTACGAATGCAATGGCTTTTCCATGAGGGATTGTCAGGCTTATACCATTGATTGCCTGCTCACTGCTATTGCTGTACTGATAAAAAATATTATTGATTGTGATATTGTTTTTAAGTTCGAGCTTATCCTTTTTTCTCCTGTCCTTTTCAAATTGTTTATTAAAGGGACGTAAGTACATCAGATCGTCGTAAACAGCATTCACTGATGGAAGATGATATCTAATATCGGTTAATGTTTGGGTAATTTGCTGGATTGCCGGCATCAGGCGAATAATTGCAACGGCAAAGAGTGTCAGTATAGGCACGACATTTTCAATAGGTCGTCCTTGCAATACCATTAGCAGGGCAATAAGAATTACACCGGTAACAGCCAGAGTTTCGATCATAGGTTTGGGGATCATTGAAATAAACACCCTGTTTTGTTGAAGCCGGCTGGATTTACGAGCCATGCTTCTGAATATTTCAATAAACTCATTTTCGCGGTTCAATACCCTTGCATCCTTTATACCTCCAAATCCCTGACGGGCTGCTCTAAGCATCTCGCGGCGGTAACGTTGTGCTTCTCTGCCAATAGTTTTCATCCTGTTTTGGGTCAGAAAAAGAAATATTCCGGCAAGACCTCCCAAAACAACAGCAACAATTAAGGTTATCAAAGGCTCGATAAGAAGTAAAAATACTATAACTGACGTTCCCATGATAAATTCTTTCAAAATTATCAGTGTGGGGCGCATAACACTGTTGATCATAAGATCAACTTCATTGGTTGTATTACGTAAAAGTTCGGTGGTATTGCGTTCAAGGTAAAAGGTATATGGAGCATGCATATAAGCGGTCATGAGCTTATGACTGAAACTATACCGCCGGTTATATATGAATTTCGCTTCGACATAACGGAAAAATAAAGTATAAGCATTTTTAATTAAAAAAATACTTATTAATCCTATACTCATGAAAATCAGCAATTCCCGTGAGTTTTTGATGTTAAGGAATTTAACTACTGAGCCAGCGTATTTATGTTCCATTACCTTTTGAGGGTTTGCCACTACTGCAACAAATGCAGGTATAATACCAATACCTATTACTTCAAGTACGGCAGCAATCATCATCAAACAAAAAATAATGACGAGCTTTATTTTGTCGTTGCGTGAAAACAAACGACGTAGTTTTTGATATTCAGGTGGTAAGAGCATAAAATATGTTTGTTAAATCATTAATTTGATTTTGGTATGATAGAATATGATTGAATAATAGCCTTATAGGGAATCTCATTACATAATAATCTGATAAGTATATCACACAGCTTAATTACAACATTATTATGCACAGCATTCTTACAGCTTCGCTCCGTCAGTTACAGATATAATGCTGACATTGAATATTAAGATATTTAAAATCAATCAGTTATAACTGATCTTCTTTTTGCCACACTAACAATGCTTCGGGATTACCGTCAAGGCATTGTTGTTTGTTTTCAGGTGCTACGATCTGACAATTAATTTTACGATTTATAAGTTTTTCGGCTTTTAAAACCAGGTGTTCAAGATTTTTAATTTCAATATCATTGCCTGCTAATAATAGGTTAACATAAGGGCTGTCAATACCTTTTGCAAAACTTCCCAGAACGTATGCACTTTCCAGACCCTGAAGCTTTTTCAACACAAAATCCATAATATGATCAATACCGGTATGTTTCAATATGAGCTTATGTATAGGTTCAAAAAGTGGATGTTGAGTGTTTGCCTGAAATACTTTTTTATTCCCCTTCATTTTTGAAGAAAGCAATCCAGCTTTTTCAAGATGATTTAACTCAAGACGGATAGCATTTGTTGATTCGCCATATTCAGAAGCCAGGTCTCTCAGATATGAAGTTGTATTACTGTTCAGAAAAAATCTGAGCAGTAGTTTAACACGAGTTTTTGATGTAATTAGAGCCTGCAACATTATTATGAAAATCTTGAGCAACAAAATTACTCGATTTGTTAAAAAGAACAAGTTTTTTGCTCAAAATTTAAAAGCCCTCAGTATTTTTTATACAAAGGGCTTATAATCAGTGAGATATGCTGGATTCGAACCAGCGACCTCTTGCCTGTCAAGCAAGCGCTCTAAACCAACTGAGCTAATATCTCATTTCGGGTGCAAAATTATAAATTTCCGGTTGATTATCATGATTTTGAATTTAAATTCATTTAAATAATCCATAACTGGCTGATTATAAGGTAGATGTAAATATGGTTTTATGTTCCGAAAGCCGGATATTTGAGGTAAAGCCCGTTCCTATTCATTATGCTGTAATATTAAATTGCCAACGGCTTTAGCCGGTGGTTAAAATGAGAAAATTCCACTTCCTGGCTTTAGCCAAACCAGTTTAAAAATGTAATTAAATTCTAATATGCAATAGAATTGGGCTAAAGCCCAGAGGGTAGGGTAGATTTATTTAATGAACGGGCTAAAGCCCGTTCCTATTCATAATGCTGTAATATTGAATTGCCACCGGCTTTAGCCGGTGGTTAAAATGAGAAAATTCAACTTCCTGGCTTTAGCCAAACCAGTTTAAAAATGTAATTAAATTCTAATATGCAATAGAATTGGGCTAAAGCCCAGAGGGTAGGTTAGATTTATTTAATGAACGGGCTAAAGCCCATTCCAATTCATAATGCTGTAATATTGAATTGCCACCGGCTTTAGCCGGTGGTTAAAATGAGAAAATTCCACTTCCTGGCTTTAGCCAAACCAGTTTAAAAATGTAATTAAATTCTAATATGCAATAGAATTGGGCTAAAGCCCAGAGGGTAGGGTAGATTTATTTAATGAACGGGCTAAAGCCCGTTCCTATTCATAGTTCTGTAATATTGAATTGCCACCGGCTTTAGCCGGTGGTTAAAATGAGAAAATTCCACTTCCTGGCTTTAGCCAAACCAGTTTAAAAATGTCTTTAAATACTACTAACCAATATCTTTGGGCTAAAGCCCAGAGGGTAGGGTAGATTTATTTAATGAACGGGCTAAAGCTCGTTCCTATTCATAGTTCTGTAATATTGAATTGCCACCGGCTTTAGCCGGTGGTTAAAATGAGAAAATTCCACTTCCTGGCTTTAGCCAAACTGGTTAAAATGTCTTTAAATACTACTAACCAATATATTTGGGCTAAAGCCCTTAAAGTGGTAGGTTATTTATTTAATGAACGGGCTAAAGCCCGTTCCAATTCATAATGCTGTAATATTGAATTGCCAACGGCTTTAGCCGGTGGTTAAAATGAGAAAATTCAACTTCCTGACTTTAGCCAAACCAGTTTAAAAATGTAATTAAATTCTAATATGCAATAGAATTGGGCTAAAGCCCAGAGGGTAGGGTAGATTTATTTAATGAACGGGCTAAAGCCCGTTCCTATTCATTATGCTGTAATATTAAATTGCCACCGGCTTTAGCCGGTGGTTAAAATGAGAAAATTCAACTTCCTGGCTTTAGCCAAACTGGTTAAAATGTCTTTAAATACTACTAACCAATATATTTGGGCTAAAGCCCTTAAAGTGGTAGGTTATTTATTTAATGAACGGGCTAAAGCCCGTTCCAATTCATTGTCAATTCTCTCCCGAGTCATTCGGGATCTCCCTAATCATTCGGGATCAATTGCCAATTGCCCCCTCTTCAGCCGGAGAAGAACACTGTTAAGCCAATATGTTAAACAAAGGTTAAGATTTCTTCATTTATCAATAGAATAAAATGTACCTTTGCGCACTGTTACTGCAATTTTTAAAAACTTTACTAACTAATTGAAACACTGAGTATATGAGTCTAATGGAAACTATCAGGAGCAAGGCAAAGAAAGCCGGAAAACGAATTGTGCTACCTGAAGGAACTGAAGAAAGAACATTAAAAGCTGCTGACATTCTATTAAATGAGGAGATTGCAAAAATAATTCTGCTCGGGAACAAAGAAAAGATTTATTCACTGGCAAAGGACTTTGGTCTCAACAATATATCAAAGGCTACCATTATTGATCCTCAGGACAATCCACGCAAGTATGATTATGCTGCGATGCTTTATGAGATCAGAAAAAATAAAGGCTTAACTATTGAAGCTGCTGAAAAGCTGGTGGAAGATCCCCTGTATCTTGCTACTTTATTAATAAAAAACAGAGAAGCTGATGGTGAAGTTGCCGGAGCAGGCAACAACACAGCCGATGTGCTTCGTCCTGCATTTCAGATAATAAAGACATTACCTGGAATAAGCGTTGTGTCAGGAGCATTCATCATGGTTCTTGAAAATAATAAGTATGTTCCTGATGGCTTGCTGATATTTGCCGATTGCGCTGTTCATCCCGATCCCACCGATGAAGAACTTGCACAGATAGCAGTAAGTACAGCAGCTACCGCCCGTAATATAGTAGGTATTGAACCACGTGTTGCCATGCTTAGTTTCTCTACCAAGGGTTCAGCAAAACACCAGCTATGCGACAAGGTCATAAATGCTACCCGCATTGCAAGCCAGATTGATCCAACACTTCAGATTGATGGTGAACTTCAGGCTGATACAGCCATTGTGGAGGCAATCGGAAAAAGTAAAGCACCCGGAAGCAGCATAGCCGGCAGGGCAAATGTATTGGTTTTCCCTGACCTTCAATCGGGGAATATTGCTTACAAACTGGTTCAGCGTTTAGCCGGTGCCGAAGCCGTTGGTCCTGTATTGCAGGGACTTGCAGCTCCTATCAATGACCTCAGCAGGGGATGCTCGGTAAGCGATATTGTCAATCTTGTTGCAATAACAGCTACCCAAGCTGTTTAAACCTATTAATGAATAATAATTCAACTCTTAAACCTTATAATGTATGAATGACAGATTAGAAGATTTTAGCCTCAGCAAGACTATCAAACCCAAAAAGACTCTTCAAAAAGTAGGTGTAGTTGGCTGCGGGGCAATGGGTCAGGAAATCTCAATACTCATCAGTCAGTCGGGTATTGAAGTAGTTTTTATTGATATCAGCCAGGAACGTATTGATGAAGTATTTGAAAAAATGAACCGCTTGCTTGACGAACGTATCAATAAGTGGGGTCTGACAAATAATGAAAAGAAACTGATACTTTCACGTATCAAAGGTTCTACTGATTATAACGCTATCAGCGATAGTGATATAGTGCTCGAAACTGTGAATACCAAGAAAAAAGGAACAAGTCTTGAACTTCGTCAGCAGATATTCAGGAACATTGAAGAGGTTGTATCTGAAGAAACTGTAATAGCATCAAATACCGCAACTTTGATGATAAGCGAAATAGCATCGGTATTAAAACATCCCGAAAGGGCTATAGGACTTCATTTCTTTGGCTCAGTCAACAGGGTTAAGATCATTGAAATGGTCAGTAGTGTGTTTACAAACGATAAAACCGTTGAGTTGATACAAAAGTTTGCCATGATGATAGGCAGGAAGCTTATTCATGTGAATGAATCATCGGGCAATGTAAGTACCAGAATGCTGGTTCCAATAATAAATGAAGCTTGCGAAATATTAATGGAAGGCATAGCCACAGTGAGCGATATAGATGAAATTATGAAGGAAACTGCCGGTTTAATGAAAGGACCTTTTGAAATGGCTGATTCTATTGGATTGGACAAAGTCCTGAAATGGATGGAGAATCTGTATGCCGAATTCGGTGAACAGAAATACAAACCATCGCCAATTATTAAGCGCCTGGTCAGAGCCAATTTGATGGGAAGACGTACCGGCGAAGGTTTTTATAAATATACAGACGGAATGAAAGATACTAAAAAAGGCTCTATCCATAAATTAGGGCGCGAATAGTTGGTTCTTGTTAAAAACTTATTATCAGATAATCCCGAAAGACTATGAAAATTATTGTATTGAATTGTGGTAGCTCATCTATTAAATATCAACTTTTTGAAATGCCCTCGCAGGAAGTGCTGGCAAAGGGTTTGGTAGATAAGATCGGATTGAAGGGTTCGCTTATTAAACATCAGCGCAACGATGGCGTTGAAGTGAAACTTGAAGGTGAGATCCTTGACCATCAGTCAGGTATTGAATATCTGCTTGGAGTGTTGGTGAGTGAAAAATATGGCTCAATAAAAAATGTAAACGAAATAGATGCTGTTGGTCATCGCGTGGTTCATGCCGGCGAGAAATTTGGAGGCAGCGTTGCGATCACTCTTGAAGTAGTGTCAGCCCTTGAAGAATGTATTGACCTGGCGCCGCTTCATAATCCGCCAAATCTCGAAGGTATTTATTCAATAACAAGGCTTCTGCCTCACATTCCGCAGGTCGGAGTGTTTGATACTGCCTATCATCAGACTATGCCCGATTATATTTATCTTTATGGAATACCTTATTCCTTATATGATAAATACAGGATACGCCGGTATGGTTTTCACGGCTCAAGCCATCGTTATGTTTCGCAGCGTGCATGTGAAATGCTGAATGTGGATATCAACACCCAGAAGATCATAACCTGTCATCTTGGAAATGGTGCTTCGATTGCCGCTATTAAAAACGGACAATCTTTTGATACAAGTATGGGTATGACCCCGCTTGAAGGATTGATAATGGGAACACGTTGTGGCGACCTTGATGTGGGAGCAGTGTTGCATATTGCAAATAAAGAAGATATTGGGCTGTCAACAGTAAACACATTGCTTAACAAGCATAGCGGTATGCTGGGAATTTCAGGAATCTCATCCGATATGCGCGATATTGAAAAAGCTGCCGTAGAAGGAAACCAGAGGGCAAAGGTTGCATTGCAAATGTATCGCTACAGGGTAATTAAATATATAGGTGCATATGCCGCTGCTATGAACGGACTGGATACCATTATCTTTACCGGCGGCATCGGAGAAAATGACTACGAAACCCGTAGTGAGATACTGGATAACCTTAGCTTCCTCGGACTTGAATATGATAAGAACCTTAACCACGGACTCAGGGCAAAAGAAGTTGTTTTGTCCACTGACAAGTCAAAAGTCAGGGTTCTGGTAGTTCCTACAAATGAGGAACTGGTGATTGCAAAGGATACATACGATATTGTTATAAATAAACGAAATTTGTAAGCCGGTTCTGAACACAAAGGTTTACTAACAGGGATCCTTTGTTTCTGGTTTTGCCGGATAATTCCGGTTTTGTTTAAAAAGGCAGATTACTGTAGATTTTGTTATTCCTGCAGCAATCTAAGGTTATTCGATGTTTTACCAATAATATATTATACACATGAAAAGAAAGCTTTTACTCATCAGCAATTCTACCAATGCCGGAGAAGAATATCTGGGCTGGCCGCGTAAGCATATTGTTGATTTTATGTCAGATACAGGAATAAAAAAGTTGTTGTTCATTCCCTGGGCAGGAGTTAATCTTTCAGATGAAGGATTGAATGCTTCATTTGATATTTATGAAGAAAGAGTAAATAATGTGTTCCGCCTTCTTGGTATGGAAATTTATTCTATTCATAAGGAGAAAAATCCGGTAAAAGCTGTGAATGAGGCTAAAGCCATTGCAGTAGGAGGGGGCAATACCTTTCATTTGGTTTATATGATGCATAAAACCGGGATCATTAATGCCGTCAGGCAGCGTATTTTTGACGGAATGCCATATATGGGATGGAGTGCCGGTGCCAATGTAGCCTGTCCTACTTTGCGAACCACCAACGATATGCCCATAATTCAGCCTGCAAGTTTTGAGTGCTTTGATGTGATCCCATTCCAGATAAATCCTCATTACCTTGATGCAAATCCTCAGGGGCATGGCGGCGAAACAAGGGAGCAGCGTATAAATGAGTTTTTAGCCATTAACCGTGAAGTCATAGTGGCTGGATTACGTGAAGCCACTGCTTTATGGGTCGAACAAGGTAAAATAGATCTGGTTGGAACCCGTCCTATGCGCTTGTTCAATTATGGGCATGAACCTGTTGAGTTCCAGCCCGGAGACGATATCGGGTTTTTATTCAAGAGCCTTAGCTAAAATCGGTTTTTTGAAAACCAGCGAGGTTTTATTGCAAAACTGAAATTATTGTTCTGCAGGTGAATTGCAGGTTTTTCAGTAAACTGCTCTTCCTATTGCCTGTTTGCCGTATTTAAGTCTGATACGATCCATAGCCTGATAAAGGTTTACCATTTCGGGCGTATCGTCGAACATGCTGATCTGCTGCATACCCGACACCAGATGGCTGAATCTGACACCTATCAGACGTATCAGCATACGGCGCTGATACACACGGGTAAACAGTGATTTTACAACCGGTATCAGCAAATGATCGAGCGATGTGTACGGGATACGCTGCTGCATTGTATGGGTGTCGAAATTGGAATATCTTACCTTGACTGTAATACATGAAGTGAGTTTTTGCTTTTCACGAAGCTGATAGGCAAGCTTTTCAGTCATTTTAACAAGCAGATCGCTGATCATGGCAATATCGGTGGTATCAGTCTCAAAAGTAGTTTCTGTACTTACCGATTTGCGTTCCGACCATGGCTCTACAGGTGTGGGGTCAATACCATTGGCTTTTTTCCACATTACAATTCCGTTTTTCCCTAACACCTTCTCAACCATTTCGGGGGGCATGCTTCTTAATGTACGAATGGTGGCAATACCCATAGAACGCAGTAAATTATAAGTTTTCTGACCTATCATCGGTATTTTGCTTATTGATAGCGGATCGAGAAATGATCTGACATTCATAAGTGGTATTTGTAATTCTCCGTTGGGTTTGGCTATACCGGTAGCAATCTTTGATACGGTTTTATTAACCGATAAGCCTGCCGATATTGGAAGTCCTGTATTCTTTATAATGTTCTGACGGAGTTCCTGTGTCCATTTCATAGAACCAAAAAAACGATCCATGCCGGTAATGTCGAGATAGTGTTCATCAATGGATGCTTTTTCGAACACAGGAGCTTTTTCGGCAATTATCTCAGTAACCATACGTGAATAACGCGAATAACTTTCCATGTCGCCGCGTATATAAACTGCATCAGGACAAAGAATACGTGCCATTTTTACGGGCATTGCCGAATGTACACCAAAACGTCTGGCTTCGTAACTGCAGCCGGCTACAACACCACGGTCTGATATACCGCCAATTACAACCGGCACACCATTCAAACGGCTGTTGTGAAGCCGCTCGACCGATACAAAGAAAGTGTCGAGGTCCATATGGACAATAGTACGGCGTTCGGTATTATCAATTATGTTGTTCATTTCTGAAAAAAAACCGGGCTGAAGGATATATTATCAAAAAATGTATTACCTTTGACGAATATCTAATCATTTTAGCGGCGATAATATAATCAATTTATTTATTGATTGTATCATGAATGAAGTTAAATATTTTTAACAATACGATATCTTGATGAAAATGAGGGATTTGTACAGATGTTGTTTAGCGGGTTTATATTGTATTACAATTTTGTTTCACTATAAAAGATCATAGTCATGTATTTAGCAGGTAACATAAAATTATTGCGTAAACGTCGCAGCCGCACTCAGGACGATGTGGCTTTTACCTTGAATATGAAGCGTTCCACCCTCAGTGGTTATGAAAACGGAGTAGCTGAGCCTGGCGCTGAAACTCTTATTGTTCTGTCGCAATATTATAAAATATCAATTGACACACTGCTGAAGGTTGATTTGTCGAAACTACGGCCAAGTGAACTTTCTCAGCTTGAAAGAGGATATGATATGTTCTACTCGGGTGAGACTCTTAGGGTGCTGGCTACAACCATTGACTCTGAAAATGAGGAAAATATTGAGCTGGTTAACGAAAAAGCCACTGCCGGTTATACTACCGGCTTTGCTGATCCTGAGTATATAAGGATACTGCCTACATTTCAGTTGCCTTTTCTTTCAAAACAAAAGAAATACCGCACCTTTCAGATCAGCGGCGATTCAATGTTACCAATTCCTGATGGTTCGCTGGTAACAGGAGAGTTTGTACAAAACTGGAACACTATACGTGATGGTCACGCATACATAGTACTTACAATTGCTGACGGACTTGTTTTTAAGATTCTGCATAATCTTCTGGAAACCGAGGGTAAATTGCGGGCTTTTTCCCTTAACCCTTTGTTCGAACCCTATGATATTGAAGGAAAGGATGTAAGAGAAGTCTGGAGATTTGTTCATTATATAAGTTCGGAGATACCACCGCCCAATTTAACCAGAGAGGCACTTGAAGATACAGTATTGCAATTGAAAAAGGATGTAGATCTGATAAAGCGTGAGATCAGCTTTAAACCTCAGGTATTACCTTTTCCTGACAAATAGAATCCGAGCCTTAAATAAGTCAGGATATAAAAAAAGCAGCAGATAATCACCCCATCATCTGCTGCAAAAGGAGAACAAAACAGAAAAAAGCAGTTTCTTGATTTATTAAATTATACTTGAATTAACGATTTGCGAAAACTACGGCGTATTGTTTTTCCATAGTGGTTGCCAAAATTTTCTTCACACCAGTTGCGAAGTTTAAGTTTTTCTTCCTTTTTTCCTTCACCCATCCACATAAGAATTTTCCGTAATTCCTTACCAAACAACGTTTCATCAAAGCTGTATTGCTGCAAAATATATTTTGATAATTCAAACATAACCTTGTGTATTTATTATTAATCAACACATAGTATAATAGTAAAAACCTTGCCACAAACTAAGATATTTGAATAAATTCTTACAACCTTGAATATCAGTGGGATGCAATTAAGAAAAAAAAGAAAAAACCATTAGTTCTGATTCAGTTGTTGATTCTTTCCACAATTTGGGGAAACGATGTGAGGAAAAGTGCTAATAATACACAACTTCACAGCCGGGAACAGCAGATTTAAAGCGGTTTACAAAAAACCTGATAACCCTTGTATTATAACATCTCAGAAGTTCAAGTTCCTTAAGATTTTCCAAAGGACGCAGGCTGATTATTTTTGTATTATTACAATCCAGTTGCCTTAGCGAAGTGTGATTGCCAAGAGGTTTCAGGGCAGAGACCTGGGTGCCGGCAATATTTAATATTTCCAGATTTCTCAGATTCTTAAGATCATTTAGATTTCTTAGCAAAGTGTTCGAGCAGTCAAGGGTCGTCAGTTCAAACAGTTTGCCGAGAGATTTGATATTGTTTATAGGATTGTTTGAGCAATCCAGTTCCCTTAGGTTTTTAAAGTTTTCCAGAACCGAAATATCGTTAATAGCCAGGTCACTCATTTTTAGTACCTGTAAGCGATGGAAATAGATCAAAGGATCGAGGTTTTGAATACCTCGTATTTTATTTAAATCCAATTCTTTGATATCGGTAAGTTTATGAAGTTCAATACGCGAAGGCTCATATCCGCCTGATATATGTTGCTCAAAAATATTTTTCCAGACAGAAGGCAGTGAATGCCACCATGCTGTTAAGCTATCTGTTTGAAATACAACAGTAACATCAGGATTGGATTCATAAACTCCTGAGATCTCTGATCTGTCAATACGGGTATTATCACATAAAACCGTTTCAAGATTATTAAGTGAATTAAATGGCTTCAATGATTTAACAGGAGTATGGTCCATATCCACATATTTCAGCCGCTGAGCCGTACCAAGCGGCAAAATGCTCTCAACAGTAGTATGTGAAAAATTCAGGGTCTCAATTGATCTGTGTCCTGCTAAAACCGAAATATCCGAAACCCCTGTGGAAGATATGTCAAGTTCTGTCAGTTCAATGTTCTCCCTTAATGCTTCGATATTTGAAATGCCTGTATTTGACGCATTCAGTATCCGTAACCTTGGCAGTTGGTTCAAAGGAGTAAGGTCAAAGATCTCTATACGACCATTAATAGCTATTCTGCTGATATTTGCAACCTCATGTAATTCTTCACGGGTAGGTTCATCGGAGAGGGGTACAATTTCCCTGAAAATATCTTTCCATATTTGCGGTAGTGTCGCCCACCAGTCAGTGAGTGTTTGCGATTCATAAATAACCAGAACATCAGGGTTGTCCAGCATGAATTTATTAGCCTGCTCTCGTTTTATTTTGGTTCTGTCGCAATAAATTCTTTTTAAAGAGGGCAGGTTCGCCAGCATTTGTATGTTGGTGATATTTGTACCTTCAATGAACAGATACTGAAGGTTGTTCAGTGAAGCAAGCGGTTCGAGGTCAGCAATTTTGGTGTTGTCAGCAAAAAAGCTTTTAAGTAATTTAAGTTTACTCACATCCTCAAGCTGATAGATCATGGTATTGGAAATATCGAGGATATTCAGGTTCTGAATATTTTCAAGAGGAGCGAGGCTTAATATCAGGGTTCCGTTTACTTTTAGATCCCGTAAAGAATTCAAGCCTGCCAGTGCATCAAGACCAGTAATATTGGTGTTAGACAAATAAAGCCTTTCAAGAGAGGTGAACGAGGGTATCAAGCTTAAATCGCTTATTGCTGTGTTGCTTGCATCAAGGAATTTCAGACTTACTGAATGACGTAAAGGATCAAGACGGGTAACGGCAGTACCGTCTATCAGAATACTTTCCAGTCTTGTCAGATTACGTATTGGTGTAAGGTCATCAATTGGATTCCCGCTTAAATTCACTGACCTTAACTCAGTTAATTTGCTTAAAGGCTCAATATCAGTAAAAACAGCCTGATTTGAAATATCAACTGATTCGGTTTTCCATATCCTGCTTATTTCCTGATAGATCTGTCTTGTATTTGCCTTAATGGTATCAGCTTTGCGATATTCCATTACCAGATCATCAATCACTGAAACCTTATAGCGCTCAACTGCCAGCCATTTATCACTGAAATCGGTTATATTTCTTAGATGGTATTCATTATTTATAAAAATATCTTTTGCAAAATATGAACGCCAGTCAGAACTCAGGCTGATCCACCAATTGTGCATATCTTCTTTCTCATTCAGCTTATTGGTGTAGATACTTGCAATTTTTAGGTCGCGTTTGTCCGGATCAAGATTGATTTCAATATAGCGGGTTAAGTTATTATAAATAGTATCGCCTTCAGTACCAATTCCTTTCAGGTTGCGCGTGGTGGTTACAAGAAAATAATTATTGCCAAGATTATTAACATTGTAATCTATAGCTTCAATAGTATAAGTAAATACAGCTTGCCTGAAAAAGAAATCAATGTCTTTCAGATATGCCTGAACATTTTTATTTGTTACAGTAAATCGCCCCTCAATCAGATCATCTTCGATCTGTACTTTGTCTGAAGCAAAAAACTTCAGATAACTTTCATTTATGATAACTTCTTTTTCTCTTGCGCTTATTTTGGAGTTCCCAAGAGAATTAAATGAGAATTCCATGAACTTCACAAGCTGCTCACTTTGTTGTTTGAAATCCCCGATATCTTTTTGTGAAAGTGAGCTGCGCATATTATTTCCTTGTCCCTGTGATACAAAAGGAAAAAGTATCAGCATCATAATACTGATGAATATGCTGGAAAAGCTCGTTCTATTCATAATAAATATACTTCAGCAGCTCACCTTTTTTAGATTCATCAAAATCAATCAAACCTGTGATAAGCCAGCCGGAGTTAGGTCCACTCCGACGAATTTCAGAAAGCTCAAAATACCATCCCGGAACCTGAAAGAAATGAAATTTTACACCATTGACATTTTGAAAAATAAGATTTTGCTTTTTTACTTCATAAAGAAAAACCGAAAGATAATCGGGTTTATAACTTTGCGAAGTGTATTGGGTGACCTTTCCGGTTTCCTTGAAGATTTTTATAAGGTTCATGAAATCGAGTTCATGACTCAGGGGATGAATGAACCTGAGCTTACCGTCGTTCTCATCAGAAAACAACTCTCTGAAGGGTTTAAAGAAAACATTGGTAATGACCCATTTATATCCCTGATTTTCTTCTTCCAGTTTCAGAAATAAAGTTGCCCTGGTTTTTTCTCCGTAATACAAAAATTCTGTTGATACTTCTGCAAACCAGTCTCCGTTATGAAAATCGAGAAAAATAGGTTCTTCATTCTTAGTTATATTGTAAATGAATTCGTTTTTCTGCTCCTTATCAATAAACTGACTTTCAAGATCAAATATCATCTGCAGATAGTTTTTTCTGACAGTGATATTCCGGTAGTTTGGATCGTTGGCAGGAAATCTGACTCCCGAAACGCTTTCTTCACCGTTGAACCGTCTGAAAAATTGGTTTATCTGTTTGGTTTGAGCAAATAATGAAGCCTCATCGCCGAGATAATGCTCAAAACTCTGCGCCCATGATGATGCAGCGCAGAACAGAAGTATAATCAGAAATAATTTTGAACGTATCATGGAGTAGTTTCAGTAACCCTGATATCGCCGAGAAGTACATCCCAAAAGCCAATAAGCCGTCCGCCAATCTGAGTTTCCTTGCGTTCGACATACACAGTAATATCTTTTCTGGTGGTGTCGCGGTAAACCATTTTTTCGCCAACAATACCCTCAAATTTCTGGTATATTGTTATCACACCAACATATCTACCATCAGGCTGACGAACCAGATCGCTGATATAATGAATGTCGTACCATTCTATTTTAACCCTGTCGTAATTCAAAGCCATAAGTCTTTCAAGATATTGCCTTACACCATAATAAGCAATTTCAGGGCGGTAAAGCGATGAAACACCCATTTGGCTTCCTTCAGCAAATAGTTCAAGGGTGCGTTCAATTACCCGGTTGGCTTCAGCCCAGGGGGTATTCTTACTACCTATGATAGAAATATATTTGCTCAGATCGCGGACCTTTTCAAGAGCCAGTGAATCAATTGCCTGTTTGCGGGCAGGGCTGATGTCATTGTTCTGGGCATTCAAAACCACCGGTAATGATGCCAGCAGGAAAACTATTAAAAATATTTTGCTTCTCATTGTGTTCAGTTTTAATATCTTGTTTTTAATTCAAGTTCTGTAATTTTTCCGGCAGCATTATATCTGACATTCTCAATGTCGTTATTATATCTTTTCTGATCTTTGAGCAACTCAAGATATTTCTGGATTGTTGTAGGACGGTCGTAATCTTTTGAATCACCTTCAACATTGATCAGAATCAGCACGGTTACATTGGGAGATTCAAACAGTTTGAGAGTTTCAGCAATTCTATCGTTTGCCTCACGTAAATTTGGTGCATTGGCAATATCAATCAAAGCTTGTTGCAAAGGAACTGTTTTAGTGGTTTTCTCTTTATCCAGCCTTTCCTTTTCCAGCCTTTCTGCTTCGGCACGTTGCCTGTCTTCTTCTAATTTATTCTGATATGCAGCCCTGTCACGTGCAAGCTTTTCTTCTGCTTTGGGTATCAGTGCCTTGATTTCCTTATCATCAAGATTCAGATCTTTGACTTTTTGAAGTTTCTGTTCTTTTACGTCTAAAGCAATATATCCGTCATCATTTATTATCTCATGAAGGTCGGCTTTAGCCTGTTCAATTTGCGCCAGACGTGCTTCCTTGGCATGTTTTTTTGCCAGTTTTTTCTGGCTTGAGCAAGAGGTTGTACCTAATGTAAAAATACCTGCAATTGCAATAATGAGAAGTTTGTTCACAAACAGCAACGATCTCAGGTTTTTACGCTGCGATACAGATTTGGATTTAAATTTTTCCCAATTCATCTTTTTTTGGATTAAGTGGAATAGTTTGTTTGTTGAAATTTATACTCAGGGTTAAATATTTAAGCTTGTTCAACCTTATTGAATATCTTAACGAGAAAGCTGTATTGCTTATTGTAAATTGAATTTTAGCAATTATAGTTGTTCAGCAAATCAATAATTGTGATGTGGCTATGAAAAAAATGTGCCACAAATGAAAAAAAGACTGTTTGCATCATTGTTTTTGCAAACAGTCTTAAAAATGGAAACAAGAAATCAACTTAGTATCAGTTGTTTATGCTGAGTTTGAAAATTTGGTTTACTATTAGTATTTTTATAAACGAAGAAATATTTAAACCATTAATTAGTGAAAAATCAAAATTATTAAAAGAACATAACTTTTTTACTCACTGAAAAATCTGATCCCGTGATCCTTATTATATAAATGCCAGGATGTTGGGAACAAGGCAAAGTATAATGGTTCGAACCTCTAAGTTCTTTGCTGAAAACCGGTTGCCCTAATATATTATAAATGCCTGCAACTACGGGTTCATTGGTATCCACTTTTATAAAGATGACGTTACGCCCATTACTTATTTGTACATCAGGACTATCAGATATTTCTGTAATTCCTGTAATCAAAGTCCCTGAAAACACAACATCATCAAATCTCCAGGTACCTGTGGGGGAATAATTCCGGTTATCGCGTGTAGCCCTGTAAGCTTCATCTGCCTGCCAGCTTACATTGGGTTCCTGTGGATCAGTAAAAGGAAAGGGAGAAAAGATTGAAAGTATCCGGATTCCAAAATTTGCGTTATTGCTTATCTCAGTAACAGATGAAAGATCGAATTCACGATGGTTGAAAACGTCATGAGGAGGTCCGTTAGCATAAATATTATGTTCTGTCCAGTTTATTCCATCAATTGTGTATTGCATGGAGACAAACCGGGAGGAAGTACCTGAGTTTCTGTGGAAATAGGAAACATGGATGTTTTCAAAACCTTTAGTACTAACATCAAACTGAACACCGGCAGTGCCTGAGTTTATTTCCTGAGCCGGGTAATTAAGAGTGTTCCAACCTATATCAGGATCGCCGGTTAGCCCTTTTCCCCAGGTATATGTGTTATCACCAATATTTATTGCTGTTCCGTTTCCAATTGAAGGGATAAGCGTTTCATTGTTAAAATCCCATTTAGCTATAATATCCAGTGTTCCGGGAGGGCAGTTATTGGCAGTTCCGAATGATGGTTCATCAAGAAAGATAAAATCACCGTATGCATTTGGGCATCGTCCCATTGAAATATCGCTGCTTTGTGCGTCAAACGCCACATTATCAATTATTTCACCTGCTCCGTTACTTATGTATATTGCATCGCCATCCGAAGACAATTTGAAATTACAATGTATAAAACTCTCAGTTGATGGCATTTCATCGGCAAAAATTACCAGATACCCTTTAGGAGGAACCACAACACTACGGGGAAAAGCAAATTTGGTAAGATTGTTATATTCGTCGCTCATAAATAACCCGAATAAACTTAAAGTGTCGCTGGTGGTATTGAATAATTCTATCCAGTCGGCATATTCACCGTATTCATTCATTACTCCGTTGGTGTTTTGAGCAAGGAACTCGTTTATTACAACTTCTCCCTTAACAGGTGCAGTTATATCAATGTTAATTGAATAATACTCGTGTTCAGCCCTGGCAGGACTAAATACAGCAGCCTCATCATTAAATGCGGTTATATAATATTGAGCAAGATTTGTGTTTAATAAAAATGAGCCGGTATAAATACTACTTTCCGACTTTGAAGCAAACATTTCAATTTTGCTGAAATTGTTAATTGAACTAAGACGGTAATGCAGATATACTGATGTTGCATTTGAAACTTCAGCCTGGATTGTTATCAAAGAATTAAATTCAGGGTTTGGATCTTCAGGCTGAACATTGGTTACAACAGGTGCATCGGCATTATACTCCGAAAGTGTATTAAGATATTCCAAACGGGCACTCATAAGATTTTCAATACCCGGTACAAAATAATTCAGAACCGGATAATCGGTGTTCATGCCGTTAAGAAACTGTTCGTAGGTAAAGAATTTATTCTGGTCGCTTTGCAAAGCCGTGTCAATTATCTGCTGAAATTCAATTGCTTTGGTAAGATACTCCCCGCTGACAAACATTTCATCGGCAATGGTTTTTAAATGAGCAAAATACTTTTTTCGGTATTCAGGCTTGTTCATTACAATATTTATCAGTGGCCAGTACGGGTCATTAGCGTGAATTGAAGGCGGAAGCTGTTTCATTTGCGGAATGGTTAATCCCCCCATACTTGTATTTGAGTTGCCAACATAAGGAAATCCGCCAAAACTCATGTTCAGATCCCAGATTATGGGGTTAAAACGTTGGTTTGCACCTTTGTATAAATAATAATTCTGGGCAAAAACTCCGGAATAGCTATCAAGGTTGACAAGCAGGGAGTTAAAAGCAAGCAACCATATTACCCTGTCCATATCCAGAATGGTCTCTACTTCTTCCTGATTGTTTGTAACAATATCACACAGTTCCACAAGTTCATTCCAGCCATAATTTGATTTCAGATCATAAAGGTTAAAATAGGCTGATGAATCGGCATTGGATATATACCTGAGATTGCTTTTCATCATCGGGGTAGGGTTGTCAATTGGGTTACACTTGATAAAAGCAGTACCTGAAATATTGAAATTTTTTGAGCAGTATGATTTTCCAATATGTTCAACATTAGTATATAAGCCTTTAAGTTCATTGTTAATATATACCTGTGCATAATTTGCCCGCGGCGCTATCATATAATGCCCAATCACGTAATACGATAATGCTTCTCTGATCATTGACGGATCAGCAAAACCATTTGACAGTTTTATGTCTTTTATTCCCTGATATGATTGTGATTTATAGTGATCTAACTCAATTTTAAACGGGTTTTTAGCAAAAGAAGGGTCATAAGAGCTGCTTCCTTTGTATCTCACACCCACAGTATCAATAGGAGTGCCATTAATAATTACCCGATCAGCTTTGATATAACCACCCGCTCCGACTTTAGCTGTGTCAAGCTGATACTGCCAGTTAGGTTGAGAAAAGAAAATTTCAATTTTTTGTATTATATCAGGTTCATAGAAAGTAACTTGCGCAGATACAGGGTGATTAATTGAGAAATATAAAGCTAACAAAAAGGCTGCAGTTGTGTATAGTTTTCTCATAGTTTAATTAATTATAAGTTTTGTTGCGGCAGAGAAATCATCCTGTTTTACTATTACCATATATAATCCCTTACTTAATGAGCTTACATCAAGCACCGGCTTTATGGAAGGTTCCACTATCCGTTTCATAATAACTTCTCCTTTGGTATTATATATAGTAACTTCACTTTTTAAGTCAGATCTCAGATCAATCTCAAGTGTTGTGCTAACCGGATTTGGAAAAATCCGCAATGAGCCATTAATATCCGGGTCAGAAATCCCAACGTAAAGACAATCAACACACCACCCAAAACATATAGGTTCCAGAACAATGTCCTCTTCTTCTTCAACTTCAATTTGTCTGTTTCCGTTTACAGTGCAATCGCCGGTGATAATTTCAGCGGCTTCAGTAGTGTTCCCGTTATAGTATTTATATTCATAAGTGCCGGGATACACATAACAAATTGTTTCATGAATCTGATCAATAAAATTGTAAAGTCTTGAACTTGTTGGCTCCCATTGCTGGAAATCACCTGCAATATAAACGCCTTCAGGGGCTATTTCGGCTTCTTTCTCCATATTAACCAGAAACCTGACCAGACTCATTCCGGCCGGAGCATTGCCACCAAATGTAACAGCACCTACAAAAGTGGTATCATTGGCTAATGAATCAACATAAATCCATCGGTTATCATTAAAGTCATAACCAACTCTTGACTCAAAAGGCACAAACTCGGTTTCATAAAACTGATCACCATTTATGAATCTGTACTGGTATAACTGGAAAGCAGGTATATCAACAATTACACTGTATATATCAGTTTCACCTTCTCTTTCCATTGTTGTGGAACCCGGGTCCCAGTCTTCGGGATAGCCGGCAAGAACCTGGAAGTTGCCTGTTACGTGAACTCCGTTTGGACTGACTTCAAAAAAGCTCATGTCAACGGCAAATTTTACTTTTTTGGCAAATGCTGTGACTGAAAGGAACATCAGCAGAATAAATGTGAGTTTTTTCATGGTTAGATATTTTTGATGGGTTTTATTTGAGTATGATTAGTTTTTGAGTTGAAATACCTTTATCACTATGTATTCTTAAAAGGTAAATCCCATTTTTAATATTTTCAAGGTTCAGAACAGATGTATTTGAAAAAACGGAAATCATATTACCTTGTAAATCAAGTATCTCGGTTCTTAATACATTACCAGCATTTATGGTTACAGTGTTTTTTGCAGGATTAGGGCTTAAGGTAATTTTATCATGGATTGTATTAAAAACATTATTAAAGTCATGGTTTAAAAACGATATTTCTTTTGTGTAGCCACCGTCAGTAAGGTCATATTCATAAGAAATACCGAAACCTTTTAATTCAAAATGTGCTATTAGATCACGATTACTGGTTACTTCAAAGGTGTATTCACGCTGTCTTGATACAACATCGCCATTTTCTGACCAGAATGTGAATTTGCATACTGCTTCCGGTAAAGCTGTCAGAGTTACAATTTCGCCATACGAATAAACTCCAGTTCCACTTATTTGTCCATATTTCGGTATGTTTGGTACGGCTATAATACTGCAGGTAGCTGTTGGAGCATATTCTACTCCCTTTGAGTGTACGTAAAAATTATACCCTTCATCAGTAATTCTGACCAGATATATACCTTCTTCAGTTGGCTGGTAGGTTTGTTCTGTTGCTCCTTCAATTAGGTTGCCATTTCTATACCATTGATAAGTATCTGCTTCAGTACAAACAAGAATGTTATTCTCTACTGAAATTTCCGGAATATCGGGCGGTAAATTATTTATATAGTGTTCACTATATCTGTATGCTTTTGCTGCCATTCCGTTTATTTGTTTTGACCATACAGTGGAACCAGCTTCATTGACTTCATAAATAAGCCCTGATGTGGTCATGGTAACAAGTAAATTACCATTTGGAAGTGTCTGGCTTCCTCCTTGTCCATAACTTCCTCCGTTACAGGCATGCCTGATTGTATATGTAGAAGGTAAATATGCAGCACCCGGAGTTATAGTGTAATTATAATCTTCACGAGGTGGTTGAATCTGATCAATTGACGATTGCATTGATGAAACACCTCTGTTATTAAATGCAGCTAACCAACCTGCATTTGGTGATCCGTCATGAATCCAGCGCCCATCATGTACGATATTGAAAATAGTAGTTCCCTGTGCCTGATAAGCTGCCGGATTGCCCCAGCGGTATAAAAATCTGCCGCCTTTTCCTGAATTTCCTCCTGAACCTGTAGCTGCTTCTTCAGTAGTTGTACTGTGATCAATAACATAGATCTCATTCAGATTATGTGAACTGAAAACGATCTGGTCGAGGATGGGATTATAATCTATTCCGTTCGCATGTAGCCAGTCTTTGGCAATTTTGTAATTAATATTTAATCTGTCGGGATGGTCAACAATGGTTGTTTCGTAATTGTCTTTGTTAGGGTTAATATTTTGAACAAGATGATCCCATAAATGCCATTCCCATACAATTTCTCCGGTTGTAGGTCCGGTTTGTTTGACTTCTACAATTTTTTCTGACCATATTGTAGTATTTGCCGAACATCCTGCCTGACTTGCCTGTGCCGGAGTTTTTGACTCGTAGGCAATTAGCAGCACATTTCCATTGGGCATAGGGCAAATATCATGGTGCATTGCATAGCTGGTAGTACTGTATACAAACTCCCATACTACATTCCCGTTCCAGTCAGCTTTCTGTAGTTTACCGGTTTGCCCCCCTGAAAAAAACGAGTTGGGGCTATATGCCACAGTTCGTAGCAAATAACCTCCTGGCAGCAGATATGATGAATAACCTGTTCTGTTTGATGAATTAAATGTCCAGGTATGATATACTGAACCATTCATATTCAGAAGATAAGCTTTGGTTGAGTTTCCGGTACTGTAAAGTGTGTAATCTCCCCAACTCTGGGCTGTTGCAGAAACTGAAACTCCTGTTAAAGCACAGATAAGCAAAAAAGTGTAAAGTCTGTTCATAAAAAAATGTTTAGTAAAACCGTATTTTTAGGCATATGGCACATTAGACAAGGTTCTGTTGAAATACTTGCGAAAAAGCTCTAAAGATCATACATGCGCAATGCCATAAGCAATAAGGTTATTAATTAATTGATTTTTGGGTGAAATATTTATAATATTTGTTTTATTGACTTTTTAAGAAAAACCTCACAAAACTATCAAATAAAATGAATTAACCGGTGATATTACAGTAAATAACTAAAATGAAAGGATTTTTTTCATTCATTATTCATAAAAACATAACAATTTAAGCGCCCAGTTGTTGCCAGAGTCTCTTTGCCTGATATTGAGTGTATTCAAGTGTTGCAGCTTCATCAATCGTTTGCACGACCCTGTTTTTAACAATTAACTTACCATTGCTTATTACATGTAAAACATGGTCTGAGCGCAAACCAAAAATAAAATGCCCTAAAAAATTCTCTTTGTTGAATGGAGTAGGAGGTTCGTAATCGAGAACAACCAGATTATTATTTCCATCACCGGTGAAATTATTGGCTTTCAAATAACGATGAACATTCCGTAACCTTTGGTATGCAGAAACGAAGTTGATATTATCAGCCAACTGTCCGACAAAAAATGCGCTTTGTGCACTTTGTAGCATATCGCTGTGCATACCGTCAGTTCCAAGCATTATCCTTGCAGGATCTAATCCTCTGCCATTGAATAAACCAACTTTGTTGTTCAGATTGCTTTCCATATTCTGAGCAACATAAGCTTTACTGTTTTTTATTATACTTCGTTCGTTGTCATCAAGGTGTAAAGCATGAACGAGTATGGTTCTTGATGAATCCAGAACACCTGAGTCTGCCAGCCTTTCAACTACCCTTTTCCGGCAGGTCTGAACACAATGCTGCTGATCGTATTCGTCTTCAGCTACATGAATGTGAACACCGGTGTTGTATTTAACAGCCAGCTCTGCTGCCCTTTTCAAAGTATTGTCGCTTATCGTGAAAGAAGCATGCAGGCCAACCAGCCCCTGATGTTGTTGCAGGTGCCTTTCGTTTTCTATAAGACCCAGAACCGCTTTCTCTGATCCGTCACGATCACTTATTTCGTAACATAGCAAATGATTTATACCTGCTTTTTCGAAAGCTTTTGCGATTATTTCCAGCGATCCTTCAATATATCCCGGCGATGCATGATGATCAATCACAAATGTTGCCCCAGCTTTAGCACATGCAATAGCAGTAGCCATTGCGCTTGCTTCAATAGTTTCTTTGTCGAGTGCTTTATCAAGATTCCACCATATATACTGAAGTATTTCCCTGAAATTTCGTGGTTGTTTTGACGGAGCAGGCATTCCGCGCGAAAGAGCCGAATAAACATGATGATGCCCGACAGCAAATGATTTAGTGACAAATTTACCCTTGCAATCAATTATCTGAGTGTTTCCGGTTTTTTCGTATTCATCAGGATTATCAGTGAATATCAATGCCTGGGTTTCCTGTTCAGGAACTATTATATGAGTTGATTTGAAATCCAGGGTTTCCCAGTCAATGTATATTGCGTTTTTTAGAATTAGAGCCATTGTGAATTTATATTGAGATTAACATTATTTTGAAATCCGGGGGTTTTGAAATACATTGAGTTTCAGATATTTATAAATGAATCAAAAAGTATTTTTATCACCTTTTTTCTTTATTCGGCTGTTTTATTGGCTCCAAAGGCAATCTGTTACGTTTTATCCCATCAAAGGAATAAAAAGCATTAGCTACGGCAGCAGCGGTAGGTACTAATCCTATTTCACCGATTCCCTTTGCGCCATAAGGTCCTACAGGATCTTTGACCTCTATCATCTTTACAATTATTTCAGGGGTTTCGTGAGCCCTCAGGATTTTAAGATCCTTCATTTTATCACTTACCAGAAAACCATTTCTCATTGGAAGATTTTCGCTTAAAGCATAGCCTAGTCCCATATGTACACCTCCCTGGACCTGCCCTTCAAAAAGCATGGGATTAATGATTTTTCCTCCATCATGGGCAGCAATTATTTTCTCAATTTTTCCTTCTTTATCTAAAATACAAAGCTGAGCGGCATATCCGTATGAGTAATGAGTTATTTGCTCTACTCCCGGAGTTCCGGGTTTTGTTGTCCAGTCGCATATAAATTCACCCCGATAGGATTTCCCGGCAAGTTTATCAAGAGTGTTGGATTTTAAATCTTCTTTCAGTGGTTTAGCAGCATTTATAATTGCCAGACCAAGCAAAGCAGTAGCCCGCGATGAGGTTGTCATTCCGGTTGGAATTCCTGCGCTGGTATCAACTATTACATCAATTACCGAGTGGTCAAGTCCTGTTTCCTGACATAAAGCCTGAATGGCAATTGTATGCACTCCCTGACCCATTTCAGTCCAGCCATGTTTTATTATGACTTTTTTATCCGAAATGATTTCAATAATCACTTTCGACTCATCAATCAATCCATTTCCCACGCCTGAATTTTTGATCCCTGTTGCAAGTCCACAAAATATAGCTTTTTTGTAATCTTCCTTTATTGCGTTAAGGCAGGCTCTTATCCCTACACCATAAACCTTTTGACCTGTGGAGGTGCTCAGCCCGTCAATCAATGCATTGTTATATCTGAATTCCCAGCGGTCAAATCCACCTTTGCTACAAATATCATCAATACAGCTTTCAAGGGCAAAATTTACCTGGTTTGCACCAAATCCTCTCATTGCACCACATGGGATATTGTTTGTGTAAACAGTACGGGCTTCAATAACTACATTTGGGATATAATATCCTCCTGTAGCATGCCCGGCAACCCTTTCCATTACTTTTGCGCCTACTGATGCATAGGCTCCGGTATCGCCGGTTGCTGTAAGTTTCAATCCCGTTAATCGTCCGTTTTCATCAGCGGCAATGGCAATATCCATAAATACCGGATGCCTCTTTGGATGAACCCGGATACTTTCGCTTCTTGTAAGGCTTAATTTTACCGGTTTCTTAAGCAGATATGAAAAAAGTGCAACATGAGCCTGAATACTCAGATCTTCCTTACCTCCAAATCCTCCTCCACTTGAAACCTGAATAACTCTTAATTTCTCTTCCTGAATTCCAAGAACCGAAGCTATCTGACGGCGGTCTTCATACACCCCCTGACTTTGACTGTATAAAATCAAACCTCCGTCATCGTCGGGAAGGGCAATAGCTGCTTCTTTTTCCAGAAATGCATGTTCTATGCGCTGGGTTTCATAAAAACCCTCTGAAATAAATTCAGCATTATCAAAAACTTCCTGAACATTTCCTCTGTTGAAATAAGTAGTTTCAAACAGATTTGGTCTTTCGGGATGCACCCTCTCGCCTTCAATAGCTTCAAAAACATCAGTAACAGGTTTTAATACCTCATATTCCACCCTGATAAGCTCAGTAGCTTTTCGTGCAATCTCCTCAGTGTCAGCAACTACGCCTGCAATGACATCCCCAATATAATGAGTGGTTTCGCCCTTGCCTGTCATAACCGGCCAATCTTTTAAGATCAATCCAACTTTACGATCGCCGGGGATATCATCAGCAGTGAATACACAATGAATACCCTGGAGCTTAAGTGCCTGTGAATAATCAATGTTTTTTACGATTGCTTTTGGATGTTCGCTGAATTTCAAGGCTGCATACAGCATCCCTTCAATAAACATGTCGTCCACAAATTTCCTTTTTCCCAAAGCGGTTTCATAAGCCTGATATTTGGGTAAAGTAACGCCCACCTTTGCTGATGTGTATGCAATTTCAGACTTTCGGTTTGTTAAAAGTGCTTCACCGGAATCAGAAATGGCTTCTTCAATTTTTTTATATCCGGTACAGCGGCATATGTGCGGCTTGATTGCATGGCGAATTTCTTGTAATGATGGCGTAGGGTTTTTCTGCAACAATATTTTTGTTCTTCCGATAAAACCCGGGATACAGAATCCGCATTGTACAGCTCCTTTGTTTACAAACGATTTGGCAATGGTTTCCACAACGTATTCAGGAAAACCTTCCATAGTAAATATTTCAGCACCTTCCAGATTTTTCATTTTTGTAAGACAGGCAAGCTTAGCCTCACCATTTATCTCTACAGTGCATGCTCCGCAGATACCCTGACCAGAACATCCATCTTTTGTGGCTGTAAGATGCTGATCCTTTCGGAGAAAATCAAGCAGGCTTCTGTCAGGATTATCCTGATATTCAACGGCTTTGCCGTTTAGAGTGAATGAGATCATATCAAATGGATATTGAATCCACAAATATATGATTCTTTCCGGCTTAAAACCAAAAACGCGACTTAATTCTGAAATTGCTGTCAGAATTAACTATTAATCCTGTTTTTAGTTTGTGTTACTGGTTGAAAACAGGGCAGATATACAATCATATCATAGTATTGTCAGGCTTCTGTATTTTTCATAAACTGCCTGATTAACTATTTTTGGGATCCAATAATAATGTTAACAATTTCAACAGCATCAAGAATATCAACAATCCCATCGTTATTTGCATCAGCATTTTCAAATATAAAAGGATCGGGATTAAAACCCATTATATAATTCATTGTTGTTACAACATCAATAATATTTACGATACCATCGCCATTAGCGTCTCCTGTCAACAATCCGGAATGAGAGTTTGAATGTAAGACCAGATAACAGGCAACTTCCAGTTGAGGGTTGAAGCCATCATTACAATCGGAACAGGTAACTCCTGTAATACAATCCGGATGATTGGGATGGCAATAGTCAACATAACCTTCATAGAAAACATATTTCAAGTCAATATTTCCATTGGCAATAAACGTATTCATATTGAAGTCAAACCAGGGTGCAATTGATCCCGGACACCATCCGGCTCTGTTGTGATACCATGTTCCATTTTGTGGCTGGCAACCATCGGGGTTGGGATTACATACACTCCAGTTGTGCTGGGCAAAAGTTTGTGCTCCATTAACCCAGATATGATGTGTAGCTTGATAAAATTCAGCAGCATTACCGGTATTAAGGTCTCCCCATCCATGACCGGTTGAAACTAGTTTTAATGTAGCTCCCATTGTGTTTTGAGGAAACTGAAAATTCCATTCCTCAACAGGTTGCAAATTGGCATAATCACCAAAAGGATAGTTTGCTTTCCAAACCTTGTGCAAATTGCTGTACAGGTATTGAGGATTTCCTGCTCTGTACGAAAGTGATAATTTATACACAAAACCATTATCGAGAGTATTACAGCTTACTCTGAAATTGACCTTGCCGTTTAATACTGAAATATAATCGGTAAGATTAATAGTATGATTGCAGGCAACTCCGTAAGGAGTGATGTAACGTATTATTTCAATCCATTGCCCATCATGACCTTGAGTTTCAACACTGGCTATTCTGTCCCATTCTCCACAGCCACCGGGAGGACAACTGACTTCAAGATGAGCCATAACCTGATCAAAAGCTCCAAGGAAGGATGGTAGTTCAGCTTCAACCACTTGTACTACATTTGAAGGGCTTATCCAAACACCTTCAAATGCTATTTTTTCCATATTCTGCACATTTGCCTGAATATTAATATTGTAGGTTTCAACAGCAGTGGCTCCGTAATTATTATCAGCCTCAATAGTTATGGCAAATGTTCCATGCGAAGGAGGTGTCCACCATACTGAATAATATCCGTTGTTCAACGCATCATTTGCCTGTATGGTTTGATTATTTACTATAAACCGAACGTTTGTAACCATAAAAAGCTCAGGATAATCTATGCTTGCACGGGTAACAAGTTGGATTGGAGATAATTCAGGAATATAAACATCTCCTGCGAGAGGAGTTCTGGGATTGATTAACGGAACAAAGGTAGAAGGGTTCAGAACCATAAAGCTGTTTATTATTGGAATAGCAGGAGTAAAATGCTCATTTCCGGGTTGAGTAGCTTTAATGCTTACTTCACCGGCTTCTCCGGTAAGTGTAACTATGGTTCCGTTTATCATTGCAGGACCGGAAACAACTTCAAAAAATACTTCGAGTCCTGAAGTTGATGTAGCTTCAATTGCAAAAGGAGGATCGGTACTCAAATGATTTGCTATCTGAGGAAATGAAATAGCTTGATAACCAGGTGCAAGAGTACCATTAAAATTGGAAGTAGGTCCTGTAAGAGCAAAATTCATTAATTCGGCATCGCGTTCTCCATTGCCAATCTCACTGATTAAATGAGTGATAGATGTGTTATCACCTCCAGGTTCACCTTGATTGAATTTATAATAAAGCTGCAAATCCGATTCATTACCGGTAAGTTCGTTTTCAACCATATCCTGAATTTCTTCCTGACTGAGAGCTTTGTTCCATGCGCTTACTTCATCAATCCTTCCGCCAAACACAAAGTTATAACCGGCAAGGGTACTTTTCCCGATGGCAAACGGGGTATTGTCTCCCTGAAACACTCCTGATGCTGCTTTGCTGCCTTTTAGAAATCCATTCACATATAATTTTACGGTGTTCACATCAAAAACCCAGGCTATATGCTGCCAGGTTTGTGGTATAACAGTATTTGCAGGCGAAACATATTCGTGCAAACCTGTGGTTGAATTAAGCCTGCATTCAAGAATACCATTATTGAGCATAATTAAATAAAATTCGGCATTACCCGATCCCGACCTGAAACCCATAAAACCCTGCCCATAGCTAAGCTCGTCACAATAAAACCATCCGGCTATTGTCAAACGGGTACTTCCTGAAAAATATTTAGATCCGTCTTGCAGGATCACATAGTCATCTACCTTGTCGAAATGAAGGTATTGGTTGCTCTGAGAAAAAAGCAACAGCGACTGAAGGCTGAAAAAAACAGCGAGCAATAATCTGATTTTTTTGTTCATTTTTTCCATGACTTTAAATTTTTTATGTTAATAAAAGAGTTTTCTATATTGTTGTAATCAAATGTTTATTTGTTGAATATCGCTAACATTAATTTGTGTTTTAAGGGATCCACCATATTTTTGTATTGAATGCGTCACCTCCTTGTCTTGCAATAGCTTCAGAACAATTTGTGAAATTAAATTCAAGTTCTGATGGAGGGTAGGGCAGGCGGTAATGAGTTTCAAGACTACCTTCATGAGGAGTTTTGCCTGTGCGGCGCATCAATGAGTAGGCTTCGGCAGGCTGTCTGAATGCATCAATCCACCATTGTGTATATATAAATGAAAGTTTTTCGTCATCAGACCCGACATTCCAGAAACCATAATGCATTTGAACTGATGCGGAAGTAAGTGCTTGTGGAATGGATATCATTTCAGGGAATGTTAATCCCGAAACCGGAAGCCGTGAATTTTTAGCTATATCCATCCACCATTCTACAGAAGCATTAATAGCATTCAGATATTCATTTTCAGCCTTTGTTTTATCAATGGCTACTCCAATACCACGAAAATAAGCTTCTGCTTTTATATAATGAATCTCAGCACCGGTAATCAGAATAACAGGCATATAATCCTCATCTCTTATCAGAAAATAATTAAAAGGTGAGTAAATATTATTCTCTCCTTTTATCTGGTAAGCGCCTATCTGATCCCGATGTGTACCATAAGGAATTCCGCCTGATGAGAGTGTAGTATTATCAGGTATCTGAGGATAAGACACCCATTTATTCTGATTGTTAGTTTCAAAAAAGATATAAGCCCTTGGGTCAAAGATCCCTGATCCATCAGTATTATCATTTGTTGAAAATTTATGCCAGATATTTGAGCCCATTCGCAGATTATTATGTTCGCGGAACGACCAGTTCAGACTTTCGTTCTTAAATCCCATAGCAGAAGGCCATAAGCAGGCACTTTCAAGTTTGGGTGTAATAAAGTCATAACCATAAAATACCGGTTTGTTGTCTTCTAATATTTCTTTGATTATGGCACCGGCTATTTCAGGCTCTTTCTCTGATATACGCATTGCATGACGCAGCCTGAGAGAGTTGGCAAATTTTCGCCATTTCAGCATATCCCCACCAAACAGTTTGTCAAATTCACGAAATGTAGTAAAAGGTTCAGCACTCTGAGGGTTAAGTTCAATATTTTCTGCTGCCCATTCAAGTTCCTCAAGCATTTCAAGATAAATATCGCGCTGTTTATCATATTTCGGCCTTAAAAGTTCAGGTTTGTGAAATCCGTAACCGGCTTCAGAAAATGGAATGTCACCAAAAAGATCTGTTACTTTTAAAGTTTTAAAGGCAAACAGAATCTTAAGCATTGCTTTCATATTAGTAACTCCCGGCGAAACTTCGTAGCTGTCAAATCTTTTTTCCAGTTCCCTTATTTCGGGCAAAGTTTTATAGTATTTTGACCATATATCTTCAGTTCCTATTGTATAATTACCCCATGCTTCTTTGGTAAGTGCTGCAAGTTGAGTTTGCTTGTAAAATATTTCGTTATAAATATAAAACTGTTCGTCCCAGCCTGGTTGCAATGATTCCAGAATACTGTTGAACAACGAACCATCGCTTGCATTTGTAAAACCATGCGGATTGGTGTTAATATCCTCAAAATCTTTTGTACAGGAAACTGTAAGTATTAAGAATGCCGTTAAAATTGAGAGTGAAATATAATGGAGTTTTTTCATTTTGTCGTATCTTTATTAAAATTTTGGTTAAAATGAAGCACTAATTCCAAAGATAAATGATCTGGTTCCCGGAAACGAAGCCCATTCAAAGCCTTGTGCATTTCCTGAACCCATAATTCCTTCAGGATTGATTTTATCGGGAAGGGTAGTATAGATATAAAACAGATCACGACCTGTAACGGTAAGCATTAGATTTTGAAATACACCTGAACGTTTTATGATCTTTGGCGGTAAAGTGTAAGAGAGTGAGATCTCCCTCATTTTTACCCATGTGTTTTCAAGAATTCCGGGAGTTGAAACAAATTTTCCCCAGCCTCCGGCATTAGGCAGATATTTATAATAATAATGAACTACGGTAGTATTTGGAGTTCCGTCTTCATGAACTCCTTTCAAAACAATACCAATATTGCTTGTATTCCCGTCAGGATCAGTATAAGGCAAGCCGCCACCATCTCTTTCTTTCAATGTTTCGGGGCTTTGACCGGTTTGAAGTCCAATTACATAAGTTCCCGAATAAATTTCGCCACCCCATTTTGTATCAATTAAAGCATTGCATTTCAGATTCTTGTAATTTATTGAAAGGTTCAATCCGCCAATAAAATAAGGTGCGGCATTTCCAATCGGAACACGGCTGTCAGTGATCAGATATTTGGTTCCGGCATCATTAACCACGCGATTTCCTTTATCATCATAAATATAATCATATCCACTTATGGTTCCGTAGCTATCTCCTTCGCGAAGTATCATTGCCGGACCGTTCAATCCCCATATATCAGCCAAAATATAAGTATCGGCTCCACCACCAAGACTGACAACCTTATTGCGGTTATGCGAAATATTAAATCCCGTTTTTACTGTTAAATGCCTGTTCTGAACAGGAACCGTATTCAATATCAGTTCAAAACCTTTGTTTGTCAGAATGCCCTCGTTGGTCATAATGTAAGACGCTCCTGATGATACCGGCAAAGGTAGGTTTGGAATGATCTGGTCAAAAGAATATAGGTAATACCATGTAAAATCCAGGTCAATACGGTTTTCAATAAAACCTAAATTCAATCCTGCTTCATAAGAATTAACCCTTTGTGGCTTTAGCAGAAGCGGAGGTATGATATCAGGAAATGACGAAGACTGCTGACCTCCAAAACGTTGGGTATCAAAATAAAAATTACGTAAATAGGGATCGGCATCAGTGGCAGTTTGAGCAATACCACCTCGTATTTTCATGAAATTAAGCCAGGGAATATGATCATGAAGGTTAAAGGCTTCGGTAGGTATAAAACTTAACGATAACGAAGGATAAAAATAAGAACTCTGTTCGGGAGGCAATGTTGACGACCAGTCGTTTCGCCCTGTAAGTTCAAGGAAAATGAAATCATTGTATGAAAGGTTCAGAAATGAATATATCGAGTTGTTACGCTTTCTTACAATACTTTCATCAGGGACCATTGAACTGACTGAATTGCCAAATTGTGTAACAAAAGTATTATTATCCTCATCAGTCATATACTGGTTATCAGTGTAATTAAAGAAGGTGTACATATTTGGATAATACCATAATCCTGAGTGCCCGCGTATCATATAATAATTCTGATCCCAACGGTTGGCTCCGGCAGTTAAACGTAAATTCAAGCCTGTATTAGCTATATTATCCTTGAAAGCTGCTATAGTGAATTCGTAATTATCTCCCCGGTTTCTGGATAATCCATTTTTGTAATAACCATCAAGCAATCCAAGTGGATCAGTGGGTTTATGCCGTGTTTCAAATTGCTCGATCGTGAAATCACGCCCCACTCTTCCAAGTGCATTAAGCCATGGTGCTATATCATAAATGAGAGTTAGAGCTCCTGTGTATTTATCACGGTTTAATGTAGTGTTATTATTGAAATACTCCCACCAGAGTGTTCTGTTAACATAAAGAAAAGGATAGCCGTCCTGTTGATTCTGCGAACCATCGGGATTTTCATAATACAAGCGGTCAATTCCCTGATAACTTCGTGGCCATGAATAAAGAAGCCCCTTGTTAAATGAACTTGCATCTTCACCAAGCATAGGGCTGTTAAGTCTCTGATAATTAATGAACGACATGCTTAGATCTGCCCGGAGTTTGTCGCTGATAGTTAAATTAGCACCTAAATTGATAGTCGTGCGGTTGAAATTACTGTTTTCAACAATGGGCTTATTGTCCTGTCTTGTAATTGAAACACGCATAGTACCTTTGTCTCCACCACCAGTTGCGGCTATATTGTGAGTTACAGTATAACCATTCTGGTATGGCATACGAATATTGTCGGGTTGAGGCGAATAGGAACGCATTTGACCATCCCACCACTTCACCATCTGACCTTCCATTTTAGGACCCCACGATACAGCCGAACCATAATATCCAAACTCAGCCGAAGTGCTGGATGTTAGTCCTTCCTGATTCAGAATAAGATTCTCATTGCCATAAATTCCGGGATATAAAAGGGTGTCGCCTGACATAGAAAATGTTGGAGGCGTTAACGAAATTGGTCCACCATGTCCATACACATTCTGCACTTCACGATAGCGATATGGTTCAGTAAAACGGTAATCCATATTATATGTAACGCCAATGCCTTTTTGACGATATCCCCGTTTTGTTGTAATAAAAAGTACACCATTTGCACCTCGGGAACCATATAGAGCTGATGCAGCACCACCCTTCATCAAAGTGATGTTTTCAATATCAAAAGCATTTAAATCGCTAATCACACTGCCCCAGTCAACGCCTCTTCCGATGTCAGTGAGTCCGGGCACATTTTCCATCGGAATATTATCAACTACAATCAGGGGCTGATTATCAGTTCCAATATTATTATTTCCTCTTATAACGATACGGGTGGTACCTCCCTCCACGCCATCGCCCTGTGAGATCTGAACTCCTGCCGAACGCCCTGAAATAGCATTAAGGATATTGGGAGCACGTCCTCCTCCAATTACTTCACTGTCAATCTTTTCAGTAGAGTAACCTATTTCACGTTTCTGGCGTGTGATACCCAAAGCTGTAACAACAACCTCTTCAAGTTGCTGAACCACTTCTTCAAGCTTGATATTAAAGACGAGATTATTATCTACAGGAATTTCAAGGGTCTGAAATCCAATAAAGCTTATTATAAGAACGGTTTCAGATGTAACGCCTGCAAGGCTGAATTTCCCGTCAATATCTGTTACTGTACCGATGGTGGTTCCTTTTATCTGAACCGTGACACCAATCAATGGATCATCATCGGCAGAAATCACTGTTCCTGAAATGCTCCTTTCTTGTGAAAGTACTGATAAGGAAAGTGTTACAAAAAATGCAAGAAAAAACAAGGTTTTTTTCATAGGCGAGAATTTAAAATAGTATCAACAAAAGATTGACAAATATAAACCAAATACTGAAATGCTTCAGCAAGCCATTGAAAATTATTATTCCGCCGGAAAATCTTTCAATCCGGTAGTACGATTTATATTTTTCCAATCGGTATTATAATCCTTAAGCCACGAAAGCGTCTGCGAACTCAATGGATGGCGTAATCCTGTTTCATTTAATGATAATGTGATATTGAGTTGCCACCGGCTTTAGCCGGTTTCAATTCATTCTTCATCATTCATTTGTTATTAAACCCCTTCGGGGTTTGTGAGTGGCATAGAGTACCACACGTGTTATAAACATGCCACCCTTTCAGGGTTTACTAATGGCAAAGAGCACTACCAAAATTCTAATCATTAAACCCTTTTAGGGTTTGAGGATGGAATTTGTACGATTTTCTACCAATATATAGCCCCTACAGGGCTGTTATACCGAATGGAAAAATATAATAGACCAATTTTCGCTTTGCTCGATTGTTCTATATATTTAAACCATCGGCATTACGTTTGTAAATTTACAAAACAGTTTGGACTATTTTGTAAATACAAATCGTATTACCCCGAGGGCTGAGGCTCCCTAAGCGCCTTATTAAAAAACCCCGCCGGAGGTTTTTTTAACCTACAGCGGGGTTTTTGTTTAGTCAGTTTTGACTGACTAAGGTCTATTGTTTGATCAGTTTTCCAATACTTGTCTGTTTGCCGCTAAGTACGCGTACAATATAAACACCTTTGGGACTATCTGACAGATCAAACTCATACTGATTTTGACCAAAGAGCTGTGTTTGCAGTACTCTTTCACCCATCAAACCAAATATCTCAACATTAATTACCGAAGCATCATCAGCTTCTTTCATCATCAATGTGAAGCGTCCGGTAGTAGGATTCGGGAATATTGTGAACATTGCATCTATTTCTGCCGGAGTAATAATAGCAGGTACAGCTTCTTCAGATTTAGCTGTAACCATAGTAGCAGTTTGTTCGCAATATGTAACCGGATCCATGATAGTGGCAAGGAAATCTGCACCCTGAGCTACAAGAATACCTCCGCCAAGTACAATATTCTCGCCGGCATACAAGTATGCTGCAGCATTGGCTTCAACTGTAAAACCTGTAGCATTTATAGTTACTCCGGCTCTGTACTCAACATCAATTCCTTCTTTTACCTGAGCATTTGTTATTGTAATTAGTTCGAGTGCGTCATAACAACCTGATAGCTGAGGCCCGTTAACAGGCAAGGTGGGAACCGGACCGGTTTGTATTACTTTGAATTCAAAATCATCAAAAGATATAAGCATAGCCGGCCATGATGAACTAATCCTTATTGCAAAATAATAGATATCATCAGATTCAGGTACGAAACTGTATAAAAATTGAGCGTATACTTTTGTTGTATAAGTACCGGGTTGAACAAAATTTGCAATATGCGTTGCATCTTCTGAAGTCTGGAAATGATTCAAAAACACATCACCTTTCCAGTTTGAATATCCATCACCAGCCCACCAAAATGAAAACTCGTAAGTTTTCCCAGCCTGAATAGCAAAACCAGGTGTCCAAATATATGAATTTGTTGCCCAAAAATATTCACGTAAAAATTGTTCTCCGGTTCTGGCATTAGCATCATATGGTGAGTCAACATTATTGGCGGTATGCCACATACCACTTTCATTGAGCCAACAAACAGGTAAGTCAGGAATAGTAACATTTTCAAAACTTTCAGTCCATGGCAGATCAGAAATTGCTTCACAAAGTGTTACAAAAGTCTTTATTACTGACCACATACTTACGTCGCCATCGCCACAATCAGCCTGAACCATAAATGCATAATTGGTACCTGGAGTAAGATCTGTACACGTATAAGGTTTTTCTATATTGTTAATGAAAACTGTATCACCTATTCCAACCTTATAATATTTCAAATTCCACATTGTTTCATTACCACCCTTAGTCCAGTCAATTTTTGCACTGTTTGCAGTGATATCTGAAACGGTAAGGGCAGTAGGTTTGGGACAAGTTGGAGCAAGATCAATAAATATGTCATCAACATAAATTGATAATCCATAATTTATATCGCTGGATGCGTGCCAACCTACAAAATATACACCATCCTCTTCAGGAGTAAATACAGCAGTTGCCAAAACATAATCTTCACCCATAAAGTCTTCATCGTACCATATCCTTTCGCTTGTCATTCCATCTACATTTGGAGCAGTTCCCCATTTAACCTCAAGTTCTTCAGAACTAGAAATTTCATAATTAACAAGATAATAAAATTCAACTATGTAAGTATTGCCACCGGTAAGATTTAATCCGGGAGTAAAGAACCATTCATCCAGGGGTAAAGAAAAATTATGAAATATTGCCATACTATTTGGTTCGGATCTACTTAGCCAGTCAATAGTATGCCATGTAGCCCAAATACCAAATCCATATTTATCTGTCACCGTCATGCAATCAGGAATATCAGGTGTAGTAACATTATCAAAGTTTTCAATATATGGTAAATTAACCGGATCACAAAGTGTTCTAAATGTTTTCTTTACTGACCATGCACTTACATCTTCTTCGTCACAAACAGCACGCACATATACATCATATAGTATATTGGAATTTAATCCTGAGATAGTACAACTATTTATTACAAATGCATCAACAGAGTTCCCTTGTGTATCAGGATCAAATCCGAGGGGACCGTATTTCAAATTCCAGGCAGTTTCTCCACTTCGTGGTGTCCAGCTAATTATTGCACTGGTTTGATTGATATCTGAAACAGTAAGCGCAGTAGGTCTTATGCAGGTAGGAGCTACTTCAATTACAATATTGTCAATGTACCAATAGTAAATATTATAGGAATTACCATTAAACTTAAATGCAATTAAAAACTCATCAGACTTAGACGGGATTTCAAAAACAACTTCAGTTAATGTTGGTGCCATGCTTGCATAACAATCGTAATGCCAGATCTCTTCCCAACTATTTCCATCATCAATTGAGTATTCAACTGCAATATATTCACCCGTGAAATCATTTTCGTCATATAAATATTGTCTGAATGATATAATAAACTTACCTGCACCACCAGTAGATATTGATGGAGTTATCAACCTTGAAGTTCCGTCAATTTCAGGCCAACTGTTAAATTGCATTTCAGGTACTATACCTCCGGCTTCATCACTATCCTGAACCCACCAGTTGTCTGGTCCCTCACCTATAACTGACCAGCAATCAGGTAGTGAACCATAAGTTACCTCTGTAAAATCTTCATTAAATGGTAAAGAAAATGCTTCACAATTAGATTTAAAATTTTTTGATTCCGTCCATGTACTTATGTTACCATATTTACAATCAGCCTGTACATTTTGGTTAGTATAGTATGTATAATAGGTGTTTTGGTTTTCAAATATATTTTTACTCTTAGTTCCGTCATCCAAACTAACCGTTACGGGTTCTCCAAATAATTCAGGCATTATAAAAACTAATGCTATTAACAGAGTAATTAATTTTTTCATAATCTTGGTTTTTTGTTAAATAATTAAAATATAATATATGAATATACATATGGTTACTTAATTGTCAGTAACAATGAAATAACATAGTTAAGGCGGTTCATGGTCAGAATGAAAAGAAACCGGTATCATTGGTTTATGAATTTTAAAATCATGAATTAACCCGCTAAGTTAGTAAATATTTCCAAAATAGTCAATACCTGGGATATTTTTTTTAATTTCCTTTACTTATTGCACTTTGTTGATTATATTGTTTGTCTGCAATATGCTATTAACCATTAGAGACAGTGTGTATTCATGAGATAAATAAAAAATAAATTAATTCTTTCTCATTCGCATAATATAATGGTGATTCAATATAAATCATATTGACATAATATTTTACCACATTATTTTATACTTAAGCAGACCTTTTGTAATCTGTTGACAAAATATAATAGTGCTTAAGAATCTAAATAGTAGCAAATTGCGCAATAAGATTATTGAAAAACAAAACCCCGCCAAGGTTTTTTAACCTGCGACGGGGTTTTATTTCAGTCAGTACTGTCTGACAAAGAACTATTGTTTGATCAGTTTTTCAATACTTGTCTGTTTGCCGCTGTTTCATTTGAATTCAAAAGGATGATGATTAAGTGAAATTTATCTTTTTGCCTCTCCTTTAACAAATTATTCCTGCCTGTTTTTGATCTTATTTATGAACAAAAATAAAGTAAATGGGCTTTGTAAGGCTTGACTAAATAACATATTTGAGGAACTCTGCCGGATTTGTTCCGGCTATTGTTAGAAAGTCATTACCAAACAGTTCTTTAAATTGCTTTACATTATTCTTAAAATCGTTTTCAAAAAGCAGAAGCAACGTATAATCCGACCCGTAAAGGACGCGGTGTTTTATTTCCTGAAAAACCGGGCTTTTATAAAATTTCTTCAAAATATCGAACTCAGTAAAACACGAAACATCTGTATATACATTATAGTCCGGATTTTTAACCAGTGCTATTATCCGATTGCACCACAGAGTTTCGTTATCCGGATCATCAATGGCAGCGTTAAGCTGTTTGCCACCGCCAAAATGCGCTAAATTCAGGATTAAACCCGGGTATTTTTCCACTACCTTTTCCCAGATCAAAGGATGATTAAGTGTTATAGCCCTTTCGTAAACTCCATTGGTCTCAAAAACCTTTTTTGTGAAGATCACACGCTCATTATTACTCTGGTATAGTTTGCCATTTATATGTATTAAACCATTGATATCAACACTGTTTGCCAGGGTTGCAAAGCCACCGTCTGAATTATGTGCTGTAACCGGTATCCCGTTATCCTCGCAAAACGCATACAAACCATCCCTGTCATTATTATTTCCAAAGAGTAAAGGATCGGTAGGTGAGTACCCATTAGGACAATACAACTTGATACCCGCAAAAAGTTTTCCTTTTCCTACATTGTTTCTGGCATAATCCAGAATTCCTGGCCTTCGGGGATCAACAGCAAGAAATGGATAGATCATATCCTTATAATCAGGATGGTTTTTCAGGTCGGTAATTTGTTTTATCTGTTCGCCGAATCCATCAAAAATATCCGGCAAATCACCTATGCCACGATCTTTTTCCATCAGCCTTATATTTTCAGTATCCTGTAAATGTAATTCTGCTGCATCTTTCAGGAATTGTGCCTTTACATCATTATATTCTTCCCATAGCTCATTTTCCTCTTCACTTGCCGCAGAAGTATAATCACGCGACAATTGGCGCGTTCCCTGCTCTAATTCTTCAAAAACTTCCTGCATTTCGGTTTCAAAAACTGATTTTAATTCGGGTTCCCTTGTAATGTTGCCATCTCTGTCGGGTGTAGGTGCAAAACAATAGGTAAGATCAAAAGTCAGAGGGGTGAGGATAAATTCTCCGTTATAAATTTTATCCAGTTCTTCGTAAATTGCGATTGAATTATTCATGCCAAAAACCTTCAATGCATACGAAATCCGTTTCATTGCCGTAATTGCATTCTGAACCTTATTAACAATTGATCTAATATCCCGTTCTGATGTTGTCTGATCAGTGATAATTTTTTTAAACTCTTTCATGAGTCTGTAAAGCAGTTCTTTTGCAAGAAAATGCTTATTAAATAAATGATTGTGAATATCAAAATACTTTGTCATAATTAATGGATTTAATGGGTTAATATAAGGTTGATTTAATAGTTATTATTCATATAAGCTGTTCCAGACTTGCTTTAAGACGCTCAAGTTCTTTTTTTAGTTTATCCTGTTTACCGGGAATTGCATCGCTAAGAAAATCGAGATGCTCAACCTCAGCAAAACGTTTTCCTTTAGAACCAGCAAGCTTCCAGTGACTAATTATCTTCTGTCTTATAATATCAAGCTCTGCTTGTCTGTCTGACGACTCAAACTCAATGATGTATCTTGTCAAATCAAGGTTTAGTATTGCAATCATATCCCAATAACTTTTATGCTCCTTGTTTGATGCAACCTTAACCTTCATAGCCTCCAGCATTTGTATGGCTTCATTGGTAGTTGGCAACTGGTATCCAATATTTTCATTTTTGTCATTTTTATCCGAACCCCATTTATGCCATTTTGATCTTACAAAAGTGCTTTCGAGCGATAACCAGTTTATAAGTGAATACCATTTCGGGGTTTTTATGTATGAATTCCGGTATTGTCTTGCTGCATTCAGATATGAAGCCTTCTTTTCTTCTTTTTCCGAAAGGTAAGCCAGACGTTTGTATGTGCTGCCCAGCATATTTATTTTTTCAGCCGTTGGACTATAACTTATCAGAGTTTCAAAATCTTTGCTTAGTTTGTTTAACTCAATAAGGTATTCGTTTTTACGGTCAGGATATTTCTTTGAATTTTCGAGTATTAGCTTGGTTTTAGTGTTCAGAAACACTCCGGCAAGCGAATTTGAAGAGGTTACGCTATCCATGAGCATAAGATTTTCAAACTTTTCAACAGCCTTATCATATTCCTTTAATTCACGGTAAATCAATGCTTCAAGCTTTGTTATCGTTATATTCCGGATATTGCCTCTTTCTACAGCCTTTATTATCTGATTCAGTTTTTCAAGGTATTCCTGAGTGGTTCTTTCACCCAGTTCAATTTCATTGAGCAGGTTGTCAAGATCAACTTCGGCTTCCTGAACTATCATATATTCTATTTCTGCGGATTTTTGTTCATACGACTGAATATCAAATTTATAAAACGGGTCACCGTAACACTGATATGCACCCCAGGTGTTAGTATAGCTGAATTGTTCGAAAACAGAACGTCTTGCTTCTTTTACTGCATCACCAAAATTGAATCCTTCGAACATGCGTTTGTAAAATACTCTTGCAAATTCAAGTGCAGCATCATCGTTTACAGCCCAGCCTGCAGCAACCACACATTTAACTCCGTTATTGATGAGTTGGGTTCCTATGTTGGCTGCCAGTTTATAACGCTGTTGATACAATTCTTCAGCTATACCACTGGTTTTGCCTAAATGGCAGCAGTTAACGAATACCAGATCAGGAGTGCTCGACATTTGTATAATCTCTCTTGTTGACAGGTAAAGGTCTTTGCCAATGATCATTCCCGACCCTTTTGAAACATCTTCATTAAAAACCCCATGTCCTGAAAGGTGAATGATTTTATAATCATTGCTAAATAATTTTTCAATTATCTCAGAATGATTTCCTTTAAAGCTGGTGGTTATTTCCATACTCTGCTCTTCCAGTAAGTGTGCTACTTCCTGACCCTCTTTCAAAGCTCCCGGCAACTGGCTTGTAAATCCTTTCAGGTCAGGATCAGCAATGATAAGTGCATTGTTCTTTTGAACGGTTTTTATTGAAGAACGATATTTATCAGTTTTAAGCTGTCTTATCATTCCCGATGTTATACATATGGGTTTACTATCCTTTACATCGTTTCTGATTTCGTCCTGCAAAAGCTCCCAAGGATATGTTGCTGAATAAGAGTCAACTATAAGACTGATGTTGCCATGACGTTTTAAATAAGCTTTAAAATCATTGGGAATTATAAGCTCAAAAATTGTCTTAGCTCTTTCCGGTGTCCATTGTTTATGGGTTGACATTTCTTCAATAATACCTTCGATGAGGGCTGGGGTGCCCGGTAGCTCTTTTGTTTCTTCTCTTGCACTACCGGTGGAAACATTGAATTTCAGAGTTTTTATAATATCACCATCACGTACCTGGGAAATTGTTATCCTGTTCCACCAACTCTCAGTATTGTCAATAGGAATCCTTTTTTTCGAACCCAGTAATGTTTTAATCCCTTTGCTTTCTCTTATTATACTGTATGTTTTATTTTCTTCCTTTTCAATTTTACTGATAATATAAAAGCAGTTCACTGCTTTGTCTTCATAGATCTCAATAAATTCGATATGTTCAATTTCACGACAGCCTTCAAGTTTAAGGTTCCTGATCTTAAGATTTGCATTCTGGATTCCAAGCAAAATAGCCTTAATTGAATCTTCAATTGAAAGACCTCCATAACCGCATCCTATCATCAGGGTTGAAATTCCAATATATCCGGTATTTTTATCGGGTGATGGATTGCCGGAACTGTTGATTCTAACGTGAAGCAAGTAATTTGCCACGCCTTGTTCAACTGATCGTGCCAGTTCATTGGCAGTTATCTTGCCGGGTATTCCTAAACCAATTATTATAGCTCCTTTAAAAGTTTCCTGATTTGACAGAAATACCTCGCTGGTACCTATAGGACCGGGATAAATACCAAGTGTATGCTTATGACTGAGCATACCATTCAGATGGTTATTTATTACTTTTTCTGCTGATAAAATACCATCATCCTCAAAATGACCTGCCAGCACCGGATAACTTGCGTAGCGCAGATCGCCCTTGCTTACTGTTACCCGTATTGGTGCTCTGCTGATCTCAATTGTTTTTTTCTCGCCAAGTCCGAGTAAAGTTTTTTCAATGCCATATTCTGAAAGATCAAAATCACGATATACCGGCATTGGGAAAACTTTTTCTGCACCTCTGACCACCGGTTTTATTTTACTGAATAAATTGGTATTTCCGTTTTCAAGAATTTCACTGATACCGGCAAACATAGCTGGTTCATTTGCAAGTGAGCCATGTGTTACATCAACATAATAAACATTGTTGTTTTCAATCATTGATTTTGGTATTCCGCTTTCCCAGGTAACACTGTAATCTCCTTCGGCTGTGCTTAAAAACACTAGTTCTTTATACTTGCCTCTTTCATTAATTTTATAACCGCAGGCAGTTGCTTTATCCCTACCTGCTATATATACGGCATTTTTCAGGTCTTCGGCTGTAATATTTTTCACTTTCTCACGATAATCTTTGAACCATTGCAGGTTAGCCTGTGTAGGCAAAGGCCATTGCGGGTCATTTACGCCGCTTTGCATGTCCTTCCATGTTTCTGTTTTTGTGAAATCATATTTCTCATCGGGTTCAGGCAGTAAACCAAGTATGCCCTTAAATCCAAGAAATATTTGAACCAGTTCTTTTCTCGAATGAACCTGATCAATAGCTGCCAGTTTTTTTATGATATCATCATATCCAAATAATACCGCTGGAATTCTGAACGACCCTCCTAAAGGAGCACCCATAAAAACAAGCCTGAAACCAGCCGATTCATTAAGGTTAGCCCATGTTTCGGGATGCATGGCCATGAAATCCCTTACCAGAACTCCACCCATTGAATGACCAATGATCTTGATTGGTTGCTTATGTTTCAGGAGTTGAAGTATTTTTTCATTAAAAAGTGCTGCTGATTCTTCCAGCGACAGCCTCCAGTCAAATGGAAAAGTTATTACATCATATTTCTCTTTTAAATGATTGACAAGCTTTTTATAAGATGTTGCTACAAGAGATGTTGCCTTAATGTTTTTGTTTTTCATTTCTTTGAGCCCGCCAACTATAAAATTGATATAGTTTATCCATAAAGTTTTACCATTGTATTCAAGGTTCGAACCCATAATACCCGGTAATAAAACCACTATTGGCTTTGCTCCCGAAACATGATCCTTAAATACATGTCCGCTTTCAAGTTTTAAGAGAACATTCCTTTCAGTTAAGGTTCTCAGACTAAGATGCTCTTCGGTGAAACCAGGCAGCGGGTCGCCCCATCTGGTTTTAAAAGCCAGAGTAATTGCCTTGCTAATGTCAGAGTTAAGAAAATATCTAAAATGGTCAATATTTGAACCTTCGTAGAAATACTGCTGAACTTTGCCGGTTCTTCTGGTACCTAAAGCCATTGATTCAGTATCAACTATCAGATCGTTTTTGCGCATGAAAAACAGTTTACTTGCTATTACCACCAAAGCTTTCAGCTTGAAGCTCAATTGTGTATTCCCGGCAATGACTACGAGCGAATTATTGATAATGACCGTTGAACCCGGATTTGTTGGGTCAGGTACTAAATTCAATGCCTTGATAAACGGGGAGGAAGGATTCTGCACCTCAAGTCCGGGCAGAACATCTACATTATCTTTGGTTTCAATGGCTTGAGTTATAAGATCCTTAAAAGCGCCATATACAGGATTGGTGCTTGCTCCTAAACCCATACCAATGAGGTTGAAGGTTATGTTCAAAACCGTATCGAGTCGTTTTGAGGCAAGGGTTGTGCCACCGGCAGGGCAGGCAATACGTATGAATCTTTCAATGGTGATTTTTTTAGCCTCAATAATACCCAGTATTTCTTCCGTCAAATGCCGCAAGGCAAGATAATAATCATCAGGATATTCTTTTTTGAGTATTGCGGTTTCAGTTTTTGTGAACCCCCTCCGGCTTTCATCTTCATTACAAAAACGCGAAAGCAGCTCTCCGACAAGACCTCCTCGCGAGGTAGTAATTAAATTCAGTGTGCTGTTGTTAGGAAGTTGTTTTACGAGATCGCATACGTTTTGCAAAGGATTTTCAGTGAGAGTGCGATGCTGGAAGGCTATAAGATGGTTTCCATAACTTTCAGAAAGATACTCCATTAATAGTGAATCTTTCAAATCACCAAATGATCCTGAAATTGAAGAAGCTGTTCCGTGAATGAGCAGACAGAAAGGCTTTGAACTGTCTTCGGCTACAAATTCATGTAGTGAGAGGTCATGTGCAATCCTGAATAGCCCGTATTTTTGTCCGGTTTGCTTGTCTTCTAATTTGGCTGCCAGTTTTTCAATACCAAAATTTATAGCCTTTTTGGCAAAAATTTTGACCACTTTCAAAGCTATTCTTCCCAGAAATCCTCTTTCCTCATCGTCAACAGCCAGAGTGAGTGGTATTTCAAATACCTGATCCGCTGTACGCAATCTTTCACCATAAATCTCAGGATATATTTCATCGAGAGAGTAGGAATCGGATAGCCAGACGGTCCCGTCATCAAAACTCAACTCCACGATTTCATTATCCTTGATTTCAATAGTATGGTCCTGCATAATGCCACGGGTAGCTTCTCCTACCAGAAAAACCCTTTTAAGAACAAGATTTTCAGATGTTGTTTCAGCTTCATATCTGATATCCTGCTCAATGCCACGAATTTTTATTTTATCAATTTTCATAGAACTGAAGATTTGATTGGTTATAAAAATAAAATATGGTGGTTTTGCGCTGCGAAGTTATAGTGCTTAAGTATAGCGTGTTGTGGTTATTTTAAAGTTGACGCAAACCAAATTTAGTACAAATATAATAACAAAACCGCTGAATTTCATCAATGTTTTGAAAATCAGTCGTACAACTAAAGTTTTGACAAAAAATTAACTATTCTTTTAAAGAAATTTATGGATTTATAATTGCAAGTATCTTTTTAATTTCATCCATATCAGCAATTATTTTATTTCCGGTTATTGCCGATGTATGATAAAAATCAGTTTCAAACTTTTGAACCAGCATGTCTATATTTTTTGAACGTACTCCTCCGCCAGCGATAAATGAGATTTTGTTTTTTGCTCTTTTCTTCAATTCACTCAGAAAGTCAGCACCAAGCAAGGCTGTTTTTTGTCTTCCAGAAGAAAGTATATTCTTGAAACCCATTTGAATAATATCTTCAAGTGCATCAAAAGGTTCAGCAGTATAATCAAAAGCACGGTGAAAAGTACAGGGTAGTTTGCCTGCCTCAATAATAAGCTTTGAATTGGCTTCAATATCAACCTTACTATCCGGTGTCAGTATCCCGAACACAAAACCATCAGAGCGGCAATCAGTAAATATTTTTATCAGTTCCTGCATCTTTTTAATTTCAGCGGAAGAATAAATGAAATCGCCTCTCCTGGGTCTTATCATAACATAAACAGGAACAGATGATATTTCTTTAAGAATTGTGAATTCCTCGGGATCAGGTGATAAGCCGCCGGATTTATAATCAGAGCAAAATTCTATACGACTGGCTCTAGCAGCTATTGCATTCAATGCCGATTGAAAGTTGAAACAAGCTACTTCCAGCTTTTTTATGTTGGATGTTTTCTGGTTCATAACACTGATTTTAAAATTTTATTAAAGCGTTGAACTAACATTTTTTACGTTTATCAGGCCTGCTAAAATCCGTTTCTGAGGCAGCTAAAAATTCTTATTTGTAAAAATTATTCTTTATACTTTTACCATTCCGGCAAAACCCATAAATGCCAGAGCCAGAATCCCTGCCACAAGCAATGCAATAGGTGCGCCGCGTAAAGATTTGGGTACTCCCATCAGGTCGAGATGTTCTCGGATGCCGGCAAAAATGATCAGCGCCAGGGCAAACCCTAAAGCATTTGCAATAGCAAAAACTACTCCGTGAATAAGGTCATATTCTTTTTGAACAGTTAAAATAGCTACACCCAAAATAGTACAATTGGTGGTGATAAGAGGCAGAAAAATGCCCAAAGCCTGATAAAGCGGGGGGCTGACTTTTTTGAGTACCAGCTCAACCATTTGAACCAATGCCGAAATTACAAGGATATATGTTATGGTTTGAAGATAATCAATTCCAAATGGCACTAGTATGTAGTTGAATATCAGATAAGTAACTATTGTGGAGAGGGTCATTACAAAAAGCACGGCACCGCCCATGCCTCCGGCAGTTGAAATTTTGCCCGAAACCCCCAGGGTAGGGCAGATGCCCAGAAACTGAGCAAGAACAATATTGTTAACAAATACAGCCGCTATGATTATTAAAATATATTCCATAATGCCTTATTTTATTTTTTTCGATAATCTGTCCTTTAACTTCATATTAAGAGCCACAAGATAGCCTAATGCGATGAATGCACCCGGCGCAAGCACAAATACCAGAATAACAATAGGATTACCTTCAGCATCGAGAGGATAAAACCCAAGATTAAGTCCGAAGATCTTCCCAGCACCAAGTATTTCACGAATGCTGCCCAAAACTGTCAATGCAAGTGTGAACCCCAGCCCCATGCCCAGCCCGTCAATTGTAGAAGAGAAAACTGTGTTTTTTGATGCGAATGCTTCAGCACGCCCCAATACAATACAGTTCACAACAATAAGCGGAATAAAAATACCAAGATTTTCGTAAAGTGAAGGTACGAACCCCTCGAGGATAAACTGTACAATGGTTACAAATGAAGCAATCACTACAATAAATGCAGGGATACGAACCTTGTCAGGTATAAGGTTTTTAATCATGCTGATCACCAGGTTCGACATAACGAGCACAAAAGTTGTTGCCAATCCCATACCCACACCGTTAACAGCCGATGAACTGACTCCAAGGGTCGGGCATAAACCAAGCAACATGACTAAAACAGGGTTTTCTTTTACAAGTCCCTTTGAAAAGTTATTCAGATTACTCATCGCTGTTTTCTCCTTTCTGTGCTTTCACAATTTTGTAAGCACGCGTTATTGCATCGCTGTATGCCCGCGAGGTTATGGTTGCAGCGGTGATTGCATCCACATCACCACCGTCCTTTTTTACAATTAATTTAAATATTTCCGGATTTTTACCTTTGAACTGATCGCTCCATGATGATTTGGATTTTTCAATTTTATCACCAAGTCCCGGAGTTTCTGAATGTTCCAGATGCACAACATCAATGATGGTTCCGTCCGGTTCGAACCCAACCATGGCACGAATATTTCCGCCAAACCCCAGAGAAGTGTATGTTTCTACTGCATACCCGACTGTATCGTCATTTTTTATTGCTATACTTAGCTCCACAGGTTTTTCTTCAGGTAATGCCGCTTCCAGACTTATAACAGTATCGAATTCAGGTAATACTGTGTTAAGGGCTGCTATTTTCTTTGCCAGCTTTGATTTTGCTATGGGTTCTTTTGTAATATTATAAACCCCTGATAAAGCAAAACCTGCAATAAATGTGATGATAAACAACACAAGCAGCATGTTTTTAAATGATGATTCCATTTTAGCCATGTTTCACAACCTCCCCGAATCTTTTAGGTTTGATATATTTATTGAGCAAAGGCACAAAGGCGTTCATAATAAGAATGGCAAACGACACACCTTCAGGATAAGCTCCCCATATTCTGATTAAAATAGTCAGAACCCCGCAACCTACACCATATATCAACTGCCCGGTTCTGCTCATCGGTGAGCTTACCATATCAGTAGCCATGAAAAACACCCCAAGCATAATACCACCGGTAAGAAGATGGAACAAAGGATCAGCATAATAAGTAGGATCAATAAGCCAGAATATTCCGGTAAATATTACCACTGAGCCTATATATGCCACGGGTATCTCCCAGGTGATGATTTTACGGATAAGCATGTAAACACCTCCAAGTATCAAAGCTATTGCTGACATTTCGCCAAGCGACCCGCCGTGATTGCCTATAAGTGTTTGAATATAATCAGGAAAAGCCGGGTCACTCATTATTTGTGGAACGGTTTTACCTATTTTAAGTCCATCTTTTATTAGCCCGAGAGGTGTAGGACCTGTGACAGCATCAGTTAATGCAGAGCTGAAAACCGGTTTTGGAACCGGCCATGAGGTCATTTGAACCGGAAACGAGATTAGAAGAAACACACGCCCTACAAGTGCAGGATTAAACGGGTTTTTACCAAGTCCGCCAAACGACATTTTTCCAATACCAATCGCAACCAGGGTTCCGACAAGAATGATCCACACCGGGAGATTTGAAGGCAGGTTAAAAGCAAGTAATATTCCTGTTACCACTGCTGAACCATCGTTGATAGTAGGTTCGAGTTTCATCAGGTATTTTTGTATCAGATATTCAAAAATGAGGCAGCCCGCCACTGATATAAGTATTACCCGCAAAGCACCGAATCCGAAAAAATAAAAAGATACAAGCATGGCAGGTATCATGGCAATGACTACCCCATACATTATCTTTTTTACCGACTGCCCTCCGAAAACATGCGGAGAGCCTGAAATAGTCAATGTATCCATTCTATATTTTTTTTGCTCTTGTTCTGATTAACTGACCAACTTTGTTTTTCCCAACCCTAAGGTAATCCAGTAACGGACGCCCTGATGGACAGGTAAAATGGCATGAACCACACTCAATGCAATCGAGGATCCTTTCTCTTTCAGCGTCTTCCCATCTTTCGTTAGCACTGAGCTGTGCCAGTAATACCGGTTCAAGTCCCATAGGGCATACACCAATACATCGCGCGCAGCGTATGCAGTTTGACATTAAAGGACGGTGCGATTCTTTTTCGTTCATAATAAGGATACCACTGGTTCCTTTTACTACTGGCACTTCAGTTGAAACAACCGCTTTACCCATCATTGGACCACCACTGATAATCTTGCCGGTTTTTTCGGGCAGCCCTCCTGAAGTTTCAATAAGATTATTAACCGGTGTGCCTATTCTTACAAGATAGTTTGCAGGTTTTTTTACTGATTTCCCTGTAAGGGTTACTACGCGCTCAATCAGTGGTTTGTTTTTTTGAACCGCTTCATAAACTGCAAACGCAGTTCCTACATTCTGTACCACACATCCAACTTCAAGTGGTAATTTGCCCGATGGAACCTCGCGTCCTATAAGCGCTTTGATAAGTTGTTTTTCGCCACCTTGCGGATATTTTATCTTAAGAGCTTGTACTTCAATCCCTTTATAATCAGCAGCTATGCGTTTAAGATTCTCTATCGCATCAGATTTGTTGTTTTCGATGCCGATAAATGCTTTTTCAACCTTTAGGGCTTTCATAAGAATAGTAACCCCAATTATCAATTCTTCTCCTTTCTCAAGCATCAGTCTGTGGTCAGAAGTAAGATACGGTTCACATTCCACGCCGTTGATGATCAGGCATTTAGCCTTTTTTCCTGTGGGAACCATAAGTTTGATGTGAGTAGGAAAAGTAGCCCCTCCAAGGCCTACAATACCCATTTCCTTAATTTTCTGAATGATTTCTTCAGAACTAAGATTGCATTCTCGGATTACAGCAGGAGAACGATCAATGCTCTCTTCCCATTCATCGCCTTCAACATCAATTACGATTGCTTTATTCCTGTATCCGCTATGATCCAATACATCGTCAATACGTGCAACTTTTCCTGAAACGGAACTATGCACATTGGCTGATATAAAAGCTTCGCCACTTGCAATCAATTGTCCTACCTTTACTGAAGCTCCTTTATCAACAACAGCTTTTGCCGGTGCGCCCAGGTTCTGACCAAGAGGGATAAAAGCTTTCTGTGGCAGAGATAAGACTTCTATGGCAGCTTTTTCGGAAATTTTATTTTCAGGGGGATGAACCCCACCCATTTGGAATGTCTTCATTCTGTTTTATGTAGTTTGTTTTATACAGCTTCAGTGATTTCAGTGGTTTTTTCAGTTTTTTCCTTTCGGGGAGGGAAGTTTATTTCATGAATGGCGTTGGTAGGGCATACCGGAGCACATTTACGGCATAACTTACATTTTTCGTAATCAATATAGGCAAGGTTGTTTTTAATTGTGATAGCATCGAAAGCACATTCTTTCTCACATTTAAAGCAACCAATACAAGCCACTGAACAATTTTTTCTTGCTACTCCGCCTTTTTCGGTGTTCATGCAGCTTACATATATCCGCCGGCTTTTCTTACCCACATTTCTTAGTTCAATGATATTACGAGGGCAGGCTTTAACACAGGCTCCGCATGCCACACAGTTTTCCTCTATGATAACGGGCAGGCAGGTTACCGGATCCATATACATTGCATCGAATTTACATGATGCAACACAATCGCCCAGGCCAAGGCAGCCATCAGGACAACCACTGTCGCCCGATGAAAGCGCATGGGCAAAGGCACATGAAGCAGCACCTTCATATTGTACTTTTTTTGGTGCATTTTCACATGTACCATTACACCTTACTACTGCAACCTGGGGCTCTTTTGTTCCTGCAGCCTTGCCAAGCATATTGGCTATATCAGTCATAACAGCATTTCCGCCTACCGGACAATTTAAATCCGATAAGTCAGTAGCCTTAACAATTGCCTCGGCAAAATTGCGGCATCCTGCAAAACCACAGCCACCACAGTTAGCTCCTGGCAGCATTTCATTAACCACATCAATACGGGGATCTTCAATGACTTTGAATTTCTGTGCAATAAAATAAAGTATGATCGCCGAGGCAGCCCCAATACTACTCAGCGAAATAATTGACACCAACATAACATTAGCAACCACGGGTGCTCCTTTCTGTATGAATAGTGATTCAAAATAATAAGTGATTTAATTTCAATAGTTTATCAAGTAACTTAATGAAAACATGCCACAAAAGTAGAAACAATAAATATATTATTTGTTTATTTATACATAGTCTAAATGATTGCGTAAGTTGCTGATAGACAAGTGTATGGGAAGTCATAAATAAAATTGCAACTAACTTAAATGATGTGAAGTTGTTGATTAACAGTAGGTTTCAAAATTAGATTAGAAACAATCTAAATTATACTATTATGTTTTAACCGGTAATTAACAGCCTTATTTGAAAGTCAGATTGAGTGTAAAAAACAATTATTACAAAGAGATGGGTGTTTCTTTAATCAATATTTGGGTTTGTAAATGCTTTATTATGAGAATGTTATAAGTAGTACTGAAGTTTTGTTAATTTTACAATAGCGTGCTAATAGCAGATTACTAGCATCCTCTCAAATTCCGGACACAAAACTTTTATTTCATTATTCTGTTATAGTAGAAAATATATTCTATGAAAACCAGAACAGTAGAATTAGTTGTTGCGCCGGGAAGTTTCCATTGGGTAGGTGATGGATTCAGGGTTCATACCTTTATACCGGATTCTCACAGAATTAATATGGAGCGAATGAGTCCTTTTATTCTAATGGATTATAATCCTACCTATAATTTTCCTGCCAGCGACATACCAAAAGGAGTGGGTGTTCACCCTCACCGTGGGTTCGAAACTGTTACAATAGCATATAAGGGAAAAGTTGAACATCACGATAGCAGTGGGGGTGGTGGCATAATAGGCGAAGGTGATGTTCAGTGGATGACTGCTGCAAGCGGAATTCTACACAAGGAATTTCATGAAAAAGAATGGAGTAAAAAAGGTGGTGATTTTCAAATGGTGCAGCTATGGGTCAACCTGCCTGCAAAATATAAAATGAGTGTACCTACGTACCAGCCTATTGAAAACTCAGCAATGAGCCGTTATAAATTTGACGGTAGTGAAATTGAGATTATTGCCGGAGAATATAAAGGAATGAAAGGAAATGCCCGTACTTTTTCGCCAGTACACTTATTTAATGCCAGACTTAAAAAGAATTCAGGAACTGAGTTTGACTTTCCGGCAAATTACAATACAGCATTATTGGTTATTGAAGGAAAAATAATGATTAACGATACTGAAACTGCCCCGGCTGATAATTTCGTATTAATGGCCAACAACGGAGAGCAGTTCAATGTTAAGGCTCTGGAAGATTCTTTTGTACTGGTTCTAAGCGGCGAACCCATAAATGAACCAATTGCTGCCCACGGACCTTTTGTAATGAACACCAGACAAGAATTAATTGAAGCTTTTGAGGACTTTAATAATGGAAAATTCGGATATCTTGAAGATTGATTTGAGTTGTCTTTTCTGATCCTTTATTATTTTACTTCCTGATTATAATTACAAACCTTTAAATTGCAGCGCAATAAACAAATGATCCAACCTTTGTGTATAACGCCATTGAATAACGATTTTCCGGATCCGATGGGCTTAAACCCAGGCGAGTCTCATCGTCATGATCATGAAGAATTGTGGATAATAACCCGTGGTAATCCTATGCATTCGGTTGATTTTAAGTCTGAGGTGCTTGAATCACCCGTTGTCGTTTATATTTCACAGGGGAAGGTTCATTCATTTCTGCCGGATGATCAAACACAAGGGTGGCTTATACGCTACAGAAGCGATTTTATTCCTCAAAGCAAATTCAATTTTTATTCCGGTTTCAGTGAGAAAATATTATTTCCGCTTAGTCACAACTACTGCAGTACTACCCTTGAATCGCTTTGTGAGATAATTCTAAGAGAAAGCCTTGAAGATGATCCAGATTATCAGGTTTTACGCCATCTCGTTATTTATTTTGACTGGCGTAGCTACGCTTTGAAAAACTAATCTGCCGGATTAAGGGGGGTCAGTATTGTTAGAATGACTGTCCTTTTATCCTATAATATGGATGCAGCATTCCGGAATGGGGGTCTGTATGATCCGGAATTGGGGACAGGTTAGTCCAAAATAGATGCATTAAGCAGAGATCAATCATAATACTTATGCTCAAACATATTGGTATTTAGTTTGTTTAATTGTATTGAGCCACGGGAGAAGACAATGAAATTTTAGTTTTTTTTCTTCTCATTAATAAAAATAAAAATCAATACAATGAAAAGCAGAATGAATTTATCGGAAGTAGCCCCAGAGGCTATGGAAGCTATGATAGGGCTTGAAAAATATCTGGCTCAAAGCGGTTTAGACAAGAAACTTTATGAATTGATAAAAACAAGGGCATCTCAGATTAACGGCTGTGCTTATTGTATCAATATGCACGTAAGAGATGCCATGAAACTTGGCGAAACAGCCCAGCGTTTGTTTCTATTGGATGCCTGGCGCGAAACCAAAATTTATACCGAAAAAGAAAGAGCGGTTTTGGCTCTCACCGAGGCTTTGACTATGATCACCAATGGGCATGTACCTGATGAAGTTTATGATGAAGCCGCAGCTCATCTTACTGAAAAAGAACTGGCCGCTGTTATTATGACCGTGGTTACTATTAATGGCTGGAACAGAATATCAATTACCACAAGATCACCACTGGATTGAAAATCAATCATTTGTCATAAGGAAGATTAACTACTGAACCATATTTGATTTAAAAAAGACTTTTATGAACCAGGAAGAACTTATTTCAAAACTCAGACAATTAAATCAGATCAGCAGTAAATTAGAAGTTCCCGAAGCCGAAAGAGTGGAATTAATAGAAAATGCCACTGAATTTATCAATGGTTTTATTTCAGGATTAGATGAAAAAAAAGTTTTTCATGAGAGGAGAGCACATTTTCTTGAAATAAGCAATGAAAAAAGGACATTGCCCGAACTATTGGAGCTGTACAGGCGGGAAGTTGTAGAAACCGGTATCAATGCTGCTTCTGGAAAACATTTGGGTTATATTCCTGCCGGAGGATTGTTTGTTTCAGCACTCGCTGATTTTATTGCAGCCACTACAAATCCTTATGCAAGTGTATATTATGCTTCTCCGGGAGCTGCTGAAATTGAAAATCAGGTTATCAACTGGCTGAAATCGGTATTTTCTTTTCCTGAAACCTCTGTTGGCAATCTCACCTCGGGCGGTTCTATTTCAATGCTGATTGCTTTTACAGCAGCCAGAGACAAGCACAGAATAAAAAACGAACTCATCTCCAAAAGCGTTGTATATCTTACTGAACAGATCCATCATTCGGCACTTAAGGCGTTACGCATAATTGGTCTGGAGGATATTATTATTCGTTATGTTCCAATGGATGAACACCACCGAATGCGGGCAGATATGCTTATACAGTATATTGAAAAAGATATTGCTGACTGGCTAAATCCTTTTCTCGTAGTTGGAACCGCAGGCACTACTGATACCGGTGCTGTTGATCCTCTGGACAGGATCGCTGATATAGCTGAAGCCAATAAACTCTGGTTCCATGTGGATGCTGCTTATGGAGGGTTTTTTATTCTGACCTCAAAAAAAGATTTGTTCAAAGGTATTGACAGGGCTGATTCAATAATCGTTGACCCTCATAAAGGAATGTTCCTGCCATATGGGGTAGGGGCAGTGCTTGTAAAAGACAAAGCATCTGTACTCCATTCAAATCATTATTTTGCAAATTATATGCAGGATGCCAATATGGAAGAAATGATACAAAGTCCTTCAAATGTATCTCCTGAACTTACCAAACATTTCAGAGGCCTTCGCGTATGGTTGCCTTTGCAGATCCATGGTGTTGAACCTTTTGTAGCCTGTCTTGAAGAAAAACTCCTGCTGGTAAAATATTTCAGGAACAAAATCAGCGAACTTGGATTCAAGCTAGGTCCTGAACCTGATCTTTCAGTTAGCTATTTCTGGTATCCTTTTGAAACAGATTCAAATGAGAAAAACAAGCAGCTTATGAAGGAGATTCATGCGGATGGAGATGTTTATCTGAGTTCTTCAGTTGTAAACGGGCAATTTGTTATCAGAATTGCGATTCTGGTTTTCAGAACCAAAAAAGAAACTGTTGACAAGGCAGTTTCTATGATAAGCAGATGCCTGGCAAAAGTTAAATGATCTGAGGGTTTCTTATTACTGTCGCTATTATTCGTTTGTTTTTCCTGTTCTGTTTCCTGATTAATATTAAGGAAATGTTTTTAGAATTTTCTAATATGGTTAAGATTTGGGTGTTTGTCAAGGCATGTTTTTTGTCTGATTATCAGGCCTTCTATTGAATTGTTGCGATTTTCTCTACTTTCAAAAAAGAACTTTCGATAAAAATTCGTATATTTGCCCGGATTTACTACGATCAGACTCTCCAAACTCTAAGCAGCAACGCTTTAATTAATTATTGCCATCTTTTTAATTGAGTTGTCTGATTTAAAGCTTTTCTGCTTTGCTCGGTTGTGTAGTATCAGGTGGAGCTTATTGAAAACCTTTCTTGCAGTACTATGGTCGTTGCCGGCATATTTAATTTTAAAAAATAACCAATTGTCATGATTAAAGATAATAATGTATTATATGAACCAAGAAGATTCAATACTATTAAAGCATGGGAAAATGTTACAGAAGATCAGTGGGCTGATCCTAACTGGCAATTACGTAATGCGATCCGCAGTGTTGACCAGTTGGAACAGGTGATCAGATTAAACGATCATCAGAAAAAGGAAATCAAGAGAACCATTGATACATTGAAAAGCCAGGGAAAAGAGCCTTTCAGAATTACACCTTACTACGCTTCTTTAATGCCTATTGATCCGTTTCATCCTAAAATGCTGAATGGAGAAAATGCTGCCAACCGGCTCGATCCTGTTTTCTGGCAGAGTGTGCCTACTCCTGCCAACTTATTATTTCCTGATACCGGTGTTGAAGGTTCAATGAGTGAAGACTCAAGAAGTTATGGAGCTGCATATCAGCGTTATCCAAACCGTGTGGCACTTTTTGTAGCTCAAAATACAAGTTGTGCTTCATATTGTGTTCATTGTCAAAGAACAAAATCTCTTGACGGAACTGTAGAAGTAAACCGGAATGAAATAGACAAAGGTTTGTTTTACATAGGTTTCAATAAAAATATTAATGAGGTACTGGTTACGGGTGGCGATGCTTTAATGATAAGTAAGGAACGATTGAAATATGTTCTCGAAGAATTAAGCAAGATAGAACATTTGCGCGTGATACGAATTGCAACACGTGTTCCGGTTGTACTTCCCATGCGTATCACTGACGAATTACTGGAATTAATACGGGTTTCAGCCAATAAATATTCAACCGACCTTGACAAATTTGTTTATTTCATGACCCATGTAAACCATTATCAGGAAATAACCCGGGATCTGGCAAACGCTGTAAAGAAAATCCTTAAACATGGATTTACCGTCAGAAATCAGACTGTTTTACTGAATCATGTAAATGATAATTATAAGACTTTAGCTGAAACATTTCGCAGAATGTTCTGGATTGGAATACATCCTTATTATCTACTGCAATGCCATAAGGAGAAAGGTATTGTTCATTTCATTGTGCCGGTTCAGATAGGTGAAATATATATTAAACATTTGCAGGGCTGGATCTCGGGTATAACAATGCCGCGATATGCAGCAAACATTGAAGGAGGGGGCGGAAAAGTGCTGTTAATGCCATCAGGGCATGATACTTTAAATAATAGAAGTAATATTGATGAAAGAATTTCTGAAAGTTATGCAATGGTATCAACATGGGATGGTAAAACAATTTATAAATACGAGTCATTGGGAAGATCAACCAGAGAGGAGTTTGAAGAAGCTCAGATAATCATGGATAAGTTTATTGGCAGAAAAGGAGTCTTCCTGCCAAAGGTCATAATTGTTGATAAAAACGGAAATCATATTGAAACCACCAACAGAACAAAGCTGCCGAATTTTGCAAGATTGAAAAAGGCTAATCTTCTGGATTATGGCTTGTACAATAACGGTATGCCGCTTACAAACCCAACGCAAATAATATCAGACCTGGAAAAAGAATTTGTGAAATCTGATTATTATAACCGTTAAATATTTGATAAGTGTTTGAATATTAGCTGATTGCTAAGATGGGTTAAAAAAAAGAACTATTAATTTCCATCAATATTAATGGGTAACTTCGGGTTAAGTCCACGTAAGAGTAATTTTAATTGTTGCTATAATTGTTTTTGAAGAATTACTTCTGCAAAATCAGAACCTACTCAATTTCAAAATCGAAAGACTGTTTTATTTGGTTTCTGAAAGAGTATAAAATAAGGTAATAAACAGCTAATACAATTAATGCGGATAAACCCATAGCAGCTTCACTATCAGAAAGAGAGCCTGCAACAAACAGAGTAAGTAACACTACCAGAAAAGGGATCAGATAACTTAAGAGCAAAGCCTTGTTGCCCTGAGACTGTTTCATGATTACAGTAACCTGCTCACCGGCATTGAATTGCTTATTACCTTTATTACTTACTTCTATTATTTTTTCTTCAACCTCGCTGAGATTACACATACCTTTGGCATAGCATGATGCACACGCTGACTGAGAAAGAATCTTAACCAAAGTTTTTTCATTGTTTGATTCCACTACTATCCCGTTATGGCAAATATTAGTATCAGACTTCATTTTCAGTTTGTGAGAAATGTGTAATTGTACTGTTTTACGGGCTGTTTCATTGGTCCAAGCTATTTGAAAAACTAAGTTTACAAACGTAATACCGTCATGCAAAAATAGAAAACTTAATAACGTTTATTTATTAAACTGATTTTAAAAGGCTTTGTTTCGAAACAATACAAATTAATTTCTGAGCATAGCTTTCGATATTGCGTTATACTTTTTTTACAGATTTGAATTTATGAATAATTTTGCCGGTGTAATAATCTGTTGGCATTGATTGGCTGACATATTTTATTGATGCTTTAATATTTATCTCTAAATTCGCTTGCTATTTTGCCGGTTAATTTTTCAAATCCATAACATTGAATCATGGAACAAAAAATTCTCATCATTGATTTTGGTTCGGAGTATACCCGCCTTATTGCCCGCTCCATACGCAAACTGAAGGTGTATTGTGAAATTCATCCCTGCACAAAGATCCCTGTTAATTTTGAGTCAGTTAAAGGCATTATATTTTCCGGAGGCCTGGATTCAGTATTTGATCCTGATGCTCCAAATCCGGAGTTTGGTTTTTTGAACCATGATATCCCGGTGCTTGGCATTGGTTACGGTGCGCAATACATTGCCAAAAAAATGGGTATGGAATTGGTCGCTTCAGGTAGAAAGGAATATGTTACTACTGAGCTTTCGTTTATTGCCGGAAACGATCCACTAATGAAGGGAATACAATCCGGTCAGCAGGTTACAATGTCGGTTAGTGATGATATAATGATCTCAGACAAACTGATGGATAAAATTGCTGCTGCCAATGATTGGCAAAATGCTGGATTTCAGATCAAAGGCAGCAGGATATACGGTGTTTTGTTCCATCCTGATGACTATACTAAAGATGAAGGTTTGGTTTTGTTAAAGAATTTTGTATTTGATATATGTAAATGTGAACCGTTATGGACGCCGGCTTCATTTATAGAGTCGGCAATCAAAGAAATAAAGAATACGATTGGGTCAGATAATGTTGTATTGGGCCTTTCAGGTGGGGTTGATTCGTCAGTTACTGCTGTTTTAATGCATAAAGCGATAGGAAAACAATTAAATTGTGTTTTTGTAAACAATGGATTATTACGTAAGAATGAATTTACAACCGTATTGAATACTTATAAAGACATTGGATTAAATGTAAATGGAGTTGATGCATCGGCAAGGTTTCATAAAGCTTTGCATGAGATCAGCGATCCTGAACAAAAACGCAAGGCTGTTGGCAAAACTTTTATTGAGGTTTTTGAAGATGCAGCTCGTAATATTCCTGATGCTCACTGGCTTGCTCAGGGAACTATATACCCCGATGTTATTGAGTCAATGCCTGTTAAAGGCGGTTCAGCATCTGTAAAATCACATCATAATGTTGGGGGGCTTCCTGATTTTATGAAACTCAAAATCATTGAACCTCTAAAATCACTTTTTAAAGATGAAGTAAGACAGGTTGGTTATGAATTGGGGATTAGCCCTTTATTGATTAATCGTCATCCTTTTCCTGGACCGGGACTGGCTATCAGGATCCTGGGTGAAGTAACTGCAGAAAAAGTAGCTATAGTTCAGGAAGCTGATTTTGTTTTTATTGAGACCCTTAAAGAGCAAGATTGGTATGAAAAGGTGTGGCAGGCAGGAGCTGTTTTGTTACCCGTAAGATCGGTAGGAAGTACCGGAGGCGAGCGTACCTATGATTATGTTGTCGCTCTCAGGGCTGTTGGCTCTGTTGACGGGATGACTGCCCGATGGATTCACCTGCCCTATGATTTGCTTGAATTAATATCGAACAGAATACTAATGGAAGTTAAGGGTGTGAACCGTGTGGTTTATGATATTAGCTCCAAACCACCGGCTACTATTGAATGGGAATAAAATTTTATATTTGCTGAGAAATAAAAAGAGATTTTAGAAATGTGTTATGGTTACAGATTATAAAATCATTGTGATTAAGAGAGTTGGGCATTATTTCCAATAAACTATCGTTAATTTAATACATGTAAACAATCCAGATAAAGTGAAAAAAAATCTTCTTGTACTTTTTATTGTTTTTTTACCATGGATAGCGCCTGCTCAGGTTTCAACACCTGTACAACGCTCGGAAGTAATTGAGAAAATAGGGGATAATAAGTATTATATCCACTATGTACAGCAGGGGCAAACCCTCCAGGCAATTTCTGAAGCTTACAATATTAGTGCTGAAAAAATAATAAGGGAAAATGCTGAGTTAAAGAGAGATATAAACCCGGGTGATGTTATCAGAATTCCTTTCAGCAGTCAGGCAGTCATAAAATTAAATGAGCCAAAGTCAGAAAATTCCGGCACTCAAGGTTCGGAAGTCAGTCATACAGTTCTTACAGGTGAAACATTGTACAGAATAGCAAGAATTTACAATATTTCAGTAAGTGATTTGATAAAAGCAAATCAGGATATTGAAACAGTAAAGGTTGGTCAGGTATTGGTAATACCTTTAATGGGAACTTCTACGTCTGGCACTGAAACAACAGCTAAAACAACAGCCGGCTCAAACGAAATTACAGGAAATATTACAATTTCCAGGGTAAATGAGCAGAGTACTGAAAAATCATATTCAGACGATAATTCTGAATATTACATTGTTAAGCAGGGAGAAACACTTTATTCCATTTCTCAAAGATTTGGAATAAGCATTGCAGAGCTTGAAGCATTGAATCCGGAATTGGTTAACGGACTCAAAGCAGGGCAAACATTGAAAATCAAACATCAGGAACCAAAGGTAAACACACACTATGCTGAGATTCAGGATACTACGGTAAGCTATATTTATCATCGTGTTCGTCGTAGTGAAACAATGTATAGTCTTTCAAAAAAATACAATATACCCGGCGATCACATACTCAAATATAATCCTCAGGCTGCAGGAGGTATTAAGGCAAATCAGGTTCTTCAGATCCCTGTTTACACTATTACAACAAGGAGAGTAATGAAGGAAGAACCAGTTACTGAGCCTGTTGAATCTAAAATTGAAGTTTTAAATCAAAGTAGTTCAATGAATTGTAATTCTCTCTATCCTGATGAGAAGGTTTATAATATAGCATTGATGATTCCTTTCTTTCTTGATTCCTACGATGATGATCATTATTATGATTCTGAATCTTATGTTCAGGGTTCGGAATCAAAGAAGTCGTTTGAATTTATGCAATTTTATTTTGGTTCGTTACTGGCTATTGATAGTTTGAGTAAACTTGGTTTTAGATCAGAAGTATATGTGTATGATGTTAACAATACACCAAAAAGTCTTGATGATGTGATGAGAAAACCCGAGTTGAAAAAAATGGACCTGATAATAGGACCTCTTTATTCCGGAAGTTTTGAAAGAGTTGCAAATTTTGCCAGGGAACATGAAATCAGCATTGTAAATCCTCTTTCGTTAAGAAATTATTTTCTGAAAAACAATCCTTACGCGATTAAGGCTCAGCCGTCAAAAGATGCTCAGGCAATGCTTGTTGCAAGCTATATTAATGAAAGCCTTCCTGAACATAATATTATCATTGTCAGGCAGTTTACATACAGTAATTCAGATTTTGCGAATGTTCTAAAACAAGAATTGGAAAATAAATCAGTTCAGGAAGTTATATATTTGCGTGACAGCATTGCAGGAATTACCCGCAAACTTGATAAAAATAAGGAAAATGTGGTAATCGGACTTTCAGACGACAAAGTTTTTGTGATAGATCTGGTGAGGAAACTTAACGATATCAGAGCAAACTATAATATTACCTGCTTTGGACTTGAAGAATGGAAAGAATTTTCACTTGAGAGTGAGCATATGGTAAATCTGAACCTGCATTTGATTTCTGATAATTTTACAAATTTTGATTCTGAACCGGTAAAACAATTTATTACTTCTTTCAGGAATAAATTTAATGCCGAACCTATTCCTGAGCGGTTTGCATTTGCTGCATTCGACATAAGCTGGTATTTTTTAAGTGCACTTTATAAATTTGGCAATAATTTCATGGATTGCTTGCCATCATATAAGTACAGAGGTTTGCAGCTAATGTTTGATTTTGAGCCAACTGCTGTTCATGGAATGGAAAACAAAGGCTTAACGATTTGTAAACTTGATAATTACAAAAGAGTTGAGATGTATCCGGTAAATCAGCAATGAGTGAATTATAGTAGCAAAACTGAGTATTGGTTTTTATTTTTTTCTGGAAATCAAGATCACTATTAATGCAATATTCAGGAATACACTTATTTCAAACCATAACGATAAAGAGCTAAACCATCGCTTATAAACAGCTTTTATTTTCCTGCCCATTGTGGTACTTCTGTCAGTATGAATTTTGCTTACTTCAGTTATTTCAGCTTCTATACTGTCTTTTACTGCCATATACTTTAATAAATAGTCATAAGCCTTTTCCATGTTGTTAACCTGAATATTAGCATTTATCATACGCTGATAATTATCTCGTAATATTTGTCTGAAATTTAACTCCAGTGCTAATTCTATACTTTTTTCAAAATAATCAATAGCTTTTTGGGGGTCGTTCTTGATCAGCAGGTTGTTGCCTATATAAAAAAGACACGTCGAAATACCTCTTGGATTGTTTAACTCCTGATGATATTTCAAGGATTGGAAATAATAATTAATTGCCTGATCGTTATTTCCGTGTTCTTCGTTTATTGAACCTAAAACGGAAAGGCTGTTTGCAATGCCCTGTTTATCTTCAAGGTCTTCTCTGATCATTAAGGCTCGCACTACATATTCCTGTGCCAGTTGAGGATCGCCCTTGTCCCAATAGGCATGTCCGAGATTCTGATAAATCATAGCCACGGTATAAAGATCGTTTAACTCTGTTGCAATTACATTAGCTTTTTCAAAGTATTCTATAGCTATGTCAATTAAACCGGTGGTTTCATAAACAGATGCTATATTAAGTAAACAATCCATCATCCCGTTTTTATGTCCGGCTTTTTCCAATACATCATGCGACCGGATAAAATACTGAAGTGCTTCAGAGAAATTTCCTTTATAATAGCTTATCAATCCAATATTATATTCAGTTAAGGCAACGCCTGTAGTATTACTAAGCTGAGTTTCGATTGAAACTGATTGTTTGTAAAGCTCAAGAGCCTCATCATATTTCCCTTGTTCCTGCATCAGCAATGCCAAATTATGTAAAATAGCTGACTTGCCGGTTAAATCACCAATTTCGTCATAGATGTCAGCAGCAATTGCATAATGTTTCTCAGCCTTGTCAAACGAACCAATATAGAAATACAGAATACCAAGGTTTTTATTTGAAAGTGCAATAGCTTCTTTACAACCAGCTTTTTCTGCGAGGGCAAGAGCTTCTTCCGCCTTGCTTAATGATAATTTTCTGTCAGATTGCCTTGCATCAACTGATTCCTGATTGAGTTGCATTGCCTGCTCACAATTATCTTGTCTTATTAATACATCCTGAGCTTCTGTATATCTCACGAATATCAATAGAAGAAACGTTATGAAAACAATGAAATAATATATTGTGCTTTTCGAACCCATATTAATTTCAATTGAATTTAAAATATGGAATTACTTTTTGAAATAATGAATCATGCATCATAGGAATATCATAAAGATCAATATCCGACATGAGCTTGCCTTTCTTAATACGCTGATCAACAATTGATTTGGCTAAATAAAAGTCAATGTACGGATGAGCTGTCAATTCCTTTACCTCAGCAGTATTAACCTCAATGAAACGTAGTAATGACACATCGAAGACAAAATATTCCACCACCTGATTATAACGCTCTGGGTCAAGCCCGTAAACTTCAAGTAACTGTGCCGGCGAATGAAACCCTCCAAGCAATTCACGGTATTTCATAATACGTCGTGCAAAAGCAGGTCCAATTCCGGGCACTGCAAGAAGTTGAACAGAGTCAGCAAGGTTGATGCTTATCTGTTTTACAGATTTAGGTTTCTCGCTAACCGGTCTTTCATAGGTAACCCGGTTCATAGCATCATATTTTTCTTTGTTCTGCTCCTGACCAGCAATCTGAATATAAGGTTCCAGAATTTCGTATTCGTTTTCACTAATTGTGTAAATACGTTTGAAATCCTCCTTCTTCCTGAATTTACCACCATGTGCTATGAAATTTTGCAGGTTTCTGACCTGTTTTGCGTTCAAACCAAGTCTAAACCATTGTTCTTCAGTCATATTATTGGGGTCGAAAATAAAAGGATTAAGTTTAATTGCTGCAATTTCTTTATCGGGTCTGTTGAATTCCAGAAACTGTGACTCATGTTTTTCATTGGCTTTTTGTGCTTCATATCTCGATTTTTCAAGAGCCAGTACCATTTGTTCAAAATCACTGAAATCCGGTTCAGGTGAGCTTGTAAACATTGGTATCAGTACTCTGACAAACAAAGTGGCAATAAGAATAAACAGCAGCACATAAATCCCTCTTATGTCCTTTTTTGAAAATGAAAAATAGTTTCTTAATTCCCGCCACATTACAAAAAGAAATTAAAGTTTGCAAAAATACCGGCTTTTGTTAATTCAGGTTCATTCTTCAAATCCAATCTGTTACTGTTTTTTTGTTTGTTAATTGAGTTTTTAAGCTTTTTTACGTGTTTGTTTATTATATTTATATTAATCTGTTATACAACGTGTTATCAGTATTTATATAATCTTGTTATTTAAGCAATTCATTTCCAATCCTACATTCAAGACATCGTTTTTTATCACAGTATTCATGTTTCAGATTGAGTAGTGCCTGCGAACCAAAAGCATTTTTCACCACTATACCTGAAGATTTCCAGTTCTGAATAATTGAGTTTTCTTCCGGTGGGAGCTGTTCCAATATATTTAATGCCTTTTCTTTAAAATCAGAGAATTTGTGATATGAACCGTAAAAATATAATATTGGAACAACAGCATTAATTATAAGTATGTCAATTGTGCTTTCACTTAAAGCCTTGACTCTGGTGTCGACTGCTATTATATCAAAACGATAATGCGTGTTCCAGTAATGGTTGGGGCTGGCATTAAAAAGGCTTCTTAAAGTGTTTATGTCATTTATTTCAAGAACCTCCGAAAAAAGAGAGGGTGAACTATGTAATAGTGCCGATAATTGTGCTAAACGGATTGTAGGAAATGACGCAGGGCGGAGACGAAAAAATTTCCAGATTGATTTATCAAGATGATTCAGTGAATATTTATTCTTCAAAAATTCATACTCATTCTTCAATTGTTGTGGATATGAGTCTTTTAGGTCTTCGGATAAAAAACCAGCCTGCCCTAAAAACAATGCTTCAATTTGTAATGGTTGATCCCGATGGCGTTGAATTATTTTATGAGGAAGTGAATAAGCCAGCATTTCAAATGGCGTTGTGTTTGTTTTCAATCCAAAGGATCGGAGCAATATTCGGTAAAAAAGTTCTTCCCAATCGTTACCTGCTGCTGAAAACATATTTTCAAGCATTGCTGCTTTGCTTAAAAGGCGTTCAATAATTTGATATTCAATGGTTGAATTGATAATTATTTCCGGACAAAATTTCAGGATTCGGGCGCAGGGTATCCATTGTCGCGATTTCATCAGTCCTTCGTACTTCTCATATACCTGCCCGGGGATCAGATCACTACATTCAAGGCAGAATATCTGCTGACCGTCCGGCCGGACAACAGGCTTATCATTGTTTAGAACAACATGAAGTATGACGTTGTTATATGCCGGATCTTTATCATGCCCGTGTTCATACCACGAAGATGACTGGATATGAATTTCGATATTACCAGCCCATATTGTATCGCCTATCCTGACACGGGCATCTGAAAAATCAGGTCCTGAATCTGTATTGCGGATTCCGGGTTTAATTACTTCAATAAGGTCGCCTTCGGTAGTTTTTAACGGACCCTGAAATAAACCGTAATTCCATAAATAATGCAAAAAATTTTCTTTCACTGGTTGGTTTGTTATTGTGTTTATTTTATGCGATAAAAATATTTTGGTATAAAATTACTATAATTTAATCGTTTGTCAATATCGTTAAGAAAGGATTTATTGAAAAAGAATTTGACAAATCAACTTGTTATAACTAATGTGTTGTTAATCAAGGTAATATTAATTGTTGTTAAGTTGATTATTTTAAATCTGAAGTATGTTTTAACACCAGATCTTTGAGATTAAATTTTTTTTGCATTTTTCTTAAAGGAAAATTCTCAAGGTATGGTATTATGAATAAATATTTGTTATTTTTGCACAACATTTCCACAGCCAATGAAGTTATTAAGAAATGGAAGACCTTAGTGTTCTGATCTCGGGTATCGAATTTAGGCTTAAAAGCCTTACATCAAAGTACAAGCAATTAAAGGCTCTAAATAAGGAACTTGAAGAAAGGACAGTAGAACAGAAACAGATTATAAACCATCAAAATCAACTGATTAACCAATTACAGGAAAAAATACAAAATATTAACATTACGAAAACGCTTGCATCGCGTTTTGAAATAAATGATGCAAAAAAAAGGATTGGAGATATGATGCGGGAAATTGACAAATGTATAGATCTTTTAAATAAATAGTATTTAGTATCAGGAACTACAATATATGGAAAAACAGGCCATTACAGTAATAATTGCAGGCAGGCCTTACAGGTTGACAATCAATAAAAAGGATGAAGAGATAGTTAGAAATGCTGCTAAGTTAATTGAAACAAGAATGAATATGTATTCAAACAATTATGCTTACAAAGACCAACAGGATTTATTGGCTATGGCTTCTTTACAGTTTGCAACATCAACTTTGAATTATGAAAAAGAGGCAGATTTCAGAATTCATAATTTAAATAACAGGCTTGTAGAAATTGACCGCCTGATCACTGAAGCTCTTGATTAATACAGATCATATTACAGCGTTCTTTGATTATAAAAATTTAGCCCGCTCTATTTCAATAGTTTGGAAACTCAACATTAATTAATTTAGAGTAAGCTCAAAGGTTTGTAGGACAGGCCTAAATTCCGGTTCTTACCGGGATTCTTATTCGTTAAGACGTTGGACGTTCGAAAAACCTGGCAGCTCTAAGCGTGTCGTTTGGGGTTTCCTAAACGCTGATTTAGTTGCGGGCTTTTTTATTGATACACTTACGGTGTTACTTCTTAAATGCCATTGTTCCAGCAACTTATCTCCTTTCAGTATTAACCAAATAACTAAACAAATATATGAATGTACTATTATGGGTATTAATCGGAGGTATTGCGGGACTTGCAATTGGACTTGCCATTGCCTTTACAATTGGGCGTAAAGCCACTAACCGCAAAAGCAGGAATATTCTTAGAGAAGCAGAAGAAAAGGCTGAAATGCTTAAAAAGGATAAAATCCTGCAGGCAAAAGAAAAATTTTTACAGCTTAAAGGTGAACACGACAAAGTTATACAGGAGAGAAATAGTGAAATAGCAAAAACTGAAAACAGAATTAAACAAAGGGAGACAGTCCTTTCACAGAAAATTGAAGATTTTCATCGTAAAGAAAACGAAGTAACATCCATCAAGGCTAACCTTACATCGCAATTAGATATTTTAAACAAAAAACAAGCTGAACTTGATAAAGAACATTTGAGACAAAAGGAAGTACTCGAATCAATTTCTGGAATGTCAGCAAATGAAGCTAAATTGCAGCTTATTGAAAACCTAAAGGAAGAAGCCAAAGCTGAAGCCATGATCCATGTAAAGGAAATTATTGATGAAGCCAGGCTTACAGCAAATACCGAAGCCAAAAAGATAATTATTGAGACAATTCAGCGTACTGCTGCCGAGCATACTATTGAAAACACAGTTACTGTATTCAATATTGAGAATGATGAGATAAAAGGTAGGATTATCGGGAGGGAAGGGAGAAATATCCGATCAATAGAGGCTCTTACAGGCGTAGAACTCATTATTGATGACTCACCAGATGTGATCCTGCTTTCAGCCTTCGATCCGGTTCGAAGAGAAATTGCCCGTCTTTCGCTTCATAAGCTTGTTACTGATGGTCGTATTCATCCTGCAAGAATTGAAGAAGTAGTTGCAAAAACCAAAAAACAGATTGAGCAGGAAATTATTGAGATTGGAAAAAGAACTACTATTGACCTTGGCATACATAATATGCACCATGAGTTGGTCCGTCTTATAGGAAAGATGAAATATCGTTCATCTTATGGGCAGAATCTGTTAGAACACAGTAAGGAAGTTGCATCATTATCCGCTACTATGGCGGCAGAATTGGGTTTAAGTCCTAAAAAGGCAAAACGTGCCGGGTTGCTGCACGATATTGGGAAAGTGCCTGATAATGAATCCGATCTGCCTCATGCCTTACTGGGGATGAAATTAGCTGAAAAATACAAGGAGAAAGAAGATATTTGTAATGCGATAGGTGCACACCACGATGAAATAGAAATGGAAACACTTATTGCACCCATAGTTCAGGTTTGCGATGCCATTTCCGGAGCCAGACCCGGTGCACGCAGAGAAGTTGTGGAAGCATATATTCAGCGCCTGAAAGACCTTGAAAATCTTGCACTTACGTATCCAGGTGTTGTTAAAACCTATGCTATACAGGCAGGGCGAGAGTTGCGTGTAATTGTTGGAGCAGATAAAGTAACCGATACCGAAGCAGCTCAGCTTTCGTTTGATCTTTCAAGAAAAATACAGGATGAAATGAGCTATCCCGGTCAGGTGAAAATTACCGTGATCAGGGAAACAAGAGCTGTTAATTACGCTAAATAGTTGTTTAACAGTGTATTAGTAGTCTTGTATTATTTAAGTTCTATTTGTTAAAACTCCTGGTTAAGCCAGTTCAAGAGCTAATTTTACCATGTCGGTAAAGGTTTTTTCACGGTCAATAGCCGGAATTTCTTCATTGGTAATCATATGATTGCTGACAGTAAGTATAGCCAGAGCTTTACGTCTGAACCGTGCTGCCAGAGTGTAAAGGGCAGCAGCTTCCATTTCTACGGCTATAATATTATAGGTCTGCCATAGTTTATAAGGCTCAGTATCATCGTCATAATAAAAGATATCTGATGTAAGCACATTGCCTATGTGAAACCTTATACCAGTATTCTTAGCTATCTGATAAGCCTTGAGCAGCAATTCGGCATCGGCAAGCGGAGCAAAATCCATTCCATTGAATTTTAGCTTATTAATGGCTGAATCAGTGCTTGCACCCTGAGCAATAACAATATCCCTGACTTTCATATCATCAGGAAAGCCACCGCAGGTGCCAATCCTGACCAAAGCTTGAACATTGTAATCACAAATCAGTTCATGTGCATAAATACTTATTGATGGGATACCCATTCCTGTACCCTGAACTGAGATAGTTTTGTTCCTGTAGGTTCCTGTGAAACCGTACATCCCTCTTATTTCGCTATAGCAACGGGCATTTTCAAGGATGTTTTCAGCAATGAATCTGGCTCTTAAAGGATCGCCGGGTAACAGCACAAAAGGTGCTATTTCGTTAGGTTTTGCTGCAATATGTACGCTCATACTCAAAGAATTATTTGTAAGTGATTGATTTTATTTGTTTTCGTTTATTTTTCTGATCCAGTTTTTGGCATTCACAAATGCTTCAATCCATGGTGAAATATCATTTTTCCTTAAATCATCAGGGTAAAAAGCCCATTGCCATGGATATACAGAACGCTCAAGATGAGGCATCATAGCAAGGTGACGCCCATCAGTGGAACATAGTGCTGCAGCTTTGTATTCTGAACCATTCGGATTAGCCGGATAATCATTGTAAAAATATTTTACAGGAATATGATAGCTGTTTTCAATTGCTGGCAGGCTAAATCTTCCTTCACCATTTGCAAGCCAAACACCAAGCCGTGAGCCTGATAATGATTTTAACATAACAGAATGATTATCAGTTATTTCAATTGTAAGAAATGATGATTCAAATTTTTCTGATTCATTTAGCAGCATCTTCGGTTTTATGTCCTTATCATAATTGATAAGATTTAGTTCTATCATAAGCTGGCAACCATTACAAACGCCAAGACTGAGGGTATCAGGACGGGAGTAGAAACTCTCAATAGCCTTTTTTGCGGGAGGGTTATATAAGAATGCTCCTGCCCAGCCTTTTGCTGAGCCAAACACATCTGAATTTGAAAAACCACCGGCAAAAACTATCATTTGTATGTCTTCCAGAGTTTCACGCCCGGAAATCAGGTCTGTCATATGTACATCTTTTACATCAAAACCGGCAAGATATAGTGCCCATGCCATTTCCCTGTCTCCGTTAATGCCTTTCTCGCGAATAATGGCAGCTTTTATACCACCGGGATTTCTCCTTGCAGGATCAATACTATATTGCTTAAACAACCCGGTAAATTGCTCCGGAAATTTATAGTTTAACGGTTGCTTATCGAAGTTTGCAAAACGTTTCTCTGCAAATCCCTTTTTACATTGATGTTGATCAAAAAGGTATGAAGTCTTGAACCAGATTGTTCTGTATTCTTCAAAATCCAGATCCAGTTTGGTTAAATGATTTGTGATTCTGAGCTTCTTTTCGAAAACAGGTTTCCCAATAACATGAAAACGTATATTGTGTTCGTGAAGGAAAACACTTACATAATCCAGATCGCTGGTCTGGATAACTACTCCGGGATTTTCGCTAAACAGTAATTTTACAGTGTCTTCAATATTCAGCGAGTTGAAATTCAGGTCCAAACCCATATTATTTCCTGCAAAACACATTTCAAGAAGGCTGGTGATCAAACCTCCGGATGAAATATCATGACCGGCAATGATCTTTTCCTTTTTTAAGAGCGTCTGAACAGCATTGAAAGCCCTGGAAAAGTATTCCGCATCCTGCATATTTACAGCTTTGCTACCAATTTTGTTTTGTGTTTGTGCAAAAGCACTGCCTCCTAATTGAAAATGTTCGTTTGAGAAATCAATGTAAATTAACGTTGTTAACAAGTCTGCTTTTAAAACCGGAGTAATTACTCTCTGAATATTCTCAACTTCGGCAATGGCTGATATGATAACAGTTCCGGGAGCATAAACGGTTGTTCCGTCAGGATATTTTTGAGTCATTGAAAGTGAATCCTTTCCTGTTGGAATGTTGATACCCAGAGCAATAGCAAAATCGCTGGCTGCTTTCACTGCCTGGTACAACCTGTTGTTTTCTCCTTCATTTTTTGCAGGCCACATCCAGTTTGCACTTAATGAAACTCCTGCCAGTCCATATGCCAATGGTGCCCAAACCAGATTGGTTAATGCCTCAGCAATGCTTAATCGCGAACCTGCCTCAGGATCAATAAGGGCTGGCAAAGGAGCATGACCAATTGCAGTTGCAACACCTTTAATGCCTTGATAATCAATAGCCATTACCCCAACATTATTCAAAGGTAACTGTAATTCGCCAGTACATTGCTGCATTCCTACTTTTCCTGTTACTGAACGATCAGCTTTATTGGTAAGCCAGTCTTTACAGGCAACAGATTCAAGCCGGAGAATGTTTTTGATATACTGTTCTGTTTCATTTACCTGATATTCAATGTCCTTGTAAGTATGCTGCAAATGTTTATCATTAAGTACAGTTTGCGGAGCTTTACCAAATAAATCACTGATATCAAGATCAACCGGTTTATTATCTGCTTCAGGATTATCGAAAACCAGACGATGGTCTGAACCAACTACTCCTACATTAAACATTGGCGCACGTTCACGTCCTGAAATGAGTTTCAGCAAATTAAAATCCTTACTCTTTACAACCAGTCCCATGCGTTCCTGCGATTCATTACTTGCCAGTTCTTTTGGAGAAAGGGTAGGATCACCTGACGGCAATTTATTCATATTGACCACAGCTCCTGTATTTTCAATTAACTCGCTGATGGAGTTAAGATGTCCGCCGGCGCCATGATCATGTATTGAAACTATCGGGTTTTCGTCAATTTCAGTCATTGCCCTTATTACGTTAAAAACGCGTTTTTGCATCTCGGGATTTGATCTCTGAACTGCATTCATTTCAATCTGATTGGCATATTCGCCGGTTGCTACTGACGAAACAGCACCACCTCCCAATCCTATCCTGTAATTATCGCCACCCATGACAATGATCTGATCGCCGGGAGCAGGATTACCTTTTATAGCATCTTCTTTTCTGGCATAACCAATTCCTCCGGCAAGCATGATAACTTTGTCATAACCATGTATTTTCCCAGATTCATGGTGTTCAAAAGTTAATAAGCTGCCACATATGAGAGGCTGTCCGAATTTATTGCCAAAATCGCTGGCACCATTCGAGGCTTTTATTAAAATATCCAGCGGAGTCTGATATAGCCATTTTCTCTCGTTCAGGGCGGATTGCCATTTTAAAGAAGGGTCAAGTCTGGGATGCGATATCATATACACAGCAGTTCCTGCAAGCGGCAGGCTGCCTTTTCCTCCTGCCATACGATCACGTATTTCGCCGCCTGTGCCTGTTGCAGCACCATTATATGGCTCCACAGTAGTTGGAAAATTATGAGTTTCGGCTTTAAGTGAAAGTACGGTTTCTATATCTTTAAGTACAAAAAAATCAGGTTTATGCTGAACTGAGGGCGCAAACTGAATAGCCTCAGGCCCTTGTATGAAAGCCACATTATCGCTATATGCCGAAATAATCTTACCCGGATTAAGTCTCGATGTCTTTTTTATTAATTGAAAAAGTGTTTCATCCTTTTCATTACCATCAATTATAAATTTACCATTGAAAATTTTATGACGGCAATGCTCGGAATTTATTTGTGAAAACCCAAAAACTTCGCAATCAGTCAAAGGGCGTTTTATTTTTTTACTCAGTTCTTCAAGGTAATCAATTTCATCATTGCTCAATGCTAATCCAAACTCCTGATCATAGCCCGAAATATCATATAATGACTTCAAAGGTTCAGCTTTGCGATCAATTGTAAAAATTTGTTGATCAATACCTTTAAATAGTTGTTGTAACATTTTGTCGTAAAAGGCTTTATCGTTTTCAACGGCAAAGAATTTTTCAATTCGTTTTATTCCGCTTACACCCATATTTTGGGTAATTTCTATAGCATTCGTGCTCCACGGAGTTATCATTTCGCACCGGGGACCGATGAAAAAACCTTCAAGCTCTCTTTTGTCAACAAAAGAAGCGTTTCCAAATAGCCATCTTAATTTCTCAATTGTCTGATCTGTAAGTTTTTCTGAATAAGAAATTACATAAAATAATGGGTGTTCTGCTTGAAAATAAAGTATCATGATGTAATTGTTTGATGTACAAAAGTAGGGGTTTTTGTAATTGAATTGCAAAACCGAAAATAGCCTGAATGAAATTTTATTTTATCAGCCGTCATAACATTAAATACCTGTAGCAAAAGAGCTGAATATCATTTTACATTACACGGATTAAAAATTTGGTTCAGATTTTTAATAAAATCATTATTCTTTCATTTTTGTATTATTACATTCAATCAAGCCCTCAGGATTTTTCGCTAATTTTGCAAACTTTTAGTTTAACCGGGGGTTCATGCTTTACAAAAATAATAATACAGACAAGGATAAGCACATTAGGCAATATGACGAAAAAATAGAAGTGCTTGGAGCCCGTGTTCATAATCTTCAGAATATTGATCTGATTATTCCCCGTAATAAGCTGGTTGTGATCACAGGTCTTAGTGGGAGCGGAAAATCTTCTCTTGCTTTTGACACTATTTACGCCGAGGGTCAACGCCGATATATGGAGACTTTTTCAGCATATGCCCGTCAGTTCATTAGTCATATTGAGCGCCCTGATGTTGACCAGATAAAAGGCTTGAGTCCTGTTGTGGCAATTGAACAAAAATCCTCCGGACGAAATCCCCGGTCTACTGTGGGTACAATTACTGAGATTTATGATTTTATTCGATTGCTTTTTGCACGCGTTGCCGACGCTTACTCATACATAAGCGGGGAAAAGATGATAAGGCATACTGAAGATCAGATTATTCAACTTATCTCTGAAAAATACAATAAAAAGAATGTGCTGATACTGGCTCCACTGGTCAAAGGGCGTAAGGGGCATTATCGCGAATTGCTTGATAATCTGCGTAAGCAGGGCTTTTTGAAAGTCAGGGTTGACGGTGAGATAAAGGAATTAGTTGCAAGAATGCAGTTAGATCGCTATATAATCCATGATATTGAACTGGTTGTGGATCATATGCATATTTCTGATAATTCATTGAGACGCCTCACACAATCGGTTCAGACTGCAATGAAATTCGGGCGTAGCACATTACTGATGATGGATAATGATACCGAAAAGGTTGAATATTACAGTCGCTTGTTAATGGATCCCTCGTCAGGGATCAGTTATAATGAGCCCGAACCAAATACTTTTTCTTTCAATTCGCCTTATGGAGCCTGCCCGCGCTGCAATGGACTGGGTATGATCTCAGAAGCTGACATGGACAAGATAATGCCCAACCCGTCGAGAACTATCCGAAAAGGCGGACTTGCGCCGTTGGGCGAATATCGTGAGAGCTGGATTTTCAAACAGGTAGAAGGAATCCTTAAAAATCAGGGATTTAGTATTGATACACCCGTTGGTGAGTTGAATCCCGAAACCATGGATAAGATATTTTATGGTACTCAGGAAATTATAAAGGTCAAAAATGAATATCTTGGGGTAACAAATACATATAACCTTAATTTCGATGGTATTATAAATTTTATTTTGAACCAGGATAGTGAAGGCGGCTCAGCAGGTATCAGAAAATGGGCTTCGGGTTTCATGAATAAAATAGAATGTCCGGTATGTAAAGGTGCAAGGCTTAAAACTGAGTCGTTGCATTTCAAAATTGCAGATACTTCAATAGCGGATCTGGCAAAAATGGATCTGATTCATTTGTGGGAATGGGTAAATCAGGCAAAGGACAGAATAGACGAACGCAGAAGGGTTGTGGCTCATGAAATATTAAGGGAAATAAATAATCGTATTGATTTCCTTTTACAGGTAGGGCTTGGTTATCTTACTTTGAACCGTCCTGCCGCCAGCCTCAGTGGTGGCGAGTCGCAGCGAATTCGTCTGGCAACGCAGATTGGTTCTCAGCTTGTAGGAGTGTTATATATTCTTGATGAACCAAGTATAGGGTTGCACCAGCGTGATAATCAAAGGCTTATAAAGGCTTTGCAGGATCTCAGAGACCTTGGAAATTCAATTATTGTGGTTGAACACGATAAGGAAATGATACTTTCCGCTGATCATGTTGTAGATATTGGACCCGGTGCAGGACGTTTAGGCGGGAAAATAGTAGCTCAGGGAACACCTAAAGAAATGCATTATTGTGATACTATAACCTGCGATTATCTTAGTGGAAAAAAATCTATTCCAATTCCTGAAAAGCGTAGGATTCCCAATGGAAATACCATTGTGCTTAAAGGAGCTTCAGGCAATAATCTTAAGAACATTGATTTAAAAATTCCGCTTGGTATATTTATTTGTGTAACAGGTGTTTCGGGAAGCGGAAAATCATCTTTGATCAATAATACCTTATTCCCCATTTTAAATAAGAAATTTTATCGTTCAGAAAAAGAACCACTTCCATATCAAAAGATTCTTGGGATATCAAATATTGACAAGGTCATAGAAATTGATCAGTCACCCATAGGTAAAACCCCGCGTTCAAATCCTGCTACATATACAGGTGTTTTCGATGAAATAAGGAAATTATATGCTCAGTTGCCCGAAGCAAATATAAGAGGATATAAACCCGGACGATTTTCGTTTAATGTTAAAGGTGGGCGGTGTGAAACCTGTAAAGGGGCTGGTGTGAAGGTCATTGAAATGAATTTCCTGCCCGATGTTCATGTTTTATGCGATACCTGCTACGGAAAACGTTATAACCGTGAAACCCTCGAGGTCAGATATAAAGCTAAATCAATCAGTGATGTGCTTGACATGAGCATTGATCAGGCTCTTGAGTTTTTTGAAAATATCCCTTCAATCGTTCATAAGATCCGAACCCTTAAAGAAGTTGGATTAGGATATATTACTTTGGGGCAGCGAAGTACTACATTATCGGGAGGAGAAGCCCAGCGTGTAAAACTTTCAACCGAGCTATCAAGAAAAGATACTGGCAAAACACTTTATATCCTTGATGAACCCACTACAGGATTGCATTTCGAAGATGTAAAAGTTTTGCTGGATGTGCTAAGCAGGCTTGTAGATAAAGGTAATTCCATAATCATGATCGAACATAATATGGAGGTCATAAAAACTGCGGATTATATAATTGATCTTGGTCCTGAAGGTGGGGAGGAAGGTGGATATATTGTGGCAGAAGGAACACCCGAAGAAATAGTAGCACAAAATAAAGGTTATACTGCTGAATTTCTTAAAAGTGAATTAAATTTGTGAGATGGTTAGAATTTTGTTTATTGAGCAAAATTTTTCCAGAAAAATATTAAAAACGAAATATAAAAATGAATAAATCGGAATTTAATACTGAAGACCGTATAAGAGAGGCGTTTAAGCCCAAAAACTGGAATGAAATTAAAACTCATGATTCATGGTCTGTTTTTAAGATCATGGCAGAATTTGTTGAGGGCTATGAGACATTGTCCAGGATTGGGCCTTGTGTTTCAATATTTGGCTCGGCACGCACCAGGCCAGGGGATCCAACTTACAGACTGGCAGAAGAAATAGCTTATCTGCTAACCAAAAAAGGATTCGGTATTATAACCGGTGGCGGTCCTGGAATAATGGAAGCAGCTAATAAAGGTGCGCATTTTGGTGGCGGAAAATCAGTGGGATTAAATATAATGCTGCCACATGAACAGGTTGCAAATCCATTTATTGACCCCGATAAACTCATCAATTTTGATTATTTCTTTGTCCGCAAGGTGATGTTTATGCGTTATGCTCAGGGGTATATTGTGCTGCCTGGTGGTTTCGGCACTCTTGATGAATTGTTTGAAGCCATAACTCTGATCCAGACACATAAGCTCATAAGATTCCCTATTGTATTGGTTGGTAAAGCTTTTTGGGAAGGTCTTATTGATTGGATAAAGGAAAGTCTGCTTGAAACAGGGAAAATCAGTAAAGAGGATATGGACTTATTCTCTCTGGTGAATACTGCTGAAGAAGCTGTTCAGAAAATTGAAGAGTTTTACGAAAAGTATGCACTTAAACCAAACTTTTAACAAGTCGCTATAATGTTCATATAATCACTGTGTTATAGTTTTATCTTTCTTCCTAATATCCTTCATCTGATTCGGCACTTTCAGAAAATAGATTAATTTCTACTTTTTGGGATTAAAAACAGCTTTCAACAATCTCTCTTTGGATAAAAATACCCAAAGGGAGATTTTTTTTATCATAGAAATCATGTGTGGAAGA